>ERZ778021.3729-NODE-3729-length-10536-cov-4.177369_pt1 | contig 10536 bp, 8 predicted proteins | sample MGYA00375751_ERZ778021 | MGnify/ENA primary metagenome ERZ778021 (study PRJEB29350, sample SAMN05389814) | bioreactor metagenome | isolation source: Thiocyanate stock bioreactor | place: South Africa: University of Cape Town | collected 2013-08-29 ... | reverse complement strand
TCAGCGGCGCGCGCCATCAGCCGAGAGCGCCAATGCCGCGGAGCGGCTTCGTCCTTGTCCCGCAAAGCAGACTGTGACCCGTCGATCTCGCTGCGCCAAGCACGAACGTCCGGTCTGGAGATGCTGCAAGGCAGCGCCCGACCAGGGTTGTCTGGCTGCAATGGGCCGAACCCTACGCGTCGACGAGCTGCCAGAACCCATACTTGCGGCCGTGCTTCTTCTTGAGTGCCTGGACGAACTGCTCGTGTGTGGGGACGTGGCCGTAGTCCTCAATGGCTGCATCGCACGCCTGGCATTCCGCAATGTGACGAGCGGCATGGCGGTATCGCTTGGACCTCCCGCCATCCAGAGTATCCTGAACCATGGCACGTCGCATCAGTGTTGCGGCCAATGGATAGCGGGCTTCGAGAGCGGCGGCCGCAGTCGTCAGGGTGTGATAGGAGTTTCCGTCCAACTCCTCCGCCCGCGCAATCACAACCCGTGCCAGACGTTCATGAGCGGGCCAGTCGACGAGGAAGCTGATCGCAGCATCGGTATCGGAAAAGGCTTCGGCAATGCCCAGAGCCTTCTCCTCTGCCTCGATATCTTCGAAGTCGGGGAGCAGCTTCAGGTATCTCCGAAGACTGCGTCCGCTCAGGTTCTGCTGAAACGCGTTCCACAGGTGCTCCTTCAGCTCATCCATCTTGCCCAGCTTTTCGAGGCATTCCTCGTAGACCTCCTCGAGGTCGTCGTGAAGCATCCTGAAGGACTGCGCGCTTTCGGCCGCTCTTGCGCAGTCAACGATGCCGAAGGCTTCCTCGACGCGGCCCGCATCCAGCAACCGGCGGGCGACGTCGGGGGCGATGGTCCCGTAGGTTAGCTGCTCCTCCGAGTAGCGGGCGATGTAGGCGTCGACATCGCCCTGTGCGTCGGCGATATCGGCCAGAATGATCGACCGGGTAGCCTCCTTGTTGCGCTGAACAATCTGTTCCGACGAGGTTGAGAACCGGTAGCCCGCGTATCTGGCCAGTTCCTGTGCGGTCGGCGGCTGCGCGGCCCAAGCCTCGGTGATTTGCTTCAAGTAATCGAGGCCCTCTGTTCCAAAGGTCTCTGCGGTTGCCGGAATGATGCCATCGAATTCGCCATAGCCCGCCTCGGCAACGGCCTCGAGTATTCGCTCGGCCAAGATCTCCCGATCCGGCGAAATCCGGGGTGCGACCTTGGCGATCAGGTCCATGGCATCAGCCATCACGCTCCCGATCGCGCCGTTGCTGTCATCGGTGCGTTCGTGGATCGAAGGAGCGAGTTTCAGCAGCGACCACAGAAGCTCGAAGGCTTCACCGGCATCATCTGGAGCAACCTTGTGTTCGACTGCGCTCAGCAGACCTTCGAGATCCTTGACCAGCGCTTTTTGCTGGCGCCAGTCCAGGTAACCGGTCGAGCGCCGCAGCGACGCGAACCGCTTGCGGATGTCGGCGGCGACGTCTTTGGACCCTTGCGCGGCACTGAGCTCTATCCTGGCCCGCCGCTGAAGAGCCGCGCTGCCTTGAACCAGCTCCATCACCAGTTCGGCAAGTTTTTCAGCCCCCAGATGCTCTAGATTTGCTTTGTTCAGAGTCTTCTTGGACATGCTGCTGACGTCAAGTGCTGCTTCTGTGAATCATAGCCACTCTACAGGGCATGCTCCTCAAGGCAACTTCGCCTCGGGATAATTATTGGCAGACAAACGAACGTTGGGAGCCAGACGCGCTTTTGCGCGCGCATGAAGCGCCCCGGTTCCCTTTAGCAGCACACGATTGGCCGGCGGCACGGATCGGGCTAAGTCATCATGGTTCCTTTCGCGGTCGGCCAGCGTCGCAGGTTGCAGGGGGAGCGATGCTGGCTTTCTTGCGCAAACACTAGACAACCCGACATGAGGAGGAAACAGATGGCGAACTTAGTCATTGCCACGCGCATCATGGAGGCCGCCAGCGGTAGCAGCGTGCGAGTCATGCGGTTCGCTTGCGAGAGAATGATCACCTGAAATTCTTCGCCTTCACCCTGACGGTATCGATATGCAGATCCGGGATGTAGATGTCGCGCGGTGTCGGCGGGCCGGCGTTGCCCGGCAGGCTCCCGGCCGGCGCCCTGAACTCGTCTCCTCGGCCGTGGGTGAGGGGGAAGGCGTCGCCGCGCTGGCCGATGCTGGCGAGGTCAGTTGAGAGGTCGGTGATGCGGTGGACGACGAGGTGGACGACCTCGCCCTCACGCTGCACCTGGCCCGCGACGGCGATCATTCCGGCGCCGAGAATGGTTCGGCGGTTGGCCTCGAAGATCTTGGGCCAGACGACCAGGTTGGCGATGCCCGTCTCGTCCTCCAGCGTGATGAACATCACCCCCTTGGCGGAGCCGGGGCGCTGGCGGACCAGCACGATGCCCGCCACCTCGCAGCGGCGACGGTTGCGGGAGGCCATCGCCTCCCCGCAGGGGATCATCCGGCGTCGGGTCAGATCCTCGCGCAGGAAGGCCACCGGGTGGCGGCGCAGCGACAGGCCGGTATGGCCGTAATCCTCGACCACCTCGCGCCCGGCGGCCATCGGGCGCAGCGCGACGGTAGGCTCGGCGAACTCCGGTGGCGCTGCACGCGCATCCGCAGCGGCGAAGAGGGGCAGGTCCTCGTCGGCCAGCCCCTTCAGGTGCCACAGCGCCTCGCGGCGCCCGAGGCGCAGGGCAGGGCGGAAGCCGTCCGCCTCGGCGATCCGGGTCAGGGCCGCGATCGGGGTGCGCACGCGCCGCCAGAGATCCTCGACCGAGGCGAAGGGCTGGTCGGCGCGGCCCAGCACGATCGCTGCCGCATGGACGTTGGCAAGGCCCTTGACCATCCGCAGCCCGAGCCGGACCGCGAAGCGCCGGCCGTCACCGAGCGGCTCCAGGGTGCAGTCCCAATGCGAGGCGTTGATGCAGACTGGGCGGACCTCGACCCCGTGGTCGCGCGCGTCGCGCACGATCTGGGCGGGGGCGTAGAAGCCCATCGGCTGGCTGTTCAGGAGCGCCGCGCAGAACACGTCCGGATGCCAGCACTTGAGCCAGGCCGAGGCATAGGAGATCAGCGCGAAGCTCGCGGCATGGCTTTCGGGAAAGCCGTAGCTGCCGAAGCCCTCCAACTGGCGGAAGGTGCGCTCGGCAAAGTCGCGGTCGTAACCGCGCGCGGCCATCCCCTCGATCAGCTTGTCGCGGAACCGGGACACGCCGCCGGTGAACTTGAACGTGGCCATGGATTTGCGGAGCAGGTCGGCCTCGCCCGGTGTGAAGCCCGCGCATTCGATGGCGACGCGCATGGCCTGCTCTTGGAACAGCGGCACGCCGAGGGTCTTGCCCAGCACCTTCTCCAGTTCCGGGGTGGGGAAGTTCACGGCCTCCTGTCCCGCGCGGCGGCGCAGGTAGGGATGGACCATGTCACCCTGGATCGGGCCGGGGCGGACGATCGCCACCTGCACGACCAGGTCGTAGAAGGTGCGTGGCCTGAGGCGCGGCAGCATCGACATCTGCGCGCGGCTCTCGATCTGGAAGGTGCCGAGCGTGTCGGCCTTGCGGATCATCGCATAGGTGCGCGGATCCTCGGCCGGGATGTTCGCCAGATCGTGGCGGATATCCTTGTGCTCGACCAGCAGTTGCAGCCCCTTGGCCATGCAGGTCAGCATGCCCAAGGCCAGCACATCGACCTTCATGAAGCGCAGCGCGTCGATGTCGTCCTTGTCCCACTCGATGATCTGGCGATCCTCCATCGCCGCGGGCTCGATGGGCACCAGATCGTCCAGCCGGTCATGGGTCAGCACGAAGCCGCCCGGATGCTGGCTGAGGTGCCGGGGCGTGCCGCGCAGTAGGGCGGCCAGCTCCAGCGTCAGGCGCAGGCGGCGATCATCCGGGTCCAGGTTCAGCGCGCGCAGCTCGTCGTCGGCGATCCCCTCCTCGGACCAGGCCCAGATCTGGCTGGACAGCGCCCGGATCAGATCCTCGGGCAGGCCCAGGGCCTTGCCCACGTCGCGCAGCGCACCCTTGGTGCGATAGCGGATCACCACCGCGGTCAGCGCGGCGCGGTCGCGGCCATAGGTGCGGTAGATCCACTGGATCACCTCCTCGCGCCGCTCATGCTCGAAGTCCACGTCGATGTCGGGGGGCTCACGGCGCTCCTCGCTGACGAAGCGCTCGAAGAGGAGGTCGTTGCGCCCCGGATCGATGGAGGTGATCCCCAGCACGAAGCACACGGCCGAGTTCGCGGCCGACCCCCGGCCCTGGCAGAGGATGCCGCGCGAGCGGGCGAAGCGGACGATGCTGTTCACGGTCAAAAAGTAGGGGGCATAGTCCAGCCGGTCGATCAGGCGCAGCTCATGCTGCAGGCTGGCCGTGACCTCGGCCGGGACGCCTTCGGGATAGCGTTCGGCGGCGCCCTCCCAGGACAGCCGCTCCAGCGTGGCTTGGGCGGTCACGGTGGGATCGTCGCGTTCCTCGGGATACTGGTATTCCAGCTCGTCCAAGGAGAAGCGGCAGGCCTCCGCGATCCGGGCCGTGCGGGCCAACGCTTCGGGGTAGCGGGTGAACAGCCGGTGCATCTCGGCGGGCGTCTTCAGATAGCGGTCGGCGTGACGCTCGCGGCGAAAGCCCAGGGCGTCGACAGTGGTGTTGTGGCGGATGGCGGTCACCACGTCCTGCAGGATGCGGCGGTCAGGCTCGTGGAACAGCACGTCGTTGGTGACCACGGTCGCCACGCGCAGGCGGGCGGCGAGGTTCGACAGCTCGTGCAGCCGCAGCTGATCGTTGGGGCGCCGGCGCAGGGTCAGGGCCAGATGCGCGCGGTCACCGAAGGCCTCGCGCATCCGGCGCAACTGCAGGGCGCAGAGATCATCCGCCTGGTCGGGGATCAGCACGCCGATCAGGCCCTCGCAGGCGGCGGCCACGTCCGACCATTCCAGGTGGCACTTGCCCTTGCCGGCGCGCGCCTTGCCGACCGACAGCAATCGGCAGAGGCGGGAATAGGCCGGCCGGTCGGTCGGATAGACGAGCAGCGACATGCCGCAGGTCAGGTCCAGCTGGCAGCCGACGATCAGCCGGACGCCGGTCTCCTTGGCGGCCACATGGGCGCGCACGATCCCGGCCAGGGAGTTGCGGTCGGTGACGGCCAGGGCCTCCATCCCCATCAGGGCGGCGGTGGCGAACAGCTCCTCGGCCGAGGAGGCCCCGCGCAGGAACGAGAAATGCGAGGTGACCTGAAGCTCGGCATAGCTCATCCGAACCCCCCGTGCAGGAACCAGTCATGCGAGCCGGTGGCGCGGTCCTCGCCATCGCCCTGGCGGAAGATCCAGTAGCGGGCTCCGGCCTCGTCCTCGATGCGGAAGTAGTCGCGCACGGCTTGGGCCTCGGCGTCGCGCTTCCACCATTCGCCGAAGATGCGTTCCGGCCCGTCGGCGCATTGCACATGGCGGCGCACGCCGCGCCAGAGGATCCAGCGCGGCGGATGGTCCGGAAGCAGCGCCATGGTCTCGATCGGCTCGGGACGGGGCAGCAGCCGCGAGGGGCGCGGCCAGTGGTCTGGCCAGGTGTCCATGCCGGAGGTTGCCGTGTCCGCCAGCGGCGGGATGCGGATGATGGCGCGTTCCGGCACCTCGCTGGCCACCGCGGCGAAGCGGAAGACCGACCGGGCGCCAAGCCTGTTCGACAGCGTGTCGATCAGGCCGGAGAGATCGGGTGCCGCCTCCTGCAGAAGCGAGGTGGCCGCCTGCCGCGGCACCAGTGGCTCCGCGATCGTGGCGGTCAGGGTCATGATCTCGATGCCGAGACCCGGATCGAGGGTGACGATCCGGTCGCAGAGGAGCCGGGTCAGACGGGCGGGGTCGCGCTGCGGCACGGCCAGGCCCACGCGCAGCACCTCGGTGCGGTTGTCGATCCGCGAACAGAGCAGGTCCAGCCGCCGCGCCCCCAGCCCCTTCGCAGTCAGCTCGGTGCAGAGCTGCCCCACCAGCTTGCCGATATAGCGGGCGATGGTCTCGGGCGCGGCGATGGGTTCGGCGAAGGCGCGACGGATCTCGATCAGCCCCTCCGGGCGCAGGGGTGCGATCGGCTCGGAGGCCAGCCCCCGCGCCTGGTCCAGACGCCGGCAGAGGGCCTCGCCAAAGCGACGCGTCAGGGGCGCGCGCGGCTGGTCCATCAGATCGCCGATGGTCTCGAAGCCGAGGTCCCGCAGCCCGGCCGCGGTGGCGACGGGCAGGCGCAGCGCCTCCAGCGGCAGGGGCGCCAGCGCGGCGTCCGACGCACCAGGGGGCACGATGGTGACGCCGTCCGTCCCATATCGCGCCAGCGCATGGGCTGCGCCCCAGCTGTCGGCCAGGGCTAGCCGCGCGGTGATGCCGGAAAGCGCCAGTTTGCCCGCCAGCGCCTCCAGCATCGCGGCTTCTCCGCCATGCAGGTGATCGGCGCCGGTGGAGTCTATGACGATCCCGTCTGGCGGATCGGCCGAGATGATGGGTGCGACCCGCTGCAGCAGCCAAAGCGCCAGCCGCTCCAGCGCCGCGGCATCCGCTGCGGCTTCGTCCGCCTCGATGCGCAGATCCGGCACCAGCGCCTGCGCCCGGCTGACCGTCATGCCCGTCCGCAGGCCCAGATCGCGTGCGGCGGGGCAGGCAGCGGTGATCACCCGCCGGTTGCCCACGCGACCCACGATGATCAGCGGCCCCTCAGCCGATGGCGATGAGACGCCCGCCTGCCGTTGCCGCCGATCGATCGGCCACATCGGCAGGAAGACGGAGATGACCCGCGCCATCGCATGCCTCCAGTTCGAGATCGAAGGAATCCCCGGCCCGCGCCCGGATCAGCTCGACGAGCCAACGCGCTCGGCCCACGCCCGGAACGGGCAGGGGGGCGGAGGGCAGTTCCGACACCCGCCATCGGGTCATCGCCGCGGTAGGCTGCCCGAAATCGCTGGCATCCGCCTGCCGCCGCCAACGCCGCAGTGCCAGGCCGATGGTGCCCGACCCCTTGGCCGCCAGGTGCAGCCGGCGCGAGGCGGTCATCGACAGCCGCGCCACGTCGCCGACCACGGGGGCCAACCCGCCATGGCGCAGGCCTTCGTCCATCGCTGCCAGGACCGAGATGTCGTAGCCGGCCTCGACATGGATCACCCGCTCGGACGGCAGGCCCACCTGCGCCAGGCCCGGCGCGAAGAGATCAGCCTGGGTCACGCACCACAGCACCTGGCCCTTCATGCGCGCGGCGATGCCCGCCACGAAGCAGGCGGCCGCCGCGCCGTCCACGGCCCCCTGGCCGCCGCCGGCAACCTCGTGCAGCGCGCCGAGCGATAACCCGCCCTGTGGCAGGCGCCGATCCAGCTCCCGCACCCCGAAGGGCAGCACGCCGTGCTGGCGCGCTCCCGTGCCGTCGATCTCGCCGATCCGGGCGCGCAATTCGGCCAAGGCGGTGCGGACGGCAGGCATGGGACAGGGCTCCTTTGCAGTTGGCGATGAACAGGTCTGATTAGTTCCTGTTTTGTTCCTGCCGTGCCGTTCTGTCAACCGGCGCGGCGTGCGTTCCATCGGGCGCCTGGGCGACGACGCCACAAGCAGTTGGAAAGGCTGGATACAAAGCGGGGGATAAGTCACCGGGAGCCGGGGAGATTGATCCATCCTGGTCCCCGCCAGGGTCATCGCGTCGGCGTTCACGTCATTGACGCAGGAAGAAAGCAGGCTCAAAACGGGAGGCAGACCAGCGCGAGGGCAGGGCGATTTGCAATCTGTATAACGTGACGACCTCGCAGGAGGCACTGACCCGTCTGATCGATGGGCTCACCGACCGCGCCGGAAATCTGGCCTCCGGCAGCGTCTATCCCGATCAGCTGGCACCGATCATTCGGAATGGAAATGAAGGGCCGGAGCTGGTCAAGGCGCGATGGGGCATGCCATCGCCGCCGTCGGTCCTGAAGACCGCGCGCGATCCGGGCGTCACCAATGTGCGCAACCTCGGCTCGCCGCATTGGCGGCGCTGGCTGGGGCAGGGGCATCGCTGCCTGGTGCCGGTCACCAGCTTCTCGGAGCCGCGCGGCAAGGGGCAGGGGGTGCAGTGGTTCGCACCGGCTGACGCAGACACCACGATGTTCTTCGCCGGGATCGAGACCCGCGGCTGGACCTCGCTCCGCAAGGTCAAGGATGGCGAGACGACCGACGATCTCTACGCCTTCCTGACCTGTCCGCCGAACGCCGAGGTCGCACCGATCCATCCCAAGGCGATGCCGGTGATCCTCACCTGCCCCGAGGAATGGCGCGCCTGGCTGGACGGCATCCAGGCCGAGGAATTGCAACGGCCGCTGCCGGATGGCGCGCTGAGACTGGTCGACGCGGCAATCTGAACGGGCGGGCGGTCGGGCGGATACCGTGAACGGTCTAACCCCGCGGCGCTCTCCACCCGGCGGTCCGCGCTTCTTCCTCGCTGCAGAACCAGCGCTCGCCATTGGCTTCGCTGATCCGTGTCGCTGCGTAGCTGCGGCCGCCGGGACTGTGATAGATGCGTGCGCCGGATTGCGAGATGTTACCCTTTATCAGGCATCCCAAAACCTTGGAAGGTCGAACCCCGGCCGTCTCCCGATACTCCCAAGGCGGCTGATTTGATGCCGCCCAGATCCCGATCGCCTGTTGCCGCGCAGAGGCTTCCACCGTGTTATAAGAATCGGAGTAACGAAGATAAGCCCAGGCTAGACCCTCCGCCACCATCGTTCCGCCAAGGTCGACCCCCGCCGCCTTACACAGGGCTACGACTCGGTCGTAACGGTCGCGACCGACTTCGGTGCAGGTGACCAACTTGTCTCGGACGAACATGGCAAGGCGATTGGTGGCGACTGTTCCGCACGGCCATTCAGATCCGTGAGCGTCATGACAGGTCTGCTCACGCTCGGGTGCGTCGATCCCGTGGAGACGGATGGTCTTCCCGTTTAGCCGCAAGCCGTCGCCATCCACGACTTCAACTGGTCCTGTCTGTATTGCGCCGGAAAGGTCGAGGCCGTGGGCGGGCGAAATACTCACCAACCAAAGCGCCGCGAGGCAGGGTAATGGTGACAGTAAGGTAGTGAGGATTTGCAAGTAGGCCATGCCAAGACTTCTAGAGCGAAGCCGTGGCTGCGTGGTGCGCTCATTCGTTCAAATGCTGCTGAACGAGTTCCGCCATCCAAGTTTTGTCGTCCTCAAATAGCCTATGTCGGTCGATGTGCGGGGCGAAAAGGGTAGTGTCTAAGAAGTGGTGGGAATTTCCGCCGTGCTGGCGGTGTAACTGCGGTAGCCATTGGTCGTCGGTTCTCGGTCGAGTTGTAAGCTTCAACCACGGACCGAGGAAACCCCGATGAACCGGACCGACATGCCCCTGAGCGGATCTGGACGCTTTTAGCGCAAGCCAGACCGTCCAGCCATTTTGCCATGATTATGCGAAGACGTCGGTCACAGTAAAAGTTAATCCATTCCGCTGGAACATCAGCGTCGGTTGCCGCTTTCACTGCGGTCTCCGGAGGAGGAGACGGGGATTCATGGGAGATGAAGATGAAAAACTCAATCACCTGGCTGACCGGATGTGCGGTCTGCGCCTTTGCCGGTATGGCAAGTGCGGACTGTGCTGAGGATTTGGCCCGTCTGACTAGCGAGACGGGGATGGGTGCCGAAACCGCCGCGTCGACCGCGCCCGAGGCTGGCGCGGCTGAAGGCATTGCAAAGGACGGATCCCTGGCACCCTTGGAAACGCCCGATACCGGCGCGGGCGCAGTGACGGACGCGACCGCGGACGCACCTGACGCCGCGTCCTCGGACGCGTCGCAAGACACAGCCGATGGCGGGATCGCCAAGGATGGATCGCTTGCGCCTCTGGAAGGGACGGAGGCTGAGGCGGGGACCGAGGTCGCCATGTCCGGTCAGGATGTCCAGGCACAGCAGGATGGTGAACCCACCGCTGCGGAGGCTGCCGAGGCTGCCGCCCCCGATACCGACGCGACCGAACCGACCGCCGACCACGACGGTTTGATCGAGGAAGCCCGGACGGCTCTCGCGGCGGGTGATGAGGACGCCTGCCGCGCGGCGGTCGAGCAGATAGACGCGATGTGACCAGAGCCCGCGCCCCTGTCTCGGGCGCGGGCCCTTTGTCTGGTCAGCGTCGACGGACAGGCCCGTCCAACCGCCATGTTGATTTTGTCCGACCGACCAACCTCAGCGCGGCAAGCGGTCTTTCACCGAGCCACGGCTACGGCTTGGGCTGCCGGGTCGGCTGAGAGATGGTGACAGACGCCATTGGCACCGGTTCAGCTCTCCCGCATCTGCCATGGGCTACCGGCAGGAAGGAATCGGCGGGGTGGCCCTGCCATACCCGACAGGACTGCGACTTTGAGTTAACATGTTGAGATCCTCCTGCATCCCTTTACAGATACGACATGACAATCACGCACCAAGATGACCTGGACGGCCTGAGAACGATTGGCCGGATCGTGGCGAACACCATGCAGTCGATGGCGGCGGCCATGGAGCCCGGCATGACCACGCTGGAGCTGGACCGCATCGGCCA
>ERZ778021.3728-NODE-3728-length-10539-cov-3.753338_pt1 | contig 10539 bp, 9 predicted proteins | sample MGYA00375751_ERZ778021 | MGnify/ENA primary metagenome ERZ778021 (study PRJEB29350, sample SAMN05389814) | bioreactor metagenome | isolation source: Thiocyanate stock bioreactor | place: South Africa: University of Cape Town | collected 2013-08-29 ... | reverse complement strand
CGTGCAATAGACGCCGTTGGAGCGGTAAAGCCCCATCAGCGCCTCGTTGCGCGAAGGCGCGATCTCGGTCTCGATCAGCAGGCTGAAGCGGTCCGCAGCCGGCGGCCGCGTGATGGCCAGCCGCTCCGGCGTCGCCTCGTAGGCGTCCGCTTCCGCGGTCTCGCCGTCGATCTCCAGCCGCACCAGCTTCAGCGCATCCCCGTCCAGCACCAGCGGCGCATCCAGCGGCGCTCCCTCGCGGCGCTGCACGGCAAGCGTCGCCGTCACGCGGGTTGCGTCGGGCGAAAGGCGGAAGGCCAGCCCGGTCTCGGGAATGAGATAGTCGCTGGGGCGGTAGTCCTCTAGCCTGAAGACCTGGCCGGTGTCGGTACGCATCCGTCGACGCTCCTGGATGTTCGTGGCGGCGTTGCGGACCGCATGTTCAAGAAAAACCGAACTCGGCGCTCTTTACACCAAAGCCCCCCTCGACAACACTGCGGCGGACCTTATCTCAAAGGCTCGTTTCCCCATCCGTCACCATGAGGGTCTTCGATGACTGCCATCACGCCGAAATTCGGGATGGGCGCCCCGGTGCTGCGCGTGGAGGACCGCGCCTTCATAACCGGAAAGGGCCGCTACACCGACGACATCCGGCTCGACGGCGTGCTGCATGGCTACGTGCTGCGCTCGCCGGTGGCCAACGGCCGCTTCACGATCGGCGCGCTTGAGGCGGCGCGCACGGCGCCCGGCGTGCATCTCGTGCTGACCGGCGAAGACGTCGCGCATCTCGGCGGCCTGAAATGCGGCGTCATGCAGCCGCAGCCGGACGGCACCCGCGCGCCGACGCGCGACATCCCGATCCTGTGCCGGGACCATGTCCACTATGTGGGCGATGCCGTCGCCTTCGTGGTGGCCGACAGCCGGGCGCAGGCGCAGGACGCCGCCGAGCTGATCGAGGTGGATTACGACGCCGAGGAGGCGGCCGCCGGCACCGCAACGGCGCTCGATCCCGCAACGCCGCTGGTCTGGCCCGAACTCGGCTCCAACCGCGCCTTCTTCCACCATTTCGGCGACAAGGCCGCCTGCGACGCCGCCTTCGCCGAGGCTGCCAGGGTCACACGCGTCGAGTTCCACAACAACCGGCTGGTGTGCAATTTCATGGAAGCCCGCGCGGCGATCGGCGAGTGGAGCGAGGCCGGGGGCCGCTTCACCCTGACGACGGGCTCGCAGGGCGTGCATTCCATGCAGAAGATCCTGTCCTCGCTGTTCGGCGTGGACAAGGACAGGCTGCGCGTCGTCACCCCCGACGTGGGCGGGGGCTTCGGCACCAAGGCGTTCGTCTACCGCGAGCACGCGCTGGTGCTGGAGGCGGCCCGGCGTCTCGGCCGGCCGGTGAAATGGGCCGGCGACCGCACCGAGCATTTCCTGACCGACGCGCAGGGGCGCGACAATGTCGTCGCCGCCGAGATGGCGATGGACGGGGAAGGGCGCTTCCTGGCGCTGCGCGTCGACCTGAAGGCCAATATGGGCGCCTACATCTCCCAATACGCGCCTTTCATCCCCTATATCGGCGTCACCATGTCCACCGGCGTCTACGACATCGGCGCGCTCGACGTGTCGGTGACCGGCCTCTACACCAACACCTGCCCGGTGGACGCCTATCGCGGCGCGGGCCGTCCGGAGGCCGCCCTGCTGCTGGAAAAGCTGGTCGATGCCTGCGCCCGCGACATGGGCCTTGCCCCCGACGAGATCCGCCGCCGCAACTTCATCGGTCCCGATCAGTTCCCCTACCGCACGCCGACCGGGCGGCTCTACGACAATGGCGAGTTCGAGGGCCATATGAACCGGGCCATGGAACGTGCGGAATGGACTCGGTTTTCCGAGCGGCTGGAGGAGGCGAAGGCGCGCGGGAAAATCCGCGGCATCGGCATGGCCACCTATGTCGAGGCCTGCGCCTTTCCGGGCTCGGAGCCCGCCCATGTCGAATTGAACGGCGACGGCACCGTGACCCTGAAGATCGGCACGCAGAGCAACGGGCAGGGCCACGCCACCGCCTATGCGCAGTTCGTCGCCGAAAAGCTCAACCTTGCGATGGAAAAGATCCGGGTGCGCCAGGGCGATACCGACGAGCTGAAGGCGGGCGGCGGTACCGGCGGCTCGCGCTCGATCCCGCTGGGCGGCGTCTCGGCCGCGCGCGCCGGCGAGGACCTTGCGGAAAAGATCAGGAAGATCGCCGCCGACGAGCTGGAAGCCTCGGCCGCCGACATCGAGCTTGCCGACGGCGAGGCGCGCATCGTCGGCACCGACCGCTCCATCGGCTTCGCGGCCATCGCAAAGGCGGCGAAGCGGCCGGAGGACCTGCGCGGCTTCGGCGAGTTCGTTCAGGACGAGTGCACCTATCCCAACGGCACCCATATCTGCGAGGTCGAGATCGACCCCGAGACGGGTGCGACGCAGGTGGTGCGCTACACCATCGTCGACGATTTCGGCGTCACCGTGAACCCGATGCTGCTGGCCGGCCAGGTGCATGGCGGCCTGGTGCAGGGCATCGGCCAGGCGCTGACGGAGAACACTGTCTACGGCGACGACGGGCAGCTGCTGACGGCGAGCTTCATGGACTATGCCATGCCGCGCGCCGACGCCGTGCCCTCCTTCCATTTCGAGACGCGCAACGTGCCCTCCACCACCAACGCGCTCGGCATCAAGGGCGCGGGCGAGGCGGGCACCATCGGCTCCACGCCGGCCGCGCTCAACGCGGTGACGGATGCGCTCTATCGCGCCTACGGAATTAGCCATATAGAGATGCCGGCGACGCCTGCCCGCATATGGGAGGCGATACAGAGAACGGCCATGGCGTGACGGCGACGACAGTTCCGGGGGATACGCTCACCGGCATAGGCATGAAGGTGCTGTCGGTGGCGGTCTTCGTTGCCATGCAGACATTCATCAAGGCCACCGGCGACGTGCCGGCGGGCGAGATCGTCTTCTTCCGCTCCTTCTTCGCCATTCCGCCTATCCTGCTGTTCCTGGCGCGGCGGGAGGTGCTGCACAGCGCGCTGACGACGTCGCGGCCGTTCAGCCACATAGCGCGCGGGCTGGTGGGCGTCTCGTCCATGGCGCTCGGCTTTTTCGCGCTGACACGCCTGCCGCTGCCCGAGGCGATCACGCTGAACTATGCGCAGCCGCTGCTGGTGGTGGTGTTCAGCGCCATGTTCCTGGGCGAGACGATCCGCTTCTACCGCTGGAGCGCCGTGGTGGTCGGCCTTGCCGGCGTGCTCGTCATCTCCTGGCCGAAGCTGACGCTTCTGCCCGCCCCGCAGGGGCTGGGCGACCAGGAGCTGCTCGGCGTCATCGCGGTGCTGCTTTCCGCCGCCATATCCGCCGTCGCCATGATCCTGGTGCGCAGCCTCGTCCATACCGAGAAGACGGCCACCATCGTGCTCTGGTTCTCGCTGACGGCGACGGCGGCTTCGCTGCTGTCGCTCCCCTTCGGCTGGCAATGGCTTTCGCCGCTGCAGGCGGCCCTGCTCGTCGGGTCGGGCATCTGCGGCGGGCTCGGCCAGATCCTGATGACGGAAGCCTATCGCCATGCCGAAGCCTCGGTGGTCGCGCCCTTCGAATAAGCGACCATGATCCTCGGCGTCGTCGTCGGCTACTGGGTCTTCGCCGAGATGCCGACGCTGAACACCCTCGTCGGCGGCTTCATCGTGGTGGCCGCGGGCATCTTCATCATCTGGCGCGAGCGCCAGCTCGGCCTGCCGCGGGGCAGGGCGCGCAAGGTCGTGCCGCCTCAGGGGTAGGCGCCCCGCCCGCGCATCTGGCCAGCCCCCTGGATCAGCCCTGTGTATCAGCTCAGTTCGGCGAGCTTTGCCTTGACCTCCACGAAGTCGCGCCAGGCCAGCCGCTTGTGCGCCGGCGTGCGCAGCAGGTAGGCGGGGTGCAGCGTCGGCATGGCCGGGATGGCGACGCCGGCGGCGGTGGTGTGGACGCGCCAGTTGCCGCGCAGCCGCAATATGCCCTCTGTGGTGTCGAGCAGCGTCTTGGCCGATGGCCCGCCGAGATTGACCAGCACCTTCGGCCTGACCAGCTCGATCTGCCGCTCGATGAAGGGCCGGCAGATTTCCGTTTCGTGCGGCGTCGGCGCGCGGTTGCCCGGCGGCCGCCACGGGATGACGTTGGCGATATAGGCCGAGCCGCGGTCGAAGCCGATCGCCGCCAGCATGCGGTCGAGCAGCCGGCCGGAACGGCCGACGAAAGGCCGGCCTTCTATGTCCTCGTCGCGGCCGGGCGCCTCGCCCACCAGCATCAGCGCGGCTTCGGGGTTGCCGTCGGCAAAGACCAGGTTCTTGGCGGTGGACTTGAGGTTGCAGCCGTCGAAGGCCGCCATCGCCTCGCGCAATTCCTCCAGCGTGGCCGCGGCGGCGGCGAGCTGGCGGGCAAGCGCCGCCTGCGCCTCGTCGGGCACCGCCGCTGTCGTTGGCCGCACCGCGGGCTGGGCGATCTCGGGCAATGCTGCGCGCGCAGCCCGGGCAGGCTGCGGCTGCGCCGCCGGCCGCGCCGCCTCGGCGAAGCGGTTCATCGGCGCGTCGTCCAGCGCCTCGTCCACGCCGGCCTCGGCGTAGAAGGCCAGCAGGGCGCGGATCTCGGTTGCTTTGTCGGGGGCGATCATGGCCGCACCATCCTTCGCCGTGCCGCCATTTGCAAGCTTCAGGTGGACGGAATGCGCGGGTCCTGCACGATGTAGAAGGTCCAGCGCGGCGTGTAGTCCGTCACCAGGAACTCGAATTGGGCCGTCTTCAGCGGATCGACCTTGCCGTCCTTGAACAGCAGCCGGTCGTAGGGCTCGAACTCGCGGCTGAAGGTGGCGAAATCCGGGGAGGCGATATGCTCCGCTATCTTCGAGCGCTGGTCGAAGGAAAGCCCGTCGCCGAACGTGCTGGGCCGGCCCAGTATCTCCTGGAGCTCGAACTCGAACTCCACCCAGGGCTGGCCGCTGTCGTTCAGCGCAAGGACGCGCATATACAGGATGCCGCTGACATATTCGCCCGACGAATCGAATGGCCGGATCGGGCGTATGGCGCGGATGGTCAGCGTCACCGGCGTGGCCGATTCCAGCTCCTCATGGACGACGATCGGGTCGTCGCGCGTGCCGGTGCCGGTAACGCCGCGGATCAGGAAGCCGCCCAGCTCGTCGGAGAAGGAATAGGGCCCGGCCGGCCATTGCCTGCGATCTTCCGCCCTGGCGGGGATGGCCGGCAGCACGCAAAAACCGAGCAGCAGCGCCAGCCACGCACGGCGCGCGGCGGCGGGGCGCATTGCGAGAAATCCGGACGGATCGGTGCTGCGCATGCGACCAGTATGGCCGATCGCAGCGCGCCCGCAAAGCCGGCGCAGCAAAGCCTGCTGCCGCACCGGAAATGGGATGCGCTGTTTTCGCCGGTTTCGCGTCGCGAATTGATAGGCTATGGAGCGCAGAGCCAGCTACATCCGGGGCAAGCGGTGCGGAGGAACTGATGAGCGAGATCGAACGCGAAAGCATGGAGTTCGACGTGGTGATCGTCGGTGCGGGGCCGGCCGGCCTTGCGGCGGCGATCCGCCTGAAGCAGGTCGATCCCGAGCTTTCCGTCGTGGTGCTGGAAAAGGGCGGCGAGGTCGGCGCGCATATCCTCTCCGGCGCGGTCGTCGATCCCATCGGCGTCGACCGGCTGCTGCCCGGCTGGCGCGAAGAGCCGGATCATCCCTTCAAGACGCCGGTGACGGCGGACCATTTCCTGGTGCTTGGGCCCGCCGGCTCGTTCCGCCTGCCGAACTTCCTGATGCCGCCGCTGATGAACAATCACGGCAACTACATCGTCTCTCTGGGCAATGTCTGCCGCTGGCTGGCCGGCAAGGCCGAGGCGCTCGGCGTCGAGATCTATCCGGGCTTCGCGGCGGCCGGGCTGCTCTACAACGACGAGGGCGCGGTCACCGGCGTCGTCACCGGCGACATGGGCGTGGAAAAGGACGGCACGCACGGCCCGAACTACGCCCCCGGCATGGCGCTGATGGGCAAATATGTGCTGATCGGCGAGGGTGCGCGCGGCTCGCTGGCCAAGCAGCTCATCGCCAGATACGGCCTTTCGCAAGACCGCGAGCCGGCAAAGTTCGGCATCGGCCTCAAGGAACTGTGGCAGGTCACGCCCGAGAACCACAAGCCGGGGTTGGTGCAGCATTCCTTCGGCTGGCCGCTCGACTTCAAGACCGGCGGCGGCTCTTTCCTCTACCATCTGGAAGACAATCTGGTGGCGGTCGGCTTCGTCGTTCACCTGAACTACAAGAATCCGTACCTGTCGCCCTTCGAGGAATTCCAGCGCTTCAAGACCCATCCGGCCATCCGCGGCACCTTCGAGGGCGCCAAGCGCATCGGCTACGGCGCCCGCGCCATCACCGAGGGCGGCTGGCAGTCGGTGCCGAAGCTGTCCTTCCCCGGCGGCGCGCTGATCGGCTGCTCGGCCGGCTTCGTCAACGTGCCGCGCATCAAGGGCTCGCACAACGCGGTGCTGTCCGGTATGCAGGCGGCCGAGCACGTCGCCGCGGCGATCGCGGAAGGCCGCTCCCACGACGAGATTTCCGGCTATGAGGAGAACTGGCGCGGAACCGCTATCGGCAAGGACCTGAAGCGGGTGCGCAACGTCAAGCCGCTGTGGTCGCGCTTCGGCACCTTCCTCGGCGTCGGGCTGGGCGCCGTCGACATGTGGGCGAACACGCTGTTCGGCGTCTCCCTGTTCGGCACGCTCGCCCACGGCAAGACCGACGCCGCCTCGCTGGAGCCGGCTGCCAAGCACAAGAAGATCGCCTATCCCAAGGCCGACGGCGTGCTGACCTTCGACCGGCTCTCCTCGGTGTTCCTGTCCAACACCAACCACGAGGAGAACGAGCCGGTGCACCTGATCGTCGGCGACATGGAGCTACAGACGCGCTCCGAGCACGACGTCTTCGCCGGCCCCTCGACGCGCTATTGCCCGGCCGGCGTCTACGAATGGGTGGACAAGGACGGCAATGCGGCGGCCGACCCCGCCGCCAGGGACGTGCGCTTCGTCATCAACGCGCAGAACTGCGTGCACTGCAAGACCTGCGACATCAAGGACCCGAACCAGAACATCAACTGGGTGCCGCCGCAGGGCGGCGAGGGGCCGGTCTACCAGAATATGTAAGTGTTCTTGCTTCCTCCCCCTTACAGGGAGGGGGGAAGCTTTGGCCACGCGGCGGCGATGGCGGTTTCGCGCTCGCCGTCCGGCTCCTCCGGCGTGCCCGGACGGATGGAGAAGTCCACCAGCACCGGCAGATGGTCCGAGCCGGTGCTTTCAAGGCGCTCCGCCTTGTGGATGAGGACCCCGCCCTTGGAGAACACCTGGTCGATCGGCAGGCCGGAAAAGCGCAGGAATTCCGGCAGGCGATAATAGAGCCAGGTCGGCCCGACCGACGGCATCACCTTCAGCCCGCCGGCATCCGCCACCCGCCGCACGGCGGCGCTCCATGTCGCGGCGTTGCAGTCTCCGGCCATGATGGCGGTGTCGGCGAGCGTGCCCAGCGGTCCCGCCATCGCCTCGATCTGCTGGGGCTGGCGGAAGGGCCAGGGCCAGCGCAGGTGCAGGGCGGCCACGTCCACGGCGGTGCCGCCGAAATCCACCTTGGCGATGGCCAGCGCCCCGCGTTCGAGGCACTGTGGCTGCGCGCCGGGCGCGAGGGGACGCCGCGACAGGATGGCGACGCCGAAATAGCCGCGCGGGTAGGAGCAGAATACGCTGTGGGGATAGGCGGCGGCAAGCAGCGCGAGCTTGTCGCGCCACATCGGCGACACTTCCTCCACCGTCACCACGTCGGGCTTCGTGCGGCCGATCAGCGAAAGCACCTTTTCCGGCGTCGGGTTGTCGAAAAGCAGGTTCATCTGCAGCAGGCGGTAGGTGGCCTGGTCGGCGGGCGCGGCCCCGAGGCCGGCCTCCACCCGCCCCAGCCCCAGGAAGGTCAGCGCGCTCGACGTGGTCGAGAAGGCGACGGTGGCGAAGACCAGCACGGAAAGCGCCAGCAGCCGGTGATTGGTCGCCAGCAGCGCCAGCGCCAGCAGCGCCGAAACGACGGCCAGATGCGCGCGGAAATGCGCCAGGGAGTCAAATGCCGGATGGAAGCTGCCGAAGAAGCCCGCCAGCAGCGCCAGCGCCGCGGCGAGCATCGCCGCGTTCGCGCAATCCGCCGCCGTCCTTTGCAAGCGCGCTCCGGTCATGCGCGATCCTTATCGGGACAATTGCGGCGCCTTCAAGGTAGCCTTTCGGCGAGGCGCTACTGGGGCGCTATTGGAAAGCCGTCTCGGAGAAGCTTCTGAGCTTGCGCGAATGCAGCCGCTCCATCGGCATTTCGGCCAGCTTCTCCATCGCCTTTATGCCGATGGTCAGGTGCTGCGCTACCTGGCGCTTATAGAATTCGCTGGCCATGCCCGGCAGCTTGAGTTCGCCGTGCAAGGGCTTGTCGGAGACGCACAGCAGCGTGCCGTAGGGCACGCGGAAGCGGAAGCCGTTGGCCGCGATGGTGGCCGATTCCATGTCGAGCGCGATGGCGCGCGACTGCGACAGGCGCTGCACCGGGCCGCGCTGGTCGCGCAGTTCCCAGTTGCGGTTGTCGATGGTGGCGACGGTGCCGGTGCGCATGATGCGCTTGAGGTCGTAGCCCGAAAGGCCGGTCACCTCGGCCACCGCCTCCTGCAGCGCCACCTGGATCTCGGCCAGCGGCGGCACCGGCACCCACACCGGCAGGTCGTCGTCCAGCACGTGGTCCTCGCGCACATAGGCATGCGCCAGCACGTAGTCGCCCAGCGCCTGCGTGTTGCGCAGGCCGGCGCAATGGCCCAGCATCACCCAGGCGTGCGGCCGCAGCACCGCGATGTGGTCGGTGATGGTCTTGGCGTTGGACGGGCCGACGCCGATATTGACCATGGTGATGCCGCCATGGTTCGGCTTCTTCAGGTGGTAGGCCGGCATCTGCGGCAGGCGGTGCGGGGTTGCGCCCTCGTAGGGCTGGTTCTCTCCCGAACGGGTGACGAGATTGCCCGGCTCGACGAATTCCTCGTAGCCGCCTTCGCCCCTGGCCATCATGTCGCGGGCCAGCGCGCAGAACTCGGCGATGTAGGATTGGTAGTTGGTGAACAGCACGTAGTTCTGGAAATGCTGCGGGCTGGTCGCCGTGTAGTGGGTCAGCCGGTGCAGCGAATAGTCCACCCGCTGCGCGGTGAACGGCGCCAGCGGCCGCGGGTCGCCCATGCCCACTTCCAGCGTGCCGTTGGCGATGTGGTCGTCGGTGCCGTCGAGATCCGGCACGTCGAACAGGTCGCGGATCGGCCGCTTGATGTGCTCGGCCGCCGAGGCGTCGACATGCGTGCCCTCGATGAGGGCGAAATGCAACGGGATGGGCGTGTCCGATTCCGATACCGTCACCGGCACGCCGTGGTTGCGCATGATGAGGCGAAGCTGCTCGGTCAGGTAGCTCTCGAACAGGTCGGGCCGGGTGATGGTGGTGGTGAACGTGCCGGGGGTGGGCATGTGGCCGTAGGCCTGACGGGAATCGACCTGGGTGAACGACGTGGTGGTGACGCTGACCGCCGGATAGAATGCCCGGTAGCGCACGTTGCCGTCGCCGCCGGAAGCCAGCGCCGAGAAGGAATCGCGCAGGAAGGCGGTATTGCGATCGTAGAGCGTCTTGAGCGCCTCTACCGCCTTGTCCGCGTCCGTAAAGCTTTGCGGCGCGACAGGCGCCGGCGAGAGGATGGTTTCGAAGGGCGACGGGTGGGCTCGATTTTCCATGACCCATTATAGAGACCGCGCCGGGCGTTTTCGAGAGGCGCCGGCGAATTCCCGCCATGCGGATTTTCGATGGCCGTCTGGGCGGCAGGGCGAGGGAAAGCACTCGTCCGACGCCGACGGACCTTCCGTCACAGCCTGGCGAACGCACCGGCGGCCGGCCGGCAGCCATTCGTATAGGATACGCAGCCGGTCGGCAGATTGCCGCGCCACTCGGCGGGATTTTCCGAGGATTGAGCGACGATGCGGGCGAAGGCCCTGGCGAACAGCATGGTCAGAAAACAGACGATCGTGAAGCGGCGTGCGAGCATCGGTCCCAGTCCCCATTCGAATGGAGACAATTTTAGCGATCGCCCCTGAACCCCTTCTGAGATCATCGTTCATCCGCCATTCAAAGACCTTAACAGGAAGGTTAATTTCCGGCCGGGCTGCGTATCTCCCTGCCTTTCGGCCGAGGCTCCCTGTCGGCCGGAAGGGCCGGTTTTGCTGACGTTTCCCTTCGAGCTTCCGTTTTTCGTGGTGAACAAAGCCTTGCCCGCCGGCGCCGGCATTTTCATCGAATTTTCCGGGAAACCGCGCAGGACGTGCCTCGATATACTTAATGAAATCCGAGGTTTACTCATTGTTTGAACTTTGTTTTCCTCAAATTAAGCACGCCATTTAACGACGGATTCAAGGCTCCTCGGCATCCTTCGAACCATCGGATGCAAGCGTTCGGTTGAGAAAAGAGAAC
>ERZ778021.3721-NODE-3721-length-10558-cov-5.644483_pt1 | contig 10558 bp, 9 predicted proteins | sample MGYA00375751_ERZ778021 | MGnify/ENA primary metagenome ERZ778021 (study PRJEB29350, sample SAMN05389814) | bioreactor metagenome | isolation source: Thiocyanate stock bioreactor | place: South Africa: University of Cape Town | collected 2013-08-29 ... | reverse complement strand
GACAGAGCCGCACCGAGGTCCCGCCTGGTTGGTCCTTCCGACCTACAACGAGGCCGACAACATCGAACCCTTCGTCGCCGCCGTGCGGTCGCACCTGCCCGCCGACGCGCGGATCCTGATCGTCGACGACGGCTCGCCCGACGGGACCGGGGAGCGCGCCGACCGGCTCGCCGACCGCCACCCGAACGTCAGCGTGCTCCACCGGCGGACGAAGGAAGGGCTCGGCCCGGCCTACATCGCGGGCTTCCGGCGGGCGCTCGCCTCGGGCGCGGGGCTGGTGCTGGAGATGGATTCCGACTTCTCCCACGATCCGGCCTACCTGCCGCGGCTGCTCGACGCCTCGCGGCGCGCCGACCTGGTGATCGGCTCGCGCTACATCGAGGGCGGCGGGGTCAGCCACTGGGGGCCGGTGCGGCGGCTGATCAGCCGCGGCGGCAGCGCCTACTCGCGGCTGGTCCTCGGGGTCGACGTGCAGGACCTGACCGGCGGCTTCAAATGCTTCCGCCGCGAGGTGCTGGAGGCGATCGACCTCGACTCGGTCGACGTGCGCGGCTACGCCTTCCAGGTCGAGATGACCTACCGCGCGATCAGCCTCGGCTTCAAGGTCGTCGAGGTCCCGATCGTCTTCCGCGACCGCCGCGCGGGCGAGTCGAAGATGGACGGCGCGATCGTCGCCGAGGCGATCTTCCAGGTCCCCCGCCTCCGCTTCGGCTCCCACCACGTCGCCCGCGCCGAGCGCCCCCGCGAAGAGCCCGCCGTCGAAGAGCCCTGACCCCGCAACCCGGGGGTGAGTTCGCAGTTAGCTCCGCATAGCGGCCATTTGTGCGAACTCACCGCGCCGTCGCCCCCGGAGCGCGCCCGCAGCCACTGACCTGCGGCGCCGCGAAGCACGGGCGAAGTCTCGGGACGCGCCCGCAGGGAGGATCCTGACCCCCTCCGAACGGCTTGTAACGAGGGCCCCAGCCGCCATCTCGTCCGGCCGCCCCCTCCCCAGCCCGAGTTTGAGAGAGGAGGGGGTCAGGATCCTCCCTCCTGGGTAGGTCGTACCCTTCACCGCCCCGTGCGAGCGGCGCTATACTTTTTGAAGTATTGAGCTTCTAAACCGATTCTTGGGAGAGCGATCACCTTGAGTGGAAACCTGGCCGACGTAACCGACGCCACCTTCAAAGCAGACGTCCTCGACGCCGAGGGCGCCGTCCTGGTCGACTTCTGGGCCCCCTGGTGCGGTCCGTGCCGCGTCGTCCACCCGGTCCTCGAGGAGATCGACTCCGAACGGGATGACCTCACCATCCTCAGCCTCAACGTGGACGAGAACCAGCAGACCGCGGCGCAATACGAAGTCCTCTCGATCCCGACCATGATCCTCTTCAAGGGCGGCGAGATGACGAAAAAAATCGTCGGCGCGATGCCGAAGCGTCGCCTCGAGGCCGAACTGGAGCCGGCGCTCGCCTAGCGGCGGGCGTCTCTCGCGCCATGCCGTTCGTCGAGGTCCACTGGTACGAGGGCCGCTCCGACGAGCAGAAGCTCGAGATCGCGAAGCGGATCGAAGACGCCCTGGTCGACGTGGCCGGCGTCTCCCCCGACCACTGCTGGATCAAGTTCTCCGACTCGGCCAAAACCGACTTCCTGATCGCCCCGGGCGCCGAGTAGCGGCGCCCGGTAGCCGCCGGCGGCGGCCCGCCGCTCAGGCGGCCTGCGCCGCTTCCTCCTCTTCGGCCTCGGCGAGGTTCTTGCCGACCTCGATCCTGATTTCGCGATCCGGGGCCGCGAGCGCCGCGCGGGCCCCCGCGCGAAGACCTTCGGCATCGAGGTCGAACCGCTCCGCCGCCTCGTCGAGCCGCGCTATGTCGTCATCGGCGCTCAGCAACTGGATGCACTCCGGCCGATCATCGTGCAACCAGACGAGACAGGTTCCCCCTGCCAGCTCCTCGGTGTAATCGCCTGGCTCGGCGTAGCGGAACTCGCCGAACTCGAAGAGGATGGATTTTGCCTCGGGGTCATAGTCGACTTTCATCGTCGCCTCCTGCGATGGATGGAGATGATCAGGTCCGGATCGTCGAGAGCGACCACCACTCGACAGCGTGCCCCGGCTATGTAGCCACGGTAGCGCGGGTTGCCGTTCGGATCGAAATCCTTTCCGAACTTATTTGCCACAACGGATTCCGCTTCCTCAGCGGTTCCCTTGACTCGACGCAATCCGTTCTTGGCGTGGCGTTTGAACCTCACCCACACCCAAGGGCTGGGGCGCCGCGAACTCTCCCCCTCGCGGGGGCTACATCAGGCCGGCTTCGCGCATCTCGCTTTCGAGCATCGGCTCGAGGGTGCGGGCGAAGGTGGCGGTGAGGTGGTCTTTGTCGCGGTAGGTGAGGGCGTTGCCGATCACCGCGCGGCAGACTTCGCCGGGGCAGATGTCGGCGATGAAGGAGACGAGGTGGGTGCCGGATGAGCGTTCGGCGGCGCGGACGTCGTATTCGCGGTCCCATTCGATGTGGCGGGGGAAGGCGCAGCGGTCGAGGTGCTGGAGGTCTTCGGAGACGCAGCTGGGCACGTCGGCGGTCGAGGTCGGGTTGTCGCGGATGACCACCGTGCGCGGTCCCGCTGCCTTGATCCGGTCCAGCGTCCGCAGGTAGCCGGCTTCCATCGCTTCCGCCGCCTCGTCGCCGGACAGCTGTTCGCCGTCGGGCCCGTAGGGGGTGTATTCCGTGTCGCCGCTCATGATCACGGTGGTGTGTTCGTCGCCGGTTTCGATCCGTTCGAGCGCGTTCTGGCGCCATTCGTCGCACTGGGAGTACTCGCGGTCTTCGACCATGCTTTTCACTTCGAGTTCCTCCGGCGGGCATTCGGCCTTGGTCAGGACGATCAGTCGCCAACCATGCCGTTTGACCAGTTCTTCGACGGTCGGGAAGTACTGCATCGCGTGCGAATCGCCGAACAGGATCAGGGTGTTGTCGCCCTTGGGATCGCCATAGAGGCAGCGGTTCGAGTTGGTCCCCGGGATCCCGACCATGCAGCCTTCGTAGTAGCTGCTGCCGCGGTCGGCGCGGGCCCTCAGCGGGTTGGGCCGCAGGGCGGTCGCGGTTTCCTGCGGCATCGCTTCGTCGACCAGCGCCGCGGCGCCGCGGACCTCCGAGAGCGGCGCCGTGTCGAGGGCCGGCTGGGCCGCGCTGAGGCCGATGCCGACGCCGACCGCGACCGCGGTACAGGCGAGGCCGAGGGCGAGCGCGCGGTTCGGCATCCGCGCCAGCGAGGGCATGCGGCGGACCGGGTCCTCGATCAGCATGTGGGTCAGCTGGGTCGGGATCCAGGAGGCGGCGACGGCGGCCAGGCCCGCGGCGACCGAGAGGCGCGGCCCCCAGATCGCGGCGGCGAAGACGATCGCGGGCCAGTGCCAGAGGTACCACGAGTAGGAGATGCGGCCGACGTAACGGACCGGCGGCAGGGAGAGGACCCAGCCGGCGCCGAACCGCACCCCGGCGACGCCGCGCTCGGTCGCCGCCAGCGCCGTGCCCGCCAGGATCAGCGCCGCGGCGCCGAGCGTCGGCACCAGCGCCGCCGTCCCCGGGAACTCGGTTTCCCCGGTGAAGGCGAAGCTGGCGTAGACGATCGCCGCCACCCCGGCCCAGCCGAGCGCCACGGCGCCGAGGCGCGGCAGCTTCACCGTCGCGACCAGGGCGACCGCGGCGCCGAGCGCCAGCTCCCAGGCGCGCGCGAAGGTGTCGAAATAGGCGAAGGCCGGTTTGTCGCCGGTGAGGATCACGCCGTAGACGAGCGAGCCGGCGAGGATCAGCGCCAGCACCACCCAGAGCACCGGTCGCACCGAGCGACCGCGGCGACGGAAGAGCCAGGTGGTGAGCAGGATCAGCCCTGGCCAGACGAGGTAGAACTGCTCCTCGATCGCCAGCGACCAGAGGTGGAGGACCGGGCTCGGTTCGAGGCCCTGGGCGAAGTAGTCGACCGACTGGGCGGCGAAGTGCCAGTTGGCGACGTAGAGGGCGGAGGCGACGATGTCCCCGGCGACTTCGGTGTCGCGCAGGGGCGAGAGCAGGATCATCGAGAGGATCCCGACCACGGTCAGCAGCACCGCCGAGAGCGGCAGCAGGCGTTTGGCGCGGCGGGCGTAGAAGCCGCGCAACGAGATCGTGCCGCTGCGGTCCAGCTCCCCTACCAGCAGGCGGGTGATCAGGAAGCCGGAGATGACGAAGAAGACGTCGACCCCGACGTAGCCGCCCGCCAGGAACGGCACCCCGGCGTGGCAGAGGAGGACGGCGACGATCGCGATCGCGCGCAGCCCCTCGATGTCGGGGCGGAAGCGCCGCCCCGACTCTGCTTCGTCAGGATGCTTTGTTGAGTTCATAGGTCAACTTAATTTAAAAGCATGTGCGGTCCGCCAGGGCCCTTGGCGGGGCTCGTTCTGCGCGCGGAGACGGCGGTCCGCGCGGATTTGGCCTTTTCGCCCGATTCGACCTTCGGGGCCGGGGCCTTGCGTGCCGCGATCCGGGCCAGCCATTCCATGGCCCGCGTCACGAGAAATGGACGGACACGCTCGGTCAGGTGCCCGCCGGCCACCAACCAGAGCTTTACCCGAGGATAGGCGGCGGCGAACGCTTCGTTCATCGAGGGTGGGACGACATTGTCGGCGCGACCCTGGATCAGCAGCAGCGGAGCCAATTGCGGACGCCGGATCGGGGAGAGCCTTTCGCGGGCCGCCTGGCCGACTCCGAGGCTTTCCCAATAGCTTTCGCCGTACTGGGTGAGCGGCCAGGTCCAGGTGACGAGGTCGGAGACCGGTGCCTTGGCGACCGCGGCGCTGACCAGCTCGTCGCCGGAGAGGAGCGCCGCCAGCGTCCCCCCCGCCGAGGCGCCGTAGGCGTAGACGCGGTCGAGCCCGAACTTTTCCCGCAATCTGCGGGCTTCCCCGCGCACCCTTTCAACGGCGGCCGGGAGGTTGTCGAGCGGATACGTGACGTAGTGGGGGACGAAGCCGGCGGCCAGTGCGGCGTCCCGGGTCAGCGATTCGAATTCCGGGTCTTCGAAGAGGAACGAGCCGCCGTGGATGAGGAGCAGCTGCGGCCGCTGGCCGGGGCCGGTGACGCCGCCGTCGGTTTCCATCGGCCCCTGCGCGCCCGCCGCCGGGGCGAGGAGGGCGAAGCAGAGCGCGGCAGCAAGCAGGGCGATCAGCGGCGCCGCGGAGCGGGCCGGGCCGGCGCCGGCGCGGCGCGGGCTCGTCGGAGCAGCGGGAGTCAAACCGCGCTGACGGAGACTCGCAGCTCGTGGCCGTCGATGTTCGCGACGCTCCCCGCGCCACCGTTTCCGTCGCCGAGGGCGACGCTCTCCGCCAGCGTCTCACCGGCGATGTAGGACTGGTGCTCGCGGGCCACCTCGACCAGCTCCGGGTCGCCGCCGAGCCCCAGCGCGATCCGGTCGGTGATCTCGAGACCCGCCTCTTTGCGCGCGTTCTGGACTGTGCGGACGATCTCCCGGGCGAGTCCCTCGCGGCGCAGCTCCTCGTCGATCTCCAGCTGCAGGGCAACCGCGTGGCCGGCCTCGGCCTCGACCTCGTAGCCCTCCAGCGGCGCCAGCGCCAGCGCCAGATCGTCGCCGTCGAGCGTGTGGTCGGCGCCGTCGATCGAGACCCCGACCTCGCCGCCCGCGGCCAGGGTGCTCGCCACGCTCGCCGGGTCGAGCGCCGCGACCGCCGCGGCCACCAGCGGCATCCGCTTGCCGAAGCGCGGGCCGAGCGCCCGGTAGTTCGGCTTCACCGTGTACTTGACCAGCTCGCCTTCCTCGGAGACGAAGTCGAGCTCGTGCACGTTCAGCTCGGCGGTGACCAGGTCGGCGAGCTCGGAGATCGACGCCCGCTCGTCCTCGTTGGCGACCACGACGGCGCGGCGCAGCGGCTGGCGCACTTTCACCTTGGCGGCGGAGCGCGCCGCGTGGCCGAGGCGGACGGTGCGCTGGACCGCGGTCATCGCCGCGACCAGCTCCGGGTCGAGCCGCGCCTCGTCGACCGCCGGGAAGTCGGCCAGGTGGACCGAGTCCACCGCCTCGCCGAACTCGCCCGCGGCGCCGCCCGCCAGGTTGCGATAGATCTCGTCGGCGAGGAAGGGCATGAACGGGGCGAGCATCTTGCTCGTCTGCAGGAGGCACTCGCGCAGGGTCCAGAAGGCGGCCCGGTCGCCCTCCCAGAAACGGCCGCGGGAGAGCCGCACGTACCAGTTCGAGAGCTCCTCGACGAAGTCGGCGATCGCCCGCCCGGCGGTCGTGCAGTCGAAGTCGTCCATCCGCTCGCGCACGGTGGCGACGGTGGCCTGCAGGCGGGAGAGCGCCCAGCGGTCGAGCTCGGTGAGGTCGGCGGGCGCCTCGGTGTCCCCCGGTCCCAGGCCCTCGGCGTTCGCGTAGAGCACCCAGAACGAGTAGGTGTTCCACAGCGTCAGCATGAACTGGCGGACCGACTCGCCGACCGTCTCCAGCGAGAAGCGGTACCCGGCCCAGGGCTGCTGGGTGGTCAGGTAGTACCAGCGGAAGGCGTCGGCGCCGTGGGCGGCGAGCACGTCCCAGGGGTCGACCACGTTGCCGCGGCTCTTCGACATCTTCTGGCCCTCGGGGTCGAGGATCAGCCCGAGGCAGACGCAGTTGCGGAAGCTCGACTGGTCGAAGAGCAGGGTCGACTCGGCGAGCAGCGTGTAGAACCAGCCGCGGGTCTGGTCCTGGGCCTCGCAGATGTAGTCGGCCGGGAAGCGGGACTCGAACTCCTCTTTGCCCTCGAACGGGTAGTGGAACTGGGCGAAGGGCATCGCGCCGCTGTCGTACCAGGTGTCGATCACCGAGCTGACCCGCTGCATCTGGCCGCCGCAGTCCGGGCAGCGCAGCTTCACTTCGTCGATGTAGGGACGGTGGAGGTCCGCGGGGACCTCGCCGCCGCTGCGCTCGCGCAGCTCCTCGACCGAGCCGATGCAGGTCATCGCGTCGCAGCCGTCCTCGGTGCAGCGCCAGATCGGCAGCGGCGTGCCCCAGTAGCGGTTGCGCGAGAGCGCCCAGTCGACGTTGTTCTCCAGCCACTTGCCGAAGCGGCCGTGCTTGACGTGCTCGGGGTGCCAGCCGATCGTCTCGTTGTTGGCGAGCAGCTCCTCGCGGGCGGAGGAGGTGGCGATGTACCAGCTGCTGGTCGCGTAGTAGAGGAGCGGCGTGCCGCAGCGCCAGCAGTGCGGGTAGGCGTGCTCGTAGAGCTGCTCGCGGAAGAGCAGCCCGCGGCGATCGAGGTCGTCGATGAGGCGGCGCGTCGTCTCACTCCCTTTTACGAACTCGCCGGCGAAGCCGATGACTCGGTCGTCGAAGGTTCCGTCGGGGCGGACCGGGTTGTAGAGCGTGCTCGCCACGGTCGGGTCGAAGATGCCCGCGGCGGCGCCCACCGCGTAGTCGTCCTCGCCGAACGGCGGCGCGATATGGACGAGCCCGGTGCCGTCCTCGGTGGTGACGAAGTCCCCCGGGATCACCGGGTAGCCGCCGTGCTCGCGGTCACCGAGGTCAAAGACCGGGCCCTCGTAGCTGCGGCCGACGAGCGCCTCGCCGGGGAGCTCCTCCAGCACCTCGGCGCCCTCGCCGAGCACCCTCTCGGCAAGGTCCTTGGCGACGATCAGCACCTCGTCGCCGCGCCGCGCCCGCACGTAGGTGACCGCCGGATTGACGGCGACGGCGGCGTTGCCCGGGAGCGTCCAGGGGGTCGTCGTCCAGACGAGGAGGAACTCGCCGTCGGCGCCGAGCAGCGGCAGCCGCACGTATATCGAGGCGTCCTTGACGTCCTGGTAGCCCTGCGCGACCTCGTGCGAGGAGAGCGGCGTGCCGTCGCGCGGGCAGTAGGGGACGACCTTGTGGCCCTCGTAGAGCTTGCCCTTGTCCCAGAGCGTGCGCAGCGACCACCAGACCGACTCGATGTAGCGGTCCTCGAGCGTCACGTAGGGGTCGTCGAGGTCGACCCAGAAGGCGATCCGCTCGGTCAGCCGGTTCCACTCCTCGACGTACTCGAAGACCGACTCGCGGCAGCGCTGGTTGAACTCGGCGATCCCGAACTCCTCGATCTCCCCCTTGGAGGAGATGCCGAGCTGTTTTTCGACCTCCAGCTCGACCGGCAGCCCGTGGCAGTCCCAGCCCGCTTTGCGCGGCACCCGGTACCCGCACATGGTGCGGTAGCGCGGGTAGATGTCCTTGAAGACGCGGGCGAGGACGTGGTGGGAGCCGGGCCGGCCGTTGGCGGTCGGCGGGCCCTCGAAGAAGGACCAGATCGGCGCGTCGGCGCGCTCGGCGAGCGTGCGGGCGAAGAGGTCCTGCTCGCGCCAGCGCTCGAGCGTCCGCTCCTCGAGGGCGGGGAAGGACTGCTTCGGGTCGACGGGGGCGAATCCGGGCATGGCGGCGGATTCTAGGAGCGAGACGCCCGCGGCTCGTCCAGGAATGTCACTTCTGGGTGCATGGCGTCACCAGACGAGGATGAAGTCGTCCTGATCCTGCGGGTTGAAGTAGGCGGTGAGGACGAGGTCCGGGCGCATCCGGTCGGCGGTGAAGACGGGCATCACTTCGCGGCGCTTCACCTGGCGGGTGCCGACGCCGGGGATGTCGAGGTCGAGCTGCAGGGACATCAGCGGCATGTCGTTCACGGTCGCGTGGGAGCCGGCCTCGACGATCGTCGCGGTGCCTTTGAGGCCGTTCTGGAAGATCCAGTCCTGGTGCGCGGCCTTGTGGCGCTGGCGGCGGGCGTAGAGGGCGAGGCCGAACGCGGTGAGCATCCAGATGACGCCGAGCAGGGCGAGGATCGCGGTGACCATCAGGTCGGCGCCGAGCGCGATCGGGACGACGACGAAGAGGGCGCCGAAGACGCCGAAGAAGGTGAGCAGCCCGATGCCGACGCGGTTGATCTGCACGGCTACTCCTCGCACTCCCGGGCGATGCGGCGGGCGACCTCGGCGGAGCCGTAGGCGAGTTCGAAGGAGAAGCCGGGCGGGGCTTTGCTCGCGATCCAGTCGACGAAGGCGGGTGAGAACAGCTGCCGCAGCCAGTTCTGGTCCTGGTAGGGGCTGGTCGAGATATGGAAGCGCTCGTTCAGCGCCGTGCTCTCGGTCCAGAGCTTGGAGAAGCGCGGCTCGAAGCCGTAGTACTCGTCGTCGCGGGTGCGCCGGCCGGTGCGGACGCAGAAGAGGCGGGGGACGAAGGGGGTCGAGGCGGGAACCTCGGTCAGCGCGACGGCGAAGTGGAACTTCTTGTTGCGGGTGTAGATCAGTTGGCCGAGGGCGCCGCTGACGCCGTCGGCGAGCTGCCCCCGGGCGGCGGGGGCGATCCGTCCGGCGCCCGACTCGACCAGCAGCGGGGTCAGCGCGCCCGCGTCGACCGACGGCACGGCTTGAAGGCCCTGCGCGGCGGCGAAGGACGAGAGGGCCACAGCCGCATCTGCCACGGGGCGCGATTCTAGGCGGAGTGACCGGTACTCATGGGTACCCGCGATGCAGAACGGCTTGCGAGCGTTTAGGGTTACACCGATGCCTGCATTCGACTTGAACGGCAAGGTGGCGCTGGTGACCGGGGCGGCGCGTGGGATCGGCTTCGAGACCGCCCGCCAGATGCAGATGCGCGGCGCCTCGGTCGCCGTCCTCGACCTCGATCCCGAGCAGGCGCGCGACGCCGCCGAGCGGATCGGCGCGCGGGCGATCGGGATCGGCGCCGACGTCACCGACCAGGGCGCGATGATGGCCGCGGTCGCCGAGGTGGTCGACCGGTTCGGCGGCCTCGACTGCGCCGTCGCCAACGCCGGCATCGCCCAGAAGCAGATGGCGACCGTCTACGGCATGCCGAGCGAGGAATGGGAACGGGTCCTCGAGGTCGACCTGCTCGGCGTCTTCCGCACCGTGCGCGCGGCGCTCCCGCAGATCGTCGAGCGACGCGGCCAGCTCGGCCTCGTCTCCTCCGTCTACGCCTTCGCCAACGGGATGGGCAACAGCCCCTACGCGGTCGCCAAGCCGGGCGTCGAGTCGCTCGGCCGCGCCCTCCGCGTCGAGCTCGCCCCCCACGGCGCCTCGGCGACCGTCGCCTACTTCGGCTGGGTGGACACGACGATGGTCCAGGACGCCCTCTCCCAACCGGACGCGCAGAAACTGAACGAGTCCCTCCCCGCCTTCCTGATGAAGCGGATCCAGCCCGACGAAGCGGCGGCCGCCTTCGTCCGCGGCATCGAAGAGCGCGCTCCCCGCGTCTTCGCGCCGAAGTGGTGGCGCTACGTCTCCGCCCTGCGCGGCATCGTCAACCCGCTGATCGACAAGCGCCAGGAGCGCGACGCCCGCACCCAGGCCCTCTTGAAGGAAGTCGACGCCCGCGCGACGAGCGGGGCGCCGACGGCCGGCAGCACGGGCGCGGCAGGTGCGGCCACGGCCGTCGCCGACGACGAGCGCCCGCTCAACGCCGCGGATTAGTTTGGCGCGGGGTGCCCCGGGAAGCTGGCGCCCGGGGGCAAAGGGACGGGCAAGGGACCCGGCCCTCTCATAGGCGGTCCGGGCAGGCTGTGACCGCCTATGAGAGG
>ERZ778021.3720-NODE-3720-length-10562-cov-4.519463_pt1 | contig 10562 bp, 9 predicted proteins | sample MGYA00375751_ERZ778021 | MGnify/ENA primary metagenome ERZ778021 (study PRJEB29350, sample SAMN05389814) | bioreactor metagenome | isolation source: Thiocyanate stock bioreactor | place: South Africa: University of Cape Town | collected 2013-08-29 ... | reverse complement strand
AAGCCGTTTTTCTGGCTGGCAGATACCGCTTGGGAGATCTTTCACTCTTTATCCTACGAAAACGCAGAGCTGTATCTCAAGACCCGCTCCCAGCAGGGCTTCAATGTCATTCAGACTGTAATCCTATCGGAATTCGACGGGTTGAATGTACCGAACCATTATGGAAGAGTGCCTTTGAAAAAAAACGAAAAGGGTGAGTTTGACCCTACCCTGCCGGATACAGAGGGAGATTACAGCTTTTTTCACCACACCGATAAGGTGATCACGTTGGCAGAGTCATACGGCATTTATGTTGCCCTGTTACCCACCTGGGGAGATAAATACAACCAAAAATGGGGAGCCGGTCCGGAGATTTTCACTCCTGACAATGCGTTTGCCTATGGAAAGTGGCTGGGAGAGCGATACAAAAACAATAATAACATCATTTGGGTGTTGGGTGGCGACCGTCCGTTGGAAGAGCCGGTTCATTATGAAATCAATGAAAAACTGGCATTGGGGCTGAAGGCCGGCGGTGCCGATCAGCTGATTACCTTTCATCCCATGGGCGGCAGATCCTCCACAGAGCATCTGCACAATGAGGACTGGCTGGATTTTAATATGATCCAGTCCGGTCACGGTCGTGCCATTACCATCAACCATGAAATGATCAAGGCAGATTACGGGCTTTCTCCCGTAAAGCCGGTCATTGAAGCAGAATGCTGCTATGAAGATCACTCCATCTCCTTTCAGCCGCAAAACGGGTATTTTGATGCAACGGACGTGAGAAGAGCGTCCTACTGGGCGGTTCTTTCCGGCAGTGCAGGCATCACATATGGTCACCACAGTATCTGGGCGTTTAAAAACGACCCGACAGAGGACAGCCGATTTGCTTATCCTTATTTCATCAAAAGCTGGCAGGAGGCATTGACAAGCCCCTGTGCATCACAGATGAAGCACCTGAAATCCCTTTTTGAGTCGGTGGATTATCAAAACGGCGTACCGGACAATTCTGTCCTTGCTGTAAATTTTCAGGGAGCCAATCACCAAGCGGTTTTCAAAGGAGAGCACTTTGTGTTCGTCTATTGCCCCCATGGGCTGCAGACCACACTAAAAAAAGACAGCATTCACCCCGACTGCACCTGCAAATGGTTTGACCCCCGTACAGGCAAGAGCCAACCGGCTGAATACTGCATCGGAGACAACTATGTGTTTTACCCCCCTTCCCATGGCAGAAACTGTGATTCTGTGCTGATCATAGAACAATAAATCACAAAAAAGCTGCGGTTCTTCATAGAACCGCAGCTTATATTTTATTTCCCGTTACTTTTTAAACAAATAAAGCAATAGCATAATGGACAGCAAAAGCGTAAAACCTCCGCAAGACATCAAATATGCTGTTCTCGATGATTTTTTATGGATTTTAGATGCAAAGATACCGTAAGCAATACATGCCACAATCATCCCGGTTACCACGGCCAAAGTATAAATAATCTCAATGTCGATCACGTCGACGATCTTTGGAACAGAGGATATGGCGCTGGCGAAGATATACATCCCCGGCACAAAAACCAACGGTATCGTGCCCAGTGCATAGCCCTTTTTTCCTGTTCTCAGAAAGATAAACGACATTGCCAATAGAATGGCGACGATCGCAAAGCAGGCTTCTGTCATATTATGCTCCGTTCCCCAGCGAGACAATGATCATACGATTTAGTACAATGGCTGGAAATTAGTTCTGATTTGTTAATTTTACCATAATAATTCTCATTAATCAAGTACTAATTCATCAGCTTTGCGCCCATATCTTTTAAAATAATTTCCGCTTTTTGATTTTGATCACAAACAACAACGATAATGCAATCATCCACTCTTCGGATAATTGCATTGCTGACTTTATTGTATTCTACCGGAAAACGGTCTTTGAAGTTTTTGGCAAGCTGACCCAGCTGTGAATTGATCTCGCCCACAACCACGTTTTCTTTGGATGTATCACTCAACTTGAATACGCCGATTTCATCAGCAGTATCGTCCACATCGCTGAGATAAACCGCAGAGTCAAAAATTACACCCTCAGGAAACGAAAAATGGGTGTCCAGCTTATCATTTTCTATTAATATCATTTTCGGTAAATTTAACTCTTTCAATAAAGTGTCCGCAATCGTTGATGGTTGTCTTTCTGCAACTTTTGCACCGCAGCCTGACAGCATCACTGTCAAGCAAATTGCCAAGACGGTCAAACTCAGCATTTTTGTCAGTACTATATTCATAGCAGACGCAACCTCCCTCTCTTTTCTGTACTACGCAGGACTATTTTACAACATGTTCAACAAAAAGTCTACTTAAAAATACTTCTTATTATATATTATTTCTATTTTTGCAAGTAGATTTACATAATCATAGCCAGTTTTTACCTTATACATAGAGTAATCCACATTTTCCACATAGTTTTCCACAGTCCTTTGGGACGAGCAGTAAAGGCTTTTTTACGATTTACCAACAATTTTAAGCTCTGAAAAAGTCCGATAGCCGTGGAAAACGGATAACAATTTATTGTTGACATAACATTGTATATTTCCATTTTATGCTACAATAAATACTAATTGTAAAATGTACTTGTCAAGGATTTCACCCTTGCAAAAAACGAGTCGAAATGCTATGATGAAAACAGAATATTTTAAGAAACCGGGTGTTTTCATGACCAAAAAAGAGAAAGCAAACCTTGTCATTCAGCTCCTTGAAGAGCGGTATCCAGATGCACTTTGTTCCCTTGTGGCTGCTACGCCTCTTCAATTGTTGATTGCCACACGGCTCTCTGCACAGTGTACAGACGCAAGAGTTAATATTGTGACGCCGGATTTGTTTGCGCGGTTTCCCACAATTGATGATTTTGCCGACGGTAACATTGAAGAAGTGGAGACCTATGTAAAATCCTGTGGTTTTTATAAAACGAAGGCAGCGGATATCGTAAACATGAGCAAAATGATCCGGGACGAATACAACGGCGTTGTTCCCGATACCATAGAAGAACTGACCAAGCTCCCCGGGGTGGGCAGAAAAACCGCCAACCTCATCGTCGGCGATGTTTATGGAAAGCCCGCCATCGTGGTGGACACCCATCTCATCCGCATTTCAAACCGCCTCGGTCTTGTGGACAGTGTGGATCCTTTTAAAATTGAAATGAGCCTGAAAAAAATTCTTTCGCCCTTAAAATCCAATGATTTTTGCCACAGAATTGTTCTGTTCGGCAGAGATGTTTGTGTCGCCCGAAAGCCACGGTGTGAAAACTGTCCTCTCTCCAGTGTATGCAAATTTTACAAAAAACTTGAAATGCGATCGCATTGATGTGAATACCTGCCGTATCCGGTGTTGATTTTAATGCTATAACGTATAGTCATTACTCAAATTCTGTCTTGGGTCTGCTTTGGATATATATAGCCTGCCGTCAGAACTGATATCTGCATAAAAGACTTTGCTAAAATCCTCTATATCAACTTGTTTCAGCTGTATTGAGAGCCATTTTCTGTCCCGCTTGAGCTGCTCCAGATTGCCGTCATACACCTTTCCATCCGTGATAAGCGGTATGCATAATCCCTTTGCTGTTGTATTTAGATTCATATCTGAAGGGGTCAAAGGTAAAAATTGAGGCTTTCTCAGAACACTGATACTGCCGCTGCCCTCTACGATGGCATATGCAACTTCATTTAAGTCAAACACGTCTTTTTCTCTTAACGCCGCTTTCACATTTTCAATGGGGTATTTCAGCCGTTCCATGTTGGATTTGATAAATTGACCGTTTTGGATAATCACAGTCGGTCCAAAAGTGATTTTTTTCGCAATTTTCTTATTGTTAATCAACAGACAGCTCACAAAATATTGCAGGGCAACAATAAGCACAACAGCAAATAAAGTAGGCAGATGTGGAATATTCGGCTCCGATATATCCGCACCGATTACGCTTCCGATGACGATTACCGATAAAAAATCATAGATAGGAAGCTCGCCGATTTTGCGTCTGCCGGTTTTTAAAATCAAAAATAAAATCAGTGCCATCACGCTTACAATACGAAATACGATCCATACATATGTCATTTTCGTGGCTCCCTTCTTTTTCGTTATTGTAACCAATATTATTTTCTTTATCAGCTCAACGTTCGCTGTCATCCGTTGCAAGTAGAAAAAACGATTGATTGCCTGATAAAATCCTGCTGTAGGGCTTCAGGATGTCATTACAGCAAGAATGATTACCCTTTATTGTCCGAGACCAAAATGCCGCCGGGCGTGTTGCAGGGTAATGATAACAATATCCAGCGAAACAACAAGAAATTTTATAAAAAGCTTGAAATCCGAACAAAAACGTGCTATTTTAATATAGGTTCATGGGGGCGTAGCTCAGCTGGGAGAGCATCGCGTTCGCAACGCGGGGGTCAAGGGTTCGAATCCCTCCGTCTCCACCAAAAATTGACCGAGGCATTGATACGATGCCTCGGTCAACTCTTTTATTTTGCGTATCAGGAAAGCCTGCAATACAAGTGATTTGCCCCATAGGGGTATTCAAAATCCTTTGTATTGCAGGCTTTTTCTGCATTTATGGGCTTCTCCGGCACTCTCGGCTCATGGTTGAATTTGAATACCCCTTGAGGAAAAATAAAATAGTTCTACGAAAAATAACAGGGTTCAAGGAAAAATAAAAGTGTTTGATTTGCTCTGCCCAAACACCTTGATTCGATAGTGTTAGTTGATCTAATCAGACTTTTTCGCCGAGTACTTCGTGGATTTCCTTCGCTTGACACCATCATCACCGACCTCAACATTGCTCCTGCGAATGCGTTCCTCCTGGACTTGGTCGAACATCTCTTCGGTGATAATTGCTTCGTTATTCCCCTCGGAAGCATATCTGTCTTAAGGGATTCTTGCCACCGGGCATTTTGGAGACCAGGCGGTAAGCGGATATGTTATTATTGAATAGAAGCGTCGAGTGTACACTTTTGCTTGCTACTGTGGGATTGGTGATATGCCGGTGATATGCTATAAAGATGTTGTAATAATGAGTGTAATATGTTATAATAACTTAATGTTTGATTGTACATCTTACTCGAGGGGAGATCAGAATGAGTTTTTCGGAAGATATTAAAAAGATTCGTCGAAAAGCCTTTTTATCGCAAGAAGAGTTTGCGAAAAAGATAGGAGTATCTTTCGCTACAGTCAACCGTTGGGAGACTGGAAAAGCCACACCAAATTTTAAAACAATGAAGTTGATCGATGCATATTGTAAAAAGAATGCAATTGATTTCGATGTTTGTGACATTGTTGAGTCCAAACACAAAGATTGACAATATTTAACTTGAGAGGTTATACCACAGTGAATAACGTAGTTAGAGAAATTCCAGGAGGCGATTACGCCTTCTTAAGAAATAAGAAACCAAAGAGGCTGCCTGGGAATCCAGAAAAGACGGTTAGGCTTGTAGATTTGTTTTGCGGCTGCGGCGGCATTTCCCTTGGGGTCAAGGAAGCCTGCAACACTCTAAACTATGGTTTGGATATTCCTTTGGCTGTTGATTTTGAAAAGGAAGCCAGCGATTGTTATGAGTGCAATTTTCCTGAGGCAAATGTTGTCAATGGAGACATCACCCAATTGTTTTCCGATATGGTAGGTTCTCCTTTTACTGAGAAGGAGATAGAGCTTCAACAAATGGTAGGACATGTTGATTTGCTTGTTGGTGGACCTCCCTGCCAAGGGCACTCGGATTTGAACCGCTATACAAAGCGGAATGACCCCAAAAATCATCTCTACCTATATATGGCAAGAGCGGCAGAACTGTTTCGTCCAAGGTTAGTCATTATTGAAAATGTTACTGGTGCATTACATGATAAAGGACAAGTTGTTCAGTGTGTTCAAAAGGATTTAACCAAGCTCGGTTACAAAGTGGATATTGGAATTGTGGACTTGGTAAAGATTGGAGTTCCTCAGACGCGCAGACGCTTAATACTTCTTGCGTCTTTAGATAATGTTTACTCTGTTGAGAAAATACAAGAGGAATATACAGTTAGCCAAGAGAGAACTGTTGATTGGGCAATTGGAGATTTAACGGGTGTTGCTCAATCAACGTTATTGGATATGCCCTCTATTCCTTCCAAGGAAAATCAACGGCGGATTCATTACTTGTTCGAACATAATGTTTATGACCTGCCGAATGAGGAACGCCCTCCTTGCCATAGAGATAAAAAACATTCATATAACAGTATTTACGGGCGGTTGCATCCCGACAAACCGTCCCAGACAATCACTAGAGGCTTCTATAATAATTGTATGGGGAGATATGTCCATCCAACACAAAAAAGAACACTGACTGCACATGAAGCGGCCCGCTTACAGTTCTTCCCGGATTACTTTGACTTTTCTTCTGTAAGTAACAAGACTGCTCTTGGAATTATTGTGGGAAACGCGGTTCCAATGAAACTACCATATATCTATGCACTAGCGCTCTTAAGCGAAAAAAAACATGGGTAGACATTGGCCGAAAGGCAAAATATCTATAAGAGATTATACGCCATGTTGCCATTTGTTGCCTCTGAAAATGAAATGACCTCTTGGACGGATAACAAATGTGTGGGAATAGCCTCAGCTTGAGGAAAGAGAGTGATGAAAATGACAATTAATTATAAAGCCGATATTCCAAGGAAGATGGTTAGCCTGTTTTCTGGAATCGGTGGATTCGAGCTTGCCTTTCAAAGAGTAGGGATTTCAACCACACTCATGTGTGAAATTGATCCTATCGCGCAACAGATTTTAAAGAGTAATCTACCAAATATTGAATTAACGAATGATATTTGCGATTTGGAAAGGCTCCCAGAAGGTACAGATATATTGTGCGCTGGCTTCCCTTGTCAGGATTTAAGTTCTATTGGTGTAAAAAAAGGCCTTGATGGAACACGGTCATCATTGGTTCGAGAAGTTTTTCGTTTACTCCGTCAGGATAAAGTGGAGTGGGTTATTTTTGAAAATGTACCTTACATGCTTCACCTTAAGAAAGGTGAGACTATCCGAACAATAGTGGAGACACTAGAAGAACTAGGTTACAGTTGGGCTTATAGAACAATTGATTCTATGGCATTTGTGCCTCAACATAGGTGCCGTGTTTTTATTGTTGCATCTCTGCACAATAATCCGAAAGATGTTCTGCTGAGTGGAAACTCTTTAAAAAAGCAAGGCATGATTACAACTGAAACATTTTCAGAGCCGTGCGGCTTTTATTGGACGGAAGGAAAATATGCGCTGGGATTGTATCAAAATGGGATACCAACTTTAAAAGTTGGATCTTCAATAGGAATAGCATCTCCGCCAGCTATTGCATTTCCTTACGGAATGGTCGCATCGCCTGATATTAGAGACGCTGAGAGGTTTCAAGGTTTTCCGGTAGATTGGACCAAACCCGCAGAGGATATAGCCAAACCTTCTGCAAGATGGAAACTGGTAGGTAACGCTGTTACTGTAGATACTGTTGCGTGGATAGCAAGTAAAATTGTTCATGCTGAACAATATAATCCAGCCAAGGACAAGAAACTTAAAGATAAAGACAAGTGGCCAAAAGCAGCATGGGGAAACAATGGAACAAGGTATTCTGCATCCGTATCAGAATATCCAGTGGAACGAGACGAAATATTGTTGTTGGACTTCCTTAAATATCCATGTAAACCGCTGTCTCCGAAAGCTGCAAAAGGATTTGAACATAGATTAAGCATGGGAAAGGTTCGCTGTCCTCAGTTCTTTAGAGATGCAATACATGAATATGTAGAGGGGAAGGATGAAGAAAATGGGTGAAATAACACTTGATTCCTTTAAAGAGACATTAGGTATACTTATCGATGCTAATCCTCATGCCCGAAACAAGGGTGATGAATTCAAAGACTGGGCCAAAGAACACTTCGATTGCGATGCAAGGATTTCATATATTAAGGAGCAGCGTCAAATCACGAACCGTGTTTCCGAGCAATTTAGATATTTTGCTCCTATAGTGGTCTTCGTCTGTGTCCCTGAGGTGAAAAGAGATACCCTTATCAAATACATATTAGAAAGGGTTTATAAGCAGCTTGAGAGCGTTGCAATAATTGGTGTCACTACTTCAAATGGTGAGAAGAAATATACTTTTGAACGTTTGATTGCCTTTAAACAGTCAAGTTTTACTGAGTGGGCTAAATCTTTCTTTGAAAAGACCGAGGAGGAGAAAAAATTAAGAGAGCAGCTTGGTCTTCCTGATTCCACCAACTATGAAACTGAGGTTGACTTTGCGTGGTATGTTGGCACAACCGGAAATGACCAAGACGGCAACTGGCGCGACTATTCGGATGAATATATAGAAGCCGGTGTCTGGGAAAATGGGTGGGAGGATAAGTTTCAAGATGTTGTAAAATCAATTCAAATCGGAGATCGGATTGCATTGAAATCAACATTTACACAGAAGCTAAACCTTCCATTTAACAATCACGGAAAAACCGTGGGTGCAATGAAGATTAAAGCAATCGGAACAGTTACTGGAAATGCAGATGACGGGAAGCACATTACCGTTGACTGGATAAGACTTGATCCAGTGAAGACGTGGTATGGCCCGGGAACATTACGTGAAACTATTCACAGCGTTGATGCAAACGAGGGATTTGTTAAGAAAGCGCTACTCGCTTTTACGTTCGGCGATGAAGAACAAGATTATTCTCTATGCGAGGAAAAATATAATGACACCGCTGACAACGAAATCGGTGTCGATGAACAAAGCGGTACAGGCAACGAAAAGCAGGAAATTGTTGACGAATCAGTGCGCTTGAAAGACGGTTCAAATATTTTATTGTACGGTGTTCCTGGGTCTGGCAAGAGCTGGACTATTGAACATGAGTACTGCCACCCCGAGAGTGTAGTTGAACGATTAGTATTCCATCCCGACTACACAAACTCCGATTTCATCGGACAGATTCTCCCTGCTGTAGATAAAGAAGACGATAATCAAGTTACCTATGAATTTACGCCGGGGCCTTTTACCTCTATTCTTTATGACGCGTACAACCATCCTAAAAAAGAGTACATTCTTATCATCGAGGAAATCAATCGCGGTAATGCTCCGGCAATATTCGGCGAAGTATTCCAACTTCTTGATAGAATTTCGGATGAAAAAACTGTCGATGGAGTAAAATACCCTGTTGGCACAAGCGAATATGGCATCACAAACCGATATATTGCAGAGGTCGTATATGGAGACCCCAGACACAAGGTTCGTATTCCATCCAACCTTTCGATTCTCGGAACGATGAACACATCCGACCAGAATGTTTTCACTCTCGATACTGCTTTCCAGCGCCGTTGGAAAATGCGACTAATCGAAAACAATTTCGATAATGTTCGCCTTTCTCTCGCTGAAGCGGAAATCCTGGATACTGGGGTTACCTGGCGGCGGTTCTGTGAAACCATTAACACACAGATTGTCGGGAATAAGGCCAAAATGTCCTCATCTGAGGACAAGCGTCTCGGCGTTTATTTCGTCCATGAGATCGATCTTATGTATAATAAAGCGGATATACCTATAAATCATGATAAGCTTCTCGCTGAGCTTAACGAGTTGTTGAAATCAGAGATGGGGGGCACCATTTCTGAAGATGGTGAAAAACGACTCCGAGAAATTCGCGCAGCTCTTATGCAAAACAGAATTTTTCCCGAAAAAGTCATTAAGTATTTGTGGGATGACGCTTTCAAATTTAATCCAGACGCGGTATTTGATACTATGGACAACAAAGACCTCGATTCATTGGAGGCGGTCATTCGGATGTTCATATATGAAAGAGAGAAAGCCCGCTTTAATATTTTTAGAAAAGAAATTAGAGATCAGCTGTATCAGTAATGAGTCTGCACAATGAGAGGTGGTGATTGACGTTGGAGAATCTGTTTCAAAGCAGAAATGCAGAAATGGTCAATAGAATACTCCCCAATATCGACTCGGATATGGACAAGCGCGGAATCACTCTGCGTGAGATGTGCCATGTAAATAAAAACGGCGAAGGCGATAGTTTTGTAGGCGTTAAGGCAGATACCAATGGAATGACCATCTACTTCCCCATTGGCTATGAGCTACCTGAAAACGACGATGATCTTCGTGTTGACGTTCATAACCTTTTCGGCGTTCTGGCAACCTTTATGAAAGAAGCCAGTCAGATTGAAACTCAGAACTTCAGCGGACCAATTTCTGTAGATTTTCCGATGCACGCCTACATAAAGGTTATCCGGCACTACCTCAATACGGGTCGCTACTACATTGAAACCGAGCCCGAGTATGTTACCGCAACAAAAGGTGCACCAGATTGGCCACGCACCTTTAAAAATCAAATGGGTCTGGTTCAGAAGAACGGGTCTGTAATTTTTACACAGATGACGGTTCGTCGTCAATCACCAAATACCAACAAAAAAATAACGCAGATTCACCAGTACTGCGTCCATGAGGCGTTTTCCAAGCTCGGCACCATTTATGTGTCTTTCGTTCCGCAAGAGCCTGCTCAAAGATCGGAAGAGCACACGTCTGAACTCCAGTCACCGATGTATCTCGTAT
>ERZ778021.3719-NODE-3719-length-10563-cov-6.319185_pt1 | contig 10563 bp, 9 predicted proteins | sample MGYA00375751_ERZ778021 | MGnify/ENA primary metagenome ERZ778021 (study PRJEB29350, sample SAMN05389814) | bioreactor metagenome | isolation source: Thiocyanate stock bioreactor | place: South Africa: University of Cape Town | collected 2013-08-29 ... | reverse complement strand
CTTTGTTCTGAGCAGAGCGAGCTTGGCTTCAGCCGTTGCGATTTGCTGGTCAATGGTCTTGGGCATTTTTGAAATCCTGTGGTCGCGCAATGGTTGTAATTCTTAATCACCAGAGCGTAGGGTGCAAGACACGAAGTGCTCACCTATACGTCGCGAGCGACGTGTGAGCGAAGGACCGCTGCGCATCCTTTCGAAACCAGGCCAAGGGGGCGATCATGGCGATTTATCATTTTGACGCCTCGGTGATCTCCCGCAGCAAGGGGCGGTCCGCGACCGCCGCAAGCGCGTATCGTGCCGCCGAGCGTGTCGTGGATCGTCGCACCGGCGAGGTGCACGACTACACCCGCAAGCATGGTGTCGAGCACAGCGAGATCCTCACCCCGACGCATGCGCCGGACTGGGCGCGGGATCGCTCTGCGCTGTGGAACGCCGTCGAGCAGATCGAACGCCGCAAGGATGCGCAGGTCAGCCGCGAGGTGCGCGTGGCCCTGCCGTCCGAGCTGTCGCCTGAGCAGAACCGCGACTTGGTGCGCGGGTTCGTCCAGGCGCAGTTCGTCGCCCGGGGGATGGTCGCTGACATCGCCCTTCACGCCCCGGGGCGTGAGGGCGACCAGCGCAACCATCATGCCCATATCATGCTGACCACCCGCGAGATTGGCCCCGAGGGGTTCGGGGCTAAAAACCGTGATTGGAACGCCAAGGAGCTGCTGGTGGACTGGCGGTCGTCCTGGGCTGAGCACGTCAACCAGACGCTCGAGCGCTGCAGCGTCCATGAGCGGGTCGATCACCGCACCCTAGAGGCGCAGCGCGAGGACGCGCTTGAACGGGCCTCTGTGGCCGAGCGCAACGGCGACGAGCGGGTCCGCGTCAAGGAGATAGCGCGGGCGGTGGAACTGGACCGCCCGCCTCTGCCCGATGTCGGCGCCCGGGGCTGGAGCATGATGCGGCGCGGGATCGCCACCCCAGCCTCCGATCGCTGGCAGGAGGTGCGCGAGATCGGCTTGCAGGTCCGTGAGGTGGCCCGCGCGTGGCTGGAGCGGGCCCTGGACCGGGTGCAGGAGCGCACGGCGGCGCTTGGCCTCACCCGCGCCCCGGAGACGGCGCTGGAGCGGCTTCAGGCCGCCCGTGCATCGCGTGGGGCCGTGGATGCCCCGCAAACCGCCCTTGAGCGGCTACAGGCCGCGCGGGCGGGGCGCGGTGTGGATCGCGGTGTGGAGATCGAGCGCAATGTCGATCGCGCCGGGGCGGATCTGACAACGCAGGATCGGGAGCGCCAGCGCGTGTTGGAGCAAGAGCAGGCGTTGGAACGACAGCGGGCCGCTGAGCGCGAAGGGCCGAGCCATAGTCGGTGAAAAGGCAATGGCGTGTGTGGATCCGCTGCTCGGTCACGTGTTCGTTCCGGACCTGCTCCTGGACGACCGGTCCCGGCTCTTTCAAACCTTGTGAGAGTACTGCGGGCCAAGGACGGGATAAGGATTCAGAGGGTAATTTTTTTTGGATGCATTCCCCGCCTAGGATACCTTCGAACCGAAGGAAGGCGCCCATTTGTTACAGAAGGTAGAGCATCTATTGATACGAAGTAACTAGACAGAAGCTTTGCAATGAGGCCTATTGAACAAAATCAAGAGTGTGAGCTCCGAAAATTTTTATAGCAAAATTAACTAACTCGGGAAAGCTATGAGCAATCGGTCTGCGAATGAAAGCATTAAAGGGTATATATACCAATTCGACAGATCTATGATTGAAATACTTGAGTGTGAAAATCCTAATACAGAATTTGTCGTCGAAGGAGTGGAAGATATTGATGTTATACAAAGCAACTTAAGCACCTTTATTCAGTACAAATACTACGAAGGAACTGAATATAACCATTCAGAAATAAAGCCCGCAGTGATTTCTATGCTGAGGCATTTCGTTAGCTTAAATACACCCCAAAGAAGTCTTGTAAAGTATAAAATATACGGCCACTTTAAAAGTGGGCAAGAAAAGCTCAAGGAAAATTTCGACGTAGAATTCTTAAAGAAGCGGTTTCTTTCTTACAAGAAAGATAAACTCCTTCACACCGTTCAAAAAGATCTAGGAATTGATGACACTTCTCTTAATCATTTCAAAAGCGCTCTAATTATAGATATAAATGCTCGGAGCTATGAGGACCAACGGGCATATATAACAAATGAGCTTTTAAAAAAGCAAATCCCCACATGCTCCACCATAGACGACGCTCAGATGTTTTTTTACCCGAGCGCAACAACTGCTATTCAGAGTCTAGCAATTCAAAAAGATGTTAAAAAAAGGCGCATAACAAAAATTGAAATGATAAAAATCATTAGCAATAAGGAAATAGTCTTCAATCTCTGGATGAGAAAGTCTTTGGATATTGAAAAATATGCAAAAGCTATCAAAAAAAATCACTTCCTAGTCAAAGGGACTAAGCGTCAAAAAGCTGCGAGAGTTTTCTTGATAGAAGTGCCGTTGAATTTTGATCTATCAAAAATATCAGAAATACTAACGAAGATATCAGAATTTTTTACGCACAAGGAATATAACAGGACGGTTCAAAGTGATCGATATTGCCCTTTTGTAGTCCTTCGCCAAGTCTCGGAGGAGGGCCTCATTACTATTAAAGAGCAGCTATACTCACAAGGAGTTTTGTTCGACGATGGCTACCCATTCCGGGGTGCAAAGCTCGACGTTAAGAAGTTGGCACAAGATCCAACTGATCAGAACTTATACAAACTAAAAATCATAGACTCTGAAACCGAAATTTCTGGCGTTTTTAAAAATATCGAAGGCGCCGCAAAAAAAATGTACGATTTCTATGTCACCTCACGCACACCAAAAGAATATCAGCCACACAATACAAATTACACTGCTATCAGCATAGAGGACCCATCCGTAATTGCCAAAATGTTCTAAATAAAGGATTTCTAATATGAACGATGATGAAATAGTTACCGCTGAAGTTATTGCAGTGTTCCCCGATAAGGTGAAAATTTCAGTAGACAACATTGCCTCTTTCTCGGGAGGTCGCAGCATCAAGGTTGGGTCTTACTTACGCATCACGGACAGTGAAGATTCTGCACTTATTGCAATTATCGAGAATTTTCTTATAGAAGTTAATGATAAGGCAGAAAGAAGGCATATAATTGAGGCACTTCCTCTAGGTATTGTCTCAGAGGGGAAGTTTACACGCGGCGGCGACACTTTAACTATTCCACCAACGGGCGTGTTTCCGGCTACCGTCGAGGATATCAAAGCAATTTTTGAAGAGTCCGTTGATGCTGATAAACGGTTCAGCTTCTGCTCCTTGGCCTCAAATCAAAATATTCGGGTTCCTGTTAACGGAAACAAGTTCTTTGATAAGCACATCGCCGTAGTAGGATCGACTGGATCAGGAAAATCACACACAATCACTCGGATCATTCAATCCGCAGTGTCCGCAAAAGGTGGCGATTTCAAACTTAATAACTCACATGTCGTAATTTTTGACATTCATTCTGAGTATAAATCGGCTTTTCCAGAGGCAAACCACATTGATGTTAGCAGTATTCATTTGCCTTATTGGCTATTAAATAGCGAAGAGCTTGAAGAGGTTTTGCTAGATACGGGAGAAAGGGACAACTATAATCAGTCTTCTGTTTTTAGAAATCTGGTTACCGCAAATAAAAGAAAGCACAATCCTAATATCCCGAATGTTTTTTTTGACAGCCCTCTTAAATTTAAAATTGACGAAGTTTTGAATGCGTTATTTAATATTAAAAATGAAACTGTGAACGCAAAAGACGATTATCGATATATGATTGTAGATGCGTCATATTCTCTTCCTGCAGACGGCAAAACAGATGAGACTCATGGTCTAAAACTGACAAGTGAAGAAAGAATAGAAAAATATTTCAATGAGAGATACGAATTTCACAAAACAAAGTCACAAAACGTAACAAATGGCATATATGCTGACAAAACTCTCGAAAAATTTTATGCAAGATTTGAAGCTAAAGTAGCAGAAAAAAGATTAGACTTTTTGTTCGGAGGCGCAGCCGAGAGTGCCACGTTAGAAGGCACTCTTCAAAGCCTAATTGGATATGGCGAACCAAACCGTAATGTAACTGTAATCGACTTAAGTGGGGTTCCATTTGAGGTTTTAAGCATCACTGTCTCGCTCATTTCAAGAATTTTATTTGAATATGGATATCATTATAAAACAATTAGAAGTGCGGCCGGTGAACTGCACAACAGTGATGCTCCAATCTTGCTGGTATATGAAGAAGCGCACAAGTATGTCCCAAAAAGTGATTTGGCTAAGTTCAGATCTTCAAGGCTCTCGATAGAACGCATAGCAAAAGAAGGAAGGAAATATGGGGTTACCCTTCTGCTATCTAGTCAACGTCCTTCTGAGATATCAGAAACAATATTCTCTCAATGCAGCAGTTTTGTGGCAATGCGCTTAACTAACCCTGTCGACCAAGGTTATGTGTCACGCCTTATGCCGGATACGCTGGGAAAGCTTTGCGATAAGCTGCCGAGTTTAGCAGCAGGCGAGGCCCTCCTAATTGGTGAAGCATTAATCATGCCTTCACTAGTAAAAATAGATGGATGTGATCCCCGCCCATCGTCCAACGACATACCATATTTTGAATTGTGGAAAGAGGAGTGGAAGCTCTTAAACTTTGAAGCCATAGCAAAAACCTGGACTAAATAAATGCCCAATCCTCACGAGCATGCTTTCGCATTTGCATCTGATTTTCTAGCTATGGAATATGCATTGAAACGTTCCGGGTTCATTCGGAAAAATAAGAAAGCAGCCGAAGCTGATTGGAATTTATTTTCTACAAAACTTGGGCCGGATTTTTTTAGGCTCGTGGTTGAAAAGGAGATTGCTGTTACTCTAATTGGAAACCCGCCTCGACTGCTATTGGCTGACATGGGCTGGTCACCTCCGGCTACCGTTCCGCTTTCCAATGTTACTCAACTTATTGTCAATGGTGTTTGCCGAGTTCGAAATAGTTACGTACACGGCGAAAAATTTACTGGAGGGCCCGACGGACAATGGGAGCGAGATGGAGTACTTATTTCTGAAGCGCATGAGGTTCTAAAATTAGCAATGATTTTTATAGGCAAAGAGAGCTTAAGATCTAGCTGACAGGCAGGACTTCTCCTTGCTACATTTGTTGGCTGTTTCCGTCTACGGTGGTTTCAAACCACTTCTTTACAGGCACTCCACTCCACAACCCTCCGCTGATCCCCGCCCTCCTCCTTGCGGCGCATAACAGCAGTTATGGAAACTTCTTTCTTGACTTCGATTGAACGCGTATCTCCGGTCTTGCTGATGGTAAGCTTGGTGAAGAGGATGATCTATGGCTTTCAATGAAACTACGGTCGCAGACGCGATCCAATCGATCGGGCGAAGCGAATACGTTTTGCCAGCAATTCAACGAGAGTTTGTCTGGGGGCCTGATCGCATTTGTCAGCTGTTCGACAGCTTAATGCAGGATTTTCCGGTAGGACAACTCCTCTTCTGGAAGATTAATAAAGAGAAGACGAGCCACTATCGTTTTTATCGCTTCATGCGCAACTACCACGCTCGTGATGCATTTCGCTGTGTGGAGGCTGAACCTGATCATGGCGGCCCTCTAATTGGCGTTCTCGATGGGCAGCAACGTCTGACCGCACTTAACATCGGCCTAAGAGGGTCGATGGCAATAAAAAAACCATACGGGCGCTGGTCGAGCGACGATGCCTTCCCCAAACAGACCTTGCATCTCGATCTTACGAGTCCAATCGGAGATGAGGCTGACGGGACGGTCTACAATTTTAAATTTTTCGACGCCAAAGGTGATTTACCCCATTCCGGGTGGTTCCCGGTCGCGGAAATTATGACTCTTAAAGCTGGTCCCGCGATGGTGACCTGGTTGAGAACAGAGCGTGGAATTGAGGGGGATGAGCTTGAACAGGCCTATGAACGTCTTGACCGGCTACACCGCGTTGTTCATGTCGAGAAGCCTCTTGCCTACTTCACGGAAACTAGCCAAGACCTCGACAGAGTGCTGCAAATTTTTATTCGAGTGAACTCGAAAGGCATGGTGCTGAGCTACTCTGATCTTCTGCTCTCTATCGCGACTGCCCAATGGGCTGAGCGAGATGCCCGTGATGCGGTTCACAACCTCGTAGACAACTTAAACGAGGTCGGTCCAGGATACTCATTTTCCAAAGATTTTGTTTTGAAAGCAGGTTTAATGCTGCTCGATATCAAGAGCGTTGGTTTTAAAGTAGAGAATTTTGGACGTGAGAACATGGCTCTAATGGAGTCTGAATGGGATCGTATTAGCGACGCCTTGCTTCTTACTGTTAAATTAGTCGCTGGTATGGGTTTCGATGGAAACGCAATACGGGCTGACAGCGCGCTACTGCCGATTGCCTACTATATTTTCCACCGGAAACTTGGCAGTAAATATCTATCGAGTACGGTGGATAGTGGCGACAGAGCATTAATAAAGGGATGGCTTGCACGATCCTATTTGAAGGCTTCCGGCATATGGGGCAGCGGTCTCGACGTAATGCTGACCGCCCTTCGGGAGCAGATTAAGAAGCACGGTGAAACCCAGTTTCCTTTGCCAGAGATCGAAAGAGAGATGGCGCGGCGTGGACGCTCTCTTGTTTTTTCCGATGAAGAGATCGAGGAACTTCTTGAAATTGGATATGGCGAGAAGAGGCTCCTTCCCCTTCTAACATTGCTATATCCATTTATTGATACTCGGCACCATATTCATGTCGATCACATATACCCGCGTTCTCATTTCACGCGTACCAAGCTTCGCAAAGCTGGAATCGATCAGGAAGAAGCTGAGGAAATGATGGAATGTATAGATAGGGTGGCTAACCTCCAACTACTTGACGGACTTCCCAATCAGGAAAAGAGCGCCGCTTTTCCTGAGTCATGGCTGAAGGGTGCCTTCTCCACCAAAATTGAGCGGCAGGCCTACATGGACCGCCACGATCTGCGCTTGTCAGACGGTCATGAGGGATGGGTTCGTCCTGGTGATGACGCCACTAGTTTTCAGGACTTTTATGATGCTCGTTATGAACGTCTAAAGCAGCGGATTAAAGAACTCGTCGGGTAGTCGCCCACAACCCCGGCGCGATCTTTCGCGCCGGGGTTCTCCGCCTCATAACACCCGTTACGGGCAGGAGGGGAGGCCAGAGGTTGAGTGGGGGGCGTTTCGGACGGGCCGTTAACCAGGCGGAAACACCTCTGCCGTATCACCATCCCATTCCCCCGGTTCCGCCTCCTCCCTGCGGCGCCGGTGACACACCAGCCCCCGGTCCTGCCGCTCTCCTCCTCCCTGCGGCCAGGGCCGGGGGCCTTTGCATGCGGGACAGAGGTCAGGCCAGGGCGAGGCCGGTGGCTCATGGGCTATTGCTTCGCGTTCTTGGGCGCCTGTCCAGAAGCGTTGAGTAGTAGAGCCGAAGCGGTAAGGTGTTTGGAGATCCTGCTAGCAAGGTGTAACATGCGTAGCTGTAAGCCTCACAGTAACATGAGGCGAATTGCAACACTGTGAAGGCAAGCGGTTACACCTATGAGTTACACCCTAGGAGAAGCTGCGAAGGCGGTTGGTTTCAGTAAGCCAACACTTTCGAGAGCTATAAAAAGTGGGAAGCTCAGCGCAAGGCGTCTGGATGATGGCTCCTATAGTGTCGATGCATCTGAGCTGGAGAGGTGGAAGGATGCTAACGGGCACAGAAACCGTGATGTGAAGCGAATTGCAACCCCCACTGAAACACCTGAAACACCTCTTGAAACCAATGCATTGCAGGCTGAAGTTGAGAAGCTTCGTGCCCAAGTGGAATCCGATCAGCGAGAACGCGGTTTTCTTGAACAACGCATTGAGGATCTGAAGGACCGGGCGGAACGGGCGGAACGCAAGGAAGACCAACTCCACGCGCTCTTGGCAGACCTACGACCCCAAACTATCGCCAAACCGAAAAGGTTCTGGAGCCGGTTGTTTGGATAGTCGCTAGCGCAGGCTTTTTTGCTTTCCACAGTAAGCTACAAAGGCGGCACCCGCATTTTTTGGTGGGTTCCCCTTAGCCGTTTCTGCCTGCGCAAAGGCCAGCCAATCAGCTTGAAGGGCGTGATAGTCCCGGCCCTTTTCCCTCGCGAGAGCACGGGCCTTTTCCTCGGCCCAATCAGGTAGGATAATAGCGGGAGCGATCTGTGTTTTTGTGTTCCGGGGCCGGAAGATTACGAGATCATCGCCCGTCAGTTCAATCCGGTAGAAGGGGGTATGATCGTCGGCGATAATCTGGCGAAGGTTGAGCCGAAACTTCTTGAGGGGGGCATTGCTTCCGGTCTTTTCCTGAAGTTTGGCAAGGCCAATATGCCATTTTGGCTGGTTGCCACAATGTTTCCGCGCGATTTCGTAGAGACGGCGTTCCAACGGGCGGCGTAGACGGAAGTAGTCATTCGAAATGGTGACGACCTGGTCAGAATCGATAGCCCGCATGAGCCAGTCCGACAGAACCACCTCGCAATAATCCAGCCGCCAAGAACCATCATCACGCATGACGAATCCACCTTCGTCAATCAGGCCAAAAATTCGGGTTTCCATACGGTCGCCCGTCCGAATGTCGGTCTTGAAGGTTGTTCCTCGTAGGCGCTTGAAGGCTTGCTCTAGGCGTTGGTAGCCGAGGTTGTTGGTAGGCCTGTTCGTTGAAACTAACAGTTCTCGCCCCGTAAACCTGACGCGCTTACCGACCTTCTCACCCCGGTTTTTCATGTGCATCAGCTGGCTGATACAGAAGATCAGAATGTCCTTGTCGAAGATGGTCGGCAGGCCGTTGTAGGACGGCGTAATCTCTAAGCGAACATCCCCAGATGCATAATGCAAGTGGCGCATATCTGGCTTCGTCGCCAGTGAGAACATGGGGTGTTCCATCGACGCCGTATCATCTTTCGGCACGACATCGGCGATGTCGAGGATGAAGAAGTCTTTCTGAGGGTGTCGATCAGGGAGTAGGGCCATGCTTAAGCCGTAGCATAAGTTCGCACTATCAGGAACCAATATTTCGCACTATCAGGAACCGCCGCTGTTTCGCACCTTTCGGAACCAAAATTCGCACCTTTCGGAACCCTAGTTCGCACCTTTCGGAACCCTGTGGATATTTTCTTTATTCATAAACAGGCGTCTATGGGGAATTTTCAGACCCGTAACTTACTCCGTAGGTAACACTATTAACACTAGGAGATATGGTGGTCTGCTTGACATTTTTACGCAATGTAGTCATGTCTCTACAATAACCTGATGAGGAGGTGTGAGCTATGGAACTGACAACGATCACTAGCCGGACGTTCAACCAAGATGCCAGCGGCGCAAAAAGGGCTGCTCAGAACGGGCCTGTGTTCATCACGGACCGTGGCAAGCCCGCGCATGTGTTGCTCAGCATTGAAGCCTACAGGCGGCTTACAGGGCAGCGAGAAAGCATCATTGATCTGCTGGCTGATACGGAAGCGGCAGAGGTCTCTTTTGAACCCGGTCGACTGAGTGGCCTCGCGAAGCCGGTCGATTTGTCCTGATGTTCATTCTCGATACGAACGTGGTGTCCGAACTGCGTAAGGCAAAGACAGGTAAGGCGGATGCCAACGTCGTAGCCTGGGCGGCAGGTCAAGACCCGTCAGCCTTGTTCCTATCGGCTATTACGCTTCTGGAGCTTGAAATGGGTATCAGGCAAGCCGAGAGGCGTGACAGCGCTCAGGGGGCCGTTCTGAGAGCTTGGATGACGGATAGGGTGATTCCAGTATTTGAGGGACGTATCCTGGCGGTAGACGGTCCTGTGGCGCTCTGCTGCGCTGCTCTGCATGTTCCTGACCCCCGCAGCGACAGGGATGCCCTTATCGCTGCGACAGGACTTGTTCATGCCATGCCAATCGTGACGCGCAATGTGGCCGATTTCGCGCCGACAGGCGTGCAGATCATCAACCCATGGGGCATCGCCTAGGACTTAACTCAATTGGACTCACTGAGCTGTGTCCTGCCAGATGACACAGGCCAATCGCTCACCGGACGGCAGGGTTTCCCCACCAAGGGTTTTGCAGTCGCGGTGGGCTGCATCCTGGCGCAGCGCGGCCCCTGCATCCCAGAGGTGCTGGAACTTGGTGGCCGGCTCGCGGGCAAAGAACCCCACAGCGCCGCAGAGAGCCCCTATGAGGGCCATGATGCCCATTCTGCGCCACCGACCCTGCTGGTGGACCTCCATGACCCTCAGAAGCCGCTCTGCGGCGCTGTGGAAGGCTTTGCTGGCGTCCTTCTGTGCCACAGCGGCGTCACCGGCCCTGTGTGTGATCTCAACGGATGTCCCGCGCATCTCGCGTGCGGCCTCACTGACGGCATGGAGAGCGGCGCGATCCTGCAGCAATGCCTTGTCCAGAATGGCGGCGATCTTCTTGCCGTTAGTCTCCCAGTCCGTGTTCTTGACGACCGTCGCCATGTAGGTGCGGGCATCCTTCACCGAGGCCGCTGTTGCTGCTGCCTGGCGCTGCACGTCGATCAGCGTTGTGGTGTTCTCTGC
>ERZ778021.3716-NODE-3716-length-10566-cov-3.201884_pt1 | contig 10566 bp, 9 predicted proteins | sample MGYA00375751_ERZ778021 | MGnify/ENA primary metagenome ERZ778021 (study PRJEB29350, sample SAMN05389814) | bioreactor metagenome | isolation source: Thiocyanate stock bioreactor | place: South Africa: University of Cape Town | collected 2013-08-29 ... | reverse complement strand
CCGTGGGCATCATCGACCGGATGTTCGAGCATGGCCAGCTTGCGCATGCCGAGCCTTCCGCGCGACGCGCGGCCCGCGTCCTGGCCATAGGATTGCCGGCCTGGCTGGGGCCGGTACTGCTGCTGTGGCTGATCACGGGATCTTCAAGCGCTTGGACGCAGATCGGCGCCTTCTTCAGCACTATGGCCGTCGTCACCTTCGGCGGCGCCTATGCGGTGCTGGCCTATGTCGCGCAGGAGGCGGTCCAGAACTTTGGCTGGTTGGCACCGGGAGAGATGCTGGACGGTCTGGGCATGGCCGAAACCACGCCGGGGCCGCTGATCATGGTCACGCAATTCGTGGGCTTCATGGGCGCGCTGCGCGATGCGGGGGGCCTGCCGCCGCTGCTGGCCGCGACCCTGGGGGGGCTGCTGACCACCTGGGTCACGTTCCTGCCCTGCTTTCTGTGGATCTTTCTGGGCGCGCCCTTCATCGAGCGGCTGCGCGGGAACCAGGCGCTTGGGGCGGCGCTGACGGCGGTGACGGCGGCGGTGGTGGGGGTGATCCTGAACCTGGCGCTGTGGTTCGCGCTGCATGTGCTGTTCGGCCAGCTGCGGCGCGTGACCGCGATGGGGCTGGACCTGGAACTGCCGGTCTGGAGCACGCTGGACCTTGCCGCCCTGGTGCTGGTGGCGGGCGCGATTATCGGGGTCTTTACGCTGAGGCTGGGCGCGGTCACGGTGCTGGCCGCCTGCGCGCTGGCCGGGCTGGGCCTGCGGCTGGCGGGGGTGGCGTAATCAGCCGTGCCGCGTCTCCAGCGCGGCCTTGATCACCAGCGCCACGACCGCGATCAGGGTCAGGGTCGATGCGGCGGCGCATGCCCCCACCGCGTTCAGGTCGTTGAACAACAGCTCCACATGCAACGGCAGCGTGTTCGTCTGGCCCCGGATGTTGCCCGACACGACCGAGACGCCGCCGAACTCACCCACCGCCCGCGCCGTGCACAGCACCGCCCCGTAGAGCAGCGCAAAGCGGATATTGGGCAGGGTCACCCGCCGGAACACCTGCCAGCCCGACGCACCCAGGGTGACGGCGGCCTCCTCCTGCTCAGTGCCTTGGGCCTGCATCAGGGGCAGCTCCTCGCGCGCCACGAACGGTGCGGTCACCAACATCGTCACCAGCACGATGCCGGGCAGCGCGAACATCACCTGCAGGTCGACCTCGCGCAGCCACGGCCCCAGCAGGCCCTGACGGCCATAGAGCAGCAGATAGCAGATGCCCGCGATGATCGGAGAGATGGAAAACGGGATCTCGATCATGGTGACCAGCAGGCCGCGCCCCGGAAAGCGGTGCTTGGCCACCGCCCATGCGGCGGCGATCCCAAAGGCGATGTTCAGCGGCACCACGATCACCGCGACGATGCAGGTCAGCCAGATGGCATGCAGCATCGCGGGGTCCATGATGTTGGCGGCATAGACCTGCCACCCCGCCGAAAACGCACGCGCAAAGATATAGACCAGCGGCGCCACCACGATCAGCAGCGTCAGCACGACGGCCAGCGCGATAAGCGCGCGGCCCGAACGGGCGGGGGGCCTCATGCGGTGGCCCTCCGGTGCCGCGCGGCCCAGGATTGCAGGATGTTCGACACGATCAGCAGCACCAGCGCAAAGCCCAGCAGGACCAGCGCGATGGCGGCAGCGCCGTTATAGTCGAACTCTTCCAGCCGGATATAGGCCAGAAGGGCCGCGATCTCGGTCTGGCCGGGCAGGTTGCCGGCGATGAAGACGATCGCCCCGAACTCGCCCAAGGACCGCGCAAAGGCGGTGGTGCAGCCGGCCAGCCAGGCGGGCAGGATGGCCGGGAAGACCACGCGGGTGAAGACCTGCCAGGGCGTCGCGCCCAGGGTTTCGGCCGCCTGTTCCAGCGCGGGGTCCAGATCCTCCAGCACTGGCTGGACCGTGCGCACCACAAAGGGGATCGAGGTGAAGGCCATCGCCAGCGCAATCCCCCAGATGGTATAGACGACCGGGATGCCCGCCGGATGCAGCACCTGTCCGAACCAGCCATTCGCGGAGAACAGCGCCGTCAGCGACAGCCCCGCCACCGCCGTGGGCAGCGCAAACGGCACGTCCATCATCGCGTCCAGCAGGCGTTTTCCGGGAAAATCATGCCGCACCAGCACCCAGGCCATCAGCAGGCCATAGACCGCGTTGAAGGCGGTGGCGATGGCCGCCGCCGTCAGCGTGATGCGGAACGCCGCCACCGCCCGGTCGCTGCTGACGATGGTCCAGAACCGCGCCGGGCCGATCTCGGCCCCCTTCAGGATCAGCGCGGCGATGGGGATCAGCACGATCAGCACCATGTACAGCAGCGTCGTCCCCAGGCTGAGGGTAAAGCCCGGCAGGACGCGCTTGGCGCGGAACGGGGCGGCGGCGGCGGTCATTGGTTGACGAAGACCTGATCCAGGATGCCGCCCTCGGCCAGGTGCTCCTCGCTGACCGCAGCCCATCCTCCGAAGACGTCATCGACGGTCACCAGTTCGACCGGGGCCTGCGCGTCGGCGAATTCGGCGGCGACCGCCTCGTCGGTGACGCGATAGTGCCGCTCGGCCAGCATCCGCTGTGCATCAGCGGTATAAAGCCAGTTCAGATAGGTTTCCGCGATCTCGGTCGTGCCGTTATCCTCGGCATTCTCGGCCACGACGGCGACCGGAAAGGCAGCGAACAGGCTGATCGACGGGGTCACACGCTGGAACCCCTGGGCCTCGTATTCGGCGGCAATCTGGCCGGTCTCGGCCTCGAAGGTCACCAGCACGTCGCCGATGCCGCGTTCCGCGAAGGTCTGGGTCGCGGCGCGCCCGCCCGTGTCGAACACCGGCACGCTGGCAAAGATGCTGCGCACGAAATCCTGCGCGGCGGTCTGATCGCCGTCATTCTGCGCCAGCGCATAGGCATAGGCGGCCAGATAGGTATAGCGCGCATTGCCGCTGGTCTTGGGGTTCGGGAACACGGGCGCCACATCCTCGCGCGCCAGATCGTCCCAGTCTTGGATGCCCTTGGGATTGCCCTCGCGCACCAGAAACGCCGGCAGCGAATAGAAGGGCGATGCCCCGTTCGGGAAGGCGTCGCGCCAGTCCTCGGGCAACAGACCGCCCTGCGCCAGCACGTCGATATCGGTCTCCTGGTTGAAGGTCACCACATCGGCGGGCAGCCCCTCCAAGATCGCGCGGGCCTGGCGCGACGATCCGCCATGCGACATGTCGATGGTCAGCGTGCGCCCGGTATCGGCCTCATATTGCGCGGCAAAGGCGGGGTTCAGCGCCTCGAACAGCTCGCGCGCGATGTCATAGCTGACATTCAGCAGGCGGTCCTGCGCAAGCGCCGGGCCGGACAGGACAAGGGCCAGCGCGGTGGCCAGAACGGGCAGTTTCATCGGGCGATTTCCTTATGACGGGGCAGGATGGTGGGGGCTGTGGTGTCGATGCGGGGGCTGGGAAAGATCGCGCCCGCCTCGATCCGCAGAGTGACGGGGGCGCCCTGCGCCAGGGCGGGGGCGTCGCGGCGGGGCATCTGGATCTCGGCCTCGGTGCCGCTGTCGTGGCGGGCGGTCAGGCGCAGATCGGCGCGGGTGCTGACGCGGCTGGTGATCTGCCACGGCCCGCCCGCATCGGGAACGGCGCGCAGATCGGCGGGGCGGACAAAGACCTGCGCCGGACCATCAGGCAGCGCGCGGCGCGGCAGGGCGGTCAGGTCCAGCCCCGCCCCCTGCGCCCGACCCGCCGCCAGTATCACCGGCAATTCGACCGTGGCCCCCATGAATCGCGCGACAAAGGGCGTGGCCGGATGGTCGTGGATCTGGTCGGCATCGCCGATCTGGGCGATGCGGCCGTCGCCCATCACCACGACGCGGTCGGCCAGCTCGAACGCCTCCTCCTGGTCGTGGGTGACAAAGATGGTGGTCGACCCGGTCGCCTCGTGCACGCTGCGCAGCCAGCGGCGCAGGTCGCGCCGGATGGCCGCGTCCAGCGCGCCAAAGGGCTCATCCAACAGCAGCACGCGCGGCTGGATCGCCAGCGCCCGGCCCAAGGCCACGCGCTGCCGCTGGCCGCCCGACAGCTGCGCGGGATAGCGGTCGGCCAGATGGTCGATCTGCAGGAACGCCATCAGCTCGTCCACGGTGGCGGCGATCCGCGCCTTGGCGGGGCGCGCCGCGCGCGGCAGGACCGTCAGGCCGAAGGCGATGTTGTCGCGCACCCGCATATGCGGAAACAGGGCATAATTCTGGAACACGAAGCCGATGCGCCGGTCGCGCGCGGCCAGCTGCAGCCAGTCCTGCCCCTCGACCCGCAGCTGCCCGGCATCGGGCCATTCCAGCCCCGCGATGATCTTGAGCAGCGTCGTCTTGCCCGACCCCGACGGGCCCAGCAGGGCCAGCAATTCGCCTGCCTCGACCGACAGGTCGATGCCCCGCAGAACCTCGGTGCGGTCGAACCGCTTGGTCATCCCGGCAATCGTGATCGACATGATGCGCCCCTTTGCTGTCGCTCAGCTAGGACGGGTCCGCCGCCCTGGCAAGGGACGGTCCCGCGCCCCGGCCCGCAGCCGCGCGGCGGACATTCCGCACCACAGCGCGCCTGCGAAACCGCGACCTTGCCTGGGGCGGGCATCGGCAAATATCCTCCCGGCGCGCCTGCCCGAAGGCGCCCGATCGTTCTTTTCCACGCGACCGCGCCAGGGCCCACGCCAATAGTTTACTATTTTAGTTGCCGATCGCCCAACAGAGTGCTACGCGCCGCCGGGTCACGCTTTTCCAATGGCTTTCATACCGGGCGACCCTCTCATGCATCTGCGTCTCATCATCACCACCCTGGCGGGGCTGGCGGCGGCCGCCCCGGCTCTGGCCGAACCGACCCAATATCCGCTGGTGCTGGAGAATTGCGGCACCACCGTCACCATCGACAGCGCCCCGCAGAACGCCGTGGCCCTGGGCCAGAACAGCGCCGAGATCCTGCTGATGCTGGGCCTGCAGGACCGGATGGCGGCATCGGCGTTCTGGCCCACCAAAGTCCTGCCCGAGCTGGAGGAGGCCAATGCCGGGGTCGAGATCCTGACCGTCGAGCAGCCCACCCTGGAAGGCATCCTGGCACGAGAGCCCGATTTCGTCGCGGCCCAGCTGCCGCTGCTGCTGGGCGAGGACAGCAAGGTCGCCAAGCGCGCCGATTTCGAGGATCTGGACATCCCCAGCTATCTGTCGCCCGGCATCTGCAACACCCGCGACGACGCAGGCGACATCTATGGCAGCCGCGACCAGCTGTGGAACATGGACCCGCTGTACCAGGAGATCGACGAGCTGTCGCGCATCTTTGACGTGGCCGACCGGGGTCAGGCGCTGATCGCCGATTTCCGCCAGCGCGAGGCCGATCTGCTCGCCCGGTTCGAGCAGGGTGACAGCACGTTCCTGTTCTGGTTCTCCAGCCCGTCGGAGGGCGAGGACGCCTATCTGGGCGGCAAGAACGGCGCCTCGGGCTTCATCGCGGACCTGCTGGGCGCGCGGAACGCCATCACCACCGAGGCCGAATGGCCGACCGTGGGATGGGAGGGGATCATCTCCGCTGATCCGACCTATATCGTCGCGGCCTCGCTGGACCGTGACCGCTGGACGCTGGACCGGGCCGAGGCCAAGATCGCCTTTCTGACCACCGACCCCTCGGTCAGCCAGATGGCCGCGGTGCAGGAGGGGCGCATCCTGACCATGAACGGCGCGGCGATGAACCCGACCATCCGCACCCTCTATGGCGCCGAGGAACTGGCCGACCAGCTGCAGGCGATGCGGGCCGAATGACCGCCCGCGCGATGCCCGGACGGGGGGGCTTCGCGGCCCTCCTGGCGATCTCGGCCATGGCGCTGACCCTGGCCGTGGCGCTGGCCGTCAGCATCGGAGAGATGCGCATCCCCCTGTCCACGGTGGCCCTGTCGCTGACCAACCACCTGGGCTGGACCGACGCCCCCATCAGCCGCATCCAGGACAGCGTGATCTGGGACCTGCGGCTCAGCCGGGCGCTGGTCGCGGCGCTGTGCGGGGCGGGGCTGGCGATCTGCGGGGCAATCCTGCAATCGCTGCTGCGCAACACCCTGGCCGAGCCCTATGTGCTGGGCGTCTCGGCAGGCGCATCGACCGGCGCGGTGGCGGTGATCATCCTGGGCGTGGGCGCGGGGGCCGTGTCGCTTTCGGCGGGGGCCTTTGCCGGCGCGCTGGCGGCCTTTGCCTTTGTGGCGCTTCTGTCGGATGGCGGGCGCGGCGGGCCGGACCGGACCATCCTGGCGGGGGTCGCTGCGGCCCAGCTGTTCAACGCGCTGACCGCCTATGTCGTGACCACATCGGGCAATGCGCAGCAGGCGCGCGACGTGATGTTCTGGCTGCTGGGCAGCTTTGGCGGCGTGCGCTGGCCGGAATTCCAGCTGCTGGCGGCGGTCATTGTGATCGGGCTGGCGGTCTGCATCTGGTATGCGCATGCGCTGGACGCCTTCACCTTTGGCGATGATGCGGCGGCGTCGATGGGCATTCCGGTGGCGCGCGTGCGCATCGTGCTGTTCGTGACGACGGCGCTGATCACCGCGACCATCGTCAGCATGGTGGGCTCGATCGGCTTTGTCGGGCTTGTGGTGCCGCATGCGGTGCGCTTTCTGATCGGGCCGGGGCATATGCGGCTGCTGCCCGCCTGCGCGGTCGTGGGCGCGGTGTTCATGGTGCTGGCCGATATCGTGTCGCGCAGCGTGATGACCCAGCAGACCCTGCCCATCGGCATCGTGACCGCCTTGGTAGGCGTGCCGTGCTTTTCGCTGATCCTCTATCGCGCCCGGAGACCCGCATGAGCATCGCCGCCACCAATCTGGGCTGGAGCGTCGGGCGCCGCACCATCCTGAACGACGTGTCGGTCACGGTGGCCCCCGGCACGATCCTGGGCCTTCTGGGGCCGAACGGGTCGGGCAAATCGTCCTTGCTGCGCCTGCTGGCGGGGCTGCGCCGTCCCGACCGGGGGCGGGTGACGCTGGACGGGCAGGACATCGCGGGCATGCGGCGGCGCGATCTGGCCCGCCGCGTCGCCTTGGTCCAGCAACACGCCGCGACCGAGATGAACGTTACCGTCCAGGATGTCGTGATGCTGGGCCGCACGCCCCATCGCGCGCCGCTGTCGGGCTGTTCGGCGGCGGATCTGGCGGCGGTGGACACCGCCCTGGCCCAAGTCGGCATGACCGAGCGGCGCGATCAGGGCTGGCAGAGCCTGTCAGGCGGCGAACGCCAGCGCGTCCAGATCGCCCGCGCCCTGGCCCAGGAACCCCGGGAACTGTTCCTGGACGAACCCACCAACCACCTGGACATCTAGCATCAGCTGGAGCTGCTGCACCTGATCGCGCGGCTTGGCCTGACCAGCATCGTGGCGCTGCACGACCTGAACCACGCCGCGCAGTTCTGCGACCGGCTGCTGGTGCTGGAGGGCGGGCGCGTCGTCGCCGAGGGCACCCCGGATCAGGTCCTGACCGCCGACCTGCTGGCAGATGTGTTCCGCGTGCGCTGCGATTTCCACCGGACCGGGGATGGGCGCCGCCACATCCTGTTCCGCTAGGCCACCCCGCAGATCTGGCCGATCGCGGCCCGCATAGCGCGCCGGCACGGCAACAATTCCGCAGCCAAGGTGTCGTGGTCGGCGCGATGCTGCCCGGTGCGGTCCCGCCCCGGGACGATAGCTGACGGCGGGAACCACCGCGCGGCCCGTCAGCGCCGCCGCCCGCGCGACGGGATAGAGGGCGTTCACGCCCCGCGTCGGGTCCAAGCAGTGGCCCGGCGGGCCGGTCAGCGGGACCTCAAGCGTCTCCTTGCCCTTTGGGCGCGCGGACAGGGCCATGTCGGACGGCGCTCCGACGATGCAGGCCAGGGGCTGCGCGATCAATGCGGGCAGGCGCGCAATCAGGTTCGGGACACCCTGGCACCCGATCTGGACGTCGCGGGACATGGCCCGATGATCACCCGCAGGTTCCAGCGCCCATCCGGGCGTGGGAATGCGGTGCAGCGTGACGCCGGGGCGGTCCAGATGCGTGCAGATCGCGTCGGTGATGGCCGCGTTGGGCGTGCCGGGCAGCGAAGGGACGGCGACAAGATCGGCCAGGATTGCGGGCAGGGTATGGGGCAGGGTCACGGTGCGGCTCCTCGTTGCGGCCATTCTGCCGGGGGCGGGGCGCAGATGCTGCCGAAAGCCGGGGGGCGGAACGGGACCATCCGCCGTCGCCGCGGGCAAAGCGGGCGAAAACTGCCGACCCGCCGGGGCTAGTCTGACCGGGCAACAATCCGGATGCCCGCCATGACCCTGTCCTTCGATCCCGACCGCATCGCCCTGCCCCTGGGCCATGTCATCGACGGCCAGCTGATCGCGGCGGAGGGCGTTCTGCCGATGCAGCGCCCGTCGGATGCGGCAGATTATGCCGCCTGCCCGCAGGCCGATGCCGCGATGGTGGACCGCGCCGTGCAATCGGCCCGGCGCGCGCAGGCGGCAGGCTGGGGGGCGGCCATGCCGCGCGACCGCACCCGCGCGCTCTGTGCCTGGGCCGACCTGATCGAGGCCGAGGCCCCGGCCCTTGCCCGGCTTGAGGCGCTGTCCTCGACCCGCCCGGTCGGGCAGCTGGTCGCGGGCGACATCGCGGTGACCGCCGAACAGATCCGCTTTTTCGCCGAGATGGCCGACAAGGAGGGCGGCGATCTGGCCCCCACCCGTGACGCGGCGCTTGGCATGACGGTGACCGAGCCCTGGGGCGTCGTGGGCGCGATCACGCCGTGGAATTTCCCGATCTCGATGGCGGGGTGGAAGCTGGGGCCGGCCTTGGCGGCAGGAAATGCCGTGGTGCTGAAACCGTCCGAGATGACGCCCTTTTCCACGATCATGCTGGCGCAGCTGGCGGTGCGGGCCGGCATTCCGGCGGGGCTGGTCAATGTGGTCCTGGGCTGCGGCCCGGTCACCGGCGGCGCGATCACCGGCCATCCCGACGTCGCCAAGGTCAGCTTTACCGGATCGACCGGTGCCGGTCAGGCGATCATGGCCAATATCGCCCGCACGGGGATCAAGCCGATGACGCTGGAGCTGGGCGGAAAATCCCCCCAGATCGTCTTTGCCGATGCCGATCTGGATCTGGCGGTGGATGCGATCGCGCGCTCGATCATGGCCAATGCGGGGCAGGCCTGCGTGGCGGGCAGCCGGGTCATCGCGCACCGCACCATCGCCGACGATCTGGCGCAGCGGCTGGTCGCCCGGATGGTGCCGGACCGCCCCGGCCCCACCTGGGACGCGGCCACGGTCTATGGCCCGATCATCTCGGACCGGCAGCTGGGGCGCATCGACGCCATCGTGGCCCAGGCCCGCGCCCAGGGCGCGACCACGCTGACCGGGGGCGCGCGGATGGACCGCCCGGGCTATTTCTATGCGCCGACGCTGCTGGCCGGTCTGGCCCCCGACAGCCCGGCGATCCTGCACGAGATCTTCGGCCCGGTCCTGACCCTGCAGACCTTCGATGACGACGATCAGGCGATGGCCCTGTCGGACCACCCGACCTACGGGTTGTGCGCGGGCATCTTTACACGGGACCTGTCGCGGGCCATGCGGGCGATGCGGCGGGTTCAGGCAGCCACGGTCTGGATCAACCGCTATGGCCGCTCGCGCGATCACATCCTGCCGACCGGGGGCTATCGCCAGTCGGGTCTGGGCAAGGATCTGGGCCGCGAGGCCTACCGCGCCAACCGCCAGTCCAAGACCGTGCTGATCGACATCTGAGGAGACCACCATGACCCACCGCATCGCCCTGATCCCCGGAGACGGCATCGGCATTCCCGTCACCCAAGCCGCCATGCAGGTCGTCCCCGCCAGCGGCGCCGATGTCCAGACGGTCACCTTTCCCTGGTCCTGCGACCATTATCTGCAGCATGGCCTGATGATGCCCGATGACGGGATCGAGACCCTGCGCGGCTTTGACGCGATCTTTCTGGGCGCGGTCGGCTGGCCCGCCCGCGTGCCCGACAGCGTTTCGCTGCACGGGCTGCTGCTGCCGATCCGCAAGGCCTTTGTCCAATACGCCAACATCCGCCCGCACCGCCTGCTGGAGGGCGTTGAGGGCCCGCTGAAGACCCGCGATTTCGACATCCTCTGCATCCGCGAGAATACCGAGGGCGAATATTCCGGCGCCGGCGGCCGCGTCCATGTCGGCACCCTGCTTGCGGCGTCGACCTCGCTGCTGCCGCGCGCGCTTGCACGGCTGCGCGAACGGCGCCCGGGGATTGCGGTGACGGTTGCCGAAGGGACGATCGACCGGCTCATGCCGGGGTTGCGCACCGGCGACATCGACGTCGTGCTGGGCCGCCTCCCGGAATATCGCGAGCGCGAGGGCCTTAAACAGGAAGTGCTCTATCTCGACACCGTGTCGATCATGGTCCGCGAGGGGCATCCGCTGGCGACGCGCGCCTCGCTCACGCTTGCCGATCTTGTCGACCAGGCCTGGGTGATGCCGCCGACGCAAACATCGCTCCGCCGGCAGATCGACCAGGCCT
>ERZ778021.3712-NODE-3712-length-10583-cov-5.410714_pt1 | contig 10583 bp, 10 predicted proteins | sample MGYA00375751_ERZ778021 | MGnify/ENA primary metagenome ERZ778021 (study PRJEB29350, sample SAMN05389814) | bioreactor metagenome | isolation source: Thiocyanate stock bioreactor | place: South Africa: University of Cape Town | collected 2013-08-29 ... | reverse complement strand
ACGATGCCCGCCTCGTCGTGCTCAACGCTCGCTCGGCCGCCGACCTCGGCGCTGACATCCGCACGCGCTGCAAGGTCGTGGCTGCGGAACGCGGCGCGGCCGGATGGCGGGTGACGCTGGAGGACCAGCGGACCGGCGCGCGCGAGACGGTCGGCGCCCGCTTCCTCGTCAACGCCGCCGGCCCCTGGGTCGACCGCGTGCAGGCCGGCGCGCTCGGCCGGAAGGACGCCCACAACGTCCGGCTGGTGCAGGGCAGCCACATCGTCGTGCGCCGCAAATACGAGCACGACCGGGCCTATTTCTTCCAGAACGGCGACGGCCGCATCTTCTTCGCCATTCCCTACGAGAACGACTTCACGCTGATCGGCACCACCGACCGCGACTACGAGGGCGACCCGGCCGACGTCCGCATCACCCCCGGCGAGGTCGACTATCTGTGCGCCGGCGCCAGCGAGTATTTCCGCGACCCGGTGAAGCCGGCCGACGTGGTCTGGTCCTATTCGGGCGTGCGCCCGCTCTACGACGACGGCAGCTCGAAGGCGCAGGAGGCGACGCGCGACTACGTGCTGAAGCTCGACCATCCCGCCGGCGCGGCGCCGCTGCTCGAAATCTTCGGCGGCAAGATCACCACCTACCGCAGGCTGGCGGAGGAGGCGCTGGAGCGCATCGACGGCGCGCTCGGCGGCAGGCGCGGGCCTTGGACCGCGCGCGCGACGCTGCCGGGCGGCGACTTTCCACCGCAGGCCTTCGAGGCAGAGGTCGCGGCGCTCTCCCGCGACTATCCGTTCCTCGAACCTGCCCATGCGCGCCGGCTCGTGCGCCTCTACGGCACGCTGGCGCGCACGATCCTCGACGGCGCGCGCAGCACCGCCGACCTCGGCCGCTGCTTCGGCGCCGACCTCTACGAGGCCGAGGTCAACCACCTAGTGCGGCACGAATGGGCCGTGACGGCCGACGACATATTGTGGCGGCGGACCAAGCGCGGCCTCGTCCTGACGGGGGACGAGGCCGCCGGGCTCGCCGACTACCTGCGCGTGGAAGCAGCAGCGCCGCGCAGGGCGGCGGAGAGATAGCATCGGTTGCGCCCCGTGGCGGGGCGGTCGAGGATGGCACGGGCGGCCGGGACGGCGCCGCCCGCGTGGAGGGGAATGCATGAGCGGATATGTGCTTGCCATCGACCAGGGCACGACCTCGTCGCGCGCCATCGTCTTCGACCGGGCGATGCGGGTCGTGGCGGTGGCGCAGAAGGAGTTCGCGCAGCACTTCCCGGCTTCCGGCTGGGTCGAGCATGACGCCGAGGAGATCTGGACGAGCGTCGTCGGCGTCGTGCGCGCGGCGATCCGCAAGGCCGGCATCGAGGCCTCGGCCATCGCCGCGCTCGGCATCACCAACCAGCGCGAGACGGTCGTCGTCTGGGACCGGCAGACCGGCAAGCCGATCCACAACGCCATCGTCTGGCAGGACCGGCGCACGGCGCCGCTGTGCCAGCGGCTGAAGAAGCGGGGGCTGGAGCCGCTGTTCTCGCGCAGGACGGGCCTGCTGCTCGATCCCTACTTCTCCGGCACCAAGATCGCCTGGCTGCTCGCCAACGTGCCCGGCGCCCGCGCCAGGGCGCGCAGGGGCGAGCTTCTGGCCGGCACGATCGATTCCTTCCTGATCTGGCGGCTGACGGGCGGGCGCGTGCACGCCACCGACGCCACCAACGCCTCGCGCACGCTGGTCTACGACATCGTCCGCAACGCATGGGACGACGAGCTGCTGGGCCTGCTCGGCATCCCGGCCGCGATGCTGCCGCGGGTAGCCGACAGCGCCGACGATTTCGGCGCGACCGAGCGCCGCCTGTTCGGCGCCGAGATCCCGATTCGCGGCGTAGCCGGCGACCAGCAGGCCGCGACCGTGGGGCAGGCCTGCTTCGCGCCGGGCTCCATCAAGTCGACCTACGGCACCGGCTGCTTCGCCGTGCTCAACACCGGCGACCGGCTGGTGCGCTCGAAGAACAAGCTGCTGTCGACCATCGCCTACCGGCTCGACGGCAAGACCACCTATGCGCTGGAAGGCTCGATCTTCGTTGCGGGCGCGGCTGTGCAATGGCTGCGCGACGGGCTGGGCGTCATCCGCAAGGCGGCCGAGACGGGCGATCTCGCCGCTCGCGCCGACCCGGCGCAGGAGGTCGTGCTGGTGCCGGCCTTCGTCGGGCTGGGCGCGCCGCACTGGGACAGCGAGGCGAGGGGAGCGCTCTACGGTCTGACGCGCAACACCGGCCCGGCCGAGCTCGCCAGGGCCGCGCTCGAAAGCGTCGCCTTCCAGACGCTCGACCTGCTCGACGCCATGCGCAAGGACTGGCCGGGCGCCGCTGCCGGCATGGTACTGCGCGCCGACGGCGGCATGGTGGCCTCCGACTGGACGATGCAGGCGCTGGCCGACATCCTCGCCGTGCCGGTCGACCGGCCGAAGATCCTCGAGACCACCGCGCTGGGCGCCGCCTGGCTCGCCGGCTCGAAGGCCGGCGTGTGGCCGGGCATGGAGGAATTTTCGCGGAGCTGGGCCCTCGACCGCCGCTTCGAGCCCGCCATGGACGAAACGTTGCGCCGCCACCGCATCAGGACCTGGCGCGACGCGGTGCGCCGCACGCTCTCCGCGACGTGAGCCATCTCGAACCCGCAGGGTTCGCAAACCCTACGGGGCGAGCGAAGCGAACTGCCGTGAGATGTGAAAGATGGTGGGCGATGAGAGACTCGAACTCCCGACATCCTCGGTGTAAACGAGGCGCTCTACCAACTGAGCTAATCGCCCGCCTGAGCGCGTCCGTTTAAGCGCTCGGCGGCCGCGCCGCAAGCCCAAAGGGCAGGGCGGGCCGGTCGGCGTATCTGCGCGACCCGAGAGGCGCGCGGCATCTTTTCGCCGGCGGCGGGAAGCTTGCCGAATTTCGCTCCCGGGCGCGCTTGACACCCAATGCCGAAACACCTAATTCAGCGCCCACGGCGGGCCGCCGGGTGCGGCCCCGTCCTGATGCGCGGGTGTAGCTCAGTCGGTTAGAGTGCCGGCCTGTCACGCCGGAGGTCGCGGGTTCGAGCCCCGTCACTCGCGCCATCATCTTTCTCTTCAGCCTTGTGGAATGGCCGCGCGGTCGTCGCCTCGGTCGCTCGGCGAAACGGCTTCACGCACGAGGCGAGACCTCTTTCCCCCTCGGAAACGAGTCAGGCCGGCATGGCGGGCGGTGCCCGTCATGCCGGCCTGTCGAAGGCCTGCGGCTGGCTGCCGCGCCGGGGCGGCTACATGCCCTGGATGGCGCCGCACAGCTTGTCGAGCGAGGCGGTCATGTCGGCCGAGCCGCCGGCCGAGGCGCCGCCGCCCGTCGACGTGCTGCCGCTCGCCATCGTGTTGGTGCTGGTGGAGCTGGTCTGCGTCTTGTCGGTGCTCGCGCCCGAGCCGGTCGTGGCGCTCGCCATGTGGCTCTGGCAGTCCGTCTTCACCTGCGCCTGCTGGTCGGCCGACAGCTTCGACCAGCCGCTCTTGATCTCGTCGTCGCTCTTCAGCGTGCCGGCCGTCGGATCGCTGAAGAAGGTGCCGGCGATGTCGCCCTGCCAGGCCTGCGGCAGGGTCACGGAGCCGGAGGCCGAGGTGTCGGCGCCCGTGGTGGTGGTCGAGCTCTGGGCGAGAGCGGCCGTTCCGAGCCCCAGCGACAGGGCAAGCGCGGCAATGATCGTGCGGGTCATGGCAAATCCTCCTTCGGGGGTGAAGCGCCGTTTCGGCGCATGCGGCCCGAACAGGGGCACGGGCGAAATGTTCCCGGAGGTGATTCCGGCGGCCGCGGCATGCGCGCGCGGATGCCGCAGCGGCACGTCGGGCAGCGGCCGCAAGCCGCATGCCGCGGGCCTTCGCGCGCCGCCCGCCGGGCCTGGGAACAGCCGGCCGGAACCCAAGGTTTGACTTGCGTCGCCCATGCGGCTGCGCTAACCCTCGCCGCGTTGCACAACGGGCCAACGCGCCGGCTTGCCAAGACATCTCTGTCCCGCTTCGACCCGCGATGGAGACGCCGCACAGCCGGCCACGAAGGGAATGTGCGGGGATGAACGAGCTTCTGGGTTCCTATCTTCCGGTCGTCATCTTCATCGGCGTCGCTGCGGTCGTCTGCGGCGCGCTGGTGGTGGCGCCGTTCGTCATCGCCTACCGCAGCCCCGATCCGGAGAAGCTGTCGGCCTATGAGTGCGGCTTCAACGCCTTCGACGACGCGCGCATGAAGTTCGACATCCGCTTCTACCTCGTCTCGATCCTGTTCATCATCTTCGACCTCGAGGTCGCCTTCCTGTTCCCCTGGGCGGTGTCGTTCAGCGAGGTGGGCTGGCTCGGCTTCTGGTCGATGATGGTCTTCCTCGGCGTGCTGACCATCGGCTTCATCTACGAATGGAAGAAGGGAGCGCTGGAATGGGATTGAACCCGACGCTCGTCGCGCCCCGTCCGAAGGGCATCGTCGACCCGCGCACCGGCAAGCCGGCCGGCGCGGACGACAGCTTCTTCGGCGAGCTGAACAACGAACTCTCCGACAAGGGCTTCCTCGTCACCTCCTCCGAGGCGCTGATCACCTGGGCGCGCACCGGCTCGCTGATGTGGATGACCTTCGGGCTGGCCTGCTGCGCCGTCGAGATGATGCACATGTCGATGCCGCGCTACGACGCCGAGCGCTTCGGCATCGCCCCGCGTGCCTCGCCGCGCCAGTCCGACGTGATGATCGTCGCCGGCACGCTGACCAACAAGATGGCGCCGGCGCTGCGCAAGGTCTACGACCAGATGCCGGAGCCGCGCTACGTCATCTCGATGGGCTCCTGCGCCAATGGCGGCGGCTACTACCACTATTCCTATTCGGTGGTGCGCGGCTGCGACCGGGTGGTGCCGGTCGACATCTACGTACCGGGCTGCCCGCCCACGGCCGAGGCGCTGCTCTACGGCGTTCTGCTCCTGCAGAAGAAGATCCGCCGCACCGGAACGATCGAGCGGTGAGCTGAGATGGCTGACGAAGCGCTTCGCGACCTTTCCTCCTATATCGGCGAGAAGCTCGGCGGCCGGCTTGCCGACGCGACCGTCGCCTTCGGCGAGCTGACGCTGCTGGCAGAGGCCGACGACGTGCTGGAGGTGCTGACCTTCCTGCGCGACGACGTGCAGTGCCAGTTCGTCTCCTTCATCGACATCTCCGGCGCCGACTACCCGCAGCGCGCGCGCCGCTTCGACGTCGTCTACCACCTGCTGTCGCCGCGCCAGAACCTGCGCGTGCGCGTCAAGGTGCAGGCCGACGAGGATACGCCCGTGCCGTCCGCGACCGGCGTCTTCCCCGGCGCCGACTGGTTCGAGCGCGAGGCCTACGACCTCTACGGCATCCTCTTCACCGGCCATCCGGACCTGCGTCGCATCCTCACCGACTACGGCTTCGAGGGCTATCCGCTGCGCAAGGATTTTCCGCTCACCGGCTATGTCGAGGTGCGCTACGACGACGAGCTGAAGCGCGTCGTCTACGAGCCCGTCGAGCTGAAGCAGGAGTTCCGCAACTTCGACTTCCTGTCGCCATGGGAAGGCACCGACTACGTGCTGCCCGGCGACGAGAAGGCGAGACCGTAGGGCGCCCGGATGAGCTCGGTGGTCAGCGGCGACCTGCTGCTCGCGGTCGGCATCGTGGTGCTCGCGCTCGGGCTGTTCGTATGGCAGCTCGTGTCGACGACGCGCCGCGCCGGGCTGCTGGTTTCCGAGGGGCGCGTCCCGCGCCGCTACCTGTTTCTGGGTGTGGCCGCCGGGATTGGCCTGCTGTATGTGACGAGACGATAGCCAGGCATTCGAGATGACCGAGCACAACGTCCGCAACTTCAACATCAATTTCGGCCCGCAGCATCCGGCCGCGCACGGCGTGCTCCGCCTCGTGCTGGAGCTCGACGGCGAGGTGGTCGAGCGCGTCGATCCGCATATCGGTCTGCTGCCCCGCGGCACCGAGAAGCTTATCGAGGCCAAGACCTACCTGCAGGCCGTGCCCTATTTCGACCGGCTCGACTATGTCGCGCCGATGAACCAGGAGCATGCCTTCGCGCTGGCCGTCGAGCGGCTGCTGGGCCTCGAGGTGCCGCGGCGCGGGCAGTTGATCCGCGTGCTCTATTGCGAGATCGGCCGCATCCTCAATCACCTGCTCAACATAACCACGCAGGCGCTGGACGTCGGCGCGCTCACCCCGCCGCTGTGGGGCTTCGAGGAGCGCGAGAAGCTGATGGTCTTCTACGAGCGGGCCTCCGGCGCGCGCATGCACTCGGCCTATTTCCGGCCGGGCGGTGTGCACCAGGACATCCCCGACCAGCTCGTGGCCGACATCGGCAAGTGGATCGACCCGTTCCTCAAGACGGTCGACGCCCTCGAGGTGCTGCTCACCGGCAACCGCATCTTCAAGCAGCGCAACGTCGACATCGGCGTGGTGTCGCTGGAGGACGCCTGGGCGTGGGGCTTCTCGGGCGTGATGGTGCGCGGCTCGGGCGCGGCCTGGGACCTGCGCAAGTCGCAGCCCTACGAATGCTATGCCGAGATGGATTTCGACATCCCCGTCGGCAAGAACGGCGACTGCTACGACCGCTACCTGATCCGCATGGAGGAGATGCGCCAGTCGGCCCGGATCATGCGCCAGTGCGTCGACAAGCTGATGAAGCCGGACGGCCGCGGGCCGGTCTCCAACATGGACGGCAAGGTCGTGCCGCCCAAGCGCGCCGCCATGAAGCAGTCGATGGAAGCGCTGATCCATCACTTCAAGCTCTACACCGAGGGCTACAAGGTGCCCGAGGGCGAGGTCTACGCCGCCGTCGAGGCGCCGAAGGGCGAGTTCGGCGTCTACCTGGTGTCCGACGGCACCAACAAGCCTTATCGCTGCAAGCTGCGCGCGCCCGGCTTCGCGCATTTGCAGGCCATGGACTTCCTGTGCCGCAAGCACATGCTGGCCGACGTGACCGCTATCCTCGGCTCCATCGATATCGTGTTTGGTGAGGTCGACAGGTAAAAATGAGCGTCCGCCGTCTCGCAGAGCCAGCCGTCCAGCCAGCCAGCTTCGCCTTCAGCAAGGCGAACGCGGCATGGGCCAGGCAGACGATCAAGAAGTACCCCAAGGGCCGCGAGCAGTCGGCGGTGATCCCGCTTCTGATGCGCGCGCAGGAGCAGGAAGGCTGGGTGACGCGGGCGGCGATCGAGCACGTCGCCGACATGCTGGAGATGCCCTACATCCGCGTCCTCGAGGTCGCGACCTTCTACACCCAGTACCAGTTGAAGCCGGTCGGCACGAAGGCGCATGTGCAGGTCTGCGGCACCACGCCCTGCATGCTGCGCGGCGCCGGCGAGCTGATGGACGTCTGCCGCTCGAAGATCCATCCCGAGCAGTTCCACACCAATGCCGACGGCACGCTGTCGTGGGAGGAGGTCGAGTGCCTCGGCGCCTGCGTCAACGCGCCGATGGTGATGATCTTCAAGGACACCTACGAGGACCTGACGCCCGAGCGGCTGGCCGAGATCATCGACGCCTTCGAGGCGGGCAAGGGCAAGTCGGTGACGCCCGGCCCGCAGGTCGACCGCTGCTATTCGGCGGCCGAGGGCGGCTTCACCGCGCTCGCCGACGAGAAGGTGATCCTTAAGTCGACCCGCGACCGCGAGGCGAGGGCGGCGGCGAAAGCCGCCAGGGCCGCGACGGAAGCGGTCGTCCCGCCGTCGAAGGCGGCGCGGCCGAAGACCGATGCGCCCGAAACCAGCCCGGCGCTGAAGACGCCGTCGCCGGTCAAGGCGAGCGTGAACGGCGAGAAGAAGGCAAGCGCGGCCGCACCCGTGGTCAACCTCAAGGCGGCCGACCGCACCGCGCCGCAGGTCGAGGCGGACGACAGGCCGCGCGCCCATGCGCGCCCCAAGGCCGCCGCCGCGAAGCCCGCCAAGCCGTCGCTGGAGAGCAGGGATCGTCCCGCCGCGGTCGCGCGGCCGGCCCAGCCCGACGACCTGCAGCTCATCTCCGGCGTCGGCCCGAAGATCGAGGGCACGCTCCATTCGCTGGGCATCTTCACCTATGCGCAGGTCGCTTCGTGGAAGAAGGCCGAGCGCGACTGGGTCGACGGTTATCTCAGCTTCTCCGGCCGCATCGAGCGCGAGGACTGGGTGAAGCAGGCCAAGGCGCTGGCCAAGGGCGGCGTGGCCGAATACATCCGCGTCTTCGGCAAGAAGCCGAGGTGAGGGGAATCAGATGCTCGCTGACAAGGACCGCATCTTCACCAACATCTACGGCCGCTTCGACCGTTCGCTCGCGGGCGCGATGGCGCGCGGCCAGTGGGACGGCACCAAGCAGATCCTCGAGAAGGGCCGCGACTGGATCATCAACGAGATGAAGGCGTCCGGCCTGCGCGGCCGCGGCGGCGCCGGCTTCCCGACCGGGCTGAAATGGTCCTTCATGCCCAAGCAGTCGGACGGCCGGCCGCATTATCTCGTCGTCAACGCCGACGAGTCCGAGCCGGGTACCTGCAAGGACCGCGACATCCTGCGCCACGACCCGCACACGCTCGTCGAGGGCTGCCTGATCGCCGGCTTCGCGATGGGCGCGCATGCGGCCTACATCTATGTGCGCGGCGAGTTCATCCGCGAGCGCGAGGCGCTGCAGCGGGCCGTCGACGAGGCCTATGACGCCGGCCTGATCGGCAAGAACAACAAGAACGGCTGGGACTTCGACGTCATCGTCCACCACGGCGCCGGCGCCTATATCTGCGGCGAGGAGACGGCGCTGCTGGAGAGCCTGGAGGGCAAGAAGGGCCAGCCGCGGCTGAAGCCGCCTTTCCCGGCCAATGTCGGCCTCTACGGCTGCCCGACCACCGTCAACAACGTCGAGTCGATCGCGGTGGCCCCGACCATCCTGCGGCGCGGCGCGGCCTGGTTCTCCTCCATCGGCCGGCCCAACAATGTCGGCACCAAGCTGTTCATGCTGGTCGGCCACGTCAACACGCCCTGCACGGTCGAGGAGGCGATGGGCATCTCCTTCCGCGAGCTGGTGGAGAAGCACGGCCACGGCGTGCGCGGCGGCTGGGACAACCTGCTCGCCGTCATCCCCGGCGGCGCCTCCTGCCCGGTGGTCAAGGGCGAGGACATCCTCGACGCGCCGATGGATTTCGACGGCATGCGCGAGCTGAAGTCGTCCTTCGGCACGGCCGCCGTGATCGTCATGGACAAGTCGACCGACATCGTGAAGGCGATCGCGCGGCTCTCCTACTTCTTCAAGCACGAGAGCTGCGGCCAGTGCACGCCGTGCCGCGAGGGCACCGGCTGGATGTGGCGCGTGATGGAGCGGCTGGTGCGCGGCGAGGCGCAGAAGCGCGAGATCGACATGCTGCTCGACGTGACCAAGCAGATCGAAGGCCACACCATCTGCGCGCTGGGCGACGCGGCGGCGTGGCCGATCCAGGGCCTGATCCGCAATTTCCGCCCGGAGATCGAGCGGCGCATCGACGAGTTCACCCGCAACGCCCACCGCGCCGAGCCGGTGCTGGTGGCGGCCGAATAGGGAGACGATGGGCGCCGGAGCAGATCCGTTGCCCGCAGGTGGCGAAGGCATGATCACGATCGAGAAAATCGACGGGAAACCGGACGGGGGCGTGGCAGTCGGCCTGCCGCCCGAATTCGCCGGCGCCTTCAACCTGATGGCGCACCCGACGGCCGCCTTCGCAGCCGCCTCGGCGATCGGCATGGGGCTGGCGAGCCAGGCGATGGGCCTGTGGTTCGGCGCGGTGACCGGCGCGATGCAGGCGACCCTCGGCGCTTCCGCCAGGCAGGCGGGACGGCCCGATGCGGAGCCGCAGCCTGCGACGGACGCGGGCGCCGGCATCGCCGAGGCCCGCGCGCGCATCCGTGAGACGCTGAACTGGGAGGTCGGCGGGCCGAACGTCGTCGTGGCGATGCGCAAGACGGCCAGGGTGCGGGCGCCCAGGGTCGCCGAGGCCGCGCCCGCGACGGCACGGCCGGCGGCGGCTGAGAGGCCGGACCGGCCGGACGATCTCAAGGCGATCGGCGGCGTCGGGCCGAAGCTGGAGCAGGTGCTGAACGGGCTCGGCGTGTGGACCTACACGCAGATCGCGGCGTGGACGCCGGCCGAGATCGCATGGGTGGACGGCGAGCTCGGCTTTGCCGGGCGCATCGGCCGCGACGACTGGGTGGGCCAGGCGGCGCGGTTGGCGAAGGCGGGTTGAACGGGGATTGACCGGCTGCTGCCGGCGTGACGCGCGGCGCTAGCCGCAGGAGTATCGGGCGAATGGCCAAACTCAAGGTCGACGGGAAAGAGATCGAGGTACCCGACCACTACACGCTGCTGCAGGCAGCGGAGGCGGCCGGTGCCGAAGTGCCGCGCTTCTGCTTCCACGAGCGGCTGTCGATCGCCGGCAACTGCCGCATGTGCCTCGTCGAGGTGAAGGGCGGGCCGCCCAAGCCGCAGGCTTCCTGCGCCATGGGCGTGCGCGACCTGCGGCCCGGCCCGAACGGCGAGCTGCCGGAGATGTTCACCAACACGCCGATGGTCAAGAAGGCCCGCGAAGGCGTGATGGAATTCCTGC
>ERZ778021.3711-NODE-3711-length-10583-cov-5.481003_pt1 | contig 10583 bp, 9 predicted proteins | sample MGYA00375751_ERZ778021 | MGnify/ENA primary metagenome ERZ778021 (study PRJEB29350, sample SAMN05389814) | bioreactor metagenome | isolation source: Thiocyanate stock bioreactor | place: South Africa: University of Cape Town | collected 2013-08-29 ... | reverse complement strand
TTCACAAACCCTTTGAAGATATTGGCGCGGGGATCGGACAGGGAATAGACCGCGTGTCCCATGCCATAGATCAGGCCGGCTTTGTCAAAGGCCTGTTTGTTTAGCAGCGATTCCAGATAAGCAGAAACCGCAGCTTCGTCCGTCCAGTCGCTGACCGTCTTTTTCAGATCATCAATCATCTGGACAACCTTGATATTAGCCCCCCCGTGCTTGGGACCTTTCAGAGAACCGAGAGAAGCGGCGACGGTGGAATAGGTGTCCGTCCCCGAAGAGGAAACCACATGGGTGGTGAAGCTGGAATTGTTCCCGCCGCCGTGTTCTGCGTGTAAGACGAGAGCCACATCGAGAATCATAGCCTCCAGCTCGGTGTATTGACTGTCGGGACGGAGAAGATGAAGAATGTTTTCGGCAATGGACAGCTCGGGGTTGGGCGCATGGATAAACAGGCTTTGACCGTCATGATAATGGCTGTATGCCTGATAGCCGTAGACCGACAACAGCGGAAACAGCGCAATCAGCTGCAAGGACTGGCGCATCACGTTGGGGATGGAAATATCGTCAGCCAGCTCGTCATAGGAATACAGGGTCAGAACGCTTCTGGCCAGCGTGTTCATCATGTCCCGGCTGGGCGCTTTCATGATGATGTCCCGGACAAAGCTGGTAGGCAGCGTCATATAATCCGCCAGAATTTTTTTGAACTCTGTCAGTTCGCCGACCGTGGGCAGCTCGCCGAACAGCAATAAATAGGTAACTTCCTCAAACCCGAACCGTTTTTCACCAATGAAACCGTCCACGATTTGTTCCACATCAATTCCCCGATAAAACAGCTTTCCTTCACAAGGGATCACCTCGCTGTCTTCAATGGTATACGCCTTGACCTCGCCGATTTCGGTCAGTCCCGCCAAAACACCTTTTCCGTTAATATCACGGAGCCCGCGTTTCACCTCATATTTGACGTACAGTTCCGGGTCAATGGTGCTGTTTTTGATGCATAGCTCCGTCAGGCTTTGTACCTCCGGTGTGATTTCCGAATACTTTTTTGTTGACATCGTTATCCCTCGCTTTATGATTTTAATCAAACAAAAAGAAGACACACAGTGCCTTGTTTTTGTTTCCATACCAATGATTATAACGGAAAATGGCAAAAAAAGAAATAGCTTATCTCAAATTAATAAAAGTTTTCATATGACAAGCGCTTTTTGAGCCAAAATCCGAAGGAAACAGGCGATGGGAGCAAAATAAAATAAATGGGATACACTGTCAAGATGGGATTGAAAAGATTATGCAAATGTGCTATAATTATTCAAGAAGAACGATATTTTTATATTATTGTTCTAAAATGAGATAACCGATAGAAAAATAAGGTTTTGTGTCGGTCGTGAAAGGGTGCAGATTATTGAAACAGTATGGCGCAAAGAACATTAAAAATGTGGCCTTGGTTGGCCACGGCGGTTCGGGAAAAACTTCCTTAGCAGAAGCAATGTTATTCCTGGCAGGCGCTTCTGACCGTTTGGGAAAAGTTACAGACAGCAATACAGTTATGGATTTCGACCCTGAAGAGAAAAAACGCAAGGCTTCTGTTTCAACAGCGGTTGCACCGCTGGAATGGAAGGAGCATAAGATAAATATCATTGATGCGCCGGGTCTTTTCGACTTTGCCAGCGGTGTGAACGAGGCGCTGAGAGCCGCCGAAACCGCACTGATCGTTTTGTCGGGCAAATCCGGGCTGAATGTGGGAGCGGAAAAGGCATATAAGGCCGCGTCTGCCAGAGGCATTGCAAAAATGTTTTTCATCGGCAAGCTGGACAGCGAAAATGCCGATTATTTCAAAACCGTGGCGTCCCTCACAGAAAAATACGGCACGGCAATTTGCCCTGTGATTGTTCCCTATGTGGTTGACCGTGTTGTAAAATGCTATGTAAATCTGGCAACAGAAAAGGCATATGAATACAAAAACGGCAAAGCGGCTGAGGTGGCGCTGCCGGATTTGGGCTCCCGATACGAGGAAATGCACAATTTACTGTGCGAGTCCGTCGCCAGTGTGGACGAGGAGCTGATGGAAAAATTCTTTGGCGGAGAAGCCTTTACGGCAGAGGAGATTTTAAAGGGACTCTCCGAAGGGGTCGCCTCCGGCGACATTGCCCCGGTTTATTGCGGCGCCGGGCTTTCTACCGATGCGGTGGATTTGCTGCTGGACGGAATCGTCAAAATCGCACCCGCGGCGGCAGAGGGTGCCGGGGAAACCGCAAAGGATGCCACCGGCAAGGAAGTGAAGCTGACCGCAGAGGACAACGGTCATCTTGCTGCCATTGTGTTTAAGACCATCGCCGACCCCTTTGTGGGAAAGCTGTCTTACTTTAAAGTAGCATCGGGGAAGCTGTCTGCCGACTCCCATGTGATCAACGCACGCACCGGGGAGAACGAGCGGATCAATAAGGTTATGATCATCAAGGCCGGCAAGCAGGAGGAAACCCCCTACATAGGCGCCGGAGATATCGGTGCGGTCGCCAAGCTGGGTGATGTCGCCACCGGCGATACCCTGACCGATCCGTCCAAGCCCTTGACGCTGGAGGGAATATCCTTCCCGGATCCGTCCTTATCCATGGCCATGTATCCAAAAGCCAAGGGCGACGAAGAAAAAATTGCTTCCGGGCTGGCAAGGCTCATGGAAGAGGATCCGTCCATTTCCTATGTTCAGAACGTGGAAACCCACGAGCTTGTGGTTTCGGGTCTGGGTGAGCAGCATCTCGATGTTGTGGTGTCCAAGCTGAAATCAAAATTCGGCGTGGAGGTCATTTTATCCATTCCGAAGGTTGCCTACAGAGAAACCATCCGCAAGTCCGTTAAGGTTCAGGGCAGACACAAAAAACAGTCCGGCGGACACGGTCAGTTCGGGGATGTGTGGATCGAATTTTCCCCCTGTGACAGCGATTCCCTGGTTTTTGAGACCAAGGTTGTGGGTGGTGCGGTGCCCAAGGGCTTCTTCCCCGCCGTGGAAAAGGGTCTTCACGAATGCATCCACAAGGGCGTGCTGGCGGGCTATCCTGTGGTGGGTCTCAATGCAGTGTTGTATGACGGCTCCTATCACCCGGTGGATTCTTCCGAAATGTCCTTCAAGCTGGCGGCCGCCGTTGCCTATAAAACCGGACTGCCTCAGGCTTCTCCCACTCTGCTGGAGCCCATTGGCACACTAAAAGCGCTGGTTCCCGACGAAATGATGGGCGATATCATGGGGGACGTCAACAAACGCCGGGGCAGAGTGCTGGGCATGAACCCCATGGAGGATCGCTATCAGGAGGTGGTCGCCGAGGTTCCCATGGCGGAAATGGGCGATTTCTCCATCACGCTTCGCTCCCTGACCCAGGGTCGAGGAAGCTTCTCCTTCAAATTCGAACGGTACGATGACGCCCCGCCCGCTGTAGCACAAAAAGTAATCGACGAAGCAAAGAGATCCGAAGAAAGCGCATAAAAAAAGGAACTCCCGCACCGTCCGGTGCGGGAGTTGGTTTGTATGATTGGGAAAATGCTTATGGTGCATAGGTTTGTTCGTTATCTCCTGATCCATATGAGGCGGAAACGACAACACCATTGCTAACTTCAAATTTAAAAGGTTCAGCCATATCGGACCCCAAAAGCTTTCGGACGCCTTCAATGACATCTGAATCTTCAGCACTTGCGCTGGAATAAATCTCATCAAGAACCTGTCCGGCGCCCGCTCCAGTGCTCGTGATATAGGTCATAGCTGCTGTGTATACCAATCGTGCATTTGTCAAATTAGCTGTTTTGGTGGCATTGCCCATAATTCCGATAAAGGATGGAATTAGGATGGCTGCCAAAATTCCAAGGATGGCGATGACAACAATTAACTCTATCAGAGTAAATCCATTCTTCTTCTTCTTTTTGGCTTTCATATGATCCCTCCTATATCACAGAATACTCTTAGTTTGTAACAAACTACATTCAATATGCACAGTATAGCAACCATGCGCGATTAAATCAATACGAATAGATGGAAAAACCCTGACGAGAGTCAGGGTTTTAAAATGTTAGTACGCAAAAAATTAAGCTGTTGTTGTCGCTTCTTCTGTAGGATAGTTTATTGGGTCTCTTGTTCCGCCCGGCGGTGTATATGTGATACCTGTTACGGCACCAGTGGCTTCGTCGACATTCACAACAAACGTGTCTCCATCAAAGCCTGCCCCTAAAATAAGCAAAGCTTCATTTTCTACTGTTGTGTCATCAACTGTTTTATTGGCAGCGGACAAACGGGATGCAGCAGCAACGGATGCAGAATAGATCGCACGAGCATTCGCATTGTCAGTTGATCCGTGTGCCTGATTTAAGATACCCAGCATTGACGGGACGAGGATGGCGGCTAAGATACCGAGGATTGCGATTACAACAATAAGCTCAATCAGGGTAAAGCCTTTTTTCTTTTTGCGATTGATAAGATCGCTGCGCTTTGTGATTTTGTTCATTTATTTTTTCCTCCTTATATTTTAAGGGAATAAATTCCCTCAATATACGAAAAATAAGAGAATATAAAAGTATTATAACCCATACATGTTAGATTTATTTTAAGCTATTGATATTACATTTTGTATGGTGTATAATCTACTTAATTAACGTGGTTAAATTATATATCTTTTCAATAAAAATGTCAACTGAAACATTTGATATTTTGTATAGTTTATTAATGGAGGATGTCTCAATGAAGGATTTTCTTAATTTTATGGTCGAAAACGCCATACTTTTACTGGCGGTGTCATTTTTTGTATTTGCAATCATAATGATTATTATGCTAATTATAATGATTCGTTCCAGCAGGCTGGACAGGAAAGCGCTGATCAAGCAGCTCAGTAACGTTCAGGACAATATGTTCACCTCCTCTGCCCAGATCCTCGCGGAAAAGCTGACGGATTTTGCTGGAACCACCATGCTCCAAAAAATCAATGAAAATTATGCTGCGATGGTCAATCAAAACCTTCTGCCCCAGGTCAATGATGCTGCCCAGACGGTCTCGCGGTTATCCGAAGCATTGGTCATTCGCCAGGAAAGCGGAATGCGGGAGCTGGCACAGGCCTTTATCGATCTGTTGTCTGAGAAAACCAACGAAAACGCACAGCTGCAAAATGAAATCATCGGTCAGCTCAAACAGACCGCAGCAGATTTTTCACGGGAGGTCGGCTTGGTCTCTTCTTCGGTGAAGGAGCTGGCGGATTTACAGAATTACACCCTCAATATGTCCGGCAGCCTATCCCAGAACATTGCCGGCACAGTGGACGAGCTTTGTAATAAAATCAAAAGCCTTGAGGATATTTACGGGAACACCGCCATGTCCATCAGTGACTTGCAAAAGAACATTACCGACAGTGCCAATATCATCAAAAGTCTGAATGAAGCAGCGACGGCGGCAGAGCGAAGCGCCGCACAGGCCAACATCAGACTGACGGAATATTCAGAAAACACCGCCTTGCTGCTGAACAGCGCCGTGCAGTCCATGCAGAAAAACACAAGCGAAGCCGCGGTTGCCGTGATTGAGGAATTTTCAAAGAAAATCAATATCAATTATGCTTCTGTCACAGAAACGGTTGACAAGCTCGGTACCATCAGCACACAGATCAGTGAATCCGCTTTTGTGTTCAGAGACGCCATCCGAAAGGTCTATGAGGATTTCTCAGAACAGCTGAATGAAAACATTGACACGGTTGCTTCCTCTGTTGCCAAGTCTGTGATTTCCGAATACGGTAACATCACCGACAGTGCAGAGAAGCTGTCCCAGACCTTGTCAGACAATGTTCGGGTGCTGAATGATCAGTTTTCCAACCAAATTAACGATTTGAACAGCTTCAATTATCAGCTGAACAACCGGCTGGACAGCATCAGCAGTGATATTACCGCAGCGTCCAATAAATTTGAAACAGGCATTGACAAAACCGTGGAGGAAGCACTCAATCAAATGGATTCGTCAGTGGCGGACATTGCAAAACGGCTGACGGATGTTACCTTAAACATCAAGGATGCAGCAGACGCATTGCCGAAAGCGTTATACAATACAAACGGCAGATAATATGTCTGGCGAAACCCTGAAAAGAGAAAGGTTATCACAATGCTACAGTTTACCCCGAAACATATACTTTCTGTCAAAGAACAGATTTCAACCCTTTTTCCCTTGCCGGAGGACTATGCCACAAGAGACAATTCCCAGGCTGTAAGGGTGCTTGACGTGTTACGGCTTTCGGGTATTGACAGCTTCAAAACCATATCCGACTCCGAGCTGAACTGGATTTATCATTTGTCCTTATTGTGTGATGAACAGGAGTTTCAGGCGTTGAAATCCGTTTATATGAGAAGGGTTACCCAATATTCCTATACGGTGGGCTGGATGTTTTATCAGCTGCACCCCAATGAGCAACGGGTCAAGGAAATTTTTACGATTGCGTGTAATTGGATGAATGCCAACAAGCCGGAGGAGTATAGCAAAACCTTGCCTTACCGGACGGGGTTGCCCCTGGACGATATTTATATCAGGGCCATTGACATCATCAAAGCGGAAAAACGACCCTTCCGTGAATTTGCGGAAAAACATCGTATTATGTTTGACAGTATTTTTTCAAACCAGCTTTTGCTGGTTTATTTGTCACGGTGTGACAAAACAGAGATCACCAAATACGAGAAATTGCTCATCAAGCTGATGGACAATTCCGCCATTGAGTTTTTACGCCCTGCATTACAAAATGTGACCTACAAGCTGAAGTTTGAAGAAATGTCACCTACCGTTGTGGATGCCATCATTCTGCGGCTGACCAATTCCAAGGAGGAGAACATCGGAATTTCCCCCCAAATGCTGCAGCGAATGAAAAAGATTCGATACAGCGGGATTTTGGAAGAGTTTTATCCGCCCGATTCACAAAAAAAGAACATTTTCGGGAAGCTATCTTATTATATTAAGGAAATTGAAAGACTGACGGATGATTGTATCGCCATTGACCTGGGGACCTATTGTGTGGTTGACGCAAAGAATTGGCAGGATTATTGCTTTGCCCTGCAGCCGGCTACGTATGCAGAGAGGAGAAACAGCTTTCTCGAGCAGGATCGGGATGAATCGGTCTGGCTGAACATGGAGAAGGAACGGGTGCCCACGGCTCACGATGTCATTCTGGATCTCGCCCATTCCTCCGTCATCATGCTGGAATTTTCAAGCTTTAATATGCTGTTTTCCAGAGATTTATTGTTGTCCGGCAGGCTTCTGCGGGACGATGGGTAAGGAGAGAGTTATGCGCTTTATTGAATATGAGAAGCTTTCTAAACGGAAGCAAAAAGAAATCAACAACAAAAAGAGAACCACATGGGAGCTTAACCCCGTTACCAGAAAAACGCCCACAAAGGGATATAACAGAAAAAAGAACCGGTATGCAGAGGACGAATCCTTCGATACCGGTTCTTTTTTGCTGGGACAAACGTCTCCTGACCGACCAAAGGACGGCGTCAGCTTTTGTCGCCGGGCTTCGAGACCAGTGCAGTGAGGTAGCCAAAGACAATGGCGGCGGTAATGCCGCCGGCTGTCGCAATGACGCCTCCGGTAATCACACCGATCAGACCGAATTCTGCCACTGCTTTTTCCACACCCTTGGCCAGGGCGTAGCCAAAACCGGTCAAAGGAACCGTGGCACCAGCACCGGCCAGCTCTACAAGAGGTTCATAAACCCCGATGGCGGTCAATATCACGCCGGCGGTCACAAAAGCAACCAGTATTCGTGCCGGGGTCAGCTTGGTAAAATCAATCAGCAATTGACCCACAACACAAATCAGACCGCCCACAACAAACGCATAAAAATACTCCATGAAATTTTCAGCACCTTATTTTATTATTTTCTATATAATTTCTGCATTTTCAGCAATTTTATTCATATATTATAATATTGGAAGATAGCTTGACCTATTTATGAAGTTACCAAAAAAGTCAGTTTGCATAAAATATATCAGAGGTGTCAAAACGGGCCCGGCGTGCCGGTGACGGTGATACGTCCTTGGGGAGCCGCTCGCAACCTTCTGCACCTCTTTTCTATAGAGAAGGAGGCTGACGCACAAAAATTGTGCATCAGCCTCTTTCATTTACGGCAATTGTATGAGTGCATGTACCATTCGTTAACGGCAAAACCGGTTCTTACCCGATTGGTCTTGCAGCTACAGTTTCGGATGGAAGGACTACCCTGCCGATGCATGATACAATCTTCCGTAACTGTAGCCTTCCTTCCGCCCCACGGTTGGATTGTATCATGGAGAAACAGTGGCAGATATACAAAAATGGAGGGCTGGCGACTTCAGGGGATCAGGAAAGTTATGTTGTGGCGGCTTTTATTTGTGTGTTTTTTTCCGTTTCCGTTCTAATTTTATGTCCAATTCTTGAAAATATTCATCAATCAGCCGGCTGTATTCGTCCAGCGACAAAAGCCGGTTTTCGCCCTTTTCCTTTGCCAGCCGTGCCAAAGTAAAATTCACATCGTTCTTCAGCTCGTTGCGGTCATTACGCAAAATAAAAAACAGAATCATACTGGTAATGACAACAACACCGTGGGGAATGAGAAACAGAGAAAAGGTTAATACATAACCATCCTTATAGGTGGTGGTGTCAGGGATGCCCCCAAACAGACTGATGACTACAATTGCAATCAAAAGGCAAATCAAAATAGAAGAAACGATAGCGGTTTTGTGTTTTTTGAACACCATTATAATGCCCGAAGCAAACAAAAGACCGCACAAAACCAACAGGGCGGCAGAGGATATTTTCAGCTGTGAAATATTATCTTGATAACCCTGGGTGATCTGTGCATCCAAAACCAAGGTGTTTCCCAGCGTCAGGATCAAAGCAAAAAACATGGAAAGAAAATAAAACACTTTGGATAAAACCCATGTCCGTCCGCCTTGATAATTCCATTTCTCGCCTGCGTTACTACGGCGTATCTTTTCTTTTTCATGAAAATGACGATAAAGCAGCTCCAAATTATCGTCATACCGCTCATTGCCCGTTTTTTTGACTTTAAAGTTCATTGTATATCCCATTTCCCCGGCGGAAAAATAGTAAAAACCATCCTCCGCCGGAACAATGGTTCATAGTAAATCAAAAAATCGTGTTGCTTTTTATGATTGATATTCTTAGTATATTCGATATTTTTAGATTAATCAATAAGAAAAGTAAAACTTTAATTTTAAGAATGATTATGCTATAATAGCCAATATATGATGAAAAAAGGGGTATCCCGATGGATAAAAAAAGAATAGAAGCAGCCATACGTGAAATATTATTTGCAATCGGAGAAGACCCGGACAGAGAAGGACTTACCGAAACACCTATGCGGGTTGCCAATATGTATGAAGAAATTTTTTCCGGTCTTTCGGAGGATCCGAAAACCCATATGAAGATTTTTAACGAACCCCACTGCGGTGAGCTTGTGGTGGTGCGGGACATTCCCCTATACTCCATGTGTGAGCATCATCTCATCCCCTTTATGGGAGTTTGCCATATTGCGTATATTGCAAACAATGAACAGGTCATCGGTCTGTCGAAGCTTGCCCGGATTGTCAACTGTTTTGCCCGCCGTCCGCAATTACAGGAAAGGCTTACTTCACAGCTGGCGGATTTTTTGGACGAGCACTTAAACCCCCAGGGTATTGCCGTGGTGATTGACGCGGAGCATTTGTGCATGACCATGCGAGGCGCAAAGGCTGCGGGAGCCAGGACCCAGACCAGCGCGCTGCGGGGCAGAATCAAAGCGGATGCCAGAAGCCGCAGCGAGGTTATGTCATTGCTGACGGGGACATCAAGATGAGTGTTTTTCGGGGAAGGGATTTTTGTCTGCCCATGGGTCAAAGGACCTATGTGATGGGGATACTGAACCTGACGCCGGACTCTTTTTCCGACGGCGGCAGCTTTACTGACATCCATGCCGCCGTGGAGCATGCACTGGAAATGCAGCGGCAGGGCGCTGATATGATCGATATCGGCGGACAGTCCACAAGACCGGACAGTGTGAAAATATCGCCGGAGGAAGAGCTGTCCCGTGTTGCTCCTGTTTTGGAAGCGCTGAAGGGTAAGCTATCTGTGCCGGTTTCGGTGGATACCTTTTATGAAAGCGTTGCAGAGTGGTCACTGGAGCAGGGGGCAAGTATCATCAATGACGTTTCCGGCAGGGTAAACCACGAAATGCTGCGGATTGTAAAAGAGCATGGTGCCGGTTACATTATCATGCACTGTGAAGGGCTGGAACAGCCGATAACGGACAAGCTGTTATTTCTGGCGGAGCAAGCGAACAAGGCAGGGATCGACAGGGACAGTATTTGTCTGGATATCGGAATCGGATTTCACAAAAACACGGAGGAAAACATTGATTTGTTACGGCATCTGAAAGAAATCAAGCCGGGGGGATATCCCTTGTTGATCGGGGCGTCCCGCAAGCGTTTTATCGGAGCTGTCTCCGGGGAAGAAACTCCGGAAAACAGGGATGCCGGTACCATTGCGGCACACACTCTCGCCATTGCCGCCGGCGCAGATATCATACGGGTGCATGAGGTGAAACCGGCGG
>ERZ778021.3703-NODE-3703-length-10609-cov-3.546902_pt1 | contig 10609 bp, 6 predicted proteins | sample MGYA00375751_ERZ778021 | MGnify/ENA primary metagenome ERZ778021 (study PRJEB29350, sample SAMN05389814) | bioreactor metagenome | isolation source: Thiocyanate stock bioreactor | place: South Africa: University of Cape Town | collected 2013-08-29 ... | reverse complement strand
TTCAATTTGGGTGTCGATATTGATACCGCGGTGCAGGATGTGCGCGATCACATAGCTACCGTAAAGCGCCAATTGCCGGAAGGTATGGACGATCCCACTGTGTTCAAAGTGGATCCTAATTCCCAGCCAGTTTTGACGGTTGCTGTGACCGGGCCAAGATCGATAAAAGAGACAAGTGAATATGCTGATAAAGTGCTGACGCGACAGATTGAAAATGTCAATGGCGTGGGACAGGTTAATATGCGTGGCGGACGTTTGCGCCAAGTTAATATTATTCTGGATGCCAACAAGATGCAGGCATTTAATGTGTCCACCACCAATGTGATAAACGCCTTGCGCAACCAAAACCTGGAACTCCCCGGCGGCGAAGTGGAGCAACCTAACAAAACATTGACGGTGCGGACGCTGGGAAGAATGCAAACTGTTGCCGATTTCAATAACATCATTTTGCGCGCCACTAACGGCGGCCAGGTGGTGTTGTCTGATATTGCAACGGTGCAAGACGGCATGCAGGATAGAAGCAGCGAATCTGAAATTGATGGGCAGCCGATGGTTTCGTTGCAGATATTGAAGCAAAGCGGCACCAATACCATTGCCGTTATCGATGCCATCAAAGATCGGTTGGAGACAATTCGTGAAGGCGCGCCAAAAGGCTATCAAATCCGTGTGATCGCTGACCAGTCGGAATATGTGGAAGCGTCGCTGCATGCGGTGCAGGAGCACTTATATTTGGGTGCGATTCTGGCATCCTTGGTGGTGTTGATCTTCTTGCTGAACTGGCGCGCCACTCTCATAGCGGCGCTTGCCATTCCGGCTTCTATTATTTCCACCTTCGGGCTTATCAGTTATCTGGGCTTCACGCTCAACTCTGTCACGATGCTGGCGCTCACGCTCTCGGTGGGAATTGTTATCGATGACTCAATCGTGGTTTTAGAAAATATCTCTCGGTTCTTAGAGGAAAAAAATATGTCGCCGGCGGAGGCGGCAATTGAAGGAACCCGGGAAATAGGTCTCGCTGTCATGGCGACATCGCTCTCCTTGATCGCGGTGTTTTTGCCGGTCGCTTTTATGAGCGGCATCGTGGGACAATTCATGCATTCCTTCGGTATTACCATGGCGGCAGCTGTCGCAGTTTCGCTGTTTGTATCTTTTACGCTGACGCCATCGTTGTGCTCGCGTTGGCTCAAAAGCCCTTCGGCAGAACATGCGGCTCGGAAAAATACACGCGAACATGGATTTTTCAGCCACATTGATCACGTTTATACGACTTTATTAGTGTGGTGCATGCGCCATCGCTGGGTAATTGTTGTGGCGTGCGCGGTGGCTTTGGCCACTACTGTGCCGTTGATGGGATTGGTTAGTAAGAACTTCCTGCCGGATGAAGATCAGTCGCAGTTTCAGGTTTCCGTGGAGTTACCGCTCGGTGCCAGCGTGGAAGCAACGCAAAAAGTGGGAAGGCGACTGGACAAGGAAATCGCTAAATTCCCGTGGATTGAATACACCTCGTTGACGTCAGGTGGCAGCAGTCTCAATCAAGGTTCTATCTATGTCAAAATGAAACCTATTGTTGACCGATCCATCTCACAACAAGACGCGATTGTTGATGTGCGTAAGAAATTTGCCAGCACTTTTAGAGCGCAAGGTATCAAAGTTAGCGTCGGGCCTGTAAACAACTTCAGTGGTGGTGGTGGTAAACAAGCCACCATTCAATATATTATCAGCGGCCCTGATATGAAGGTTTTAGAAAAAGCAGTGAAGACGTTGATTCCCGAGATGAGCAAAATCCCCCACGTGGTGGATGCCGATAGTTCCCTGGAATTAGGACAACCGCAAATTAGTGTGCATGTGGATCGGGAAATGGCGCAGCAGTTGGGAGTGCAACCAGCCGATGTGGCCAACGCCATGAATTATCTGGTGGGCGATCAGCAGGTGACTGACTTCACTCAGGGCGGCGAAGATTATGAAGTGCATGTTAGGGCCGCGCCTGATTTTCGCACCACGCTTGCCGGACTAAAGACGTTGACGGTTCCTTCATCCACTTTGGGAAGTGTGCCTATTAGTAACGTTGTGACGTTTGAAAAAACTACCGGCCCAGCTTCCATCGATCACTATGCGCGTCAGCGTCAGATTACTTTGCTTGCCAACACCACTCCTGGCGGCTCGCAGCAGGAGATCGTCGATCAGTTAGAAAAATTAATTAAGAACTTAAATCTGGGACCAGACTATTCGGTGCATCCTGCTGGAACGGTGAAAACGCAGCAGGAAAGTATGGTGGCGTTTCTGATGGCAGTGATGTTGTCGTTCGTCTTTATGTATTTAATTCTGGCGGCTCAATTTGAAAGCTGGTTGCATCCGGTGACAATTTTGCTGTCATTGCCGCTAACGCTGCCGTTCGCGTTGTTGTCGCTCGTGCTGTTTAATCAGTCGTTTAATCTATTTGCAATTCTCGGTGTGTTGGTGCTGTTTGGCGTGGTGAAGAAAAATGCCATCCTGCAAATCGATCATAGCAATCAATTGCGGGAACAAGGCATGAATCGCTTCGACGCGATTATTCTTGCCAACCGACATCGCTTACGTCCAATTTTGATGACGACGATCTCCTTCGTGGCGGGCATGCTGCCGCTGCTGCTTTCCAGCGGAGCTGGCGCGGGGCAGAACCGTTCCATCGCCAGCGTTATCGCGGGCGGACAGACATTGTCATTGTTGTTAGTTTTGCTTGCCATTCCGGTGGCGTATTCACTCTTCGATGACGCCACACAAAAACTTGCCCGTTTCAAACGTTCCATAGCGGCTCGCGGACGCTTGCGGAAGCAGCGGAAAGAAGCTCGAGCCAGTGGATAAAAAGGTGCAGTAAAAGTACTTTTCAAGGTGCTTGATCCCGTAGCCGCAGGTCTTTAGCCTGCGTTTTTAAGAATTATGAATTGAGAATTGTGTCATTTCGACCGGAGCGAGGAACGAGCGGAGTGGAGAAATCTTGCTGTAACAAACGACAAGATTTCTCAACTACGAAATGACACAAGTTTGCAATGAAAAACTGAGAATTGAGAATTACCGAAGGCAATACATTTAAGGAAATAACACGCATGAAGAAACAATTTGGAAAATCTGACGAAGAAAAGTCTCCCTTCGATTCTGGCGCAAAAGTACTTTCAGAGGATTCAACGCAATCTGATACCTCTCATATCATTCCGCCTCGCAAAGGCGGCATAATGAGTTGGTTGCCCTGGGCGATATTTGGGGTGATTGTGGTTGCCTTGGTTATTGGTACCTTAATGCTGCGAATTAAGCAAAGTAAACAGGCAGCACTGGTTGGCAAACCGCCGAAGACGACACCGATGGTCAATGTGGAAGCAGCGAGTTTGACGACTTTGCAGCAGACCTTGCAAGTGACGGGAAACCTGCGCAGTAATCAGGATATCAATCTCGGTTCCAAAATCAGCGGACGTGTTGCCAAAGTATTGGTTCGCGAAGGACAGTATGTAAAGCGTGGTCAGGTTGTGGTGGAGCTGGATGATAAGGATTTGAAAGCGCAGGTAGATCAGGCGCGAGCTGGAGTGCTTACGGCGCAAGCGCATGTGAAGCAGGCGCAGGCCAATTATCCTTCCACAGCAGCGCAAGTGGAAAGCGGCGTGGTGCAGGCGGAAGCGGCCTTGCAACAGGCGCAAGCCAAATTGCGGCAGGCACAGCTTAATGAACCCAATCAAACCACATCGTTAAATAGCCAGCTCAAAAATGCGCAGGAAGCGGTGAATGTTTCACAATCGCGTTTGGCGCAGGCACAGCAGACAGCTAAGCAAACGGATGAGCAAACCAAGTCAGCAGTAACAAGCGCGCAAGCCAATGTGGACAAAGCAAAGGCTTCCCTGGATCAGGTGATTCGCGGTTCACGAACCCAACAAATTGCCCAGGCGCAGGCCAGCGTAAATCTGGCGCAGGCGCAAGCGAATAATGCCAAGCTGGAACTGGATCGTCAGAAAATGCTCTTTGCTGGTGGCGCTGCTGCCAAGCAAAGCGTGGACACGGCGCAGACCAATTATGAAGTGGCCAAGGCGCAATTGGAAAGCGCGCAGCAAAATCTTTCGTTAGTCAAAGAAGGTTCCACCACTGAGGATGTGCGTGAAGCGCAAGCTGCCTATCAACAGGCACAGGCTGCTTTAGTGCAAGCCCAGGCTGGTCGCGCCCAGGCCAATGTGGCAAATCAGGATGTCATCAGCGCGCAAGCGCAGTTGGCGCAATCCAAAGCCGCATTGCGCACAGCCCAAGCCAATTTGGCGCAAATTCCCATCACTAAAGAAACCACTCGCTCAGCACGCGAACAAGTTTCCTCTGCTGAGGCGGCAGTGAGACAAGCCAAAGCCAATCGCGCGCAACTGCCAGTGGCGCAGCAGAATATCTCAGTGGCGCGCGCTGAAGTGCAAGCGGCGAAAGCCCAATTGGAACAGGCGCAAGTCAATCTTGCCTACGCAAATATCACTTCGCCCGTGGATGGAGTGGTTGTCAAGAAACTGACCAACGCCGGAGAAACAACTTCTCCGGGAGCGGCCTTGATGGAAATCGTCGCCTTAAATTCGGTCTATTTTGAAGCGCAAATTTCCGAAACGAACATCGCTTCCATTTTGGATCGCCAGCCAGTTCTCGTAACTATTCCTTCTGTCTCGACCAAGCCTTTCGGCGGTTATGTGAGCGAAGTTATCCCCGTTGCCGATCCATCATCGCGTCAGTTCCGCGTGCGTGTGACGGTTCCCAGCAAAGGCAAGACATTGACGCCAGGCGCATTCGCAAGGGGCGTCATCACCACTCGCGCCATTAAAAACACCCTGGCTGTTCCCAGCGATGCTGTTCATGAAGTGGATGGCAAGAGCGTGGTTTACGTAGCCGTTGGCAGCGACAATAACCTGAAAATCGCTTCTCGTTCTGTGAAAACTGGAATGGAGGCCAATGAAAAAACGCAAATCCTCAGTGGGATTCAAGTAGGAGACAAAGTCATCATCAGTCAAGAGGAATTGACGGAAGGTGAAAAAGTGCAGATTTCAAAATTTGCATTGTAAGTTTGAAGTCGACGTCCTTCCCGCGAACCCACGCGTGGGAGACGCAGGAATCCAGTAGGGGCGCAGCATGCTGCGCCCCTACCGTGCATTATAAACTAAAATGAAGATAGGAATATAAAAGTACTTTTCTTTGTCCGCGTAGGCGGACAGTCGGCTTTAGCCCTCCAGCCCGTGATTTTAATCACTGGGTCTTTTAGGAATATAACTACAAAATCATGCAAATCAACCTCTCCGGAAAACTCGCTCTCATCACTGGCGCCACCGGCCAACTTGGCCGCGTCATGGCGCGGACGTTGGCTGCCTGCGGCGCGGATATTGTGATCCATTATCATCAAAACGAAGCGCAAGCCAAAATTTTACAAGAAGAAATAACCGCGTTGGGACGCCACGCCATGATTGTGCAAGCTGATGTCACCGATCCTGACGGTGTAAAAAAATTGCATCAACAAGTAACTTCCGAAAAGGGAGAACCTGATATTTTGGTCTTGAATGCTGTGATCCAATATGACTGGGTGCCAATTTTGCAGCAGCCGTTTGAAGATTATCAAAGTCAATTTCGCTCCTGCGTGGGGCATGCCGTTTTGATGACGCAAGCATTTGTTCCCGCAATGACGCAGCGCGGGCAGGGACGCGTGATCGCGATCAATACCGAATGCGCCATGCAATGCCACCCCACGCAATCGGCGTATGTAGCGGGAAAGCGCGGTATGGATGGCATTATGCGAGTCTTGGCGAGAGAAGTTGGCCCGCAGGGCGTCACAGTCAATCAGGTTGCTCCCGGCGATACCATTTCAGAAATCAATCGTGTCAATGGCACCGAGCGCATTGAATCGTATGAAGCTAAAGTGCCGCTGCGTCGTCGTGGCCAGGATCAGGAAATCGCTAACGCAGTAGCGTTTCTGGCTTCCGATTTAGCATCCTTCATTTCCGGCGTTTATCTACCAGTCTGCGGCGGCAATGTGATGCCCACGATTTAAAAAATATCTCACGCGAAGGCGCGAAGAAAAGTACTTTTGTTCATAGCTCAGAGAGTGGCCACGGCCTCCGCGCCGTGGTGAATTATCTTCCACGGCAGGGACGCCGTGGCCACGTTTTCAAGAGACTTCATCGGTAAGCCCTTTCTTCGCGCCTTCGCGTGAGATAAACCCAGAACTGCAAACCTTCTATACTATCAACCTCGTTTATCACAGGAGTTTCTTCTTTTATGAGTTTAAAATGCGGAATTGTGGGTTTGCCCAACGTCGGAAAATCAACCTTATTTAATGCCTTAACCAAAGCGGGAATCTCCGCTGAGAATTATCCTTTTTGCACTATCGAACCAAATGTTGGCGTGGTGGAAGTGGTTGATTCCCGTCTCGATCAATTATCTAAAATCGTCAATCCACAACGTGTGGTTCCCGCGGTGACGGAGTTTGTCGACATTGCTGGCTTGGTGGCGCGTCGAAAGGCGAAGGTTTGGGAAATCAATTCCTCGCCAATATCCGCGAAACCGATGCTATCGCGCATGTAGTACGTTGCTTTGAAGATGGTGACGTGGTGCATGTAGCCGGGCATGTTGATCCGATTAATGACATCGAAGTGATCAACACCGAATTAGCTCTTGCTGATTTGGCATCCGTAGAAAGAGTCGTCACACGCACCGCGAAAGTAGCAAAGCTGGGCGACAAAGAAGCCGTTGCCGTTTTGCCTGCATTGCAAAAATCATTGGCCGCGCTGGAAGATGGCAAACCCGTTCGCGCTGCTGGGCTCACGGAAGACGAACTGAAATTGTTGAAACCATTTACTTTGCTCACCGCAAAACCCGTGATGTATGTCGCCAATGTCGCCGATGCTGATCCTGCTGAAAATCCGCACTTTGCGAGATTGGAAGAATATGCCAAAGCGGAAAACGCCATCGTCGTTCCAGTCTGCGCAGCGCTGGAAGCGGAAATTGTGGATTTGACTGATGAAGAAAAGGTGGAGTTTCTGGTTGACCTAAAAATGACCGAGCCCGGATTAAATCGCGTGGTGCGTGCCGGATATAACCTGCTGGGACTGCAAACATATTTTACTGCAGGCGAAAAAGAAGTGCGCGCCTGGACGATTCATGTGGGCGACACCGCGCCACAAGCCGCAGGCGTCATCCACACCGATTTCGAGCGCGGCTTCATCCGCGCCGAAGTAATCGGCTTCGATGATTATATCGAATTAGGCGGCGAAGCCGGTGCTAAGAAAGCTGGCAAACTGCGCGTGGAAGGCAAAGATTATGTCGTCAAAGACGGCGATGTGATGCATTTCCGCTTTAGCGTATAATTCAACGAATCCTTTTCAACGTAGCTCTTTAAAAGTACTTTTAAAGAGCTACTTGTTTTTAATATTACAGTAATAGAAAAATAGATGTTTAAGAATCATGTAAAATGGGCATAATAGAAGAGAGTTCTCAGAGAGTTCTCTTTTATTATGTCTGTTGAGACTTTACAAACCAGGCCACGCGTGCGTTATGCGTGTGAAGAAATCACCCGTTTAGCTGGGGAAATGGGGGCGAACGCACATCTTCCAACGATGGTGCAATTGCGGGAAAGTCTCGGTGTCAGCATGAACACATTGCATGCGGCATTGCGCGAGTTGGAGAATCAGCATGTGGTGCGCAGCGTGCATGGCGTTGGCATTTTTGTGCAGGAAACGAAGGCGCGTGCGCTCACGGGAAATATCGGTTTTATCGGTAGTGTCGGATATCACACCAGAGGGAATCCTTTCCATACTTACCTCATGGAAGGAGTACAGCGAGCGGTTAATTCTAAGCAGCAGCATTTGCTGTATTTGGGGTCGGATAGTTCCTGGGATGTGAATGCGTGTGAAAAGATTGACGGGCTGCTGCTTTGTAACATTGAAAATCCCTCGCAGATTTTGAAGAGCCTTCCATCTTCATTGTCGTGTGTTTCGTTACTGACGCTTCTCGATGATGTTGCAAGTGTTGGTGTCGATGATTATGAAGGGGCGTGCCTGGCTGTTCGACATTTGGTGGAGTTAGGACATCAACGCATCGCTTGTCTGATGGAAAGAAGTCCATCAGAAAGCCGCCGGCGATATGCGGGCTATTATGACGCATTGTTAGAAGCTGGCCTTGAAGTGGAACCCAAGTGGGCGCGATTGACGGACAATATCCAGATTAACAATAGAACTAAGACGCAGCCATATCACGCATGGGCGCGAGTGAGTATGAGAGATTGGTTAATCGAAGATTGGCGCGAAAGCGGCTGCACGGCGATATTGGTGCAAAACGAAATAGCGGCTGTTGGCGTGATGCAGGTTCTGCAGGAGGAGGGAATTAGGGTGCCACAGGATGTGAGCGTGATGGGATTTGATGGCACCGAATTATGTGATTTGGTATCACCGCGATTAAGCGCCGTGGAAATGCCCTTGACGAAAATCGGCGAGAAGGCAATAGCGCTCTTGAATCATCAAATTTCCAATACGCAATCAGCCGCGCAAGTTGTCATGTTACCACTGAGTTTGCGTGAAGGCGAATCAATCGCAGTCGCGCCATCGCAGGTAAAAGTACTTTTATAGAATCAAAAGGACCGCAAGGAGAATAAGATGTCTATTTCACAAGCAGATGTAACAAAGAGCGATTTAAAATCGCAGAGGAGAGCTTTCACTCTCATTGAACTTTTGGTCGTCATTGCAATTATAGCAATCCTCACCTCTATCTTGTTTCCGGTTTTTGCCAGAGCCCGGGAAAACGCGCGCAGAGCAAGTTGTATGAGCAACCTGAAACAGTTGGGATTGGCTTTTATTCAATACACTCAGGATTTCGATGAACACATGCCCAACGGGTTCAACACTTACGCAGGAACCGGAGGCTTCAAATATCCCAATGGTCAAATGGCAACTAATACCGCCGAACCGTGGTATATCATGATGTATCCTTACGTCAAAAATTATCAAATCTACACTTGTCCCAATGTCTCTTCGGCGCAGGCCTATCAAGGCCGGTATACGGTTGCCGATGGAACATCATTTTTTTCGTATGCATACAATTATCAGGCACCGCCGGTTGGCACTTCGGCATGCGCGAACACATACAATTGCGGCGTTTCTCTGGGACCCGTCAATAGTTCCACGGGAACGGAACCGGGCGCAAATCTCGCGGCCATCGAAGATCCCGCCGGAACAATTGGCGTCATTGATGCCAGTGCCTGGTTGATTCGCTATTTACCGTCCACATTGCCAACCCCGAGTGTTTGGTCATCAACAACTGCCTGCGGAGATTACAACACCGAATGCGCTCGCGCTCGCCATCTCGATACCATCGGCACGTTGTTTGTTGACGGCCATGTCAAAGCCATGAAACCTGAAACAATTCTGGCTGGCGCGGGCAGCAGCACGCCCATTCCCAGTGTCATGCAATATTGGACAACGGCGTCGAACGTGCTTCGCTAATCAAGGAGAGCTATGAAAATATTCGCAAAAGTACTTTTAGTGCCACTATTGGCGGTTTCGATTCTCGGATGCGCGCACGCGCAAACCGGCGAAAATATGGCGTTGCATCAAAAGGTGACCGTCGACCCCGCGCCCAATTCTCCGGACACCAAGAGCAATGATCTGGCGCAAATCACAGATGGTTTGTATGCCGGAGATCGCGCGGTATGGGACGAAGCCAGCAATTCCAATTCGCTCTGGGTGCAAAAAGGCACTGTCGGCTGGCAGCATAAAAAGCCCGTCGTAATCACTATTGATCTGGGAAAAGTGCAGCCGATTTCGGGAATAATCTATAGCACCGGCGGCGGCCGCGCCGGCGTTAATTGGCCCGATCACCTTTATATTGCCACAAGCGATGACAACAAAACCTGGCATTACGCGGGCGATCTTGTCCCGCTTTCCGTGAAGAACGGAACGCCACCAGCCGAAGGCTATGCGAATTTTCGTTATGTCACGCGCGATTTAAAAACGCATGGCCGCTATGTGTCGCTGGGCGTGGTGGAGAATACATTTGTTTTCGTGGACGAGGTGGAAGTGCTGCGCGGCGACGACAGTTTGCTGGCGCAACCGGCGGGAAAAGTCATTCCGCCGATGATGAAATTCGCCGCCCGCGATGTTATTACCGATAAAGCGCGACGCCGTCAGAACACCGATATCGCGTCGGTTCGCGCATTGATAAACAAATCCAATCTGAGCGCGCAACAGAAAAGTACTTTTGAAGCGCGTCTCGCTGCCGACGAAAAAGCCACGGCCGATATGGATTTGCTCAGCGATGATTTTAAAACGATCATTCCGCTCACCGACGCGCATCGTGATATTCTCGCCGTGCACAGCGCAGCGCTGGCCGCGCAGGGGTTTGCACCGCTGACGGTTTGGAAAAAACATCGCGACGCCTGGCTTGATTTGATTAGCGTGCCGGAAAAAACGTCAGCGCCGCAACTGCGTATTTCGATGCTCAGAAATCAATTTCGTTCCGACGCAATTTTGCTGACAAACGCCAGCGGTAAGCCGGAAACCGTGACGATTAAATTGGATAGTTCTCCGGCGGGCGCGCAGGTGGGTTGGCTGACTTTGAATCAGGTGATCTGGACGGACACTTA
>ERZ778021.3699-NODE-3699-length-10615-cov-4.799242_pt1 | contig 10615 bp, 9 predicted proteins | sample MGYA00375751_ERZ778021 | MGnify/ENA primary metagenome ERZ778021 (study PRJEB29350, sample SAMN05389814) | bioreactor metagenome | isolation source: Thiocyanate stock bioreactor | place: South Africa: University of Cape Town | collected 2013-08-29 ... | reverse complement strand
GTGCGGTCGGCCCGGTCGCGAAAGTAGTCGGCGTAGGCCATGAGGTACATCCCCAGCGCGGGCAGCGACAGGCTGATGATGAACAGGTAGCGCGGCCACTGGATGGCGTGCAGCTTGGCACCCCTTGAATCCACCACGCCCCCCGGCGCATACCAGTTCATCCACTGTTCGGGCTGCAGCGACTGGTAGGACAGCACATGCATGATCAGCCCGTCGAGCAGAAACAAGGCTAGACCGATCAGCGCAAACACACCCAGGCGGTTTTTCGCGCCTTCGTGGTTGCTGTAGTAGAAGACGAACCAGGAGCAGTAGCCGATGATCAGCGTGAAGATGAACGCAATCAGCCACCGCGCTGACAACACGCTGGCGGTGTACCACTGCGGGTCATAGATCACTTGGGTGAACAGCAAAGGGGCCACGCCCAGAACGATCAGCAGCGAAACGCCCACCTTGGCCGACTTGGTCATGGCCATGGACAGCTGCTCCCAATGCGTGCCCGGCTTGCGTCGGTAAAACGCATAGATCGCCAGCGCAGCGGTGCCCAGGGTCATGTGCACAAAAGCAATGTGAAAGATCCAGGTGACGATCATCAGTACCTGAAAAACGACCGGGTGCGAGGGAATGCCTGCCGGGTCGCGCATGGCATGCAGAACGGATCCGATGTCCATGGGTTACTCCTTGGTGGCAACGTTGGCAGGTGCCAAGGCTGCGGGTTGAGAGGCGCCGACGCTGCTGACACTGCCGTTGTTGCCATCGCGCCGCGCGTTGGCATCTGCCAGAAAGGCGGCAATGGCCTGCACCTCTTGTTCGGGCAGGTCGATGCGGGGCATGTAGGGCACCGCACCATGCTTGAGCGGGCCGTTGATAAAGGCCGCAATCAGGTCTTTGTCGGTGGCGCCGTGGAACTTGTCGGGGATGTTGCGCAAGGGCGCACCTGGCTCCAGCGCGTGGCAGTTGGCGCACGAGATCTTGGCCAACAGGCGGCCCACTTCGAGCTGGTTTTCGGGCGTGATGGTGCGCAATCGGTCGGGGATGAACGGGTGCATCTTGAGCAAGCCCTTCTCCGCGATCACATCCACTTCGGCTTTGATGCCCTTGCCAGGCACGTCGCGGGCGATCACCTGGTTACCGTAGATGTACTGCCCTGCCACATAGGGCTTGCGCATGCTTTCGCGCATGCGCTCTTCCGGCCAGACGCCCACCACCGCGATGAACAGAAAGAGCGGCACGGCCACCCAGGTCTTTACCCACAGCGGCCTCCACCACGCAAACACCAGATAGGCCACGGTGACGCCCACCACGGCGATCATTCCCGCCGCATACTGGGGCAGCAAGTGCGCATCCAGCATGATCCGCGCGTTGTACGGCAGGGTCTGCAGGTAGTAGAAGAACATGATGACCGAGAACGCGCCGCCGATCAGCCCCACTGGCGTGAGCGTGCGCACCACGCTCTTGCGCAGCGCTTCAGGCTTGTCCTTCATGCTCGCCGTCACCATCAACCCCACGATGGTGGCCATGACCAGCATGGAGCCAGTCCGCACGCCCAGGTGGGCAAAGAAGTTGATGTTGTAGAAGGCGTCGTTGCTCGACCCGGTCTGGTACCACGCATCGCTGCCGGGCCACATCATGAAAGAGATGATCCCGACGATGAGCAACATCGTGGCCCACGACGCAAGCGCAAAGGCCCAGGTTAGCTTCAGGTGGGTGAGCCGATCGACTTTGCCGATCAAGTACACCAGCGCATACACGCCGATCACCTCGACCGTGAAGTACACCCACTCTGCCGCCCACACCCACACAAAGCTGTGGATCAGACCTGCCGTGCCGCGCGGGCTGGCGATGGTGATGGCATACCAAATGCCCACCCCGGTGACAGAGCCGACGATGTAGGAGAACACCAGCAGAAACTTGCCGTATCGCTGGATGAAATCCATCAGCTCCGGCTTGTTCTCGCGGTACGCCTTGGTCTCCAGCAGGGCAAATAAAAAGGCTGCGCCGACCGAGGTGTGGGATGCCACGACGTGGATCACGCCGATGATGCCCATGACCCAGGCCGAACCGATCCAGGGCATGTAGAACGTGGGGTACATACCAAGTATGTCCATAGCAATATCTCCTTGTGCCAATGGCAATGGCTTGAACCAGCGCCTTCAGGCGCCGTGCGCCTGCGCTGGCTGGCAGCAGAGAGGTGCGGAGACTGGGGCGCTGGCCTTGGTCTCGCCCGATGGGCTGTGCGGTGCACTGCCTTGGGTAAAGCCCACGGCCCAACTCAGCCAGAGGGCCGCAAACAGGCAGGACAGCTTGAGGCCACGGCAGGCGCCGCGCGCAGAGAACCAGCGGCTCATGGCTTCACCTCGCTGGCTTCGTTGCGCTGTGGCAGCGCGGTGGATGCCGTGCCTGTCACCGCTGGGCGCACAGAGGCGCTGCGTGAGGCATCGGGTTGAACAATCACATAGCCGGACCACAGGATCCAGGCGAACATGGCAATGGCGGCACCGATGTTCAGGTGCGTCATCGCCCGCATCATCGTGTCGATGAGGGACATGGGAGAAACTCCAGACGAATATCGCGGGGAAAGCGGCCAACGCGCACAGCCGCCTGCCGATCACAGGGGGCGGCAGGTCAGGCGCAGCAGGCCGCGCTGAAACGACAGGTCAGGAGAGGGAGGGGGGAGCCCGGCTGTGGTGCGCGGGCCAGACAGCCGCAGGCAGCGGCTGTGTGGGCTCAGGAGGGCGTGGCACCCCACGGACAGAGCCATCGGCCAGCACCAGCACGCCAGGCGCGTGGGCGATGGCAGGAAGGTCTTGCTGGATCCGGCAATAGGGGCAATGCACCCCCGTGTGGATGCCGTGCTGCTCGGAGTCTTCACCAGACTCCAGCGCCACCAGCTTGGTGCCCTCGGTGGTGCAGACCTCGACCCAAGTGGTGCCCGAATGTTTTCCAACGAAGGTGGTCAAGGACGGCGCAACCGCCCCGAACAACAGCACTGCGGCAGTGAGCCACAGGATGCTATGGCGCAAGCGTTGGAGGGCATAGAGCATTTCAGCCATCCGTGCCGGTGGATGTGCCAAACAGACGATCCTTCACTGTCAGCAATTTCTGCACTTGGGCCCCCATCTTCATGAGCTGCGCCATCGACTCGGGCGACAGCCGCTGGAGGTCGTCGAACCACGAATTGGCAAGATCCACCAATTCGTGCATCTCGCGCATCCTTTGCTGCGCAAAAGCGTCTTCGGGGGAAGTGGTTTCAGCCAGCAACGATTCACGAAGCACCGAAAGCGTGGGCGCTACTTCCCTGCGCCGACGCTCCGCAGCCACGACGCGGAAGATCTCCCAGACATCGCCAAGCGAAGAAAAATACTCGCGCCGATCACCCGGAATCCGCGATAGCCGCACCAGCCCCCAGGCCTGAAGCTCCTTGAGCCCAATGCTGACGTTGGAGCGCGAAATGCCCAGTTGCTCGCCGATGTCGTCAGCATGCAATTGCTGCTCGGTCACGAACAACAGCGCATAGATTTGCCCCACCGTGCGGTTGATGCCCCAGCGGCTTCCCATCTCGCCAAAGTGGCTGACGAAGGTTTGTACGAGGGGCGTCAAGGTCCGGGAACTTTTCGAAGTTTCTGAAACGGTTAAAGAATTATGTCACGAGCTTTTGAGCCAAATCAACGATTGGAGGCCCGCATGCACCAATCTGCGGCTTGATGCAACTCAAGACTAGTGACAACCCTTAATGCGCACCGCATAATTTCAATGTTTTCTGAAAATTAGGAAGTTTTTTCTGGGGCACTTATTCTTAAAGAAGTGCACCAGAGGACAAAAGAGCCCGCCGCCCTGATTTTTTGGGTGCAGTTCTTCCAAATTTCCTGTTTTAGACCTTCCAATGAACTGGCATCGAGCCCGCACTCACATCCTGTGGATAGCCGTATTGGCTGTCCTATGGGGTGCGCTCGCGCCATCGCTTTCTTCGTGGATTGGATCTACCAAAGGAACAACCTGGATTGAAGTTTGTACATCGACGGGCACCAAGCTCATAGCTCTGGAGTCCGACGAAGTGCCAGCGAAATCAAGTGTGCATACGGGTGACCACTGTCCGTACTGCCGTATCCAGCAAGACCTTCCTGCGATCGCTCATGCTCCAGGCGTGCTGGTGCTGGCCGATGGCTCCGTTCGTGGGGTGCCTCTCCCCCCTGAGCTCACACAGCCGCTGCCAGCAGCTGTCTGGCCTGCGCATCGCAGTCGTGCGCCTCCTTCCTTCTCCTGACTCTCGCCTTTTTGCGGCTCGTTGAGCCTGCGCTTCTGCGCCTCCAGCGCAGGGCAGTCGCTCGCGCACGCCGTTTACCGCGATCCTTGTCTGGAGAGTTTTCATGCCTCGATTTGAAGCGGCAGGCACACGTGCAGCCTTGGCTGGCACTGGGTCAACGACCGCTCCTATGGACTCGCCCCCAAGCTGCCGAGTGGGTGCCTCCTTTATTGCCGTGTCTTCATTGCTGTGGATAGCCCAAGCTGGCTTGCTGGCCTGGGCTGTGCAGCGCTTGGCTGAGGGCGGTGTGTGGCGCGACGTCATCGGGCCTGCGATGGCCTATACAGTGCTGGGCTTGGTACGTGCAACTGCCGACGCTTGGGGCAGTCGGCAAATCTTCGCCGCTGCTCGACGCTACGTGAGCGAAGTGCGCACCCAAGCCTGTGCAGCTCTGGCGGCGGGCTCACCGTTGAACCGTGAGCGACCCGCCTCCGGCGAAGCCGCAAGCGCTGTTGCCGAGCAGGCTGAAGCATTGCTGCCCTGGCTGCTGCGCTATCAGCCCGCCCGTTGGCGTGTGATGCTGGTGCCGCCGGTGATCGCGCTGGCTGTGGTGGGACTGTCGTGGGTTGCTGCCTTGATCCTGGTCGTCGCCGCTCCGCTGATTCCGCTGGCGATGGCGCTGATTGGCTGGCGTGCGAAAGCGGCCAGTGAAGAGCAACTGCAGGCTCTGGGCGGCATGAATGCCTTTCTGCTGGATCGACTGCGCGGCTTGAGCACTTTGCGCGCACTGGGCGCAGTGGGCACCACCGCGCAACGCCTGCGCGCCAGCGCGGAAGACCTGCGCCTGCGCACCATGCGTGTGCTGCGCATTGCCTTTCTGTCGTCGGCAGCGTTGGAGTTGTTCTCGGCCCTTGCCGTGGCCTTGGTTGCGGTCTACGTCGGCTTCCATCTGCTGGGCCAGATCGGCATGGGCAGCTGGGGGCAGCAACTCAGCCTTGGGCAAGGGCTCTTCATCCTGCTGCTGGCACCAGCCTTTTTCGAGCCACTGCGGGACCTGTCGGCCGCCTGGCATGACAAGGCGGCAGGCCACGCCGCACTGGAGGCACTGGCTGCATTGCGCTGCGGTGGTGAGCCACTGCCAGGTGCCCTGGAGCAGGTTTCCGCAGTATCTCGCAACCCGGCTGCAAAACCGCCAGCGATAGACATCGAAGGGCTGCACTTTAAATACGCTGGTGAATCACCTGTGTTCGAGGGCGTTCATTTGCATGTGCGCGCTGGCGAGCATGTGGCACTGGTCGGTGCCAGCGGCTCCGGAAAGTCCACATTGTTGTCTGTGATCGCAGGGCTGACACCTGTAGCCAGTGGAACGGTGCGCATTGCTGGACATCTGCTGGATGAGCGCAGTGCTTGCGCCTTGCGGGGCCGCATGGCCTGGATCAGCCAAAAGCCGCATGTTTTCTCGGGATCCGTGTATGACAACGTAACGTTGCATCGCCCAGGGCTTTCTCATGGCGATGTGAACGCAGCACTGCACCGCTCGGGCTTCGGCTCTGCCAGCCACCTCACCCTGGCCAGCACGCTGGGTGAGGGCGGGGTCGGACTGTCCGGCGGCGAAGCCGTCCGACTGGCGTTGGCCCGCATCGCAGCCACTCCCCAAGCGGATATGTGGTTGCTGGACGAACCTACGGCGCACCTGGATCGTGACACGGCGTGTGCCGCGATGGACTCGGTGCTGCGTATGGCTCGCGGCCGCACCCTCATCGTTGCCACGCACGACAGAGCCCTCGCGGCGCGTATCGGTCGCATCATCGATGTCGAGCAGCTAGGCACAGCGCTGGCACAGCGGAGGGCTGCATGAGGACACACAAAAGCTTTCGTCACGATCTGGTGGCGGTGCTGCGCCTGTTCGTCCGCACGGGCGGTCGGCGGATGCTGCTTGGCGTGCTGTTGGCCACGCTCACGGTGCTGGCGGGCATGGCCCTTTTGGGTCTCTCGGGTTGGTTCATCACGGCAACTGCACTGGCTGGCCTGTCTGCAAGTGCGGGCTTGACCTTCAACGTTTTTGTGCCGAGCGCTGGCATCCGTCTGTTAGCGCTGGGGCGAACAGCGGGCCGGTATGGGGAGCGCGTCGTCACGCACGATGCCACCTTTGCCGTGCTGGCAGCTCTGCGCGAGCGTCTTTTTCGCGGATGGGCTCAGCCGCAGGCTGCGCAGGCGCTGCTGCGCCGACCTGCTCGCCTGCTATTCCGCCTCACCCATGACATCGATGCGCTGGAGTCCCTGTATTTGCGCGTGCTGGTGCCTGCGGCAGCATCCTTGGGCTCTGTGGTGCTGGCAGGAGCTGTATTGGGTGCGTTGGACTGGCGCTTGGGCGCTGCGGCAGGTGCGTGGTTGATGCTCTGGGGTGGCGGTGTGGTCATCGTTGTCGCCCGCAGTGCCCGCGCAGCCTCGCTGCGCCGCACACTGGGCCTGGAGCGTCTGCGTGCGCAAGCGGTCGATCTGGTGGCGGGTCAGACCGAATTGGCGATGACCGGGCAGTTGCGGTGGCAGTGCCAGGCGCTTGCGAGAACCGATGCACGTCTGGCACAGGCGGATGACCAACTGCATCGGCTTGACACCGGCAGTGGCTGGCTTCACACGGTGTCCGGGCATCTCGGCGTCAGTGGGGTCTTGCTGGCTGTCGGGGCGCTGGTGGGGGCCGACGTGCTGAGCGCGCCCCTTGCAGCGCTGGCCCTACTGACCGTGCTGGCTGCTCTGGAGCCGTTCTCTGCTTTGCGCCGAGGTGCGCTGGAGGCAGGCCGCAGCGGGTTGGCTATCCGCCGACTCGGGCCCCGGCTCCGTGGCGCAGAGCATGTGCCAGAGCCCTCGAAGGTGGCTTCTCTTGGGCCAGCGGGGGATGACACGCCTGCCTTGGACCTGGTCGCGGTGCAAACCCACTACAGCGGATGCGCTGCACCAGCGTTGCGCGGCATCGACCTGCAAATCCATCCTGGCGAGCGTGTGGCGGTGGTAGGGCCTAGCGGTGCTGGTAAGTCCACTCTGCTGCTGCTGATCGCGGGTGAGATCTCTGCATCCACAGGCACCGTGCAGGCCAAGCCTTGCACTTGGCTCACGCAGCGCACTGAACTGTTCCAGGACAGCGTGCGCGACAACCTGCGTCTGGCGGCACCCGATGCCACCGACGAACAGCTCTGGGCGGCGTTACAGGCCAGCGGCTTGGCCAGCGATGTGAAGCACTTGGCTTACGGGCTTGACACCCGGTTGGGCGAAGGTGGGCTGGGTTTGTCGGGCGGACAGTTGCGCCGACTGGCGCTGGCGAGGCTGCTGCTGCATCCGGCGGACTTCTGGCTGCTGGACGAGCCCAGCGAGAGCCTGGACAGCCAGACAGCCGATGACGTGCTGGTGCGGCTGGCTTTGCATGCCAGGCGCAAGACCGTACTGATTGCCACCCACCTGCGTCGCGAGGCCCGACTGGCTGACCGTCTCATCGTGATGGACCACGGGCGCATCGTGGCGCAGCACCAGCGCGGAACCCTTGAATTCGATGCAGCGCTGGCAGCGCTGCGTCATCACTGATTTTCGACCTTATCCATTCAAGAAAGGATCTTCACTATGGATCTCGATGTTGTTGGCTTATCGCGATTGCAGTTCGCGATGACCGCTCTTTATCACTTCCTTTTTGTGCCACTCACCATCGGTCTCGCGGTGCTGTTGGCCATCATGGAAACCGTCTATGTCATGACGGGCCGCACTGTTTGGCGGCAGATGACCAAGTTCTGGGGCGTACTGTTTGGCATCAACTTTGCGCTTGGGGTCTCCACAGGCATCGTGATGGAATTTCAGTTCGGCATGAACTGGAGCTACTACAGCCATTACGTGGGCGACATCTTCGGCGCGCCACTGGCCATTGAGGGGCTGATGGCCTTCTTCCTGGAGGCCACCTTCGTTGGCATGTTCTTCTTTGGCTGGGAGCGCATGTCGAAGGTGGCGCATTGCGTGGTCACTTGGCTGGTCGCGATTGGCACCAATCTCTCGGCGCTGTGGATTCTGATCGCCAATGGCTGGATGCAGAACCCGGTGGGCGCCAAGCTCAACCCGCAGACGCTGCGCATGGAGGTGGACAGCTTTTACGACGTGCTGCTTAACCCGGTGGCGCAGGCCAAGTTCGTGCATACCGTATCGGCTGGTTACACGGTGGCAGCGATCTTCGTGCTGGGCGTTTCTGCCTGGTACCTGCTCAAGGGCAGGCACACGGAACTGGCCAAGCGCTCGATGACCGTTGCAGCCTCTTTTGGCTTGGCCGCTTCACTGTCGGTCGTGGTGCTGGGCGATGAGAGCGGCTACGCCACGAGCGAGCACCAGAAGATGAAGATGGCGGCCATAGAGGCCATGTGGGACACAGAGCCCGCGCCTGCGTCGTTCACTGCCATTGGTTTTCCCGATCAGGAAGCCCGCAAGACGCACTACGCCGTGCATATTCCTTGGGTCATGGGCCTGATCGGCACTCGCTCGCTCACCACAGAAATTCCTGGCATCAACCAACTAGTGCAACAGGCGGATCGCAATATCCGTGAAGGCATCCAGGCCTACGACGCCTTGCAGCAGATCCGCGCAGCCCGTTCCGCCGACGCCATCCCGATGCAGGCACGGCTGGCTTTTGAACTGCACGGCCATCGCCTGGGGTACGCGCTGCTGCTCAAGGCTTATGTGGATGACCCGCGCCTTGCCACTGAAGAGCAGATCGCCAAAGCGGCTTGGGACACTGTTCCTCAAGTCGCGCCGCTGTACTGGTCATTTCGCGTGATGGTGGCTCTGGGGGTGTTCTTCATTGTGCTGACGGCTGCGTTTTTCTGGCTGTCAGCGCGGCGTCGGCTGGATGCCCACCCTGGGCTGCTGAAGCTCGCTGTGTGGTCTATCCCGCTCCCCTGGATTGCCGCCGAGTGCGGCTGGATCGTTGCCGAACTGGGGCGCCAGCCCTGGGCTGTTGAGGGCGTTTTGCCCACCGCTATGGCTGTGTCTGAGCTGGGTGCAAGCACGGTGCTGTTCACCTTGCTTGGCTTCGTCGCTATCTACACGGTACTGATCGTGGTGGAGATGAAGCTCATGCTCAAAGCCATTCGCAAAGGCCCTGCAGCAGAAACGCCGCAATCGCATGGAGCCACTGCGCCACTGATCGGGTCGGTCCGGGTGGGCCAGGCCCAACCCACCAACTTTGAACCTTCTGGAGACGCAGCATGATTCTTCACACACTTCTTGACTATGACGTTTTGCGTGTCATCTGGTGGCTGCTACTGGGCGTGCTGCTGGTAGGTTTTGCCGTGACCGATGGTTTCGACCTCGGTGTGGGCGCTCTGCTGCCTTTCGTGGCCCGGACCGACGTGGAGCGCCGTGTCGTCATCAACACCGTTGGCCCCGTATGGGAAGGCAACCAGGTCTGGCTGATCCTGGGTGGCGGCGCTATCTTTGCCGCCTGGCCCCATGTGTACGCAATGTCTTTCGCCGGGTTCTATCTGGCGATGTTTGCCATCCTGTTTGCCTTGATCCTGCGACCTGTTGGTTTCAAGTACCGCAGCAAGCAAGACAGCGCGCAGTGGCGCAGCACATGGGATTGGGCATTGTTTGTTGGCGGTTTCGTGCCTGCGCTGATCTTCGGCGTGGCACTGGGCAACGTACTGCAAGGGGTTCCCTTCCGCTATACCGATGACATGCGCATGGTCTACCAGGGCAGCTTCTTCGGTTTGCTCAATCCGTTCGCGCTGCTTGCAGGCCTGGTGTCGGTAGCCATGCCGGTGATGCACGGGGGAGCCTGGCTGGCACTGAAGACTGAGGGCGCGGTGGCTGACCGGTCTCGCCGCTACGCCACCATCGCCTGCATGGCCACAGTCGTGCTCTACGCACTGGCCGGGGTATGGCTGTGGCTTTCTATCGGTGGCTACCAGTTGAGTAGCGCCCATGTGCCCAACGGTCCCTCCAACCCCCTGCTCAAGACAGTGACCTCTGGCGTGGCTGGCGGCTGGTTTGCCAATTACCAGGATCATCCCTGGACGATGCTGGCACCCGCCCTGGGTTTCGTCGGAGCATTGCTGGCATTCATGGGGCTGCGGGCCCGCTGGGAAGGCATCACCGTGGTTTTCAGCGGTCTGTCGGTCGCGGGCATTGTGCTGAGCGTAGGGGCCTCGATGTTCCCCTTCATCGTGCCGTCATCCATCGATCTGCGCTCTTCGCTGCTGGTGTGGGATGCCTCTTCCAGCCATCTGACGCTGTTCATCATGCTGGTTTGCAGTGTCGTCTTCGTGCCTTTGATCCTGGCCTATACCGCTTGGGTGTACCGCGTGATGTGGGGCAAGGTGCGCCCGCGCGACATCACCCATGGCG
>ERZ778021.3692-NODE-3692-length-10629-cov-5.005107_pt1 | contig 10629 bp, 6 predicted proteins | sample MGYA00375751_ERZ778021 | MGnify/ENA primary metagenome ERZ778021 (study PRJEB29350, sample SAMN05389814) | bioreactor metagenome | isolation source: Thiocyanate stock bioreactor | place: South Africa: University of Cape Town | collected 2013-08-29 ... | reverse complement strand
TATCCCAGCGTCCTTCCCACGATGTCCGCAAGGTCGCGCGACAGTCCGGCATGCGAGGCGATGCCGGCGAGCGCTTCGCGGGCGGCGGCCTGCCGGACCGGTTCCAGCGAGCGCCAAGAGCGGAAGGCGGTGGCCAGCCGTGCCGCCACCTGCGGGTTGCGCTTCTCCACCTCCATGACGGCGTCGGCGAACAGCCGGTAGCCGCTGCCGTCGGCGCTGTTGAAGGCGCTCTGGTTGGCGGCCCCGAAGGTGCCGACCAGCGCGCGCACCCGGTTGGGGTTGGCGATCGAGAAGCGCGGGTGCTGCATCAGCTTCGCCACGCGGCCGACGGTCTCCGCGCCCGGCACGGTGGCCTGGATCTGGAACCATTTGTCCAGCACCAGCGCGTCGCCGCCATAGCGCCGCTCGAACTCGGCGAGCGCGGCGTCGGCCTCGGCGGAGCCTGCGAAGCGGTGGGCGAGGATGGTCAGCGCGGCCGCCCTGTCGGTCATGTTGGTCGCGGTCTGGAACTGCCGGGCCGCCAGCGCCGGGCTGTTCGAGCCCAGCGTCACGTAGTCGAGCAGGATGTTCTTCAGTGCCCGCCGGCCCGCACCCGTCGCGTCCGGCCGGAACGGGCCGGCGTCGTGCAGCTCCGCGATCAGCCGCTCGAAGGTCGCGCCGTCCGCGGCGGCGATCGCGCCGGCCAGCGCCTCGCGCGCGGCGCGGATGGCGTCGGGGTCGATGTCGGAGCCGATCTCGCGGGCGATGTCGGCCTCCGACGGCAGGCTGAGCATCAGCGCCCGGAAGGCTTCCTCGAGCCGCCGGTCGGCGGCGATCTCGCCGGCGATCGCGGCGAGTTCGGGCGCGAACGCCGCCTTGCGGCCGTCGCGCAGCTTGCCGGTCGCGGCGATGAGCGCCTGCGTGAACAGGCCGTTCAGCGCCTCCCAGCGGCAGAAGGCGTCGCTGTCGTGGCGGGCGAGGAACAGCCGGTCGGCCTGGCTCTGCTCCAGCGCCAGCGTGACCGGCGCGGAGAAGCCGCGGTTGATCGACAGCACCGGTCGCTCCGATACGCCGGCGAAGCGCAGCGTGTGCCGCCGCTTGTGCAGGTGGATGACGCCGTCCTCGACGCCGCCGCCCTCGGGCGCTGCCGCCTTGATCTCCTCGCCATTGCCACCGATCAGGCCGAAGGCGAGCGGGATGTGCATCAGCCGCTTGCGGCTCTCCGAGGGCGTCGGCGGCACCGACTGCTCCAGCTCCAGCGTGAACTCGCGCCGGTCGGCGTCGTAGGCCGTGGTGACGGCGACGTTGGGCGTGCCGGCCTGGTGGTACCAGAGCGCGAACTGCGTCAGGTCGCGGCCCGACGCGTCGGCGAAGCAGCGGAGAAAGTCCTCGATGGTGACGGCCTGCCCGTCATGGCGCTCGAAATAGAGGTCCATGCCGCGCCGGAAGGCGTCGCGCCCGACCACCGTGCGGATCATCCGCACCACCTCCGAGCCCTTCTCGTAGACGGTCGCCGTGTAGAAGTTGTTGATCTCGCGATAGCGCCGCGGCCTCACCGGATGCGCCAGCGGCCCCTGGTCCTCGGGGAACTGCATGGCCCGCAGCGTGCGCACCTCCTGGATGCGCTTGACCGGCCGCGAGCGCATGTCGGCCGAGAACTCGTGGTCGCGGAAGACGGTCAGCCCTTCCTTGAGGCAGAGCTGGAACCAGTCGCGGCAAGTGATTCTGTTGCCTGTCCAATTGTGGAAATATTCGTGCGCGATGACGGCCTCGATCCCCGCATAGTCGCCGTCCGTCGCGGTCTCCTCGTCGGCCAGCACGTATTTGTCGTTGAAGATGTTGAGGCCCTTGTTCTCCATCGCCCCCATGTTGAAGTCCGACACCGCGACGACGTTGAAGACGTCGAGGTCGTATTCGCGGCCGAACGTCTCCTCGTCCCAGCGCATGGAGCGCTTCAGCGCGTCCATCGCGTAGAGCGCGCGCGGCTCCTTGCCGCGCTCGACATATATGCCGAGGTCCACCTTCCGGCCGGAAGCGGTGACGAAGCGGTCGCGCACGCTGCCGAGGTCGCCGGCCACCAGCGCGAACAGGTAGGACGGCTTGGGGAAGGGGTCGTGCCACACGGCGAAGTGGCGGCCGTCGCCGAGGTCCCCATGCTCGACCGGGTTGCCGTTGGAGAGCAGCAGCGGCGCGGCCTGCCGGTCGGCCTCGATGCGCACCTGATAGACCGACAGCACGTCCGGCCGGTCGAGGAAATAGGTGATGCGGCGGAAGCCCTCCGCCTCGCACTGGGTGCAGTAGACGCCGTTGGAGCGGTAGAGGCCCATCAGCGCCTGATTCGCCTGCGGCGCGATCTGCGTCTCGATGCGCAGGGTGAAGCGGCGGCCGACCGGCGGCTCCTTGAGCACAAGCCGGTCGGGGCCGGTCTCGACCTGGTCGAGATTGCTGCGCTTGCCGTCGATCTCCAGCGAGACCAGCTCCAGCCCGTCGCCGTCGAGCACCAGCGGCGCCAGCAGGTCCGCGCCCTCGCGCCGCTCGACCGTCAGCTCGGCCACCACCCGCGTGCGCTCGGGATCGAGCCGGAAGGTGAGCTTCGTCTCGGGGATCAGATAGTCGCTCGGCCGGTAATCCTCGAGCCGGAAGACCTGTCCGGTATCGCTCGCCATGTCTGGCCCTCGTTGCTTGAACCCTCCGGGGCGTCCTTGCCGGGGCCCCGTCGTGGCTTATGTAATTCGGCTCGCTGCCCTTTACATGAAATGCGCGAGCCGACAAAACTGAGGCGGAGCGGGCCGGCCGCTTTTGTTCGCCCGCTCCCCAGGCAAAGTCTCCCAGGATCCAGCCGCATGAACGTCATGACGCCGAAGTTCGGAATGGGGGCCCCCGTTCGCCGCAAGGAGGACGACGCCTTCATCACCGGCCGCGGCCGCTACACCGACGACATCGCGCCCGCGCGCGTGCTGCATGGCTACGTGCTGCGCTCGCCGATCGCCAACGGCGCCTTCCGCATCGCCTCCACCGAGGCCGCCCGCGCCGCGCCCGGCGTGCATCTCGTGCTGACGGCCGCCGATCTCGGCCATGTCGGCGACCTGAAGTCGGGCGTCATGCAGATGCAACCCGACGGCACCCGTGCGCCGACGCGCGACATCCCGGTCCTGTGCCGCGACCGGGTCCACCATGTCGGCGACGCGGTCGCCTTCGTCGTGGCCGACAGCCGCGAGCTGGCGCAGGACGCGGCCGAACTGATCGAGGTCGATTTCGAGCCGGAGGACGCGGCGGCGGCCACTGCTACCGCGCTCGACGAAGGCACGCCGCTGGTCTGGCCCGAGCTTGGCACCAACCGCGCCTTCCTCTACGAGCTGGGCGACCGCGGCAAGGCCGGCGCCGCCTTCGCGAAGGCCGAGCGCGTCACCCGCATCCATTTCGTCAACTCGCGCCTCGTCTGCAACTACATGGAGCCGCGCGCGGCGATCGCCGAGTGGCGGCCGGACGAGGACCGCTTCGTGCTGACCACCGGCTCGCAGGGCGTCCACGGCATGCAGGGCATCCTCGCGCGCGTGTTCGGCATCGAGCCTGCGAAGCTGCGCGTGGTCACGCCGGACGTCGGCGGCGGCTTCGGGCCGAAGAGCTTCGTCTACCGCGAATACCCGCTGGTTATGGAGGCCGCGCGGCGGACCGGCCGCCCGGTGAAATGGACCGGCGACCGCAGCGAGCACTTCCTCGAGGATGCGCAGGGCCGCGACAACGTCGCGACCGCCGAGATGGCCATGGACAAGGACGGCCGCTTCCTCGGCCTGCGCGTCTCGCTGGTCGCCAACATGGGCGCCTATTGCAGCCAGTACGGCCCCTACATCCCGCATATGGGCGCCAGCATGTCGACCGGCGTCTACGACATCCCCGCGCTCGACGTGACGATCTCCGGCGTCTACACCAACACCGTGCCGGTCGATGCCTATCGCGGCGCCGGCCGGCCCGAGGCAGCCTTCCTGATCGAGAAGCTGGTGGACGCCTGCGCCCGCGACCTCGGGCTGTCGCCCGACGAGATCCGCCGCCGCAACTTCATCAAGCCGCGGCAGTTTCCCTACACCACGCCGACCGGCCGCAAATACGACGTCGGCGAGTTCGCCGGCCACATGGATCTCGCCATGGAGCGGGCCGGCTGGGCGGATTTCGAGGCGCGCCGCGCCGAGGCGGCCGCCCGCGGCAGGCTGCGCGGCATCGGTATGGCGACCTACATCGAGGCCTGTGCCTTTGCCGGCTCCGAGCCCGCGCATCTCAGGCTCAACGGCGACGGCACGGTGACGCTGTTCATCGGCACCCAGTCGAACGGGCAGGGCCACGCCACCGCCTACGCCCAGCTCGTCGCCGAGAAGCTGTCGATGGACCTTGCGCGCGTCGAGGTGCGCCAAGGCGACACCGACGAGCTGGCCAAGGGCGGTGGCACCGGCGGCTCGCGCTCGATCCCGCTCGGCGGCGTGTCGGCCGCGCGCGCCGGCGAGGACCTCGCCGCAAAGCTGAAGCGGATCGCCGCCGACGAGCTGGAGGCCTCGCCCGCCGACATCGAGCTTTCCGAGGGTGCTGCCCGCATCGTCGGCACCGACCGCTCGCTCGACTTCGCCGCGATCGCCAAGGCGGCGAGGAACCCGGACGATTTGAAGGGCTTCGGCGAGTTCGTCCAGAACGAGGCGACCTATCCGAACGGCACCCATATCTGCGAGGTCGAGATCGACCCCGAGACCGGCGCGACCGAGGTGGTCGGCTATACAATCGTCGACGATTTCGGCGCGACCGTGAACCCGATCCTGCTCGCCGGCCAGGTGCATGGCGGCGTCGTGCAGGGCATCGGCCAGGCGCTGACCGAGGACACCGTCTACGGCGAGGACGGCCAGCTCGTCACCGCCAGCTTCATGGACTACGCCATGCCGCGCGCCGACGCCGTGCCCTCCTTCCATTTCGAGACGCGCAACGTGCCCTCCACCACCAACGCGATGGGCATCAAGGGCGCCGGCGAGGCGGGCACGATCGGATCCACGCCGGCCACCATGAACGCCGTCACCGATGCGCTCTGGCGCGCCCACGGCATCGGCCACATCGACATGCCGGCGACGCCGCTCAGGGTGTGGCAGGCGATCCGTTCGGCAGCCGGCCGCTGAGGCGGAAACGGCAGGGGAGGCGGGGTCGCTCTGAAATGGCGGAAAGCGGCGAGGGGCCGACGACGACGCTGGGTGCGCGGCCGCTGCTTGCCATCGGTCTGAAGATGATCTCCGTCACGATCTTCGTCGGCATGTCGACGTCGATCAAGCTGGCGGGGCCGGTCGATGCCGGCCAGATCGTCTTCTACCGCTCGCTCTTCGCGGTTGTGCCGATCCTGATCTTCCTCGCCTTCCGCGGCGAGCTGATCTCGGGCATGGTCACGCACCGGCCCTGGAGCCACATCACGCGCGGCATGATCGGCGTGTTCTCGATGTGGCTCAACTTCGTCGGGTTGACCCGCCTGCCGCTCCCTGAACAGATCACGCTCAACTACGCGCAGCCGCTGGTGGTTGTCGTGTTCGGCGCGCTGTTCCTCGGCGAGACGGTGCGCGTCTATCGCTGGAGCGCCGTCATCGTCGGCTTCGTCGGCGTCGTCATCGTCGCCTGGCCGAAGCTGACGCTGCTCACGGGCGGCCAGGCGATGGCGGGCGAGCAGGCGATCGGCGCGGCCTCCGTGCTGGCCGGCGCGCTGGTGTCGGGCTTCGCCATGCTGCAGGTGCGCCAGCTCGTCGTCACCGAGAAGTCCTCCACCATCGTGCTGTGGTTCTCGCTCACCTGCGCGGCCTGCGGGCTGGCCACGCTGCCCTTCGGCTGGACGCCGCTGTCGGCCATGCAGGTCACCTGGCTGGTGCTGTCGGGGCTGGCCGGCGGCGTCGCCCAGATCCTCATGACCGAGGCCTACCGCCACGGCGACGTGTCGATCATCGCGCCGTTCGAGTACACCTCGATGGTGCTGGGCATCGCCATCGGCTATTTCGTCTTCAACGACATCCCGACCATCTACACGCTGGTCGGCGGCTCCATCGTCGTCGCCGCCGGCATCTTCATCATCTTCCGCGAGCAGCGCCTGGGGCTGGAGCGGGGCAGGGCGCGCAAGGTCACCCCGCCGCAGGGCTGAGCTCAGCCGTTCGCCGCCGGCAGCCGCACCACGATCGCGTTCGCCGCGACGACGAGGGCGGCGCCGGCCACGGTCGCAGCAAGCCGGTCGACGAGCACCGCGGCCTCGACCGGCCGTCCGGCGTCGAGCAGCAGGATGATGAGCGGCGTCATGCAGGCGGCGTAGGCGAGGTAGCTGCGCGGCCGCAGCCATGTCGCCAGCCCCGAGAGAGCCGCGACCGGCGCGGCCAGCGCCCAGCCGTGCGGCTCCCATCCGACCATCAGCCCGGTCGCGGCGACGCCGAGCAGGGCGCCGAGCGATCTCTGCACCGCCATGACCGGCGGCCGCTCCGGCTCGCGCCGACACAATATGGCGATCGTCACCGCGATCCAGTGCAGGTGATGGCCCGGCCACAGATGGTCGGCCACGGCCGCGACGGCGAGCGCGGGCACCAGCCGCAGCGCGAACTGCCAGCCGGCGAGGCCGCGCAGCGACCGCCTCCAGCGCCGGAATCTCTGCCGCGCCGTCGCCGTGGCTGGGGTGGGAATCGGGGTCGACGGGGATGCGCCGGCGACCTTGCGCCATGCGGCCGCGAACAGCAGCGCGACCACTAAGGTGATGAGCGTGCCGGCTCCGGTCAAAAGGAAGAGCGCGGCCGGCTCTGCGGCTTCCGCGAAGCTTCCGGCGAGAATGGAGAACACGATGAAGCGGCCGCTCGCCATTGCGAGGCCGCGGCTGTAGCCGCCGGCGAGCGCGGCGAGCCCGGCCGCGGCGACCATCGCCATGTCGCCCCACCAGCCTCGGCCGGCGCAGAGCGCGGCGAAGCCGGCCGCCGCGAGCGCCGTCAGCAGCACCGCGCCGCGCTCGCGCGCCTGCTCCCCGAGGGCGCCGCCCGAGCGGGCATTGCCGGCGAGCAGCGCGCCGAACGCGACGGCGAGGCCGGCCGGCAACTGGCCGTGCCGCTGCGCCAGCAGGATCGAGCCGGCCATGCACAGCGCCACGGCCGCCACCGTCGGCCAGTCCGGCGGCCCGCCATTGGACCATTGGAACACGCGCGTCCGGTTCTCCGCCACCGTCCCGTACCCTGCTTGTTGCGGCGGATTTGATACGCTATGCGTATGATCTGATCAATCGGGATCGCGCGGACAACGCCCATGGGCACAGGCAGGGACGATCATGAGACGGCCGTCGAGCTGCTGCGGGCCGTGCTCGCCCTCGGGCGGCGCCTGCGCGCGCGCCGGCCGCGCGGCGGCGTCTCGCTGTCGGGCATGAGCCTGCTCGGCACGCTGGCGCGGCTGGGGCCGCAGACGGCGGCCCGGCTGGCCGAGGAGGAGGGCCTGCAGCCGCAATCGCTGACCCGCATCGTCGCAGCCCTGGAGCGGGAAGGCTGCATCGAGCGGCGGCGCAGCGAGGCCGATCGGCGCGAGATCGTGATCGCGCTGGCGCCCGCCGGCCGCGACGCGCTGGCGGCCGAGCTCGGCGCGCGCCGCGCCTGGCTGGAGCAGGCGATCGCCGGTGCGCTGACCGCCGAGGAGCGGACCGCCTTGCGCGCGACGGCCGCCATGCTGGCGCGGCTCGCCCGCCACGGCGACGGCCGGTGAGGCCGGCAGGCCTCAGCCGGAAAGCCGCGCCTTCACTTCGAGGAAATCGCGCCAGGCCAGCCGCTTGTGCGCCGGGTTGCGCAGCAGGTAGGCCGGATGCAGCGTCGGCATGGCCGGGATCTCGGCGCCCGAGGCGGTCGCGTAGGTCGTCCAGTTGCCGCGCATGCGCATGATGCCGGACTGCGCCTTGAGCAGCAGCTTGGTCGACGGGTTGCCGAGCGTCACCAGCACCTTCGGCGCGGCGAGCTCGATCTGCCGCTCGATGAAGGGCCGGCAGATCTCCGTCTCCAGCGGCGACGGGTCGCGGTTGCCCGGCGGCCGCCACGGGATGACGTTGGCGATGTAGACGGAGGTCCGGTCGCGGCCGATCGCGCCGAGCATGCGGTCGAGCAGGCGGCCCGAGCGGCCGACGAAGGGCAGGCCTTCGATGTCCTCGTCGCGGCCCGGCGCCTCGCCCACCAGCATCAGCTCCGCCTGCGGGTTGCCGTCGGCGAAGACGAGGTTCTTGGCCGTGAACTTCAGGTTGCAGCCGTCGAAGGCGGCCATGATCTCGCGCAGCTCGTCGAGCGTCTTCGCCTCGCGGGCCAGCGCGCGGGCGCGCTGCGCCTGCTCCTCGTCGGGCACGGCGGCCTTCTGCTGCGGCGGCTGCGGGGGAGCGGCCGGCCGGGCGGGCGCTGCCTCGCGCGGCGATTGCGGCGGCGGTGTCGGGGCGTGCGCAGGCGGGGCGGTTCGCGCCACAACCGCGCGCGCGGCCTTGCCCTCGGCAAAGCGGTCGACCGGGCTTTCCTCCAGCGCCTCGTCATAGCCGGCCTCGGCGTAGAAGCGCAGCAGCTCGCGCGGATCGAAGGGGGAGGGGTCGGTCATGCGCGCACAATCGTTTTTCGCGGGCCCGAATTCAAGGACGGGATTCGGTTCTTATTGACGTTTACGTCCACGTCAAATATCCCCGCTGAGGCAAATGTCGAATTCGCCGCAGGCGAATGTTCAACCCCGATCACATATGGTCTATAGCCCCCGACGAAACACCAGCGAGGCCAGCCGCGCCGGCGGCGAGCGGAGGAACGGATGAGCGAAGTCGAACGCGAAAGCATGGAATTCGACGTGGTGATCGTGGGCGCCGGCCCTGCCGGTCTCTCCGCCGCGATCCGGCTCAAGCAGCTCAATCCCGATCTTTCCGTGGTGGTGCTGGAGAAGGGCGGCGAGGTCGGCGCGCACATCCTGTCGGGCGCCGTGGTCGACCCCGTCGGCATCGACCGGCTGCTGCCGGGCTGGCGCGAGGAGGGCGACCACCCCTTCAGGACGCCCGTCACCGACGACCATTTCCTCGTGCTCGGCCCCGCCGGCTCGATCCGCGTGCCCAATTTCCTCATGCCGCCGCTGATGAGCAATCACGGCAACTACATCGTCTCGCTCGGCAATGTCTGCAAATGGCTGGCCGGCAAGGCCGAGGCGCTCGGCGTCGAGATCTATCCGGGCTTCGCTGCCGTCGACGTGCTGCATGACGAGGCGGGCGCCGTCACCGGCGTCGTCACCGGCGACATGGGCGTCGAGCGCGACGGCAGCCACGGCCCCAACTACCAGCCCGGCATGGCGCTGCTCGGCAAGTACGTGCTGGTGGGCGAGGGCGTGCGCGGCTCGCTCGCCAAGCAGCTCATCGCGAAATTCGACCTCGGCGCCGGTCGCGACCCGCAGAAATTCGGCATCGGGCTGAAGGAGCTCTGGCAGGTCAAGCCGGAGAACCACCGCCCCGGCCTCGTCCAGCACTCCTTCGGCTGGCCGCTCAACGCCGGCACCGGCGGCGGCTCCTTCCTCTACCATCTCGAGGACAACCTCGTGGCCGTCGGCTTCGTGGTCCACCTGAACTACAAGAACCCCTATCTGTCGCCCTTCGAGGAGTTCCAGCGCTTCAAGACGCATCCGGCGATCCGCGGCACGTTTGAGGGGGGAAAAAGGCTCTCCTACGGTGCCCGCGCCATCACCGAGGGCGGCTGGCAGTCGGTGCCGAAGCTGACCTTCCCGGGCGGCGCGCTGATCGGCTGCTCGGCCGGCTTCGTCAACGTGCCGCGCATCAAGGGCTCGCACAACGCGGTGCTGTCCGGTATGCAGGCGGCCGAGCACGTCGCCGCGGCGATCGCGGAAGGCCGCTCCCACGACGAGATTTCCGGCTATGAGGAGAACTGGCGCGGAACCGCTATCGGCAAGGACCTGAAGCGGGTGCGCAACGTCAAGCCGCTGTGGTCGCGCTTCGGCACCTTCCTCGGCGTCGGGCTGGGCGCCGTCGACATGTGGGCGAACACGCTGTTCGGCGTCTCCCTGTTCGGCACGCTCGCCCACGGCAAGACCGACGCCGCCTCGCTGGAGCCGGCTGCCAAGCACAAGAAGATCGCCTATCCCAAGGCCGACGGCGTGCTGACCTTCGACCGGCTCTCCTCGGTGTTCCTGTCCAACACCAACCACGACGAGAACGAGCCGGTGCACCTGATCGTCAAGGACATGGAGCTGCAGAAGCGTTCCGAGCACGACGTCTATGCCGGCCCGTCCTCGCGCTACTGCCCGGCCGGCGTCTACGAATGGGTCGACGCCGACGGCAACCCGGCCGCCGACCGCATGGGCATCGACGTCCGCTTCGTCATCAACGCGCAGAACTGCGTGCACTGCAAGACGTGCGACATCAAGGACCCGAACCAGAACATCAACTGGGTGCCGCCGCAGGGCGGTGAGGGGCCGGTCTATATCAACATGTGAGGCAGTCGGCAGTCGGCAATCGGCAATCGGTTAAAACGGCTGGCGCTTCCCGCGTCGGCCGTTTCCCTTTCCTACTGCCTACTGCCTACTGCCTACTGCCTACTGCCTACTGCCGCCGTCCGCACGGCTGGCGGCGGCTCCGCGATCGCGAACTCGAACAGCACCGGCAGGTGGTCG
>ERZ778021.3691-NODE-3691-length-10635-cov-5.523724_pt1 | contig 10635 bp, 10 predicted proteins | sample MGYA00375751_ERZ778021 | MGnify/ENA primary metagenome ERZ778021 (study PRJEB29350, sample SAMN05389814) | bioreactor metagenome | isolation source: Thiocyanate stock bioreactor | place: South Africa: University of Cape Town | collected 2013-08-29 ... | reverse complement strand
AGTAGCGGTCGAGCAGGTCGCGCGTGGAGAGGAGGACGAATTCGTCGAACAGCTCCGGCTCGCCCGCCTCCTCGAAGGCCGCCATCACCTCCGAGCGGCGCGGCGGCGAGCTGAGCAGGAAGGGGCGGAAGATCTCGGCGAAGCGCTGCAGCCGCACGCCGAAGTCGAGGAACCGCTGGGCGTCGCGTTTGGAGTACTTCTCCAGCTCGCGCAGGGTGCGGTCGAGCTCCTTCCACATCATGAAGTGGCTGCCGTCGCGAAAGAGGACGAAGCCGAGCGCGTCCCCCTGGTACAGCTCCAGCCCGTATTTCTTCAGCTCCAGCTCGGCGATGATCTCGGGCCTCAGGAGCCCGGCGATGAAGGCGCAGGAGGACCACTTCGCACCGGGGATCAGTTCCTCGGTCGTGCAGGCGCCGCCCAGCACCTCGCGGCCCTCCAGCACCAGCACCCGCTTGCCGCCGCGGGCCAGGTAGTTGGCGCAGACGAGGCCGTTGTGGCCGGCGCCGACGACGATCGCGTCGTAGTTGGCGCTCATCTCAGCGGCCCCGGATCGGGGTGGCGAACAGGGTGCGGACCGTGGCGGCGTCGACCAGCTTGTCGAAGCCGGTCATCACCTCGTCCATCGCCGGCATGTTGTCGCGGACGTCGACCCACTCGTCCCAGTTGCGGACCGTCATCACCTCGACGATGTCGACCGCGGGGGCGCCCTCGTCGCGGCGGGTGACGGCGAAGGCGTCGAAGCCGAGGACGACGTCCTGGGCCAGGCAGATCGGCCGGTCGACCTCGTTGGAGAACCGCTTGAAGTCCTCGAGCATCGCGGGGTCACGCAGGGGGATGAGGTTCACGGCGACCTCGGGTGGCGGCTCAGGCATCGGCGGGGACCTTTCTCTCTCGGGGGGCAAGTTCGGCGACGGCGGCAAGGGCAGCGGCGGCCGCCTGCAGGGTCAGCTGGAGGTCGGCCTCGTCGTGGGTGGCGGAGGAGAACCACCAGTTGCGGGGGAGCACGATCACGCCGCGGTTCAGCATCTCCTCGCTGAAGCGGGCCTCGGCCTCGCGGTCGGAGGCGAGCGTCTCGGCGTACTCGCGCGGCGTCGCCGGGCCGCCGACCGCGGTCTGCAGGAGCGAGCCGCTGCGACGGACGCGGAGCGGCACCCCGGCGGCGTCGGCGGCGCTCGCGAGGCCGTCGGCGAGCGCCGCCATATGGGCGTCGAGGCGCGCGTAGAAGTCGGGCTCGCCGCGGTAGACGTCGATCGCGGCGATCGCCGCGGCGGCGCAGAGCGGGTTGCAGTTGAAGGTGCCGACGTGGGCGACGCGGCCGTCGAGCAGCGGCGCCATCGCCGCCTCCGAGCCGGCCACCGCGCTGAGCGGCAGCCCGGCGGCGATCGCCTTGCCGTAGACGGCGAGGTCGGGGGTGATGCCGAGGACTTCCTGGGCGCCGCCGACCGCCATCCGGAACCCGGTCACGACTTCGTCGAAGATCATCAGCGCGCCGCTCGCCGCGGTCAGCTCGCGGACCTTCTCGAGGAACCCGGGCAGCGGCTCGATCAGGCCGCCGTTGCAGGCGACCGGCTCCATCAGCACCGCGGCGATCTCCTCCCCGCGTGCCGCGAACAGCGCCTCCAGCCCGGCGGCGTCGTTCCAGCGGGCGACCAGCACCTCGTCGGCGCCGAGCTGCCCGCCGGTCGCCGGGACCGGGTCGAGCGGGACCGGGTCGGCGGCGGCGGCCGCGGGCGTCCCCGGGGTCGAGACCAGGACCGGGTCGACCCAGCCGTGGTAGTGGCCCTGGAACTTCACCACCTTGCGCCGGCCGGTCCCGGCGCGGGCGATCCGCAGCGCCGTGTGGACGGCCTCCGAGCCGGTGGTCGAGAAGCAGCAGAGCTCGGCGCAGGGGATCACCTCGACCAGGCGCTCGGCGAGCTCCGCCTCGAGCTCGTGCTGGGCGCCGAAGGTGGAGCCGCGGTCGAGCTGGGCGTGGACGGCGGCGGTCACCGTGGGCGGGCAGTGGCCGAGCAGCAGCGGCCCGAAGCCGAGCACGTGGTCGACGTACTCGTTGCCGTCGAGGTCGACGACGCGGCTGCCGCGGCCGTGGTCGAGCGCCAGCGGCACCGGCCGCTGGGCCGCCCGCATCGCCGTCGCCACGCCGGTGGCGAGCGACTTCTTGGCGCGCTCGTGCCGGCGCGCGGAGCGCGCGTAACGATTCTCGACGGAGGCCATGCTCAGACCTCGTGCTCGATCTCGTCCGGTTCCTCGTACCAGCGCGCCCGCTCGCCGATCCGCGACCGCATCTTCCACTTGCGGGACTTCGGCATCTCCTCCAGCTCGCGGCTGAGCTCGTCGATCCGCCCCCGCGCGACCTCCAGGCCGCCCTGGTTGTCGGCGAACTCGCCGGCCCGCTCGGTGACGATCGAGACCGTCTTCCACCAGCCCCAGTCGGAGCCCAGGACGTCGCCCAGACGCCTGCGGCTGATGCCGCTCTCGTCGTCGCTCAGGGCGTGGTCGGAGAGGATCGCGAGCGCGTCGGTGAAGTCCTTCTGGTTGGTCTGGAAGACCTGCAGCTTGGAGAGCAGCAGGTCGGCCGGGGTCAGCGTCGCGGGCACGAGGTCGAGCCGGTCGCGCAGCTCCAGCGTGTGGCAGCCCTCGATCCGGTCGAGGAAGACGTCGGCCTGGCGACCGCCGTTCTCGACGTCGGTGAAGAACAGCCGGCGCTGCCCGTGGAGGACGTTGAACTGCTCCTCCGGGGCGTAGCCGAGGTGGGTGAAGAAGGCGATCACGTCGGACGCGTCGCCGGAGCGGGCGACGAAGTCGATGTCGCCGTAGGCCCGCTGCAGGGGGGCGGTGCGGGCGCTGGGCGAGATCATCGCGATCGCCACCCCGCCCGTCGCCCGTAACGGCAGTCCGGCCGCCGCGGCGGCGTCGGCGACTCGCTGGGCCTCGGCCAGCGGATCCTCGATGGTGCGTGCGGCGACCTCTGCCATACGTGTATCTCCTTCTCAGCCGGTGGTCGGTACGTAGCGCGCGACCTCGTCCCCGTCGAGGTCGACGATCACTCCTTGCAGGGTCCAGTCGCTGTAGGCGCTGCCCGGATTGATCGAGATCGTGCGGCCCAGTTTCTGCATCCCGCGCGACTCGTGGATGTGGCCGTGGAGGGAGAGCATCGGCTGGTAGGAGAGGATCGCGTCGCGGACCGCGGTCGAACCGACCGAGGCCATGATCGTGCCGCCGCGCTTCACCTTGGCACCTTCCTCCAGCTCCGGGGCGCTGTCCAGCCCGGTCCCGAAGGGCGGCGGGTGGATGTTGAAGATCGCCGTCTGCATGTTCTCGATCTGCTCGGCGAGGACGCGGATCTTCTCCGCCAGTTCCTCCTCGGAGCACTCGCGCGGGGTGTCCCAGGGCGTCGGGTTCGCCCAGCCGACCGACAGCATCTCGTGTTCGTCGTCGATCTTTATGACCTTCCCCTCCGCCGCCTCGATGAACGGGGCTTTGACGAGCACGTTGTCGACCTCGAACTCGTCGTCGTTGCCGGGGGTGATGATCACCTTGATCCCGGAGTCGGCGAGCCGTTCAGCGGCCAGCGCGGTCCACCCTTCGAGCGTGTGGACCATCGTTTCGGTGAACAGCGTGGCGACGCCCTCCCCGTCCGCCGAGAGGCGCTCCATCTCCGAAGCGCTCAGGCGGACGGGGTAGAACCCGTTGTTCTTGATCATCTTTTCCTGCTCCACCAGGGCGTCGGCGGTGGCGAGGTGGACGGTGTCACCCGCCCACTCGCACTGGTATTCACCGCCACCGGACTCGACCAGGGGGATGATCATCTTGCCGGTGCAATCGCCACCCATGATCACCACGCCGGCCTCGTACACGGAGCCGGCGTGGAGGAACTTGCGGAAGCAGACCTCCGAACCGTGTAGGTCGGTGCAGAAGAACAGTCTGGTCTTCATTCGGCAGGCAGCTCCTGGTATACGACGCTGAGGTCGAGGTTGTCCTTCTTTTTGCGGTAGACCTTCGAGGTGACGTAGACGATCGCCGCGACCAGGTAGGTCCCGCCGACGAAGGCGAGGCCTTTGGTGCCGTTCAGGCCGAGCTCATCCGCCCGGATCGCCTGCACGTCGACGAACACGACGAAGACCAAGAAGACCACCGCCGCGATCGCCATCACCGGGATGCCGGCGAACTTGTAACGGGCGGCGACGGTCGACTCGAACATTTTCTTCTTCTTGTAGGGGAAGAAGATCGCCGCGACCATCGTCGCCGCGAACCCGGTGATGTTCAGCACCAGGAGGCCGAGCGTCAGCGTGACGAATTCCGGCACGAACGCGTAGAGCGCGAGCAGCCCAACACAGATGATGCTGAACACGGTGATCGCGACCACCGGCGTGTGAGTGCGGCGGTCGACCTTGCCGATCGCCTCCGGCAGGATCCGGTCGAACGACATCGCCACCATCACCCGCGTGCCGCCGAGGGGGATGTTCGGGAACCACATCCAGAACCAGGCGAAAAACATCACGAAGGCGAGCCAGACGAAGATCGTCGCGTTGCCGACGAGGGCGACGAAGAAGCCGAAGAACGGCGGCACCGGCAGCGGGTTGTTTTCCGCCCCTTCGTAGAAGAGCGTGCCGCTGGCGTAGAGGAAGTGGGTGCCAATCTTCGAGGCCAGCAGGGCCGCCATGATCGCGACCATGATGAAGGAGAAGACCTCGGCGCCGACGATCGCCTTGACGTTCGAGGAGAGGCTGTTGGCACGCTTGATCTCACCCGCCTGCATCACGCCCCAGGCCGGATAGATGAGCGCGAAGGAGGCGATCACCGAGGCCAGGATCGTCTTGCCGAGGGAGAACGAGAAGGAGGCGTCGCCGCCCCGGTTGATCGTCTCCTGGTAGGCGTTCTTGGTGTCGAAGTTGTTCGCCATGAAGCTGTTCAGGTTGTTGACGAAGTCCTGGTGGCTGCTGAAGAGGAGCATCACCAGGACGACGACGAGGCAGACCATCCCGACCCAGAAGAAGTAGCGCTGCAACATCGCGTAGACCCGCAGGCCGCGGATGTTCACGATCGCCGCCCAGAGGACGCAGACACAGCCGGTGAGGAAGATGCCCCAGTCGGTGAGGAACCATTCGCCGGTACTGGTCATCCAGTGGGCGTTGTAGGCGGCACCGAGCAGGATGAGGAACGGGGACATGATCAGGTTGGCGCCGAACCAGCCGGCGAGCGCCATCCAGATCATCTGCGAGAGGGTTACCGCGGAGAAGGCGAACAGCGTCGCCACGCCGCCTCCCAGCACGCGGCTCTGGAAGACGTAGTCACCGCCGGATCTCGGCATCGCGGTGGTGAAGAAGGCGTAGACGATCGCCTCGAAGGTGCAGAAGATGCCGGCCAGCACCAGCGCCAGCCACATGCTCGCTTCCGGATAGGTGACGGCGATCAACACGTAGGACAGGGCGACGTTGAGGACGATGTTGATCGCGATGACGTTGTAGATCCACGCGTCCAACTGGGAGAAATCCCGGACGAGCCCGGATGCTTTCCGGACGAATCCACCTTCCTGGGGGGCCGTGCTTGGCATACCGGTGCTCATTGGGTTACCTCACTCCTGGTCGGCTTTCGACATGTTGCGGGCAATGGACTTGAGGTTCTCCTCGCTTTCGGCGAGGTGCTGCTCGAGCTGACGGCGGCAGGCGACCTGTTCGCCGTTCACCATCAGCTCGTACAGTTCGGTGTGCTCGTCGATCAGCGGGTCCGGCTTTTCCGGGCGGCGCGTGATCAGGGCGAGGCAGAGCCAGAGCTCTCCCTGCAGTTCCTCGAAGAAGCGGTTCAGGCGCGGACTCTCCAGGAGGCCGACGAGCTGGCGATGGAATTCGACGTCGGCCTCGATCATCGAGCCGGGCTCGTCGGCAGCATGGGCGGCGGCGATCGAGTCGATCGCGTCGCGGAGCGGCTTCAGGCGGGCGGCGTCGAGGCTGGCGCTGGCGCCGACCCCGGCCATCTCGAGCGTGAAGCGGACGCGGAAGATGTCGGCCACGGCGTCCTCGCTGAGGATCGCGACGGTCGCCCCGCGGTGCATGTTGTGGGCGACCAGGCCCTCGCGGGTGAGGATCCGCAACGCCTCGCGGGCGGTGTTGCGCGACACCCCCATCGAGTCGGCCAGGGTGACTTCGGGGAGCGGCGTGCCGGGGACGAGTTCGCCGCCGGTGATTTTCGTCCGCAGCGCCTCGGCGACCTGCTCGGCGGTGCTGGAGCGCTCGATCGCGAGCAACTCGAAAATCGGATCGGTCGGAGTTTCCCCCGGCAGCGCGTTCCCACCGGCAGCCATTTCGCCAACTTAGCCCGTGTTGGACAGGGAGTCAAGGGTCAATATGGTCTTCTGATGGATTGGTGAACAATTTGGGGTGGCGTGCGGGTGCCGCCGGTAGCCGGCCGGATTTTCGGGGTCCTTATGTAGAGCGTTCCCGGCCTCGCCGGGGGTGGCTCAGGCGGTGTCGGCCTGGCGCCGGGCGAGCGCCTCGAGCAGCACCGCCTCGGAGTCGCTCAGGTGGGCGCCGAGGAGCTCGCGAGCCTTCTCGGCGTCGCCCGCGCGGAGCAGCTCGAGGATCTCCCGGTGCTCGGCGTAGAGGCGCTCGGGATCGGGGTGCGCGTTGCCGACGAGCAGGGTCGAGAGGCGCGTCTCGGCCTCCATTTCGGCGAACAGCGCCGACAGGCGCGGGCTGCCGCGGAGGGCGGCCACGGCGCGGTGGAACTCGAGGTCGGCATCGCGGATCTCGGCATCGTCACCGGCGTCGATTGCCGCCCTGGAAGCCGAAAGCGCCGCTTCCAGCGGGATCAGGGCGTCGGCGGTCGGCACCGTCTCCAGGGCCGAGAGCTCGACCAGCCGGCGGGTCGCATAGACGTCCTTGATCCCCTCCGCCTCGAGTTCGGTGACGAAGGCGCCGCGGTGCACCCGGTGGGTGACGAGGCCGTCGCGATCGAGTGCCTGGATCGCCCCGCGGACGGTGTTGCGGGAGACGTTGAAGGCTTCCGCCAGGGCCGCCTCGCGGAGGTGGGCGCCGGGAGCCAGACGGCCGTCGAAGATCGCCTCGCGGAGCGCCTCCGCGACCTGCTCACCGGTGCTGCGACGCCGGAGATCGACTGCCTCCAGGAGGTCAGCTTGAGAGTTGCCCGCCACGACGTTTGATTGTCGCAGAAGGGTTGGCCATAGATACGGCAGCGAGCCATGAAATCGCTTGATATGCTCCCTTGGTTAGTTGTTGAACAATTTTGTCGTTTGTCTTCGGAGGGAGGACCTGTGGCGCTCGCACAGACTGATAACCGGGCTCAGGCCGCAACCGCGACGCCCGCGACGGCCGATACCGCGCTCTGGCACTCGCAGGCGTTCATGCCGCGGGTCCGCTCGCACGAGCGCGTGATCGTCAAGGGCGAGGGCGCCTACGTATGGGACGAGCAGGGCAATCGCCTGCTCGACGGTCCCGCCGCGCTTTGGTACTGCAACGTCGGCCACGGCCGGGCGGAGCTCGCCCAGGTCGCGGCAGCGCAGATGGAGCAGCTCGCCGCCTACTCCAACTTCCAGCAGATCGCGACGCGGCCGGCGATCGAGCTGGCCGAGCGGCTGGTCGAGATCGCGCCGGTCGACGACGCCAAAGTCTTCCTCGGCAGCGGCGGCTCCGACGTCGTCGACTTCGCCGCCAAGCTCGCCCGGCGGACCTGGCAGGTGCGCGGCCGGCCGGAGAAGGTGACGCTGGTCACCCGCAGGCAGTCCTACCACGGGCTGCACGGGTACGGGACCGCGATCGCCGGGCTGGAGCCGAACCGGCTCGGGTTCGGGCCGCTGCTCGACGACACGGCGCGGGTCGCGAACACCGACGCCGAGGCGCTCGCGGCGCTGATCGCCGAGCGCGGCGCGGACACGATCGCCGCCTTCTACTGCGAGCCGGTGATGGGGACCGGCGGCGTGATCCTGCCGCCCGACGGCTATCTCCAGCGGGTCGAGGAGATCTGCCGCGAGAACGAGATCGTCTTCATCGTCGACGAGGTGATCACCGGGTTCGGCCGCACCGGGGCGACCTTCGCCAGCGACCGGTTCGGGATCACCCCGGACATCATGCTGATGGCCAAGGGCATCACCTCGGGGTATCTGCCACTCGGCGCGGCAGTCGTCTCGCGCGACCTCTGGGAGCCGTTCTGGGCGCCCGACTCGGAGCTGATCTTCCACCACGGGATCACCTACTCCGGCCACGCGACGGCCTGCGCGGTGGCGCTCGCCAACCTCGACATCCTCGAGCGCGAGGAGCTCGTCGCCCGGGTCGCCGAGCTCGAGCCGCTGCTCGAGGCGGCGCTGCGCCCGCTCGAATCGCACCCGCTGGTGAATGAGGTGCGGACCGGCGTCGGCCTGCTCGGCGCGGTCGAACCGGTCGAGCCCGGGCTGGGCGACCGCATCGCGGCCGAGTGCGTCGAGCGCGGCCTCCTGATGCGGACGATCACGAACGGGGCGCTGCAGGTCTCGCCGCCTTTCGTGGTCAGCGACGGCGACGTAGAGTTCATCGGCGTGACCTTGGCCGAAGCTCTCGACGCGGTCGCCGCCGACCGGATCTGATGCGATGCGCATAGCGGAGGTCCGCGAGCGGGCCGTCCCGATCTCCTCGCAGATCGCCAACGCCTACATCGACTTCAGCAAGATGACCGCCTCGGTCGTCGCGATCGAGACCGACGTGGTGCGCGACGGGCGGCCGGTGACCGGGTACGGCTTCAACTCCAACGGACGCTACGCGCAGAGCGGTCTGCTGCGCGAACGGTTCATCCCGCGGCTGCTCGAGGCGGAGCCGGAGGAGCTGGTCGACGAGAGCGGCGAGAACCTCGACCCGGAGCGGGTCTGGGCGGTGCTGATGCGCAACGAGAAGCCGGGCGGCCACGGCGAGCGCTCGGTCGCGGTCGGCGTGCTCGACATGGCGGTCTGGGACCTGGTGGCGAAGCTCGCCGAGGTGCCGCTGCACCGGCTCTTGGCGGAGCGCTTCGGCGACGGCGAGCCCGACCCGACCGTCTCGGTCTACGCGGCGGGCGGCTACTACCACCCGGGCAAGGACGAGGCGGGGCTGGTGGCGGAGTTCGAGGGCTACCTGGCGCTCGGCTACACGAGCGTGAAGATGAAGGTCGGCGGCCTGCCGCCGGCCGATGACCTGCGCCGGATCGAGGCGGCGTTGGGGCTGCTCGACGGCGAGGGGGCGCGGCTGGCGGTCGACGCCAACGGGCGCTTCGACCTGGCGCGGGCGATCGAGTTCGGCGAGGCGATCGAGCCCTACGGGCTGCGCTGGTACGAGGAGGCGGGCGACCCGCTCGACTACCAGCTGAACGCCTGGCTGGCGGAGAGCTACCCGCTCTGCCTGGCCACGGGTGAGAATCTGTTCTCGATGCAGGATGCCCGCAACCTGGTCCGCTTCGGCGGCGTCCGTCCCGGCCTCGACGTGCTGCAGATGGACCCGGCGCTGAGCTACGGGTTGACCGAGTACCTGCGCACGCTGGAGGCGATCGAGGCGGAGGGCTTCAGCCGCCGCTCGGTGGTGCCGCACGGCGGCCACCAGTTCGGCCTCGCGATCGCCGCGGGCCTCGGCCTCGGCGGCAACGAGTCCTACCCGGGGATCTTCCAGCCCTTCGGCGGCTTCGCCGACGGCATCGCGGTGGAGGACGGCGAGGTCGCCCTGCCCGAGGTACCGGGCGTGGGCTTCGAGGCGAAGTCGGACCTCTTCAAGGTGATGGAGACGATCTGAGGTGCGCGGCCTCGGCGGAGCAGTGGTCGTCGTCACCGGCGCGAGCAGCGGCATCGGCGCCGAGGTGGCGCGGCGGCTCGACCAGGAGGGCGCGGCGCTGGTCCTCTGCGGACGCTCGGAGGAGCGCCTCCAGCGCGTGTGCGGCGAGCTGACCGGGGATCACGTGGCGGTCGCCGGCGACCTCACCGCGACGGGCGAGGCCGACCGCGTCGTCACCACGGCTCTCGAGTGGCGCGGGCGCCTGAACGGCCTCGTCAACAACGCCGCCCTCGACCACGTGGCGCCATTGCTGGAGACCACCGACGCCGAAATGCGCGAGGTCTTCGAGGTGAACGTCTTCGCCGCTGCCCGCATGCTCCAGCGCGGCGCCGCGGCGATGTCGGAGAGCGGCGGCTCGATCGTCAACGTCACCTCCCGTCTGGCGACGATCGGCGTACCGATGATGGCCTTCTACGGCGCGGCCAAGGGAGCGGTGGCGGCGCTCACCCGCGGCGCCGCCATCGAGCTGGCCCCCCAAGGCATCCGCGTGAACTCGGTGGCCCCCGGCATGACCAGGACCCCCCTCTACGACGAGTGGCTCGCAAGCCTCCCCGATCCGGCCGCATCCGAAGCCGAGGTGGCGGCGAAGATCCCGTTGGGCGAGATCGCCGACTCCGGCGACGTGGCGGCAGCGATCGCCTTCCTCCTCTCGGAAGACTCGAAGCACATCACCGGCGCCAACCTGCCGGTAGACGGCGGCTACACCGCCGCCTGAGCGTCGCGGCGGGGGACGGCGGGTTCGCGGCGCCGGCGGCGGGGGACGGCGCAGTTCGGGGCGCCCGCAGCCGGGGACGGTCCCGTCCTGGGCGTCTCGCGGCGGCCCGGGCAGGCTGTGGCCGCCACGAGACGCCCA
>ERZ778021.3690-NODE-3690-length-10636-cov-4.792269_pt1 | contig 10636 bp, 9 predicted proteins | sample MGYA00375751_ERZ778021 | MGnify/ENA primary metagenome ERZ778021 (study PRJEB29350, sample SAMN05389814) | bioreactor metagenome | isolation source: Thiocyanate stock bioreactor | place: South Africa: University of Cape Town | collected 2013-08-29 ... | reverse complement strand
ACTTCTTGAAGAGGACCGCCTTGCCCTCCATGACCGGCTTGCCGGCGAGCGCGCCGATGGCGCCGAGGCCGAGCACTGCCGTGCCGTTGGAGATGACGGCGACGAGATTGCCGCGGGCGGTGTAGTCGAAGGCCTTGGACGGATCCGCCGCGATGGCAAGGCAGGGTGCCGCGACGCCCGGCGAATAGGCGAGAGCGAGGTCGCGCTGGTTGCCGAGCGGCTTGGTCGCCTGGATCTCCAGCTTGCCCGGCACCGGATGGCGATGGAAGAAGAGCGCGGCGTCCTCGAGGTCGGAGAGGCGCGCCGGTTTCTCGTTCATGTCGTCCACCTGTGGCTAGATCGTGCGGCGACGCGAAGCCGCCTGTCGCCGCACGATGACAGCAATGCCGGGCGGTCGATAGCCGACCCCGCCCGGAAACAGTTTCATGCTTTCGGGCACGCTGTCAGCGCGCCACGACCTTCTGGTTCTGCTCGCCGAGCCCGGCGATGCCGAGCCGCATGCGGTCGCCGACCTTCAGGTAGACCGGCGGCTTCTGGCCCATGCCGACGCCGGGAGGCGTGCCGGTGGTGATGACGTCGCCCGGTTCCAGCACCATGAACTGCGACAGGTAGGAGACGAGGTGCATGACCTTGAAGATCATCGTGCCCGTGCTGCCGCGCTGGGCGGGCTTGCCGTTGACGTCGAGGAACATGTCGAGTGCCTGCGGGTCGCCGACCTCGTCGGGCGTGACGATCCACGGGCCGAGCGGGCCGAAGGTGGGGCCGCCCTTGCCCTTGATCCACTGGCCGCCGCGCTCGAGCTGCCAGTTGCGCTCCGACACGTCGTTGCAGACGGCGTAGCCGAGGATGTAGCCGGCCGCGTCCGCCTCGCTGACGAGGTCGCAGCGCTTGCCGATCACCACCGCCAGCTCGACTTCCCAGTCGAGCTTCTGCGAGCCGGGCGGCATCAGCACGTCGTCGTCCGGGCCGCACAGGCAGGACGGCGCCTTGGAGAAGACGATCGGCTCGGCCGGGATCGGCATGTTCGATTCGGCCGCGTGGTCGGCGTAGTTCAGCCCGATCGCGATGAAATGGCCGGTGCGCGACAGCGGCGCGCCGATGCGGGCGCCGGCCGGCAGCGCGGGCAGGCTCGCCGCGTCGGCCGCCTTCAGGCGCGCGACGAGCTCGGGCGACACCGTCTCGGGCGTGAAATCGCGCACGATCGAGGAAACGTCACGCGCCACGCCATTGGCGTCGAGGATTGCGGGCTTCTCCTGTCCGGCCGGACCAATACGCAGCAGTTTCAATTGCTTCCCCCAGTCTGTGAAAGTAAAGATGAAAAAGGCGGCGGTCAGAATGCGCCCGGGAAGAGACCCCCGTCAATGCGCAGGTTCTGGCCGGTCACGTAGCCGGCGCCGGCCGAGCACAGGAAGGCGCAGGCCTGGCCGAACTCCTCGGCGGTGCCGAGCCGGCCGGCCGGGATCTGCTCGGCCTGCCGGCGCGATTCGGCCTCGAAGGTGGTGTTGCCGTGCTCGGCGGCGTAGCGGATCGTGTTGCGGATGCGGTCGGTGTCGAACTTGCCGGGCAGCAGGTTGTTGATGGTCACGTTGCGGGCGGCGTAGCGGCGCGCCACGCCGCCGAGGAAGGCGGTGAGGCCGGCGCGCGCGCCCGACGACAGGTCCAGCCCGGCGATCGGCTGGTAGACCGACATCGAGGTGATGTTGACGATGCGGCCGAAGCCGCGCTCTGCCATGCCGTCGATGACGGCCTGGATCAGCTCGATCGGGGTGACCATGTTCTGCGTCACGCCCTCCAGCATGGCGGCGCGGTCGAGCTGGCGGAAGTCGCGCGGCGGCGGGCCGCCATTGTTGTTGACGAGGATGTCGACCTGCGGAAAGGCGGAGAGCAGCGCCTTCTGGCCGTCGCGGCTCGACACGTCGGCCGCGACCGTCTCGACCTTCACGCCGAAGCGCTTGCGCAGATCGTCCGCGGTGGCGGCGAGCGCAGCCTCGTCGCGGCCGTTGAGCACGAGGTCGCAGCCGGCTTCCGCGAGCGCCGTCGCGCAGCCCCGTCCGAGCCCGCGGCTCGATGCGCAGACGATCGCCGTCCTGCCGCGAATGCCGAGATCCATCGCTTTCCTCCATTGACCCAGGGCCGGACGTGTAGCCCGCACGGCAGCCATGCACAATGGTGCGCGGGGAGGGGCCGGACGGCATTCCGCATGGCCGGCTTGCATGGTAAGCGCGGGGCTTGCGCGGCAGAGGCCGCCGATTCCCGACAGGACCGCGCCAGATGGCCGCCGAGGCGCCCGCGCCAGACTTCTTCGTCAAGCCGCCACGTTTCGAGCTGCGCATGTCGCTGATCTACGGGACGATGTTCATCCCGGCCGGCACCCACCTGCCGTTCTTCCCGCTCTGGCTGGAGCGCAGCGGGCTGGACGCCACGCAGATCGCCTTCGTGCTGTCGGCGCCGATGTTCCTGCGCATCGTCACGACGCCGTTCATCACCGCCTTCGCCGACAAGGTGCGCGAGCGCGCGCATGTGCTGATCGGCACGATCGCGCTCAGCCTGGTGCTGTCGCTCGGCTACCTGCCGCAGCCCGGCTACGTGGCGATCCTGCTGCTGTCGCTGGCGCTGCAGGTGTTCTGGTCGGCGCAGGCGCCGCTCGCCGATTCGCTGGCGCTGTCGGGCATGCGCCGCTTCGGCGTCGACTATGCGGGGATGCGCAAATGGGGCTCGGCCGCCTTCCTCGTCTCCACCCTCGCCGTCGGCGCCGTGCTCGGCGTCACCGGCGCCTGGGCGGTGCCGGCGATCATCACGGTCGGCTTCTGCGCGGCGCTGGCGGCCAGCTTCTTCGCGCCGCGGCTGGGCCGGCCGCGGCGCGCCTCGCCGCTGTCGGTCGGCACGATGGCCGAGGTGTCGGGCTCGCTGCTCGACCGGCGCTTCCTGCTGTTCGTGGCCGGCGCCGGCATCATCAACGCCAGCCACGGCCTGCTCAACGGCTTCGGCACGATCTACTGGACCGAGGTCGGCATCCCCGAATCGACCATCGGCCTGTTCTGGGCGACCGGGGTCGGCGCGGAGCTGGCGCTGATGATGTCGTTCCACCGCCTGTTCGGACGGCTGTCGGCACCGACGCTGCTGATGATCTCGGGCGGCGGGGCCATGGCGCGCTGGATCCTGCTGCCGCTGGTGGTGCCGCTCGGCGGCGGCGTGGGGGCGTTCTTCCTGATCCAGATGCTGCACGCGCTGTCGACCGGGCTGGGGCTGGTCGCGGTGCCGAAGCTGGTGGCCGAGATGATCGGCGAGGAGAAGATGGGCTCGGCGCAGAGCGTGGTGTTCCTCGGCAACAGCCTGACGATGGCGATCGTCACGCTCGCGGCCGGCCCGCTCTACCAGGTGATGGGTGTCGACGGCTTCTTCGTCATGGCGGCGACCGCGCTCGTCGGCCTGCTGATCGCGGCCGCCGTGCGGATCATCCCCACAAGGCCGGCGCCGGCGGAGAGATGACCGAGCCGGAATAGGCCAGCCCCGGCTCGCGGTCGCGGGCCAGAAGCAGCGGCCCGTCGAGGTCGACGAAGTCGGCGCCCTGCGCGAGCAACACGGCCGGCGCCATGGCGAGCGAGGTGCCGACCATGCAGCCGACCATGACGCCGAAGCCGAGCTCGCGGGCGCGGTCGCGCAGCAGGAGCGCGGCTGTCAGGCCGCCGGCCTTGTCGAGCTTGATGTTGACGGCGTCGTAGCGGCCGGCGAGCGCGGCGAGCCCCTCGACGGTGTGCAGGCTCTCGTCGGCGCAGACCGGCACCGGGCGATCGACCGCGGCCAGCATGTCGTCGCGGCCGGCCGGCAGCGGCTGCTCGACCAGCGCGATGCCGAGCGAGGCGGCGGCCTGGAGGTTTTCGCGCAGGTTGGCTTCCGTCCAGCCCTCGTTGGCGTCGACGATGATGCGGCTTTGCGGCGCGCCGGCCACGACCGCGCGCATGCGGGCGATGTCGTCGCCGGCGCCGCCCACCTTGATCTTGAGCACGGGCCGGTGGGCGTTGGCGCGGGCCTGCGCGCCCATGGCGTCCGGGTCGGCGAGCGACAGCGTGAAGGCGGTCGTCAGCGGGCCGGGCACGGCCGCGCAGGCCGACGCCCAGGCAGGCCGCCCCGAAAGCTTCGCCTCGAGGTCCCACAGGGCGCAGTCGACGGCGTTGCGGGCAGCGCCCGGCTGCATGGCCTTCAGGAGGCCCGCACGGTCGATGCCGGAGGCAATCAGCGGGGCGGCCGCTTGAACCGCGGCGCGCACGCCGTCGAGCGATTCGCCGTAGCGCGCATAGGGCACGCACTCGCCGCGGCTGGCCGCGCCGTCCTGCCGGATCGTGCAGACGACGACGTCGGCCGCGACCTTCGACCCGCGCGAGATGGCGAAGGTGCCGGCGATCGGAAAGCTCTCCACCGTGACCTCGAGCCGCCGCGCCATGCCGTCCTCCCGCCTCATTCCAATCGCAGACGCGCTGCTTTATGAGGAACCATGATGTGGTTCAAACGGCGGTCCGACGCAAGCGCGGCCGAACAGCAGGATCCCGGCCAGCCCGCCGTTTCGGTCACGCAGGCCGACGGCGGGACGGTCGTCGCGCTGACCGGCGACTGGACGACCTCGACGGTCGCGGCGACCGACCACAGGTTGCGCGAGCTGGAAGTTCATCCCGGCGCGCGGCGAATGCTCGTCGACCTGTCCGGCCTCGGCCGGCTCGACACGGCCGGCGCCTGGGTGATCTACCGGCTGACGGCCTCGCTGAAGCGCGCCGGCGCCGAGGTCGACATCGCCGGCGCGAGCCGGGACGCAGACATCCTCGTCGGCGCGGTGCGCGAGGCGGCCGCCAGGCGCGTCGAGCCGGCGCCGGCGCGGCGCGACTTCTTCGTGCTGGCGCTGCTGGAGGCGACCGGCAAGGGCGTCTACGGCATGCTCGGCGACGCCAAGCTGGGGCTGCACATCCTCGGCGCCACGATCCGCGGCGCCCAGCTCAAGCTCGGCCGCGGCCACGCCATCAACCCGGCGGCGATCGTCAACCAGGTCGACCGCATGGGCATCGGCGCGATCCCCGTGGTGCTGCTGATGTCGGCCATCGTCGGCGCGATCATCGCCCAGCAGGGCGCCTTCCAGCTCCGTTTCTTCGGCGCCGAGATCTTCGTCGTCGACCTCGTCGGCATCCTGGTGCTGCGCGAGCTCGGCGTGCTGATGACGGCGATCATGCTGGCCGGCCGCTCGGGCAGCGCCATCACCGCCGAGATCGGCTCGATGAAGATGCGCGAGGAGGTCGACGCGCTGACCGTCATCGGCCTCAACCCCGTCGGCGTGCTGGTCTTCCCGCGGCTGGTGGCGCTGCTGATCGCGCTGCCCTGCCTGACCATCCTCGCCGACCTCGCGGCGCTCGTCGGCGCGATGGCGGTCGCCTGGAGCTATTCGGGCATCCCGCCGGAAGCCTTCCTCGACCGCCTGCAGGCAGGCATCGGCATCAACACCATCATGGCGGGGCTGATCAAGGCGCCGTTCATGGCGCTGATCATCGGCATCATCGCCTCGGTAGAGGGCATGAAGGTCGAGGGCAGCGCCGAATCGCTCGGGCGGCGGGTGACGGCCTCGGTCGTGCGGGCGATCTTCGTGGTGATCGTCGTCGACGGCATGTTCGCCATGTTCTACGCGGCGATCGACTTCTGAGGCGGGCGATGGCGGACGGCGACGCAACGCAGGAGAGACCCGCGACGGCACCCGCCACCCCGCCGGCCGGGCGCGGCGGCGAGCCGATCATCTCGGTGCGCGACGTCACCGTCGGCTTCGGCGACAAGCTCGTGCTCGAAAACCTGTCGCTCGACATCTATCCCGGCGAGATCCTCGGCTTCGTCGGCGCGTCGGGTTCCGGCAAGTCGGTGCTGCTGCGCACCATCCTCGGGCTCAACCGCAAGCGCGGCGGCACGATCCGCCTGTTCGGCGTCGACGTCGACAAGGCGAGCGAGGCCGAGCGCATGCAGATCGACATGCGGATGGGCGTGCTGTTCCAGCACGGCGCGCTGTTTTCCTCGCTCACCGTGCGCGAGAACATCCAGGTGCCGATGCGCGAATATCTCGACCTGCCGCGCAAGCTGATGGACGAGCTGGCGGTGCTGAAGCTGGAGCTGGTGGGCCTCGACGCCGACACGGCTGGCAAGATGCCGCACCAGCTCTCGGGCGGCATGATCAAGCGCGCCGCGCTCGCCCGCGCGCTGGCGCTCGACCCCGACGTGGTGTTCCTCGACGAGCCGACCTCGGGCCTCGACCCTATCGGCGCCAGCGAGTTCGACGAGCTGGTCGCCAAGCTGCGCGAGACGATGGGGCTGACCGTCTACATGGTCACCCACGACCTCGACAGCCTGTTTTCGGTGTGCGATCGCATTGCCGTGCTCGGCCAGAAGCGCGTCCTCGTGCAGGGCACGATCGAGGACATGCTGGCGAGCGAAGAGCCCTGGGTTAAGTCATATTTTCGCGGCAAGCGTGCGCGACAGATCGCCCGTGACGAACCGGCGGGAGCGTGAAGGACCGGACAGATGGAAACCAGAGCCAACTACATCGCCGTCGGCCTGTTCACGCTGATCGCCATCCTGGCGGCGTTCGGCTTCGTCTACTGGACCGCCGGCGGCGTCGACCGCGGCGAGGTGGTGACGCTGCGCGTGCGCATCCCCGGCTCCGCCTCGGGGCTGGGGCGCGGCAGCGCGGTGCTGTTCAACGGCGTCAAGGTCGGCGACGTGCGCCGCGTCTTCATCGACATCAACAATCCCGGCGTGGCGATCGCCGACACGCGCGTCGACCGGCTGACGCCGATCACCCAGTCGACCAAGGCCGACATCGGGCTCGCCGGCCTCACCGGGCAGGCCAACATCGAGCTGCGCGGCGGCAGCACCGACGAGCCGAACCTGCTGCAGCAGGCGGAGGAGCACAACCAGATCGCCGTGATCGAGGCCTCGCCGTCTGCCGTGACCAACCTGCTGCAGACGGCGCAGACAATCCTGACGCGCGCCGACAAGGCGCTGGCCGGGCTCGAAGGCTTCGTCAACGACACGCGCGGGCCGCTGACCGACACGGTCAACAACGTCAAGACCTTCTCCGACGCGCTCGCCAGCAATGCCGGCGGCGTGGACGATTTCCTGGCGAGCGTCAGCAAGCTGTCGGACACCATCACCGGCGTCTCCGACCAGCTCTCCAGCACGCTGTCCGCGGCCGAGAACCTGCTCAATTCGGTCGATCGCGACAAGGTCGCGGGGATCGTCGACAACGTGCAGCAGGTGACGCAGAATTTTCGCGATTCGACCACCAAGCTCCAGGGCATCGTCGAGAAGGTCGATGCGACGGTCGCCTCCATCAACGACTTCACCGGCCAGGCCGGCCAGGCGATCGACAAGGTCAACAAGGTGCTCGATGGCGTCGACCCCGCGACGGTGAGCACGGCGCTGACCAACTTCCAGCAGACAAGCCAGACCATCAACTCGGCCGCCAACGACATCGCCAAGGTGACGACGCGCATCGGCGAGCGGTCCGGCGATATCGACAAGGCCATCGCCGACGCCGCGCAGCTCGCAGACAGGCTCAACAAGGCCTCGGTGCGCGTCGACGGAGTGTTGCAGAAAGTCGACAGTCTGCTCGGATCCGGCGACGCCGAGGGCGTGATGGCGGACGCCAGCGCCACGCTGAAGGAGTTCCGCAAGGTCGGCGAGACGCTGAACTCCCGGCTCGGTGCCATCACCGACGGATTCGCCCGGTTTTCCGGGCAGGGCCTGCGCGATTTCGAGGCTCTGGCGCAGGAAGGCCGCCGCGCGATCCAGCGCATCGAGGCCGCGATCACCGATTTCCAGCGCAATCCGCAGCGGATTCTCACCGGCGGCGAGGGCAGCGTGCGCGAGTATGACGGCCGCGCCCGGCGTTGACTTTGGGTAGCCGCCGCCCCAAGACATTGTGACAGGGGAGTGAGAGGGGCGTCGCCAGGGGTTGGCGCGGCCCGCAGGACCGGCGGATTGGCGTGAGAGTAGGGCGGTTTGCATTCGGTGCGCTTGCGTGCGTGCTCGTTCTGTCGGGCTGTGCGGTGCTCGGTGGCGGCTCCAAGCCGCTCGACACGTTCGAGCTGACGGCGGTGTCGCCGGCGGCGGGCCATGCCCGCACGACCCGGCGGCAGGTGCTGGTGGCCGAGCCGACCGCGCTCAAGGCGCTCGACAGCGAGAGCATCGTCGTCAAGCCGTCGGCCAAGTCGATCCAGTATCTGGGCGGCGCGCAATGGGCCGACCGGCTGCCGCGCATCGTGCAGGCGCGGCTCGCCGAGACGCTGCAGCGCTCGGGCCGCTTCGGCGGCGTCGGGCGGCCGGGCGACGGGCTGGCAATCGACTACCAGGTCCTCACCGACATCCGCTCCTTCGAGGTCCGGCTCGACGGCGGCAACCGCGCCGAGGTCCAGCTCTTCGTGCAGTTGCTCAACGACCGCAACGGCGTGGTGCGCGCCTCGCGGCTGTTCACCGCGGCGGCGCCGGTCTCGGGCGAGGGCGCCGACGCCTTCGTGGCCGGCCTCGACAGCGCCTTCCACAAGGCCGCCCTCGAGATCGTCGACTGGCTGACGCCGCTGATCTGAGGTGCCAGCCGCTCCCGAGCGGGGCGCGGGAGCCTGCGGCATCCACCGGTTCAGTTCGGCGTCAGCATGCCGGACACAGCTCTCGACGGCGATGCGGCGCTCGATATGGCTAGTCGCCCACGTACGAAAGACGAGTCGTGGTTAGGAGCGAGCTTGCCGTTTTGCCATACACGCCCGCGCCTATGACGACGCTCGATATCTTGTCGAGGATGTCGTCGCTTATCGGCATCTTGGCGTCCGCTATCGTCTTCTTATCCTGCGCGATACGGATGCCGCTTCTATCGATCGTGAACGAGAGCGTCGTGCGCCCCGTCTCCGCGACCTGCGCAAAAACAGACATGGGCCGCTGCAGCAGCTTGACGCGGCCATAGAGGTCGATGTCGTTCTTCGACATGAAGGTATCCCTCTCCGGATCGTAAGCCCTTCCGCTTAAATTGCCGATGCCGGCTGCCAGCCCATATGGGGAAGGCACGAGGGAGTGAATGCGCCTGGCCCAGAATGCATCCAGCAGCCACTTGTCATTGGACGCCGAACGCGGATCGGCCTTCATGGCTTGAATTCGCTGTTGCATTTCTTCGAAATAGGGCCACGGAAGCTGATTGCGCTTCGCTCCGGGATCAACCAGGTCGATCGATGTCCATTCTCCGCCGTGGCCCCGTTCCCAAACGTCGCCCCACGGGTACATGCCGACGAAGACACGCCCGCCCATGAGCGCCAGCGACTGCGCTTCACGATAGTACGGCTCACCGATCTTGTTCAGGTAGTCCAGCGTTGCCGTTTCGAATTGCTCATGGTTTTGAAAGCCATCCACTCCGTTGGGCGGAGCTTCGATGTCTTTAACCGACCAATCCGTCGGACTTATCTCGTATAAGAAGCCGCGAGGAAACGTTCCGACAAGGATCGAATTGCGGAATACGAGAAACGAATAATATTCGAAGACAGGATTCTGATGGAGAACGAAGGCCTTCTCGCCGTCAAATCTCATCAGCATTCCGGAGCCGCCGATCAGAATTTGAACGTCGTAGCCTATCATCGAGTAGACCATCCGGTTCCCATCCGGGAGGGCGAATGTGGTGGGGTTGCAACTTTGGCCCAACCCCCACGCGCAAACGGCTAAAATACTGTGTTCTTCTCCCCCGACGGGTGCCAGCGCCACATACAACTTGCCTCGATAGTAGGTTCCCGACGAGAGCGTGTAGCCGGGAAATTGAATAACGGTCTCGTTCTTGTAGGAGACGGTCGGTGGCTCGGACTCCGTAGCGTGGCGGAATTCGAGGAGGCCGTCGGCAAGCGGAATCGCATTCTCCGAGGAGGCCATGTCGGCCCGGGTCCACCGTTTTCCATCCCATGCAGTGGAGGACGTCAGATCGACGATCTTGTTGTCCAGAACGACGAGCGACGGACGCCAACTGTCGCTAGTCGGCTTGCCCAGGTCCACGATCTTTGTCTGCTCGCTGTCAGGCCGACAATAGACTTCGAGAATCCGCGGATTGAGGTTTCGGTAGGTTTGGCCACCGCGCTGAAAGCCGGCGCTGCAAACGGTCTTGCCGTTTTCGTCGACCGCTCGAAACAACGAACGATAGTCATCGATCGTTTGAGCCGTGATGTTTGCTTTTATCGCTATCGATAAGCTTGAAGGCGTTCTGTTGTAATACTGAGTATAAACTAAGTAGAAAGAAACAATCGCCAATCCGACGGCGCATGCGATAGCCGTCTTCTCATTGCCGCCTCCGTTAACAGGCCGCACCCGAATCCCGTTTTCAAATATATGAAAAATTTGCGGCGCCGCCTAATCAAGCATCCTTACATGGCTGATCGGATATTTACCTGGGGATATGCCATGATTGCGCCACGGGCATCACCGCGCAGAGGCCGTTTCGGAATGCGCAGGGGACGGTTTCCAGAACAGACCTCGCGCCCTTGACGCGCATGTGGCGCCAACCTATTGAACCGCGTGGTGCGTCGGCGCCTGCGAGGCCTCGTGGCGGAGTGGTTACGCAGAGGACTGCAAATCCTTGCACCCCGGT
>ERZ778021.3688-NODE-3688-length-10640-cov-4.855172_pt1 | contig 10640 bp, 10 predicted proteins | sample MGYA00375751_ERZ778021 | MGnify/ENA primary metagenome ERZ778021 (study PRJEB29350, sample SAMN05389814) | bioreactor metagenome | isolation source: Thiocyanate stock bioreactor | place: South Africa: University of Cape Town | collected 2013-08-29 ... | reverse complement strand
GAGCGATGAGAGAAGTGCCGGCGAGTCCGTTACACCACAACTCGCGACTTGACTCTGACCAAGTTCGCCCTGCTCGGCATCGCCTACGCCGGCACGGGTTCGCTCTCGCAGCGCCTGAAGAAGAACTGTCCTGAATACTCGACATATATTGTCATAAGGTGTAGCGTGCCCCGAACCGTCGGGGATAAGGGCTCCGACGTCGACTCTTCGGGAGGAGAGCCTCATGAAGTTCATTCGTATTTCCGCGGCGATGGCCGTGGTTGCGCTGTGCTTTGCCTTCGCCGCGCAGGCGATGGCGACGAAGTACGTGGCGTTGGGGGATTCGTATTCGTCGGGAGTGGGGACGCGGACGTTCTACGAACCGACTTGCCAGCGGTCGGTGTACGCGTATCCGTATCTGGAGCACGAAGCGCACCCGACCTGGACGTTCGTGAACGCGACCTGCTCGGGGGCGACGACGTCGTCACTGTTGAGCTCGCAGATCTCGAGCGTCACCTCGGAAACCAACTGGGTGACCTACACGATCGGTGGCAACGACGCCGGCTTCTCGCACGTGATCACCGAATGCGCGCTGCCCGCGTGGGCCTCGAACTGCACCGGGGCGATCAACGAAGCACAGGCGATCATCAAAAACACGTTGCCGGGTCGACTCGACACGGTGAACAACGAAATCAAGGCGCGGGCGCCGAGCGCGAAAGTGATCGTCCTCGACTACCCGAAGCTGTTCAACGGTGAAGACTGCAACCTCCTCACCTTCTTCAGCGAAAGCGAGGAGGCGCGGCTGAACGAAACTGCGGAACTGATGCGGACGACGATCAGCGCGGCGGCGACGCGGGCGGGGTCGAACTTCGTCTTCCGCGACGTGATCCCGGCCTTCATCGGACACGCCGTGTGCGACGGCGGCAGCGGTTCGTCGACGGAGTGGATCAACGGCCTCTCCAGCCCGACCAGCGAAAGCTACCACCCGAAGGTGGCCGGTCATCTGAACGGTTACTACCCCGCGGTCCACGGGGTGACCGGCTAGTTGGCGGTGTGGTACTTGCCCTTCGAGTCGACGCTGACGCCGATGCAGTGACCGGTCCTTTCGACGGTGCGGCGCTGTAGCTGACGCATGGTGACGTCGGTCCCTTCGGGGCCGAACGTCGCCTGAGGGTGAATCGCGGTGATGCCCGCGAGGTCGGTGAAGCCTTTGATGCCGGCCTCGCGGGTCTTCTTGCCCGGCTTCGCGCAGGCGTGCGCCATCGCTTCGACGTCTTCGACGATGTGGATTGCCGCCGGGGTCCCCGCGAGCGATTCCAGGGTCGTCCCGCTGCCGCCGCAGCCCGCGAGGAGGAGGGCGACGGAGGCGACTGCGGCGAGGGGAAGAGGGGCACGCACGATCTCACCTTACGCCGTCCGGGGCCGCTCGCAAGGCGCCATTGAGGACCTTGCGGAGCGACGATCGGGGGGTCGTCGGGCAGGCAGAAAGTTTCCAACCGGTGCGACGAACTAAGGTTCGCGTCCCCCCGGATGGCCATCCCCGCCGTCCTCCTCCCGGAAGCAGCCTTTGAACGAGCCAGTCCAAGAGAGCCAGCTACTCGCCTTCATCGAGATCCCCAAGGGCAGTCGCAACAAGTACGAGTACGACGAGGGGCTCGACCGCGTCGTCTTCGACCGCTTCCTCTCCGGCTCGACCGTCTACCCGACCGACTACGGCTTCCTGCCCGGTCACCTGGGCGAGGACGGCGACCCGCTCGACTGCCTGGTGGTCGGCTCGGAGCCGACCTTCCCCGGCTGCGTCACCCCGGTGAAGCCGGTGGCGCTGTTCAAGATGCGCGACGAGAAGGGCGCCGACGACAAGGTGATCTGCGTCCCTACCCGCGACCCGCGCTGGTCCCACATCGAGAGCCTCGACGACGTGCCCGAGCAGCTGCAGCAGGAAATCGAGCACTTCTTCAACGTCTACAAGAACCTCGAAGACAAGCCGGTCGAGACCGACGGCTGGCACCCGCTGGCCGACGCCGAGCGGGCCATCGACGAGGCTCGCCGGCGCGAGCTCGAGGCCAAGGGCGAGTAGCTCCCTGCCCCCTCCGCGGCGCCGCCGCGGATGAAGTTCCACACCCCCGCCGCACCTTTTAGAAAGTTGACGGGTTCTTTCGGCATCTGAGGTGCCGCGGCAGCGAGGCGGCGCGAAAATACCAACCCGTACAGGGAGGGAAGAAGCATGTCTGCATCCGGACGCAGAGGTGTAAGTAGACGCATGGGCCGACGCGCCCGCATCGGGATCCTGGCGATGGCACTGGCCACCGCCTGGGCGTTGGTCATGGCAGTTGCAGCAGGGGCGACGACGGTGACGGTGGGCAGCGTGATGCCGCCGACCTTCACCTCGACCCCCTTCGGAGGTGTGCGTACCCAATTCAACACCGCGTTGCCCGAGGCGGGGTCGAACCTCACCTCGCCGGTCACCGGGGCGATCGTCCGCTGGAAAGTCCAGGGGGCCAAAGGCGGACCGTTCACCTTGCGGATCCTCCACCCGAACGGTGCCGGCGCCTACACGGCGGTCGGCGCGAGTGCACCGGTGACCCCGAAGGACATCGGGATCGAAACGTTCTCGACCCAGCTGCCGATCCACGCCGGGGACCTGATCGGCATCGACTCCAGCAACCCGACCGACGAAATCGGCGTCGCCAACGTCGGGCCCGCCACCTACGGCGTGTTCTCGACGCCGCCGTTCGAAGGGTCGACGAACGCCCCCTCGTCGACGGTGACGTCCTCGGAGCTGGAGCTCAGCGCCGAAGTCCAGCCCGCGCCGGCGATCACCGGGGTGTCCGCCACCCAAGGCTCGATCCTCGGTGGTGAAAAAATCACCATCACCGGTACCAACCTGAACGGGACCACCGCGCTGATGTTCGGCGAAGTGGCGGCGACCAGCTTCAGCATCACCGGTGAGGAAAGGATCACCGCGGTCGTCCCGTCGCAGGCGAAAGTCGGCACCGTCGACATCGTCGCGACGACCCTGGCAGGTGAAAGCCCGCTCACCAAGGCCGACAACTACACCTACCTCGGCTGCACGGTGCCGAGGCTGGTCGGCCGTCGACTCGCGGGCGCCAAGAACGCGATCCGCGGCGGCGGCTGCACGGTCGGCAAGGTGACCAAGGTGAAGGCGGCCAAGAAGAAGAAGGGCAAGGTCGTGAAGCAGAACCCGGAAGCGGGCCGCGTGCTCGCCCCAGGGACGAAGGTCGCGATCAAGCTGGGGAAGTAGCCGGCGCCTGGTCGAGGGCGGGCGCCGGCAGGAACCCGGCGCCCGTCCAGACCATCCGCAGGGTGTTGGCGAACGCCACCGCCCAGGCGACCAGCAGCAAGGCGAAGAGGCAGGCCGCGAGCCAGGCAAAAGCCCTGGCTCCGGTCTGCGCCGCCAGCTCGGAGGCCCCGGTGACGACGGTGCCGACCGGGAAGGTGAAGCTCCACCAGGTCATCGAGAAGCGCAGGCCGTGGTGCAGCGCCCGCAGCGTGACGACCGCGACGATCGCCATCCAGGTCAGCGCGAACCCGATCACCGGCAGGCCGTAGACGACGCCGAACGCTTCCAGGCCGGTGCCGTAGGGAGCTTTCAGCAGTTCGCCGGCGTGCGGACCGAGCAGCCCGACCGCGGTCACCGACTGGCCCAGCGTGCCGAGCACGATCCACAGCGTCGGCACCATCCGCGGCGGGCCGCTGCCGACGTAGATCAGCCGGAACCAGAGCAGCATGATCATCAGCAGCGAGAGCACCAGGCTGAGGCCGAACATCGCGTAACAGCCGAACAGCATCGCCTGCTGGAGGCCGGCGGTCGGCAAGTGGGAGATCAGCGCTGCGCCGGTCGAGGCCGAGACCATCGGCGGCACCACCGGCAGCAGCCAGGTGGCGAAAGTGCGGCGCGGATCGAGGTCCCCGCGGCGGATCATCAGGACGGGGATGAGGACGGCGGTCAGTAGACCGAGCGCCGTGCCGATGCCCCAGAGCACCGAGTCGACGACGATCGCGGCCTCGGTGCCGATCAGCGGCGCCGCGACCAGCATGGTGCCGGCGCCGACCGTGAGCAGCGCCATCGGCGGGCAGCCGTAGAAGGGCGCCATCGCCGGGTCGTCGAGGTGGGCGCGGCGGCGCTCCGGGTGTCGGACCCAGTGCGCAACGGTGGCGCCGAGGAGCGTCACCAGGAGAACCACCGCGAGTGCCCACGGCACGATCGCCAGGTCCCGGGCGAGGGGCCAGTCGAAGGGGAGGAGGACGGCGGCGTTGGCGACGATCCCGGTCCCCATCACGGCGGCGAACCAATTGGGGCCGAGATCGCGGTACGTGGCGGTGCTCATGGACGACACGGTCGCGCGGATGGGTCCCGGGAACCAGTCGCCTTGCGCACCAGACATTCCAAGCCGGAATGCATATAGACCCAATTTCAGGCACGAAGCCGTAATTCCATGCTGGAATGTGTCCATGCCCGATCCGCTTTCCTCCCGTGAGCTGGCCGCCTTCCTCGCCGCGATCGAGACCGGCAGCGTCCAGGGTGCCTCGGAAGCGCTCGACCTGACCCAGTCGGCGACCACCAAGCGCATCCAGGCCCTGGAGCGCCGCCTCGGCGTCACCCTCCTCGTGCGCGGCCGCCAGGGCGTGCGCCCGACCGAGGAGGGGATGGCGCTCTACCCGGAGGCGCGGCGCGGGCTCGACGCGCTGGCGCTCGCCGAGGGCGCCGTCGCCGGCCGCCGGGCGGCGCGGCCGCTGCGGATCGCCGCCAGCCACACGGTCGGCGAGGCGCTGCTGCCGAGCTGGTTGACCGCCTTCCGCGCCGAGCTGTCCGGGGTGCACCCGCAGGTCGACGTGACCAACTCGCCGGGGGCGGTCGCCGCCCTGCGCGGGGAGCGCGCCGACGTCGGCTTCGTCGAGGGGCTCGAACCGCTCGACGGGCTGGAGACCAAGGTCGTCGCCCGCGACCGGATCGTTCTCGTCGTCGCCGTCGGACACCGCTGGGCCACCCGCCGGGCGGTCAACCCGCGCGAGCTGGCGGGCGGCCGCTGGATCTCCCGCGAGTCGGGGTCCGGGACGCGCGCCGTCGCCGCCGCGGCGCTGGCCGAGGTCGGCGTCGACCTCGAGCCCGACCTCTCGCTCTCCAGTCTCGAAGGCGTGAAGCGCTCGCTCGCCGCGGGCGGCTTCGCCCTGATCTCGGAGCTGGCCCTGGAACCTGACCTCGGCGCCGGCCGCCTCGTCGCCGTGCCGCTGAAAGACCTCGAGATCGAGCGCTCCCTGACCGCGATCCGCCGCGCCGGCGGCCACCCCCAGGAGCAGGCCCGCCGCTTCTGGTCGTGGCTCCCCACCGTCGCCGATTGAGTTCGCAGTTCCGGCCGCTATCCGGTCATTAGTGCGAACTCGCCGCCAGTTCGACGCGCGGTCAGCCGTCGCCATACTTGGACGGGATGACCATCGACGCCGCCGCCGTGATCGAGACCGAGCGCCTGCGCCTCGAGCGCTGGGACGATCGCCACACGCCGCTGCTCGTGCGGCTCGCCTCGATGCCCGAGGTGATGCGGCTGATCGGCACCGGGGACCCGTGGCCGCCGCTGCTCGCCGAGGACGTCGCGCGGGCCGAGCGGCGCCACTGGGAGGACCACGGCTTCGGCTGGCGGGCGACCATCGACAAGGCCGACGGGCGCGGGATCGGCCTCGTCTCGCTGAACTACGCGGGCGAGGGGACGGCCGGGCTCGATCCGGAAGAGCGGGAGATCGGCTGGTGGCTGGAGCCGGACGCGTGGGGGAAGGGGCTGGGGACCGAGGGCGCCGCGGCGCTCCGCGACGAGGCCTTCGAGGTCCTCCAGATGCCCAGCATCATCGCCCGCATCCAGCCCGAGAACGACGGCTCGCTCGGCGTCGCCCGCAAGATCGGCATGCACTTCGACTTCGCCACCACCGGCCGCAGCGGCGAGCGGATCGTCGTCTACCGCCTCGACCGCCCGTAGCCGGCAAGTGCGTTCGCACTTATGACCGCTATGCGGTGATTACTGCGAACGCATCTGCGTCAGGGGCCTTCGCGGACGCCGCCCATCTCGGTGAAGACGCCCTGCGTGTCGTCGGTCGCCCGCTGCTCGTCGGCGATCACGTGGGAGACCGCGTTGATCAGCGCCAGGTGGGTGAAGGCCTGGGGGAAGTTGCCGAGGTGCCGTCCCGATTTTGCCTCCAACTCCTCGGCGTAGAGGTCGAGCGCGCCGGCCATCGTCAGCAGCCGCTCGCAGAGCTCCCGCGCCCGCTCCTTCTCGCCGATCTCCGACAGCGCCGAGGCGAGCCAGAACGAGCAGATCAGGAAGGTGCCCTCCTTGCCGACCAGCCCGTCGTCGGTCTCGTCGACCTTGTAGCGGAGGACCAGCCCGTCCTCGGTCAGGTCGCGGGCGATCGCCTCGACCGTCGCCACGATCCGCGGATCGTCCGCCGGCAGGAAGCGGTACAGCGGCATCAGGAGCAGCGAGGCGTCGAGCGCGTCGGTGTCGTAATGCTGGCGGAAGACCCCGTCGCGGCAGCCTTTCTCGCAGATCTCGACCTTGAAGGCGTCGGCCTTGGCGCTCCACTCGGCGGCCAGGTCATCGTGGCCGATCTCTTCGGCGAGCCGCGCGCCGCGGTCGGCCGCCACCCACATGCTCACCTTCGAGGAGACGTAGTGCTGCGGCTCCCCGCGCGACTCCCAGATCCCCTGGTCCTTCTCCGGGAACGATTCGATCGCCTTTTCGACCTGGTGGCGGATCACCTCGCGGTCGGCCTGCGTCCCCGTCCCGCGCAGTGCTTTTTCGTGCAGGTAGACGGAGTCGAGGAGCGCGCCCCAGACGTCGTTCTGGCGCTGGTCGAACGCCCCGTTGCCGATCCGCACCGGCCGCGCCCCGCCGTAGCCGGAGAGGTGGTCGAGGGTCGACTCGGTCAGCTCCCGCTCGTGCCCGATCCCGTACATGATCTGCAGTTCCGGGTTGTCGCGGCAGAGGGTGAGGATGAAGCGCATGAAATCGCGCGCCTCCTGGTCGAAACCGAGCGTGTGCAGCGCCCAGAGGCTGAAGGTCGAGTCGCGGATCCAGCTGTAGCGGTAGTCCCAGTTGCGTTCGCCGCCGGGCGCCTCCGGCAGCGAGGTGGTGGGGGCGGCGACGATCGCCCCGGTCGGCGTGTAGGTCAGCCCCTTGAGGACGAGCGCCGAGCTCTGCAGGTGGATCCGCCAGGGGTGGTCGGGGAATTCACCGTGGCGCAGCCAGAGCCGCCAGAATTCCTCGGTGAGCTCGCGCCGCCGCCGGGCCTCTTCGGCGTCGGCCGGCCCGCTCAGCCCCTCCCGGCCTTCCTCGCCCCAGGTGAGCGAGACGAAGGCGCGCTCGCCCTCCTTCAAGTGGATGCGCCCGCGGACCTCGCCGCCATTGGTCTCGACCTCGAGGTCGGTGCGCAGCTCCAGCTCGGTGCCGTCCTCGGCGCGGGCGATCTTTTCGCTCACCCCGGGCCCCTCGCCGACGGCGGCGCCGTCGCTCCACGTAGCCGCGCCGTGCCCGTAGTCGAAGCGCGGCAGGCACTCCATCTCGACCTCGACCTCGCCGTCGATGCAGCGGATCGTCCGCAGCAGCGAGCGGTCGGCGTCGTGGGACTCGATCGGGCCGCCCTCGTCGGGGGTCCAGGAGGCGATCGAGAGGGCGTCGTGGACGACCAGCCAGCCGGTGTCGGTGACCCAGGTGGTCTCGATCACCAGCGTCCCCGGGATGTAGCGGCGGGAGATCGGCACGATCATGTCCTTCGGGCGCAGCGAGAGCCGCCCGGCGCTGCGGTCGAGCATCGCGGCGAAGACGCTCGGGGAATCGAAGCGAGGGAGGCACAGCCACTCGACCGTGCCGTCGAAGGTGACCAGGGCGGAGGTGTGGCAGTCGGAAAGGAAGCCGTAGCCGCCGATCGGGGGGAAGTCGTCGGGCATCGCGGCAAGCTAACACCGCCGGCGGCCCCCAGGCCGCGACGATCCCGTCGCTACGCTGGGAAAAGATGACTCTCGTCCCCGTCGCTCACGTGAGCGGCATCTTCGGTCCGCTCGAGCTGCTGCCGATGCTGATTGCCGCGGCCCTCTACGCGCGCCGCGCCACCACGCTGGCCCGGCGCGGTCGCCCGGTGCCTCTCTGGCGCCAGATCTGCTTCGCCGCCGGCCTCCTCTGCATCGCCGGCGCCCTGATCACGCCGCTCTCGGACCTCGCCGACGAACTCGTGATCGCGCACATGATCGAGCACCTGCTGATCGGCGACATCGCCAGCCTGCTGATCGTCCTCGGGCTGACCGGGCCGCTGTTGCAGCCGATCCTCGCGATCCCGATCTTCGACCGCCTGCGCATCCTCTGCCATCCGGTCGTGGCGCTGGCGCTGTGGACGATCACGATCTTCACCTGGCACGCGCCGCCGCTCTACGAAGCCGCCTACGGCAACTCGGCCACCCACTTCCTCGAGCACGCGATGTTCATCTCGGTCGGCGTGCTGCTCTGGATGCCGGTCTTCGGGCCGCTGCCGAACCCACCCTGGTTCACCGCCGGCTGGAAGGTCGTCTACGTGATCGTGATGCGGCTGATCGCGACCGTGCTCGGCAACATCCTGATGTGGGACGGCCAGGTGCTCTACAAGGTCTATGCGGCGGGCGAGGCGAAGCACGACATCGAAGCGCTCGCCGACCAGTCGATCGCCGGTGTGGTGATGATGGTCGAGGGGGTCTTCTTAGGTCTCGGCGTGCTCGCCTGGTTCTTCTTCCAGGCGGCGACCGAGGGGATCGAAAAGCAGCGGCTGCTCGACCTCGCCTTCGAGAACGGGGTAGAGCTCGAGCCGGAGCGGGCGCAGCGGGCGTGCGCCGCCGGGAAGAGCGCGCGCGAACGCCTCGAGGCCCAGATCCTCGCCGACGCCGAGCGCGCCGGGGCGGCGATCCCATGAGCTCGGCGCTCGTCACCCCAAGGGGAGCCGGCATCGGGCGAACGCGGCTGGGGGCGCTCGTCTTCGTCGTCGGAGCGGCGAGCCTCGGGGTCGAGATCGCCGCCGCGCGGTTGCTGGCGCCCTACTTCGGCGCCTCGACGATCGTCTGGGCGAACACGATCGGGATCGTCCTCGTCGCCCTCTCGATCGGCTACTGGGTCGGCGGCAAGGTCGCCGACCGGCGCCCCGGGGCGAGCGGCCTCGGCGGCCTCGTCCTCGTCGCCGCGGCGCTGATCGCGGTCGTCCCGTTCGCCGCCCGTCCCTTCCTCGGCTTCTCGGTCGAGGCCTTCGAGGGCCTCTCGATCGCCACCTTCGCCGGCTCGCTGTTCGGGATCCTGATCCTGGTCGCGGTGCCGGTGGCGCTGCTCGGCGCGGTCTCGCCCTGGGCGGCGCGGCTCGCGGTCGGCGAGGGCGGCAGCGGCGCGGGGGAGGCGGTCGGCCGCCTCTACGCGATCTCGACCGCCGGCTCCCTGCTCGGCACGATGACCTCGGCGCTGGTCCTGATCCCGCTGCTCGGCACCCAGCGCACCTTCATCGCCTTCGCCCTGCTGCTCGCCGTCGTCGCGGTGCTCGCCTCCGGGCCGCGCGCGCTGGCGATCGCCGGGGCCCTCGCGTTCGCCCTCGTGATCCCGCCCGGGGCGATCAAGGAGGGCGAGGACGAGCGCGTCCTCTACGAGGGGGAGACCGTGCAGCAGTACGTGCGGATCGTCGAACGCGAGGACGGCAGTCGGGTGATGGAGCTGAACGAGGGCCACGCGGTCCACTCGCTCTGGCGTCCCGACAGCTACCTGACCGGCGACTACTGGGACGGGCTGGCCGTGCTCCCGGCGGTGAACGGGCGGGCCGAGCCGCGCCGGGTGGCGATCCTCGGCAACGCCGGCGGCACCGTCGCCCGCGCCTACGGTCACTACTTTCCCCGCACCGAGGTCGACGCGGTCGAGATCGACGGCGCGCTCACCGACCTCGGACGGGAGTACCTCGGCCTCGACAACGCGCGCATGGACGTCTACGAGGAGGACGCGCGGCCCTGGCTCGAGGCCTCGGAGGGCGGCTACGACGCGATCCTCGTCGACGCCTACCGCCAGCCCTACATCCCCTTCTACCTGACCACCGCGGAGTTCTTCCGGCTCGCCGCCGAACGGTTGGCGCCGGGCGGGGTGGTGATCGTGAACGTCGGCCACCCGGAGGACTCCGAGGCGCTCGAGCGGGTGCTTGGCGCGACGATGGCGACCTCGTTCCCGCGCGTCCTCCGCGATCCGATCGCCGACACCAACGTGCTGCTGGTCGGCGGCGGCGCAGACGTCTCTGCCGCTCGCCTCGAGGCGATCGTGACCGAGCTGCCCTTCGACCTCCGCCCGGTCGCCCTCGCCGCCGCCGCCCGCCTCGCCCCGCGCCTCCCCGGCGGCGACGTCTACACCGACGACCACGCCCCGGTCGAGTGGCTGATCGACGACTCCCTCCTGGAATACGCCGGTGGCTGACCTCGGCCCCCTCGACCGCCTCCGCGCCTGGCTCGTCACCGGCGCCCCCGGCCGCGGCGTCGCCTTCGCGATCGATTTCGCCGCGGCGGCGCGGACGATGTTGCGCGCGCGGCGGGGGTAGGGACGGGGGGCCGGGAAGCTGGCGCCCGGGGGCAGAGGGACGGGAAAGGGACGCGGCCCTCTCATAGGCGGTCCGGG
>ERZ778021.3686-NODE-3686-length-10645-cov-3.906043_pt1 | contig 10645 bp, 10 predicted proteins | sample MGYA00375751_ERZ778021 | MGnify/ENA primary metagenome ERZ778021 (study PRJEB29350, sample SAMN05389814) | bioreactor metagenome | isolation source: Thiocyanate stock bioreactor | place: South Africa: University of Cape Town | collected 2013-08-29 ... | reverse complement strand
GAAACGCCCCGCGCCTGCGATCTTTTCTGCAAGGTTCTCCGGACCGGCACCGATAGCGCCCATCCGGCAGCCACGCCGGCCGAACTCGCGCCCCAGTCCACGATGCTGGGCTGGTGCAGGGGGAATGCCGCCTGCGCGATCTCGAGCAGTCCGGCCGACAGGATCAGTCCGGCAACGACGGACCAGGCGGGCGCCCAAAGCAGCAGGCCGAGCAGGGAAAGCCAGCAAAAGGCCAGAACATGTTCCATCAGGTCGAAGCGGAACGGCAGAAACGACCTCGACGGCGCCGGAAACGAACTGAGCAGGCCGAACCAGACGACCAGGGCGGCCCCCGCCAGAAAGGCCATGCCAAGCAGGCGGCGAAGCCGCATGTTCATGGCTGGCGCTGGCTCACGTCCGGCATCCGGTTCGAAAGGTCTCCATTCCGACTGTCATGATTCCGACTGTCATGGGGGGCCGGCGCATACCGGCGGATCGTTTCCGAAGTTCGCCGCCGGTCCGCAATTTTCAACGCTACCGCACGCCGGGTGCGGCCAAGGCACCCGGTGCAGTTCTCCCGATAGCAGCGCTATGCGCGCTTATGTGTTACCCCTCTTTAAGCTGGAACCAGTTTGTCGACCGTCGTGCGCACCGGCACATGCGTAGCCAGAAATTTCATCAGCACGGTGACGCGGCCCCGATCGTCCAGGTCGACGAGGCTGCCTATTTGCCTGGCGAACGGCCCGTCCACCAGTTCCACGCAATCGCCGCGCTTGAAGCCGCTGCTGAAGTCGATGATGCCGTCGGCTCCCACCTTGGTCTTCAGCGCCTCGACGAATCCGCGCTCGACCGCGAGCGGGCCGTCGTCGCTGGCGATGATCCGCTTCGCGCCGAACGTCCCGTTGACCGAACGCCAGCGGCCGGCCGAAGAAGCTTCCAGAAACAGGTAGGTCGGGAAGAGCGGAATCGTTCGAACAAGGGTGCGCCGGGCATGACGAACCGTCCTGCGCATCTGCGGCAGGAAAATACAGAACCCTTGATTCTTCAGATTAAGAGCTGCGACAGCTTCCTTCCGGGGCTTCGTCGCAACCACATACCATTTTTTACTGTAGCTTGGGTCTGGTAGTTCCGACATTTCGTCCGTAGATATTCCGCAGCCTGCTTGCCTACGCCACCTACCGCAAACCCCTGCCTGCGTTGTTGCACAGGCACTAATGTTCGTCAAGGAAAGCATACTGGCGTGCACAGGATTTCCGGGACAAAGTGATTCCTGCCGCATATGGAATAGCGATATGCTGGGCGCGACCTTGCCGGAATGCGTCTCCCAGCCCTGGCGAAGCTGCCTTTCACGGGCTGTGCTGTGGCATCTGGCGCCTTGCGGCCGGCCGCTGTAAATGCTGGCCATGATAACCCTTCAGCGCTCGCCCGATCTTCAGCAGAGCCACCGGCTGCGGCTCAACACGCTGATTCGCCTGCGCTGGCTCGCCATCGTCGGCCAGAGCGTCACCGTGCTGGTGGTTGCCTACGGGCTGCGGTTCCCGCTGCCGGTCGGCCCGTGCTTCGCGCTGATCGCCTGCTCGGCCTGGATGAACCTGTTCCTCGCCTTCCGCTATCCGGCCGCGCACCGGCTCACGCCGTGGGCGGCGATGGGCATATTGGTGTTCGACAGCCTGCAGCTTGCCGGCCTGCTCTACATGACGGGGGGCCTGACCAACCCCTTCGCGCTGCTGCTCACCGTGCCGGTGGTCATTTCCGCGACCTCGCTGTCGCTGGTGCTGACGGCGCTGCTCGGCGTTCTGGTGATGGCCGCCGCCTCTCTGCTGGCCTTCTTCCACCTGCCGCTGCCCTGGTACGAGGGGGCCGAGCTTGCCATGCCCTTCATCTATGTCGGCGGCATCTGGATGGCGGTGCTGTCGTCCATCGCCTTCACCGGCATCTACGCCTTCCGCGTGGCCAAGGAGGCGCGGCTGCTGGCCAACGCGCTGGCGGCCACAGAGCTGGTGCTGCAGCGCGAGCAGCACCTTTCGGCGCTGGACGGCCTGGCGGCTGCCGCCGCGCACGAGCTGGGCACTCCGCTGGCCACCATCACGCTGGTCGCGCGCGAGATGGAGAAGGCGCTCGGCGACGACCCGAAGTTCCGCGACGACGTCACCCTGCTGCGTTCGCAGAGCGAGCGCTGCCGCGAGATCCTGAAGCGGCTGACCAGCCTGTCCTCCGAGGGCGAGGCGCATCTGGCGCGTCTGCCGCTGACCTCGCTGGTGGAGGAGGTCATCGCGCCGCACCGCGACTTCGGCATCCGCATCGAGCTGGATGCGGGCGAGCGGACCGGGCCGGAGCCGGTGGGGCGCCGCAATGCCGGCGTCATCTACGGGCTCGGCAATCTGGTCGAGAACGCGGTGGACTTCGCCCGCAGCGCGGTGACCGTGCGCTGGAGCTGGAACGACGATCACGTCACCTTCACCGTCATCGACGACGGGCCTGGCTTTCCGCCGGAGATACTCGACCGCATCGGCGAGCCCTATATGTCGACGCGCCAGGGCGCCGGCCGCGGCGGCGGGCTGGGGCTCGGCATGTTCATCGCCAAGACCCTGCTGGAGCGCTCCGGCGCCACGATCGAGTTCCGCAATTCCAGCGGGCCGGGACAGGGGGCCGTGGTGCATGTGGGCTGGCCGCGCCAGGTCTTTCTCAACCCGGAGGCGGCCGCGGGAAGCCTGCTGGACACGGCCTGACGCCACGGCGAATTGCACAATATGGTCAAACTATTATATCTGCCTCATGGACAGCGAGCAGGGATGTGCGTGATGAGCGGCGAAGAAGCTGGCAACGGCATGGTTACGGGCGACGACACCTCGCTCCTGATCGTCGAGGATGACAAGCCCTTCCTGACCCGGCTGGCGCGCGCCATGGAGACTCGCGGCTTCGTGGTCGATACGGCCGAGAGCGTCGAGGAGGCGGTGGGCAAGGCCCGCGCCAATCCGCCGGCCTATGCCGTGGTGGACATGCGGCTGGGCGACGGCAACGGGCTCGATGTGGTCGCGGCCATACGCGAGAAGCGGGCGGACGCCCGCACCATCATCCTGACCGGCTACGGCAACATCGCCACCGCGGTGACGGCGGTGAAGCTCGGCGCGGTCGACTATCTGTCCAAGCCCGCCGACGCCGACGACATCTTCGCGGCGCTGACCCGCACCACCGGAGAGCGCGCCGCGCCGCCCGAAAATCCCATGTCGGCCGACCGCGTGCGCTGGGAGCACATCCAGCGCGTCTACGAGATGTGCGAGCGCAACGTGTCGGAGACCGCGCGCCGGCTCAACATGCACCGGCGCACCCTGCAGCGCATCCTGGCCAAGCGCGCCCCGCGTTAGAGCATGATCCCGAAAAGTGCATAGCGGTTTTCGGATCAAGATCATGCTCCGGCAGGGAAATGGAGCTGGGGGGACCTTTCGAGGAAACCTCATGTTGCCTCTGAACCTCTATTCGCTTTCGCCCTCCAGCGGCGACACCGGCACCCCGGCGAGTTCGGCCGCCAGCAGGCGGGCGGCGCCGGCGCGCGCCATGCGCAGCATCAGCGCCTTGCGCGTGGCGGCGGCCATGCGGTGCTCGGGCGCTTCGCGCAGGATCTCCGCGCCATAGCCGTCCGACAGGATGAAGCCGCATTCCTGCGGGAATATCTCCGCCGGCACGCCGGGATGGGTGGCGAAGAAGAAGCGGTCGGAATGCAGGCGGTAGTCCGGCCATTTGCGGTCGACGCGGAAATCCTCCACCGACGACTTGATCTCGATGATCCAGATGTCGCCCTGCCTCGTCAGCGCCACCAGGTCGGCGCGGCGGCCGGTGGCAAGCGAGAGCTCGGGCAGCACATGCGCGCCCATTTCCATCAGCAACCGCTGCACGCCGCGGCGCACCAGCAGCGCACGCTCGGACTGGCGGCCGTCGATCAGCGGGTTGAGGGAAACGGGAGAGACGATGGGCATGGCCCACAATGGCAGATTTTGTTCACGGTTTGAACCCGTCCGTGCCGCAAAATCACGCCGGCCCGCCGATCCTGAGCAGGTGGTTGTCCCAGACGTAGTCGGGGGCCGAGACGCTCGCCGCGCCCGGCCGGGTGATGGCGCCGGCGCCGCTGGTGGCCATGAAGCCGGCGCGGTCGGGGGCGATGCCGCACACCTCGGCGAGGTCGGTGGCCGAAACCACCCCGCCGCTTGCCGTGTCGAACACGACATAGGAGTTGCCGGCCGGGGAGGATACGGCCATGGTGCCGGCCTCGCGGTTGGCGGCCATGGCGCCGATATAGTTGCGCAGCCGGTTCAGCACCTTTTCCGGCATGTCGAGCAGTTCGAGTTCGCTGCCGCGCGCCGCGCGCCCCACCAGCGGCGGCCGGTCGGTCGTCGCGCCCTCGTACTGGCAGCTGAACCAGACGGCGCCGGCCCGGTCCACGTCCATGTGGCGGATGGAGAGCTTGTGCAGTTCGGGCGGCAGTTCGTGCTTCTCGATCAGGTCGCCGGAAAGGCGGTCGATCAGCACGTAGGACGGCCGCATGGTGGAAAGGTTGAGCTTGGCCTTGCCGAAATCCGGGTGCGTCTCGATGCCGCCATTGGCGATCGCCAGCGTCCTGCCGTCGCCGGCTAGCAGAAGCTCGTGCGGGCCGACGCCGTGGGTGGAAAATTCGCCGATCCGGCGGAAGCCGCCGCCGGCGTCGTAGACGCCCACCATGCCGGCGGCGTTGTCGAAATCGTTCTCGGTGGCGTAGAGCAGCGCCCCGTCCGGGGAGAACACGCCGTGGCCGTAGAAATGCCGTCCTGACGGGCAGGCGAAGGTGGCGGGGCGCTCGCGCCGCGTATGGTCGAAGGCGACCGCGACCGTGCCGGGCTTTCGCGGAAACACCACCGCGCGCCGCGACACGGGGTCGAAGGTGACGTCGTGGCCGCGGTTCGGCAGGTCGACGGCGTAGAGCAGCTTGCCTTCCTCGGAAAGCACGGCCGCGCCGTAGCCGCCGCCGTGCCGCACATAGGCGGTGGCGAAGACGGCGTCGGCCTCCAGCGCCGCCGCCCAGGCCGTGGGCGCCATGGCTGCGGCGAAGCCGGCGCCGGCAGCCTTGAGGAAATCGCGGCGGTCGATGAGCGGCGTCCTGCCCATGGGTTCCGGCCTCAGTCTCCGTCCAGCGACGAAAAGCCCGCCGTCAGGCCGAAGGCGGCGGTCAGCCGCGTGCCGAACAGGTTGGACAGGCTGCTGGTGATGAGCGAGAAATGTTCGAGCAGTGCCCGGCGCGCGGGATCGGCCAGCGCCGCGTCGATCGGGCCCGCGACCTGCCGGGCCGTGTCCCCGCCGTTGACGAGCTGGATGTGGATGGATTCCGCGATCCAGCGGTCTTCCTCCGGGAGCGCCTCGCCCAGCTTCGAGACCTGGAAAAGCGCGTCCATGCCGGCAAGGTTGGCGGCGAGAGAGCGGGCGGTATTGTCCGAGCGCCAGTAGATCGCCAGCCGCGGCTTGTCGGCGCCCGGCTCCCTGCCCAGGAAGCCTTTCACGCGCACGTCGCGGATGAGATCCAGCCCTTCGATGAATACGCCCACCAGTTCCGTCACCGCCTCGTTGCCGTCGCGGTAGACCGCATTGTCCGGCCCCGGCGTCTCCCAGGTGGCGGCGAAGCCGTCCGGCTTGTCCCATGCCTGGGCGACCTCGGCCGAAATCTGCTCGACATTGCCGGCGATCGCCCTGCCGTAGGCGCAGCGATAGGGGTCGTCCGCCGCCGCCAGCGTGTCGGCGCCGTTGCCGTAGAGCACGAATTCCAGCGCCCCCAGCCCCTGCATGGCCACGCTCTTGGTGGCGACGCCCGCCGGGTCGGCGGCCGTCCCGTCCTTAGCGGCGAGCGCCGCCTGCACCTGGCGCAGCCCGATGCTCTTGCGGTCGGGCCAGAACAGCATGCGCTCCAGCCGGTTGTTCTCGGTGATCGGGCCGAAGCGGATGATCTCGGCGGTGGACCACGCCTCCACCAGGCCCGAGAACCGTTCGCGCGCGGCGTCCAGATGTTCCTGCGAGGGCGCCTCGCACAGGCTCTTCATGGCACCCGCCATCGCCACCGCGTGGTCGCGCAGGCCAGCATAGGCCGGCCGCACGAAGCCGTCGACGGCGCGCGCGATGACGTCGGATGCCTTGACCGCCGCCGCGGCCGGCTGGACGAAGGCAAGGGGCAGGGCAAGTGCAAGCGCAAGACGCCGGGACATCTAGAGGGACTCCAGGAATTTGACGAGCGCGGCGCGGTCGGCGGCGTCGGCCGCGGCGAAGCGGTCGCGCGCGGCCTGCGCCTCGCCGCCATGCCACAGGATCGCCTCGGCGAGGCTGCGGGCGCGCCCGTCATGCAGGAAGAAGGTGTGGCCGTTGACGCGCCTGGTCAGCCCGATGCCCCACAGCGGCGGCGTGCGCCATTCGCTGCCGGTGGCGTCGCCCACCGCCTGCCCGTCGGCCAGGCCCTCGCCCATGTCGTGCAGCAGGAAGTCGGAATAGGGCCAGATGAGCTGGAAGGACTGCGCCTTGTTGGGCGCGTCGCGGCGGGTGACGAATTTGGGCGTATGGCACGAAATGCAGCCCAGCTCGTAGAACACCTTCTTGCCGGCCAGCACGTCCGGCCTGTCGGCGCCGCGGCGGGCCGGCACGGCCAGGTTCTGCGAATAGAAGGTGACGAGATCCATCACCGGCGGCGGCGCCTCGGTGTCGCCCAGCCGCTCCTGCACGCCGGTCGGCATGGCAAGGCAGGGTGCCTGCGCCTGCGTGCAATCGCCCCAGCTGCGGGGCGCCTCGGGCGAGGAGATGCCGATGTCGCCCGCCAGCGCATCTGCCGACTGCTGGCGGATCGACGGCTGCTGTGCCTTCCAGCCGAAGCGGCCGAGCGTCAGTTGCCCTGTCTCCGGGTCGCGCACGATGTTGGGCCGGCCGGAAATGCCGTCGCCGTCTTTGTCGTCGGGGTCCGAATGGGCCAGTATGTCGGCCGGGTGGATCTGCTCGACCAGACCCAGCCCGATCATCGGGTTGGCGATGCGCGGCGAAAGCGTGGTCGCCGGATCGAGCGGTCCGTAGGCGAGGTCCTCGATCGAATAGGCCGGCTTGCGCAGCGAAACAACGCTGCCGTCGCCGAGCGTGACGGGCTTTTCCTCGTAGGTGATCTTCATCCGGCCCTCGCTGGCCAGGCCGGGCACGGCGAGATCCTGCAATTGCGTGCCGTAGACGGGATCGGGGAAGTTCAGCGCCTTGCGCTCGGCGTGCATGGCTCTTTCCTCCTCGGTGGCCGCCTCGCGCGCCAGTCGCAGGAACATGGAGGTGGCGTCGGCGCCGCCTTCCGGCGGATGACCGCGTCCGTCCTTCAGGTGGCAGCTCTGGCAGGCACGCGCGTTGAACAAGGGCCCCAGTCCGTCCGACGCCTGGGTGGAGGAGGGCGACGACACCCAGTTCTTGCGGAACAGGGCGTTGCCGAGCTTGAAGGTGCCTTCCTCCTCGAAGGTGATGTTGGCGGAGGGCTGCGAGAAGGAATCGGCGTTGATGCGCTTCTTCGAGGTGCCGGCGCCGCCCTGCATGACCTCGAATCGCTCGGCCCTGGTGAAGTCCGCCGTGGGCCTGGTCACGGCCTCGACGCGGGCGAGGTCCCCCGGCGTAAGATCGAAGCGGCTTCCGGCCAGCCCGGGTGTGTCGAGATCGCCTGCGATGACGGAAGCCGGACTCAGCGCGGCGGCGGCCAGCGCCAGCAATGTCATCCGGATGAACCGCCGCCGGCAACTACAGGGGGCGGCGGCTGGTTCGCGATGCGTGCGGCGGCGCGGCAAATCGAAAAAGCGCCGCATTCCGCCATGCCCTATTCGGCTTCGTTGGCCGCTGCGGCATTGAGCTGTCCGTACTTCTCCTCGCCGATGGAGGCGAGCAGGTCGAGCTGCGTCTCGAGGAAGTCGATATGGCCTTCCTCGTCGGCGAGCAGTTCCTCGAACAGCTTCATCGTCACGTAGTCGCCGAGCTCGTTGCAGATCTCGCGCGAGCGCTTGTAGGAGGTGCGCGCATCGTATTCGCCGGCCAGGTCCGATTCCAGCACTTCCTTGACGTTCTGGCCGATGCGCAGCGGCGCCACGGATTGCAGGTTCGGATGCCCTTCGAGGAAGATGATGCGCGCCACCAGCTTGTCGGCGTGGTGCATCTCCTCGATGGATTCCTCGCGCTCCTTCTTGGCCAGCTTCTCATATCCCCAGTCCTCCAGCAGGCGGTAGTGCAACCAGTACTGGTTCACCGCCCCGAGTTCGAGGAAGAGCGCCTCGTTAAGCCGCTCGATGACTTGTGGCTCGCCTTTCATGGAGCTTCCTCCCAAATTGATCGCGCAGGGCCCTGACGCGATCGAGGTGTGAAACGATATCCATCCCGCCCGCCTGCGAACGGACGTGATATTCTTCGGTGACCCGAATGATCGTTTCGACCACATTTGGGAAGCAGCCGCAACAGCGGCCGCGCTTCTTCATCGCATGATACACTTTTGCCGGCACGATGAGCTGCCACGGATCCTCATCGAGCAGGCGGACGATCGTCTGTTCGATCTCCTTTTCGGTGACGATGTTGCAGTGGCAGATCAGCATGTCGTGCTCTGGATGGCTGGCGGCGTGCGCTTCGGTTCCGCTCGGCTTTCTGGTTCCTGATTGTCCGGCCGGTTCCCCGGCCGGCGTCAAATGCCCTTATTGGAAGACCTTGTCCGGCGCATCGAGGCTGTCGGAGCCCTCGAAGGCGATGGCGTCGAGCTTCAGCGTGGAGACCACGCGCTCGATCGACTTGGTCTGGTCGACCAGCGCGTCGATCGCCGCCTGAACGGTTGCGTTGCCTTCCGCGTTGCCCTCGCCGATCTGCTGGTCGTAGGCTTCGCCGGCCTCGGCGCGCGCCTTGATCGCTTCCATCTTGGCCACGGTGGCGTCGAGCTTGGCCGACATCTCCTGGCCCAGTGCCGGATCGGCCTCCTTGACCAGGTCCGAAAGCGACGGGCCGGAAACCTCCGTGCCATCGACGCGCTTGTAGCTGGCGTGATAGGCGGCGCGGATGCCGACGGCGTCTTCAAGATGCGACATGTAGGTGTTGTCCGAGAAGCAGTCGTGCTCCTCCTCCGGATCGTGCAGCAAGAGGCCGAGCTTCATGCGCTCGCCGGCCAGTTCGCCGTAGGAGAGCGAGCCCATGCCGGTGAGGATGGTCGAAAGGCCGGCCTTCGGGTCCTCGTCGGTCAGCGCCTTGCGCGCCGCGCCGTCCGCCTTCCAGTTGCCCACCATTTCCTTGAGGTCGGAGACGAGCAGGTCGCTGGCCGACTTCAGGTACTGCGCGCGGCGGTCGCAGTTGCCGCCGGTGCAATTGGCGGTGTCGTAGTCCGTGTAGGGACGGTTGCCTGCGCCCGGACCCGTGCCGTTGAGGTCCTGCCCCCACAGCAGGAATTCGATGGCGTGATACCCGGTGGCGACGTTGGCCTCGATGTCGCCGGCCTCCTGCAGCGTGCCGGACAGGAATTCCGGCGTCAGGTTGGAAGCGTCTATCTCCTTGCCGTCGATCTTGATCGTCTTGTTGGCGATGACGTTGGCGGTATAGAGCGAATTCTCGTCCGATTCCGTGCCGTAGCTCTTGTCGACATAGTCGATGAGCCCTTCGTCCAGCGGCCAGGAATTCACCCGGCCTTCCCAGGCGTCCACGATCGGATTTCCGAAGCGGTAGACTTCGGTCTGCTGGTAGGGGATGCGCGCGGCCTTCCAGGCTTCGCGGGCGGCCGCCAGCGTCTCGGCCGAGGGCTTGGCGATCAGCGCGTCGACGGCCGCGTCCAGCGCCTTGGCCGCGGTCAGCGAGTCCTCGTATTTGGCAAGCGCGATGTCGGCATAGGTGGCGATGACCGCCTTCGGATCGGTTTCGGCCTTGGCCGGAAGCACGATGGCCGCCACCGTCAGCGCCATCGTGGCGCCGACCGCCGTAAGCTTGCCGCCCCACCGTCGCGTAACTCTGGTCAGCATCATGGGCGTCGTCTCCTCGGGCGGTTCGGCGGCCAGGCCGCGCTGGGGGCAGGAAGGAAGCGGTTGCGATGTCGGGAAATGCCGGGCGCAAGCCTTTCGCCGGCAGCGGCCGGGCAGGAAGCCGCGAGGCGGCGGATTTCGCCGGAAAAGGGCACCGGTATGCCTCCAATCGAAAGGGTTCAAGGCCCAGACATCAAAGGAATGCGCCATCGGCGCGTATCTCCATAAACCGGCGAAGGTCGTGAAAGTCAACTTAAATCGTCTGGAAAAGTCAATTGAAACAATAGTTTAGAATAATTCTAAACTAGAGAAGTCAGGTTTGGAATAATCCTGCCATGCCCGCATTTCGTCCGGGCGCCTGCATGCCGGACATTGACAGCCGCCGTTCCGGGTGCGACCCGGATGCAGCCCCTTGTGGCGGAACCAGGCAATCGCCAGGTCGGGGAAAGGTTTTAGTCTGTTGCCCTCGGGTCCGCATGGCCCCGAATCTCGGGCCGAAGGCAGGTGGCCATGAAGAACGGTGTCGTCATTGTCGGTGCGGGTCATGCGGGCGTGCAGGCCGCCGCCAGCCTTCGCGAGGAGGGCTTCGACGGCCCGGTCATCCTTGCCGGCGACGAGAGCGAGCTGCCCTACCACAAGCCGCCGCTGTCGAAGACCTTCATCAA
>ERZ778021.3680-NODE-3680-length-10652-cov-5.338869_pt1 | contig 10652 bp, 11 predicted proteins | sample MGYA00375751_ERZ778021 | MGnify/ENA primary metagenome ERZ778021 (study PRJEB29350, sample SAMN05389814) | bioreactor metagenome | isolation source: Thiocyanate stock bioreactor | place: South Africa: University of Cape Town | collected 2013-08-29 ... | reverse complement strand
GCGGCGACCGCACGCGCGAGGTGCAGGTGGCGCAGGAACTGCTCCAGACCATGGGTTTCCGCCAGTTCGTGCCGATCGTGGCGGCGTGCCCCGGCTGCGGGCGCACCACCTCCACCGTGTTCCAGGAACTGGCCCAGTCGATCCAGGAGGACATCCGCAGGAACATGCCGGTGTGGCGCGAGAAATATCCGGGCGTGGAGCAGCTCAAGGTTGCTGTCATGGGCTGCATCGTCAACGGGCCGGGCGAATCCAAGCATGCCGATATCGGCATCTCGCTGCCCGGCACCGGCGAGACGCCTACGGCGCCGGTGTTCATCGACGGGCGCAAGGCCGCGACGCTCCGCGGCCCCAACATCGCCGCCGACTTCGAGAAGATGGTCGCCGATTATATCGAGCAGCGCTTCGGCCGGCATATCGGGGCCAGCGCGGCCGAATAGGGCATCGGGCCGGAAAGTGGGAACCGATTTTCGGATGAGCCCGATGCGAGGACTGGAAGGAGCGATCGAGCGGGCGCTTCCGGTTCTTCGCCGGGCGACCTAGGCCATGCGCGCGGCCGCGGCCCTTTTCGTGCTGTTCTGCCTGTGCCTTGCGGCACCGGCGTTCGCCGATCCGCCCATGCCCGGCAAGAAGCGGCTGATCGGCCGCGTCTGCGAGCTGATCGAGGCGTCGGCCGAACACACCGGCCTGCCCAGGGAATTCTTCGCGCGGCTGATCTGGAAGGAAAGCCGTTTCGACCCCAATGCGGTGAGCCCGGTCGGTGCCGAGGGCATCGCCCAGTTCATGCCGGGCACGGCCAAGATGCGGGGCCTCGAAAATCCTTTCGACATCGAGCAGGCCATTCCCGCCTCGGCGCGCTATCTGGCGGAGCTGAAGCAGGGCTACGGCAATCTCGGCCTGGCGGCCGCCGCCTACAACGCCGGCGAAAGCCGCGTCTCGCGCTGGCTGGCCTCGGGCGGCTTCCTGCCGCTGGAGACGGAAGCCTATGTGCTGGACGTGATGGGCGAGCCGGCGGACAATTTCACCGACCGGGCGCATTCCGGCGCCGTCCGTCCGCTGTCGGAAAAGGAAAACTTCGCCGTGGCCTGCCGACGCCTGCCGGCCATCATGTCGGCGACGGTGGCGATGGCCTCGATCAACGTCAAGCCGTGGGGCGTGCAGGTTGCCGGCAATTTCCGCCGCGCCGCGGCGATCGGGCAATGGCAGCGCGTGCGAGGCCGCTTTCCGGCGCTGCTGGCCGGCCACGACCCGGTGGTCAGCCGGGTGCGCACGCCGATGGGGCGGCGCGGCGTCTATGCGGTCAGGATCGGGGTGGACGACCGCGCCGGCGCCGATGCCATCTGCCGCAAGCTGCGCGGCGCCGGTGGCGCCTGCGTGGTGATGAGGAACCGCTGATCCTTCCCTGCGGGGCCTCAGGCGATCCTGGCGGCCGCCGCCTCGCTGAGCCAGGTTCCGATCTTGGCCCCGAGGCGGTCGGGCGAGATCGGCTTGGCCAGATAATCGTCCATGCCGGCTTCCATGCATTTGTCGCGGTCGCCCTTGAGCGCGTGCGCGGTGACGCCGATGATGGGCGTATGGGTGCCCGTCGCCGCCTCTGCGGCGCGGATGGCGCGGGTGGCCTCGTAGCCGTTCATCTCCGGCATCGACACGTCCATCAGGATCAGCTTGGGCGCCAGCGCACGATACATCTCCACCGCCGTGCGGCCGTTGCCGGCAATGCGGTAGGTGAGGTCCAGCCCGTTGAGGATCTGGGCGAAGACGAGCTGGTTCACCTCGTTGTCCTCGGCGATCAATATGTCGACGGCGCGCGCGGGCCCGGCGGCCGGCTCCGCCGCGGCGGGCGCCGGCGTTCCGCGAATGACGGTGAAGGCCGGAGCATTGGGGGCAGGGGCATTGGGGGCCGGAGCATTGGGGACAGGGGCATGGGCGGGGCGCGGCGCGGCGGCGGGCGTCTCGCGCACGAACTGCGCCGGCCTGCCGGGCTGGGAGCGCGCCTTCTGGATGACCGAGATGACGGTGCCCAGCAATATGGCCGAGCGCGCCGGCTTGGTCAGGTGCGCGGCGATGCCGAACTCGATGATGAGCTTGCCGAAATCCACCTGGTCGACGGAGGTGAGCAGCACGATCGGGATGGAGGACAGCCGGCTGTCGGCCGCGATCGCCCTGGCCACGTCGGCGCCGTTCATGCCCGGCATCTGGTAGTCCAGGATGATGCAGTCCACGGCCGCGCCGAGCTGGACGGCGCGGTCGAGGAAGGCGAGCCCCACGGCGCCGCTCTCGGCCGCGGCGCAGTCGAAGCTCCAGCTCCGCAACTGTTCCAGCAGGATCTCGCGGTTGACTGGGTTGTCGTCGATGACCAGCACGCGGGCGCCGGTCACGTCGACCGGCACGATGTCGCCGTCGGACACGGCCTCGTGCACGGGCAGGGAAACACCGAACCAGAAGATCGAGCCGCGCCCGACCTCGCTTTCCACGCCCATGCGCCCGCCCATCAGGTCCACCAGCCGCGCGGCGATGGCCAGTCCCAGCCCCGTGCCCTCGTGGCGGCGGGTGGAGGAGGAGTCCACCTGCGCGAACTTCTCGAACACGCTCTGCAATTTGTCGGCGGGGATGCCGATGCCGGTATCCTCGACGCGGACCTTGATCCGGGCGGCGCCGTCGGCGATCTCGCCGCCGACGTCGATCAGCACATGGCCCTTCTCGGTGAACTTCACCGCGTTGCCGAGCAGGTTGGTGACGATCTGGCGGAAGCGGCCGGCATCGCCCACCACGAAGGCGGGCAGGCGCGGATCGACGCGCACGATGAGCTCGATGTTCTTTTCGGCGACGCGGGCCGAGACCAGCGTGGCGACGTCCTCCACCGCTTCGGCGAGGCGGAACGGCGCCGGGTCGAGGGTGAGCTGGCCGGCGTTGATCTTGGAGAAATCGAGGATGTCGTTGATGATGGTCAGCAACGCGTTGCCCGACTTCACGATGACGTCGGTGAAGGTCTTCTGGCGTGGCGTCAGCTCCGTTTTGGCCAGCAGCTCGGCCATGCCCAGCACGCCGTTCATGGGCGTGCGGATCTCGTGGCTCATATTGGCCAGGAATTCGGATTTGGCCCGGTCGGCCGCCTCTGCCTTGAACAGGGAGTCGGCGCTTTCTGCGAAGGCGCGGCGGATCGCCTTTTCCATGGGCCGGAAAATCCAGAAGGCCACCGCCGCGAGGGCGGCCGCCAGCAGCACCGTCCCCCAGGGGAGCAGCCTGTCGCTGTGGGCGTCGGCAAGCCGGCGCTCGGCGTCCATGGCGGTGCGGGCGCGCACCAGCATGGGCTGCGCGAACAGCTCGTTCTGGTTGCGGATCTCGCGGTAGCTCCAGTCGTCGAGCGTCCTGGCCTGCGCCATCAGGTTGAGGTTGCGCACCATGTCGCGCGCCGACCACAGGAGATAGCCGTTGACGGAGGCCGACTTCAGCTCGTCCGCGGTCTGCTTGCTCAGGCGCGGCGAAAGGGGAGCGATCTCGGCGGTGATGCCGTCGATGCCCCGCAGCAGGCGCTCGGCGTGGCCGTGGGCGGCGGCGGCCAACTCGTCGCGCGTGTCGGGTCGCCAGGCGCCGGCCGCGGTCTCGGCGAAGGAGGAGGCATTGTTCAGGTCGCTGGAGAAGGCGACGAGGTGGGCGCCCAGCGTATCCACCTCATGGCGATAGGAATTGGTGCGGTTCAGGGTGGCGATCACGCCGCCGACCGCAAGGGCGAGGATCAGCAGGCCGGACAGGTATCGGATCCGGATGGACCGGATGAACGACGAATATTCGGGCATGCGTCAACCCCCCAACACATACGCGCAACTTTAGCGATGGGGATTACGCTGCATTACCGTTAAGATTCCGTTCCGGACCAGCCGTTCCGGGCCGGATGGAAGCCCGAAGGGGCTTAGAGCGAGACGATCTCGTCCGGAATCTCCGTCGCGCTCCAGGCTTTTGTTTCTGGGGCATGATCTTATCCGAAAAGCCTGCAACTTTTCGGGATCGTGCTTTAGCTGTCGCGCGTGGCGATGAAGGAGGCCGCGGTCCTCAGCAGCGCCGCGCGCTCGCCATAGGGCTCGAGCAGCGCGCGCGCCTGGCCGACCAGCCCGTGCAGCTGCTGCCGTGCCCAGCGCTCTCCATGCAGCGCCACCAGCGTCGCCTTGCCCGCCGCCGCGTCCTTGCCGGTGGCCTTGCCCAGCGTTCCGGCATCGGCGGTGAGGTCGAGCAGGTCGTCGGCCAGCTGGAAGGCCAGGCCGATGGCCGAGCCGAACTCGGCCAGCCGCTCGCGGTCGTCCGCGGCCGCGCCGGCGACGATGGCGCCTGCCTCGCAGGCGAAGCGGATGAGCGCGCCGGTCTTCATGGCCTGCAGCATGATGATGCCGGCCTCGTCGGGAACGTTGCGCGCGGCGTCGAGGTCGAGCATCTGGCCGCCGGCCATGCCGCCCAGGCCGGCGGCGCGGGCCAGCGCCAGCACGAGCGCCGCGCGGCGGTCCGCGGGCAGAGAGGTGGCCTCGTCGGCAAGGATGTCGAAAGCCAGCGTCAGCAGCGCGTCGCCGGCCAGGATGGCGGCCGCCTCGTCGAAGGCGCGATGCACGGTGGGCTGGCCGCGGCGCAGGTCGTCGTCGTCCATGGCCGGCAGGTCGTCATGGATCAGCGAATAGCAGTGCACGCATTCTAGCGCCGCCGCCGTGCGCAGGGCCGCCTCGCCATCGGCCGAAAACAGCGCGGCACTTTCCAGCACCAGGAAGGGGCGCAGCCGCTTGCCGCCGTTCAGCACGCCGTGGCGCATGGCCGCCAGCAGGCGCGCGGGCCGGGAAATTTCGCCGGCCAGCGGCGGGGCGTCCAGCAGGCGGCGCAGCATCGCCTCCACCGCGCCAGCCCGGGCCGCGAGCGCCTCCTCGAAGGCCATGTCGTCGTCTTTCGCCATGGCCGCGAGCGGTAGCCGACACTCAGGCGTTGCGCAAGCAGCCAAGCGCCTTTATGCCGGGGGCAGGCCTGTGGAGAGGCTCCAGGGTTTCGACCCGTGGGTTGGACCGAGGTTGGACGGGTTGGCGGAACCGATCATCGACCACGAAACCGAAGGGCTGGATATGGCGTCGCGAGGCAAGCGCCGCACACGCGCCGGTCTCAGGCGCTGGGCGCAGAGGGCGTTCGCCGTCGCGGTCGTGCTGGCCCTGATCCCCGCTGCGCTGACCATGCTCTATGCGCCCTCCTTCGTGCATCCCGTCTCGACGCTGATGCTGAAGGACCTCGTCACCTTCCAGGGCTACGACCGGCGCTGGGTGGCGCTGGAAGACGTGGCGCCGGTGCTGGCCAACTCCGTCATCATGTCGGAGGACGGCCAGTTCTGTTTCCACCACGGCGTCGATCTGGGCGAATTGAAGGGCGTGGTCGACGACGCGCTGGCCGGCGCGGCGACGCGCGGGGCCTCGACCATCACCATGCAGACGGTGAAGAACCTGTTCCTTTGGACGCGGCCGGCCACCACCTTGCGCAAGGTGGTGGAACTGCCGCTGGCCGTCTATGTCGATGCCGTGCTTTCAAAGCGGCGCATCATGGAAATCTATCTCAACATCGCCGAATGGGGGCCGGGCATCTACGGCATCGAGGCGGCGGCGCGCCATCATTTCGGCGTCTCGGCCAAGAACCTGACGCGCCGGCAGGCGGCGTTGCTGGCGGTGACGCTGCCCAACCCCTATGAGCGCAATCCAGCGAAGCCCGGTCCGGGGTTGCGGCGGCTCGCCAACCTGATCGAGCGGCGCGCGGCGAGATCGGGCGGCTATGTCGGCTGCCTCGACTGAGAGGCGGGCAAGGCAGGCAAAAAAATTCGCGGCGACGCTGGCCAAAACGGCGTGGGCCGTGTATAGGCACGCCACTTTCTTCTGGAAATCCGGCCCGAAAGCGGCCCTTTCACGAGGGCAATGACGGGCTTTGACCGATTGAGTGGAGCATATCCATGGCCGTTCCGAAACGCAAAACCTCCCCCTCGAAGCGCGGCATGCGCCGTGCGGCCGACGCCCTCAAGGCGCCGACCTATATCGAGGACAAGAATTCCGGCGAAATGCGCCGTCCGCACCACATCGACCTGAAGACCGGCATGTATCGCGGCCGCCAGGTGCTGGAGCCCAAGGAGAGCTGAGCGGCTCTTCCCGGCGGACGAATGCAAGGAAGGACCGGCCCGGCCGGTCCTTTTGCTTTTTGCGCCGGCACTCGCCAGATGCGCCCGGTTGAGCGACAGTCCTTCTCCGAGAGGAGAGGCCGATGTCCCTGACCTTGCATTTCCATCCGCTCGCGTCGTTCTGCTGGAAGGCGCTGATCGCGCTTTACGAGAACGACACGCCATTCGCTCCCAATATCGTCGATCTCGGCGACGAGCAGTCGCGCACGGCCTTTTTCAGGCTGTGGCCGCTGGGCAAGTTCCCGGTGCTGGAAGACAGTGCGCGCGGCGCTCTGGTGCCGGAATCCAGCATCATCGTCGAATATCTCGAACTGCACTATCCCGGCCGCACGGCGCTGGTTCCGGCCGATCCAGAACAGGCGCTGCAGGCGAGGCTGGCCGACCGCCTCTATGATTTCCACCTGCACGAGCCGATGCAGAAGGTGGTCCTCGACCGCCTGCGGCCCGAGGATCGGCGCGACCCGCTCGGGGTGGAGCAGGCGCGCGCCCAGATCAGGGCCGCATATGACATGGTCGAGCGCGACATGGCCGGCAGGCAATGGGCGCTAGGCGAGGCCTTTTCCATGGCCGACTGCGCGGCCTTTCCGGCCCTGTTCTACGCCGACAGGGTGGAGCCGCTGGGCCAGACGCACGCCGATCTCGCCGCCTATCTGGCGCGCCTGCGGCGGCGCCCCTCGGCCGAGCGCGTGGTGCAGGAGGCGCGGCCCTATTTCCACTTCTTCCCCTATTACGACGGCCGCGATCCGTGAGGCTCCGGCAGAGGTGCCGGCCTCAGCCCTCTTCCCAGAACTGGTCCAGCCAGATGTTCAGCTTGAAGAAGCCGGTATTGACCACGGCATAGACGCGGCGCGTGCCCTCGGCCCGGGCGCTGACCAGGCCGGCGTCGAGCAGTACCTTCAGATGCTGCGAGACGGCCGGGCGCGACACCGGCAGGCCGGCGGCCAGCTCGCTGACCGTCCTCGGCCCGCGCCGCAGCTCCTCCAGCAGGCGGCGGCGGTTGGGATCGGCAATGGCGACGAAGGCATCGGCAAGCGTCATGGTCCATTTGTGCGGCAAAGTTGCAGAAATCTCAACCGCCGGTATCCGTCTGGGTGCGGGGATCGAGCCGCGCCGCCTCGGGCGTGACGGCGCGGTCGGCCGGCTGGGTCTTGAACGCCTCGCGGCCTTCGATCGGCACCGGCGCGCGCTGGCGGATGCGCAGCAGCGTGTAGCCGGCCAGCGCCAGATGCGCCAGCGCCGTGGCCAGGAACAGCCCTTCCGGCCGCGTCCAGCCCATCAGGCCGGCGGCCAGCATCGGTCCCAGCATGGTGCCGAAGCCGTAGAGCAGCAGCAGCCCGCCGGAGACCTTGACGAAATCCTCGGCGGAGGCGTGGTCGTTGGCGTGGGCGACGGCGATCGAATAGAGCGTGTAGGCGAAGGCGCCGTAGGCGGCGGTGAAGGCGATGATGAAGGTGCCGGAGCGGAACTGCAGCAGGAACAGGGCGACGGCGACCAGGGCCGCGCCGAAGGCGGCGGCCGCCAGCACGTAGCGGCGGTCGGTGCGGTCGGAGATGCGGCCGGCCGGAATCTGCATGACCGCGCCGGCCACCACGACCAGGCTCATCATCAGCGCGATCTCGGCCGTCGAGATGCCGACGCGCGCCCCGTAGACGGCGCCCAGCGTGCCCCAGGCGCCGTTGGCGATGCCGATCAGCAGGCAGGCGACGAGGGCGACCGGCGAGTTGGCATAAAGGCCCTTCAGGTCGAGGGAGACGTCCTGCAGCGGCCGCGGATGCGCGGCCGAGGAGACGGCGGTGGGGATCAGCGACAGGCAGAACAGGATGCCGGTGATCATGAACAGCGAATCCGTGCGCACGTCGCCGCCGGCGACCATCATCTGGCCGGCCATGATCGAGGCGTAGGTGACCATCATGTAGAGGCCGAAGACGGTGCCGCGATTCTCGTTGGTGGCGCGCTCGTTGAGCCAGCTTTCGATGACCATGAAGGCGCCCGCCATGGCAAAGCCGGTGAAGGCGCGCAGCGCGATCCAGGTATATTCCTCCACGATGAGCCCGGTGAGCAGCGCGATGATGGCGGCGGCGGCGGCAAAGGTGCCGAAAGCGCGCACATGGCCGGCGCGGCGCACGATGCGCGGCGCCAGGAAGCAGCCGGCCACGAAGCCGCCCGCCCAGGCCGTTCCCATGAGGCCGAGCGCCGCCGTGGAAAAGCCCTCCACCTGCCCGCGCAGCGGCAGGAGCAGGCCGTGCAGGCCGGAGGCGGCGAGCAGGAAGGCGGTGCCACGAAGCAGCGAGAGGATCGGGCGGTAGGTTGCGAGCATCGAATCGGTCCGTTCGTGAAAGGCCCGGTCACAGAATCAGCGGCGGGGCCACCTGACAACAGGTCGTTTCGGGCTTTTCGGCGGCGAATGCCGAAGATCGCGGATCAACGGCGAAACAGCGCCTCGGCGGCGGACCTGGTGGTGTCCTTGGCCTGCAGCTCGGTCTCCAGCCGGGCGATCTCGGCCCGCAGCAGCCCGATGCGCTCGGTCAGCTCGGCGACCGACAGCAGCGACAGGTCCTGCCCGATCTCGTGCGGGGCCGGCTTCTTCTTGCGGGGCTCGTCGTCGAAGGCCGCCATGCTCGCTCCCTCCATCGCGCCTTGCCTGATTTGGCATTGATCCTGGAGGAGGGAGCATACATAGGGGAGGGGCGGAGATGCAAACGGCCGCACCGGCCGGCGCGGAGAAAGGATGATGCGATGACGAGCGAGACCATTCCGGTGAAGATGAATGCCGTCGCCATTTCCGAGCCCGGCGGGCCGCTGATGCTGAAGCTGGAGCGGCGGGACGTGCCGAAGCCCGGCCCCGGCGAAATACTCATCCGCGTCCATGCCGCCGGCGTCAACCGGCCTGACGTGCTGCAGCGCAAGGGCGCCTATCCGCCGCCGCCCGGCGCTTCCGACCTGCCGGGCCTGGAGGTGGCGGGCGAGGTGGCCGCGCTCGGGGCCGGTGCCGAGCGCTGGCGCGTCGGCGACCAGGTCTGCGCGCTCACCCCCGGCGGCGGCTATGCCGAATATGTCAAGGTGCACGGCTCCAACGCGCTGCCGCTGCCGGCGGGCTTCACCTACACCGAAGCGGCGGCGCTGCCGGAAACCTATTTCACCGTCTGGCACAACGTGTTCGAGCGCGGCGCGCTGAAGCCGGGCGAGACGCTGCTGGTGCATGGCGGCTCCTCCGGCATCGGCACCACCGCCATCCAGCTCGCCTCGGCCTTCGGCGCCTATGTGATCGCCACGGCGGGCAGCAAGGAAAAGTGCGACGCCTGCCTGCGGCTGGGCGCCGACCGCGCGGTCAACTACCGCGAGGAGGACTTCGTCGAGGCGGTGAAGGACGCGACCGGCGGCAAGGGCGCCAATGTCATCCTGGACATGGTCGGCGGCGACTATGTCGGCCGCAACTACAGCGCCGCCGCCGTGGAAGGGCGCATCGTGCAGATCGCCACGCAAGGCGGCGCGGTCGCCAGCGCGGACTTCTCCAAGCTGCTGGTCAAGCGCCTGGTGCATACCGGCTCGACGCTGCGGCCGCGCAGCGTGGAGTTCAAGGGCGCTGTCGCAGCCGCGCTGGAGGCGCAGGTGTGGCCGCTGCTCGCCACGCGCCGGGTTGCGCCGGTGCTGGACATGATCTTCCCGCTGAAGGAAGCCTGGCGCGCGCATGAGCGCATGGAGGAGGGCGAGCACATCGGCAAGATCGTGCTCGACGTCGGCTGAGCCGGGCGTCAGCCCGGCCGCATCCCACTCTCCATTCCTGCGGCGCGCGGGCCCCGCCGCCCTTAACCTTCTGTTTATGTTGCAATGCACAAAGGCATTGCTGCTATGCAAAAGCGCATGTTCAAAATTCAGGCGGCAGTGCCTATTTGAGGGGCATCGAATTCACATCAGAACGTAAGAATGGAGAGAAAGATGAACCTGATCCGCAGCTTCAAGAACTGGCGCCGTTACAACCAGACCGTTCGCGAGCTCAGCCGCCTGAATGCGCGCGAGCTGAACGACCTCGGCATCAACCGCGCCGATATCGAGCGCGTCGCCCGCGCCTCGCTCTGAGGGCGAGCCAGGAGCAGTAGCCAGAACCGAAGCCTGGCGCGCCCTCACGGGCCTGCGCCGCCGGTTCCGAGCCCGCCGGAGAAGTCCGGCGGGTTTTGTTTTATCCGATCCTGCCCGGGCGGCCGTGCCCGCCCTTTACGGCGCTTTCGTCGCGAATCTGTTGCGACGGCGCGCCGGAACCGCTATATACGCCTCGATTTTCCCATTCCGGTGGCTTCCAACACCACCGCCCGCGTCGGGAACGCGGGCGAACGAGAGGATTTTATTCGATGGCAAACACGCTTCTCATGCCGAAGGCGACCGCCGTCTGGCTGGTCGACAACACCGCGCTGTCCTTCGACCAGATCGCGCAGTTCTGCTCGCTGCATCCGCTTGAGGTGAAGGCGATCGCCGACGG
>ERZ778021.3676-NODE-3676-length-10669-cov-3.657057_pt1 | contig 10669 bp, 11 predicted proteins | sample MGYA00375751_ERZ778021 | MGnify/ENA primary metagenome ERZ778021 (study PRJEB29350, sample SAMN05389814) | bioreactor metagenome | isolation source: Thiocyanate stock bioreactor | place: South Africa: University of Cape Town | collected 2013-08-29 ... | reverse complement strand
ACAGACTAACCGGCAAGGTCGAAGAAACACTTTAAGAAAGACGGTACAACAATGAACAATACAATGAAAGCGGCAGTGTTTCAAGACATTGACCAAATGGTCGTCCAGCAAAGAGAAATCCCGAAATGCCCGGATGGCGGCATATTGGTCAAAGTAATCGCCTGCGGCATCTGCGGCGGCGACGTCCGCAACTTTCACAACGGGTTGAAAGGCGGCGTCAAAAACCAAATCATCGGTCATGAAATCGCCGGCATCGTGGCGGAAGTACACCCCTCGGTCACCCGTTTTCGCGTGAACGAGCCTGTGGCAATGGCACCGGATGTCAGCTGCGGCGAATGCTATTATTGCAAGCGGGGCATGGTGAACCTTTGCGTTTCCCACCGCATGCTGGGCACCCATTTTCCCGGCGGCTACGCCCAGTACATCGCTCTTCCCAAGGAGGTCCTGCAGCATGGATTTGTAGAGCCCATCCCCGAAGGTATGCCCTTTGCCCATGCCGCCTTTGCCGAAACCGCATCCGCTGTAATTGCCTGTCAGAAATACAATGACGTTTCGCTGGGTGACACGGTGGTGATCATCGGCGACGGACCCGTGGGCTGTTTACATATTGAAGTGGCACGTGCCAGAGGTGCTGCGAAGATCATTATGATCGGCAAGGATAAACTCACGCTGGCAAAAAGCTTTTCCCCGAACTATTTGTTTGAAAACAGCGATCCTCTAAAAGTGACCGAGGCGGTAAAGGAAATTACCGGCGGGATCGGTGCGGATTTTGTCATCTGCGCCGTGCCAACCGTAGCGGTACAGCAGCAGGCTGTGGATATGGTGCGCAAACGGGGCAGAGTGATTATTTACGGCGGCGTACCAAAGCACAACGAAATGGCAACCTTGAATTCCAACGCCATTCATTACAACGAAATCATGGTTCTCGGTGCCTTTTCCTATTCCTCCACCGGTCTTGCCGATGCGCTGAGCGCAATTCATACCAAAAAAATCAATGCAGATCAATATCTGGGAGCGACAGTGTCCTTAGACAATGTTGTGGAAGGGATGCGAATGGTAGAAACCGGGCAAGCCCTGAAGGTTATCATCGACCCTTGGATAGACTAAACAATAGACAGAAAGCTGGAAAAAACATGTATGAAATCGATACAAAGCTCCAAAAGCTGGAGTCACAAGGCAATCCGATCCGTGTTTCCCTGATCGGAGCCGGACAAATGGGCAAGGACATTGTCGCCCAAATCGAAACCATGGTCGGCATGGAATGTGACATTGTGGTGGATTTGTCCTGTGAAATCGCGGCTGACGCATACAAACAGGCCGGATACACCGGCGAGGTGGTGCAGGTCACTACCGCAAAAGAAGCAGAAACAGCCATAGCGGCAGGCAAAAAGTGTATCACAACAAACTATAAAGTCGCCATTGAAACCGCTTGTATCCAAAGTGTAATTGACGCCACCGGTTCTCCCGAAATGGGTGCCCGTGTGACAATGGATTGTATTTTTTATAAAAAACACATTGTCATGATGAACGTAGAATGCGACATTACTGTCGGTCCGATTTTACGGAAGCTCTGCGAACAGGCAGGGATTGTGTATTCGCTGACCGCAGGTGACGAACCCGGTTCCATCATCGAGGTATACCGCTTTGCAAAGGCTTTGGGCTTTACAATAGTTGCCGCGGGCAAGGGCAAAAACAACCCGCTGGATATTTATGCAAACCCCGGTATGAAAGAATGGGCAGACAAGGCTGCCGCCAGAGACATGAGCGCCCGTATGCTCGTGGAATTTGTGGACGGTTCCAAAACCATGATAGAAATGGCGGCAGTGTCCAACGCCACAGGGCTGGTTCCCGATATCCGTGGCATGCACGGTCCGAAATGTAACGTAGAAGATTTGACATCTGTCTTCTGCCGAAAGGATCAAGGCGGCATTTTAGAAAAAGAGGGCGTTGTGGATTATGGCATCGGCAATATCAACCCCGGTGTTTTTGTGATTGTCACCACCGACCAACAACGCATCATAGACGGGCTGGTTCAGCGTGACATGGGTAACGGTCCCAATTATTTGTTGTACCGTCCTTATCATCTTTGTTCCATCGAAACTCCCATTACCGCAGCACAAGCTGTGATTTACGGTGAATCCACCGGTCACCCCATGGATCATCTGGTTTCCGAATGCATCACCGTTGCCAAAAAAGATCTCAAGGCCGGCGAAATACTGGATTCCATCGGTGAATACTGTTACCGTGCTTCCATCGAGCTGGCCGCCATTGCCAGAGAAGGAACCATGCTGCCCGTAGGTCTTGCCTGTGGTGCCAAACTGTTACAGGACGTAAAAAAGGACGAGATCATCACCTACGATATGGTAGAGCTTGATAACTCATCGGTGCTGCTCCAGCTTCGCAGAATGCAGGATCAATTATTACATCAATAGAAAGAGGAAGCCATATGGATCATAAGGTCATCATCGGTTATGCCCCTACCAGGAGAAGAATTTTTAGTGCGGAAGACGCTGTTAAGTATAAAGAACTCATCCGGAACAAGATGAAGGCTATGGACATTTCCTTTGTAGATATCGATGATATCAACAGTGAGGGTCTGCTTCGCTGTGCCGAGGATGTGGACGCGGTCATTGAAAAATTCAGAGCCGCCGGCGTCAATGCGCTGTTCATCCCCCATTGTAATTTCGGCTCTGAGCACAGCTGTGCCAAGGTGGCAAAGGCGCTGGGTGTTCCTGTTTTGCTGTGGGGTCCCCGTGACGAGGCTCCCCTCGCTGACGGCAGCCGTCTTCGGGATACCCAATGCGGTCTTTTTGCCACCGGCAAGGTGCTGCGCCGTATGAAGGTGCCTTTCACCTATATCCCCAACTGCCATGTGGATGACGAGCCCTTTGAAACCGGCCTTACCACCTTTGTGGCTACTGCCAATATCATCAAGGAATTCAGAAAAGCACGGATTCTGCAAATCGACACCCGCCCCGGTGATTTCTGGACCATGATGTGCAACGAGGGAGAATTATTGGAACGCTTCGGTATTCAGCTTTTCCCTATTTCCATGGTAGAATTCACCGACCGAATCAAAGCCTTGGAAGCTTCCGACGACAGCGAAGTGGAGGCAACCGTTGCTTTCATTCGTGAAAACATGGAGGTTTGTGTGCCTGATGACGCTGTCCGTCGTGTGGCGGCGCTGAAAACCGCCATGAAATATTATGCCGAGGAAAATAACTGCAACGCCATTGCCATCCAGTGCTGGGATGCACTGCAGCAGGCACTGAAAATCATGCCTTGTTGTGCCAACGCTTTATTGACAGACGAAGGCATTCCCGTGGTTTGCGAAACCGACATTCACGGTGCCGTTACAGCAATCATGGTGCAGGCCGCCGGCATGGGCAAAACCCCCAGCTTTTTCGTGGACTGGTCCGTGCGCCACCCCACCAACGATAACGGTGAGCTGCTGCAGCACTGCGGACCCTGGCCGATTTCTCTTGCCAAAACAAAAGCAAAGCTTACCCGCCCCTTTGCGTTTCCCGAGCATTGCGCCGGTTCGGTTTCTGCCGAAATCAAGGGCGGGCTGATTTCCCTGCTCCGTTTTGACGGTGACAACGGCGAATACGGTATGCTCATGGGAACCGCCCGGGGCATTGACGGGCCTGTTACAAACGGCACTTATCTGTGGGTCGAGGTTCCCAGCTGGTCAAAGGTAGAAACCATGATCGTAAAGGGACCTTATGTGCATCATGCGGTGGGTATCCACGGCAATGTTCTTCCCATGATTTACGATGCCTTGCAGTATATCGGCGGTATCCGCTCTGATTTTTATGACGAAACGCAGGAAAAACAAACCAAAGAATATTTATTTTAATTGCACATTGGCGGGTAGCTTTATCCGCCTTGTTTGTATCAAGATAAGGATGGTTATGGCATGTTACTGGGTATTGACGTAGGCACAACCGGAGTGAAAGCGGCTGTTTTTGATGAAAACGGCAACATGAAGGGGTATGGGTTTCGGGAATATGATGTGATTTATTCTGCTCCGGGGTATGCCGAGCAGGACGCCGAAGCGGTCTTTGCCCACACAAAAACAGCGATCAGGGAAGCTGTCCGGGAAATCGGGCACAAAATCGCTGCCATCAGCGTTTCCACACAGGGAGATGCTGTAATTCCCGTTGATAAAAACCGCAGCGCGCTGTCCTTCGCCCAATTGGGCATGGATTATCGCGGCGGAAAAGAAACGGAAGAATGCAAGGCACTCTTCGACGAAAGGGAGCTGTTTCAAAAAACCGGTATGCGCCCTCATCCCATGAATTCTCTGATCAAAATAATGTGGATGAGCAAGCATGATCCCGGTCTGGCAGAAAGAACCCATCGATTTGTGACCTATGCAGATTTTATTCTCGCCAAACTCGGCAGTGATGATTTTGTCATTGATTACACCATGGCATCCCGCACCATGGCTTTTGACATTCATACCAAAGCATGGTCACAAGAAATATTGCAAAAGCTATCTCTGTCCGCCCGCTTATTCAGCACGCCGGTAGAGAGCGGAACAGTGGTCGGTACCATCGGAAAAGCACTGTCAACAGAGCTGGGTATCCATGAAAAAACACTTCTGGTCGCCGGCGGCCACGACCAGCCCTGCGCCGCTTTGGGTGCCGGTATTGTAAAAGAAAACATGGCGCTGGACTCCCACGGAACAGCGCAGGTGCTGTCTGCCTGTTTTGAGACGCCCCAAACCGGCGAAACCATGTTCCAGTCCTATTATCCCTGTTATTTTCATGTGGTAAAGGATATGTACTTTACATTCTCCCTAAACCACTGCGGCGGCATTCTGTTACAATGGTACCGTGACAATCTGGGTCTGCCCGAGGTGACACAGGCAGAAAAAACAGGCGAGCGGGCTTTTGAGCAAATTGTGAAGCTGGCCCCTAAGGGGCCTTCCCCCCTTCTCGTTCTGCCCCATTTTAACGGCAGCGGCACCCCTACCTGTGATGTAAACTCCAAGGGAGCCATCCTCGGGCTGACTTTGTCAAGCACACGCCATGATATAGCAAAAGCAATCATGGAATCCCTTGTCTTTGAACTGCGAGGAAACATGGAAACCATGGCAAAGACCGGAATTGACATTGCCGATTTGCGCTGTGTGGGCGGCGGTGCCCGTTCCCCCATTGATCTTCAGCTGAAAGCTGATATCACGGGTTTGCCCGTTGCTACATTGAAAACAAGAGAAGCCGCTTGTCTCGGTGCCGCCATCATTGCAGGATACGGTGCCGGAGTTTATGGCACCATCAAGGAAGGGGCAAATCTGACCAAAACCGACACAATCTATGAGCCTAATATGCAGCTGCATAGTCAATATGATGAAAAATACTATCTTTTTACAAAACTTTATAGTACACTAAAGGAAATCAATCCTATGCTTTAGATTGGGTGACAACAATGAACGACTTATTTGTAGTACCAAACCAAGCTATCTCCCACCAAACACTTATCCGAATTCAGTCGGTGTATGGAACTCTGAAAACAGCGGAGCGAAAAGCTGCCGATTTTATACTTTCCGACCCCGAGATGATTGCCGCCAAAAGTATCAGCGAGGTGGCCTCTGTGGCAGGCTGCAGTGAAGCGACGTTGGTGCGGCTTGCCAGACGCATGTCCTACAGCGGTTATCCCGAGCTTCGCAGCGCAGTGGTGAAGAAAACCAGCGAAGCGTCTGTATTGTATCAGGGGATTGACAAGAACGACAGCCAACTGAATATTATAACAAAGGTGTTCTCCACATCGGTTCAGGCCATTCACGACACGCTGAACATTCTGGACATCCAAAAATACGAAGCCGCCGTGGAAATACTGAAATCAGCAGGAAAAATCATGTTTCTTGGAAGCGGCGATGCATCTGCCGTGGCAATGTCAGGATTTTATAAATTCCTGCGGCTGGGGCTTGACACGGTTTGTCAAAATGAATATGATCTCCAGCTGGTCACAGCCTCCGGACTGCGGCCGGGCGATGTGGTCATTGCGATTTCCCATTCAGGGAAAACCAAGACCATTATAGACGTGATCAAATGCGCAAAGGAAGCCGGGGCAGCCATCATCGCCATCACCAACCATCCCGGTTCTCCCTTGTCAAAAAATTCGGATATACAGCTAGTGACTGCCGCTTTTAACCATAACAGCATGGGCGAGGTAATGACCAAGCGCATTCCGGAGCTGTGTATTATTGAAAGCCTGTACATCTCCCTGTCCTTGTTTGACGAAAACAAAACAGAGCATTCTCTGGAAACCTCCTCCCGTGTATTAACGGCCAATAAGATATAGCAAACCCGACAGGCTCTTTTCAACGAGCCTGCCGGGTTTATATTTATCTTCTTTTTGCAAAAAAGGTGACAATGGTCATCAAGGCTCCAAACGAAAACGCAGTGCCAAAAAACATCCAGTGCCATGGCACCGATCCCATCAGAAATAACGTTTCTTTCAATGAAAAGGTGAAAATGATTCCGATCAGAAATGCAATTGCCAAAGACCCCATCATCATGACAATGCCAAAAAGCAAAGAACCGATGAAAAAAAGCAACAACAATTCGGCTATTATATTATGATGTTCTTCATATATTTTTTTCTTGTCCACCTTTGTCAGCGGTTTCATGGTTGCCCTTTTTCCCGCTATCTTCGCCAGCTCTGCATTGTCAGTTTGTGTTTCGTGAGAATCATCTGTGAATAACGGTCTGATTACGCGTCCGTATCTTCTACCTTTGTCTGTAAAAAATCCACTGTAAGCATCCATTGTTTCAAACAAATCCACCTCATCTTTTTTGAATAAAACGGTTCCGCAAATAAAATTCACACTCAAATCCGTGATAATTATCATAAAATTCACCCAGTATACTGCGAAACTCCTTCTTTTTGGTCTTAGGAATCATCGGCCTTTGGTATACATCACTATTTGTCACAAAAGACGGATCCCCAAGCCAGTGAAGCCGCACATACAGCAGAGACAGTTTATCATACAGCTTGTTGTAATATTTCATTGTTTCTCCCTTATCTCCGGAACAGCACCAGCTTCACCACTGCCATGCATTCTCTGATATAAGAAACAGGCATCAGCTCCGGCTTTATGCCACAGTGCAGGGAGCTGCTTTTGATGCCAGCCAGACGGGACAGCTGCTCTGCCCGAAAAATGTGAAACGTATTGGTGACAAAAACCGTTGTATAGTCCTTTTGAAAATATTCATCCAACAATTCTTTTGAATACTGAAAGTTTTCAAAGGTGCTGGTAGAGCGTTCCTCTTTGATAATTCTGTCCTTGCTGACGCCCTTTTTGATAAGATACCGTTCCATGGCCACAGCCTCGGTGATGGTTTCGTTGTGCCCCTGTCCGCCGGAGACGACCGCAACTGCCTTCGGGTTTTTCTCTAGATATTCCGCTGCCTTGTCAAGCCGGTACGCCAGTGTTGAGGTCACCTTTTCACCCTTGATGCCTGCCCCCAGAACGATCACCGCATCTTCTCGATTGGTCATAGTATCATTGAGCCCGTACACCCCCAGGAAAAGAATCATGCCATACAGAATGATATTGCCAAGAATAAACAACACAAGCAAACACTTTACCAGTCCGTTTTTGGCAAGGCCGATCCGCTTCTTTTGAAATATCCCCATCAGCAAATAAATCATCCCGAGAAGAAACGCAGCCGCAATGCCCGCATGAAAATTCCGCGTAACAAACAAGTATAACGCATCGAAAACCAGCACGATACCTGCTGCCATCCATATGTATCTGATCCCTTTTTTCATAAATCAACCTGCCTTTCTTCTAGTAAATTTCACAACCGTTCAAATGTCTCCTTCAGCACCAAGGCGTCTTTTTCTACCAATGGTCCTTCGGCTATGATACAGCCCTTGACCTCAAAATCCTTGATGGCCTGCAGGCAAGCAGTATAGTTAAAATCGCTTTCCGTCATGGGAAGGTGCTTCCTTTCACCCTTGTTGTTATACTGTATCCCTGCCATGTGGATGTGCATATCCTCTATGGCTGTTCTGCCCAATCGGTCCTTGACATACTGTAAAATTTCCGCAAAATCATCGTACTGTTTCAGGCTTCCGTTATTTCTTGCGTGGATATGGGCAAAATCAATGCACAGCTTGCAAGAGGGCACCTCACAGCACAAGGATACCAGTTCCTCCAGCGTACCGAACTGGGTGGCCTTTCCGGTTGTTTCCAATCGATAATCCACACCGTCACCGGGCAGCTTTAATAAATTTTTCTTGATGGTCTGATAGGCTTCTTCCTTTGTATCCTTCAAATAAAAGCCCGGGTGAAACACAAGGCTTCTGCCCTGTGCTTTCAGGAGCCCTTCCCGTGCCGCTCTGATTCTGTGGAGGGACTGAGCTTGTTTTTCCTCATCCTCGGCGTTGAGGTTAACATAATACGACCCGTGGGCAGACAGATAGCAGTCATGTTCCCGATTCGCTTTCAAAATCTCGTCCTTGTTTTTGTCGGAGACATTGACGCTTCTGACAAACAAAAGCTCCATGGCATCCAGCCCGATGGATTTGACATAAGCAATCCCGGCGGCATAATTCATCTTTTTGATCGTGCTAAAAATCGGCAACCCTGAAATCCCAAACAATAGCTTGTCCAAATGCCTGTCCCACGCTTTCCCGTTGACGGTTTTTATTCCCGATTCATGTATCTTTCAAACGCTGCGATATCAATTTTCTTCATGGTCAGGATGATTTCCACAAGCCTTGTGATCTCCTCTTTCGTTCCCTTTTCCATGATTTCCTCCATCACAGCCGGTACGATTTGCCATGAAACACCGAACTTATCCTTGCACCAGCCACATTGTTCTGCTTCTGGCACATGGGAAAGCTTGTCCCAGAAATCGTCAATCTCCTCTTGATTTTCACAGTTGACCAGAAACGAAACTGCTTCGTTGAAGCTGAATTCCACATCATACCCATTGTCCATAGCCTGCACCTGCAATCCGTCGAGAGTAATCAGTGAATAATTCACCTTTGCTTTTTCCGCCGCGGCTTCCCCGTCACTGTAATTGCTGATCATATGAATTTCCGAATGTTTAAACGAGTTAACATAATATCGTATGGCTTCTTCGGTTTTCCCACACGCTTCGTTGGAGAACAGTAAGCATGGTATAATTTTTTGCGTGTTGGCTTCCTTTTCTACAAGCATAAGCTGCCATGACAACCCGTAACGATCCTGTATCCAGCCGTACCTTTTACTGAACGGGTATTCACCCAGTGGCATCAATGCTTCGCCGTTTTGTGAAAGCGCATTCCATAGCCGGCTCACCTCGTCTTCCGAAAAACACGAAACGGTAAAGGAAAAAGACGGATTGAAGGTAAAATAGGGACCGGCGCTAAGCGCCATGATTTGAAACCCGTCCAGCATAAAGGTCAGCGCCTCCGCATCACCTGACGGTGTGTTTTCCAACACCGCTGAATGTAAAATTCCTGAATTCTCAAATAACCCACAATAAAACAAGGCCGCCTCTCTCGCATCCTTGTCAAACCATAAGTGGGGTATGATTTTCTGCATAAAATCCCTCCGCTGACGTAATTGATGAACTAAATTTTACTTGATACGGCTGCTGTCGAAGAAACTCAAGAAGCCCCTAATATCCCTCTCTGCTATACAAACAACAATAAGCTAACTGCCATCACAGCCATACCGGCAACCAGTCCGTAGATGGATAAATGGTGCTCGCCATACTCTCTGGCGGAGGGCAGCAGCTCATCCAGGCTGATAAATACCATGATCCCGGCAACGGCTGCAAAGATAAAGCCGAACACTGCATCGTTCAGGAACCGGGACAACAGCACAAATCCGATCAGCGCACCCACAGGCTCTGACAATCCCGATAAAAAGGAAAGCTTGAATGCCTTTTTCCTGCTACCTGTGGCGTAATAAACGGGCACGGCAACGGCGATACCCTCGGGAATATTATGGATGGCAATGGCAAATGCAATGGGAATCCCCAGTTGAGGATCATTCAAAGCAGCTGTAAAGGTTGCCAAACCTTCCGGGAAGTTGTGTATGGCGATCGCAAGGGCAGTGAAGAGCCCCATCCGCATCAGGTTCGCTTTGTGGTGCTCACTTTTTCCGTCCATTTCCTCTACGGTATGTACCTCGTGGGGATTTTCAGCGGATGGGATCAGCCGGTCAATCATAGCGATGAGCAGAATACCGAAAAAAAAGCCGCCCACCGTCACCCAAGAACCCGTCCTGACACCCAGAGCTGACACCAGCGAATCCTTTGCTTTTGCAAATATTTCGACCAGAGAAACATAAATCATCACTCCGGCGGAAAACCCCAAGGCAACAGACAAGAACTTTGTTCCCGTCCGTTTGGTAATAATGGACAGCGCACTGCCGATACCGGGTGACAAACCGGCAAACAGCGTCAGAGGAAACGCAAACAATACATTCATCGGGTCCATGTGTGCAGCTCCTTTCCTCAGCCGGGAGGAAAAGACCACCGTGATAGCAAATGATGTCCTTTCCTAAGCGTTTCACCTTATCAAGAGACTGTTGTGCCTGTGGCAGATCCAGGGTAAACTCCGGGTTTGCCACAACAAGTGTTTCGTTTTCGATTGCCGCGGCATCCCCGGCAATGATGGTCGTTTTGTCCACCCATAACGAAATATGTCCCGGTGTATG
>ERZ778021.3675-NODE-3675-length-10670-cov-5.456806_pt1 | contig 10670 bp, 10 predicted proteins | sample MGYA00375751_ERZ778021 | MGnify/ENA primary metagenome ERZ778021 (study PRJEB29350, sample SAMN05389814) | bioreactor metagenome | isolation source: Thiocyanate stock bioreactor | place: South Africa: University of Cape Town | collected 2013-08-29 ... | reverse complement strand
CACCCGGGCGTCTCGGAGGCGGCCACAGCCTGCCCGGGTCGCCTCCGAGACGCCCGGGCCTCCCGTCCCCCGGCCGCAGGGGCAAGAGCCCTCGCCCGTCCCCGCCGCAGGGGCGTCGAAGCCCGCCCGTCCCCCGGCCTCCCGGGGCTCGAACAGCCCGCCGCCCGCAGCTTCGCCACGGTCCTCGCCGCCCTCGCCGACTGCGTTCGCAGTCGCGGGGTCAGCTCGCGGCGATGCGCATCCGCGGGTCGGGATGCGGATGGGCGGCGAGGAGGGCCTGGGTGTATTCGTGCTCGGGGTGGGCGAAGACGGTATGGGTCGGGCCGGTCTCGACGATGCGGCCGTACTGCATCACCGCGATCCGGTCGGCGACCTCGGCGATCACCGCCAGCTGGTGGGAGATGAAGAGGATCGCGACGCCGAGCTCCTCGCGCAGGTCGAGGAAGAGGTTCAGGAGCTGCGCCTGCACCGACACGTCGAGGGCGGAGACGGCCTCGTCGGCGATGATCAGCTCCGGGTCGACGGCGAGCGCGCGCGCGATCGAGACCCGCTGGCGCTGCCCGCCGGAGAGTTCGCGCGGCTTGCGCGAGGCGATCCGGTCGGTCAGCTGGACCAGGCCGAGCAGCCGCGAGACGAAGGCCTGCTCGTTCTCCGCGCCCGGCCGGTCATGCACCTTGCCCGCTTCGTGCAGCGCCGCGCCGATCGTCATCCGCGGGTTCAGCGAGGCATAGGGGTCCTGGAAGACCATCTGCATCCGCCGTCGCAGCTCGCGCAGCTCGGCGCCCTTGTGGGCGCGGATGTCGACGCCGTCGACGCGGACCGCGCCGCCGTCGGGCTCGATCAGCCGGATCAGGCAGCGGGCGAGCGTCGTCTTGCCCGAGCCCGAGCCACCGGCGATGCCGAGGATCTCACTGCGGTTGAGGGTGAAGCTGACGTCGTCGACGGCGCGGTGCGGGGCCACCTCCTTGCGGGCGATCCGCTCGGCGAGCCCCCGGCGCAGGCCGAATTCCTTCACCAGCGAGTCGACCTCGAGCAGGTGCGCCTTCTCGCTGCCGAGGCTCTCCGGGGCGGCCTCGCTCACGCTTCGATCCTCTCCGCGTCGGCGGCAGCACCGCCCCGTCCCGTGGTCCGCGCGCCGGTCCCCGCGAAGGGGCGCACCGGGCAGGCCGAGTGATGGTCGGGACCGACCGGCATCAGCTTCATCGGAACCTGGTCGCAGCCGGGCTGGACGTGCTCGCAGCGCGGGGCGAAGACGCAGCCGGGGATCACCTCGCTGAGCTCCGGCGGGTGCCCGGCCAGCGCCGCGCGGCGTTTCACGTTGCCGGCCGAGTCGAGCTCCGGCACCGAGTTCAGCAACGCCCGCGTATAGGGGTGTTCGGGTTCGTGGTAGATCGTCTCCACCGGGCCGGTCTCGACGATGTGGCCGCCGTACATCACCGCCACCCGGTCGCAGGCCTGGGCGATCACGCCGAAGTCATGGGACACCAGCAGCATCGCCATCCCCTCCTCGGCGCGCATGGTGCCGAGCAGTTCCAGGATCTGCGCCTGGGTGGTGACGTCGAGCGCCGTGGTCGGCTCGTCGGCGAGCATCAGCCGCGGGCTGGAGGCGGTCGAGATCGCAATCATCACCCGCTGGCACATGCCGCCGGAGAGCTCGTGCGGGTAGGCGCGGTAGCGGCGCTCGGGGTCCTCGATCCCGACCCGGTCGAGCAGCGCGATCGCCTCCGCCTTCGCCGCCTTGCTCGACCTCCCGCGGTTGACCCTCAAGGTTTCGGCGATCTGCGCGCCGACCCGCAACACCGGGTTCAACGAGCCGAAGGGATTCTGGTAGATCATCCCGACCGAGTGGGCGCGGAAGTCCCGCAGCTGCCCCCGACCCATCGCCATCACGTCCTGCCCGTCGAAGCGGACCGTGCCCGCCGAGATCGAGCCGGGCTCGGGGACCATCCGCATCACCGCGCGGCAGGTGAGGCTCTTGCCGGAGCCGGACTCGCCGACCAGACCGACGACCTCGCCCTCGTCGAGGGCCAGGTCGACGCCCTTCACCGCGACCAGCGGCCCCTCCTCGCCGGGGAACTCGATCCGCAGGGCCTCGATCTCGAGCAGGCTAGACATAGATTTCGCGCTCCTCTCCCGGCGCGAAGAACCAGATATGCACGCTTGGTCGTTCCGCGCTCATCGTCCCCCCCGCTCGAGGCCGCGGTCGGAGATGCCCTCGCCGACCAGACCGATGCCGACGCCGAGCATCACCAGCACCAGGCCGGGCAGGGTCGAGATCCACCAGGCGCTCAGCAGGTAGGCCTGGCCGTTGGCGATGATCGAGCCGAGCTCGGCGGTCGGCGGCTGCACGCCGAAGCCGAGGTAGGAGAGGCCGGCGAGCAGGATCAGGTTGCCGATCAGGTCGATGGTCGAGTAGACGAGGCAGGGGCGGGCGACGTTGGGCAGGCCGTGCTTGAAGATCGCCCGCCATTTGCTGTAGCCGAGCGCGGTGGTGGCCAGCATGTAGGGCTGCTCGCGCACGATCAGCATTTCGGCCCGCGCCAATCGCGCGTATAACGCCCAGGCGGCGAGCGGCACGCCGATCAGGAAGCCCTTCACCCCGGGCCCGACGATCGCCACCACGGCGATCACCAGGACGATGAAGGGGAACGAGATCATGATGTCGGCGAGGCGCGAGACGACCATGTCGAGCCAGCCGCCGAAGTAGCCGGCGAGGGCGCCGACGATGACCGCGAACGGCAGCGGCACGAAGGTCACCAGCAGGCAGAGCCCGATGTCCAGGCGGAGGCCGTAGAGGGTGCGGGAGAAGACGTCGCGGCCGGTGTCGTCGGTGCCGAAGAGGTGCCGGCCGGAGGGCGACTGGAGCAGCGCGAAGGGGTCGATTTCGTTCGGCTTGTAGGGCGCGATCAGCGGCGCGAAGAGGGCGGCGAGGGCGAGCAGGCCGACGATCACGGCGCCGACCTTGACCGCCGTCGGCCAGGCCTTGATCCACCGCCAGATGCCGCGCCGGCGAGGGCGGGCGACGGCCCCGGCGTCGACGGTCGCGGCGCTCACGAGCGACCCGCCAGTCGGATGCGGGGATCGAGCCAGGCGTAGGCGATGTCGGCGAGGAAGCCGATGATCACGACCACCGCGCCGCTGAGGAAGACCAGGGTCTGGACCAGCTGGTAATCGCGTTTGGAGACCGCCTGGACCAGCAGCGTGCCCGCGCCGGGGATCTGGAAGACGTTTTCCACCAGCACCAGGAGGCCGACGAGGAAGCCGAAGAGCGAGGCGAGGATGGTGATCGTGCCGACCACCGAGTTTTTCATCGCGTGCCTGCCGACCACGCGGAATTCGCCGTAGCCGCGCGCCCGGGCGGCCTCGATGTATTCGCTGTTCAACACGGTGACCAGGCTGGCGCGCAGGTTGCGGACGATCACCACCAGCAGGCCGAGGCCGATCGTCAGGGCCGGCACCGTGCAGGTGCGGAGGATGCCGCCGATCCCGCCTTCGTAGCCGGAGACCGGGAACCACTTCAGCTCGAACCCGAGCAGCAGGGCCAGCATCAGGCCGAGCCAGAAGGGCGGCATCGCGAAGGTGAAGGTGGTGACGACGCGGATCGCGTTGTCGACCACGCCGCCCTGGCGCAGCGCCGCGATGATCGCCAGCGGCACGCCGATGATCAGCGCGATCAGGATCCCGTAGATCAGGATCGCCGCCGAGGGCCCGACCCGGTTGCCGATCAGTTCGGCGATGTTGGAGCTGAACGCGGTCGATTCACCGAAGTTGAGCGTGACGATGTTGCCGAGGTAGAGCCAGAACTGCTCCGGCCAGGAACGGTCCAGGCCCCATTTGTGGTGCAGCTGTTCGACCGCTTCCGGGGTGGCGTGGACCCCGAGCTGGATTTTCGCCGGGTCGCCTGGGATCAGGTGGATCATCAGGAACGTCCCCAGCGCGATCCCGAGCAGGACCACGATGCTGATGATCAGTCGTTTGACTAGATAGACGAGCATCGTGGTCCTTCGGGCTACTCCTTCAGTCCTCGGTCACGAGGATTTTTCCGCGATCCAGGTTTCCTGCAGCTGATCGACCCCGAGGCCGTTGGCCTCGGTGCCGCAGATGTTGGACTGGTGCCCGTTGATCAACGGGAAGTCCATGACGTTCAGCGAAGGCATTTCTTCGTTGAAGAGTTCCTGGATCTTTTTCCATTCGGCCTTGCGGCCGGCTTCGTTGGTGCTGGAGATGAATTTTTCGACCAGACCTTCGGCTTCCTTGTTGGTCCAGTACGACTTGAACCCATCGAGTTCGGCGGCCGGGAGCGCGTAGAAGGCCGCGTACTCGTCCGGCACCGGCACGTCGCTGGAGGTGCCGACGAACGGGAACGTCATTTCGAATTCCCCTTCGAACCACTTTTCGGCGACCGCCGCGGATTCCAGTTCTTCCAGCTTCACTTCGACGCCGATTTCCTTCAGCTCGCTCTGGATCAGCAGCGACATCTGCTTGAAGTAGTCGGACCCGGCCGGGTACTGCAGCTTCACCGAGAACCCTTTCGGGAATTTCGATGCGGCCATTTCTTCCTTCGCTTTTTCGAGGTTGAATTCGAACGGCGCCACTTCCTGGTCGGAAGCGTCGAGTTCGAAGTTCATCAGCACGCTGTTGGGGACGGTGCCGGTGCCGCGGAACACCGTTTCGTTCAGCTGTTCGCGGTTGAGGGCGAGGCTGAGCGCCCGGCGGACGTGGACGTCGCCGAGGGCCTTGACCCGGTTGTTGGCGATCAGGATCACCGCCTGCGGCAGTTCGACCTCCTCGATCCCCAGGTTCGGTTCGCTCTGCAGCGAGGTCACCTGGGTGAACGGGATGCCGTCGGCCATCTGCGCTTCACCCGATTTCAGCGCCAGCACGCGGGTGTTCGAGTTGGTGACGAAGTTCCACCGCATCGTCTGCAGGTACGGTTTCCCTTTTTCGAAGTAGTACGGATTTTTTTCGAACGTGATGTGCGAGCCGGTGGCGAATTCTTTGACGATGAAGGGACCGGTGCCGACCGGGTGCTTCCAGTAGGCGGCGCCTTCCGATTCCAGCTTCGCTTTGTCGACGATGAACGCCGGGAAGATCGACAGGTTGTAGAGGAACGCGGCAACCGGGTGTTCGAGTTTCACGACCACGGTCGTGTCGTTCGTCGCCTTCACGCTTTCCATGCCCTGGGCGACCCCGGCCAGCGAGATGTTCACTTCCGGATCGGCGAACTGTTCGAGGTTCCAGGCGATGTCTTCGGCGGTCAGCGGCGACCCGTCGGAATATTTGAGCCCGGGACGGAGGTGGAAGGTGTAGGTCAACCCGTCCTTGGAGATGTCCCATTTTTCGGCCAGGCCGGGGACGACCTTGTCGCTCCCGTTCGGATCGTTGCGGACGATGCCGTTGAAGATCATTTCCTGGGCGAAGATGTCGCCGTTGCCGTTCTTGATTTCGCGCGGGTTCAGCGTCACCGTTTCCAGCTGGCGCGAGTAGACGAGCGAGCCGCCTGCCACCGGTTCTTCTTCGCAGGCGGCATTGGCGGTCGTCTTGCTTTCGCCTTCCTTGGCGACCGAGATCGCGCCGCCGCCGCCACTGCTCCCTCCACAGGCACTGACGAGCAACGCCAGCAGCGCGCCCATCGTTCCGATCAGTAAGAGCTTCCTCATCCTTCTCTCCTCCTCATGGTGATCAACGACGGACGCCTGTGGGGAACAGGCAGTTTTACTTCTACTTTGGGGTGGCAGTAACCCAAGGTCAACCGGTCGTCGTTTTCGAGGCGACAGCATCTACACCAGCCTCGACCGCGGTGAGCGCCTGGTCAAGGTCGCGCTCGTCCATCGCCGCGGAGACGAACCAGTTGTGCCGGGGGTGGAGGTACAGCCCGTGCTTGCCGCACTCGGCCGTGAAGATGTCATTGAGGGCGCGCGAGTCGTCGTCGGCCTCGAAGCGCGCGTAGGGCATCGTCGGCGGTCCGGTGACCACGACGCCGATGCCGCGCGCCTCGGCGGCGGCGACGATCCCCTGCTGGAACTTCGTCCCCCACTCGTTCATCTTGGCGAGCGAGTCGTCGCGCTCCATGATCTCGAGCGTCGCCAGGCCGGCGGCCATCGCGTCGCCGCTCCACCAGAAGGAGCCGGTGGCGAAGACCCGGGCGGCGGCCTCGCGGACCTCCTCTTTGCCGACCAGCGCCGCCAGCGCGTAGCCGTTGGCGATCGCCTTGCCCCAGGCGCTCATGTCGGCGGCGACGCCGAACCGGTGCCAGGCGCTGCCGAACTCGAGCCGCATCCCGGTTCGCACCTCGTCGTGGATCAGCAGCGCGTCGTGCCGGTCGCAGAGCTCGCGCAGGCCGACCGCGAACTCGGCGGTGGGGGCGACCTGGTCGAAGGCGGCGGGCTGACGATAGGGGGAGACGATCACCGCGGCGAGGTCGCCGGGGTGGCGTTCGATCGCCGCGCCGACGCTGTCGAGGTCGTTGAAGTCGAAGTAGTCGAGGCTGGCGCGATCGCCGGGGACGGTGCCCTGGGCGTCGGGATTGCACCAGGGAAGCGACCCGTGGTAGGCGCCGTTGGCGACCAGGACCGTGCTCTTGCCGGTGTGGGCGCGGGCCAGGGTGACCGAGAGCGTGGTGACGTCGGAGCCGTTCTTCGCGAACAGCGCCCAGGCGCCGCCGTCGATCATCGGCACCAGCTTCTCGGCGAGGTCGACCATGACCGGGGCGGCACCGGGGCCGCAGTCGACCTGAGCGTGCTGGCGGGCGACCGCCTCCTCGACCTCGGGGTGCAGGTAGCCGAGCACGATCGGGCCCCAGCTGCACATCAGGTCGATGTATTCGTTGCCGTCGACGTCCCAGACCCGCGAACCCTCCGCGCGGGCGATGAAGTGCGGCGAACCTGGCCAGTTCATCTGCGGGGAGAAGTGTCCGGCGACGCCTCGGGGGAGGGCTTTCGCGGCTCTTTCGTCGAGTTCGAGCCCGGTCCGGCCCGTGGCGGTGGTGGTCATCTCGGGATCTTAAACAGACGTGCGAAATAGAATCAAGGACTTATTTCAGACGTGCGTATAAAATCGCACCGCGTCGCCTTATACACGGGGCGCAAAGGGAATTCTGCCGGCAATAGAGGGGAACACATGGAGGCGAGTCAGGTCCAGGAAGTCCGCGATAGAGCCGGCGTCGTGCGCCGCGAGACGATCCGGCTGATCGAGGTCGCGGGCAACGGTCATTACTCCAGCGTCTTCTCCTGCGCGGAGATCATGGGCGCCCTCTACAGCGGCGTGATGCGGCTCGCCGAGGACCCCGAGTGGCCCGAGCGCGACCGCCTGATCCTCTCCAAGGGCCACGTCGCGATCGGCCTCTACCCGCTGCTCGCCGAGCGCGGCTACTTCCCTTCCGAGTGGCTCGACTCCTACACGCGGCTCGGCAGCCCGCTCGGCGACCACCCCGACATGCGCCGCATCCCCGGCGTCGACTTCTCCTCCGGCAGCCTCGGCCACGGCCTCTCGGTCGGGGTCGGGATGGCGCAGGCGGCGCGCCTGCGCGGCTACGACGAGACCCGGATCTGGGTGCTGCTCGGCGACCAGGAGCTGAACGAGGGCCAGGTCTGGGAAGCGGCGGGCTCGGCCTCCCACTTCGGCCTCGGCAACCTGGTCGCGATCGTCGACGCCAACCAGATGGGGCTCGACGGGATGACCGAGGAGACGATGCCGGTCGAGCCGATCGGCGGCCGCTTCGAGGCCTTCGGCTGGGAGGTGGTGGAGATCGACGGGCACGACCCGGAGGCGATCCTCGCCGCCGCCGCCGCCCTGCCGCCCGCCGCTTCAGGCAAACCGCAATGCATCGTCGCCCGCACGGTGAAGGGCAAGGGGGTCTCTTATATGGAGCTGTCGCGCACCTGGCACATCGGCTATCTCGACCCCGACGACGCCGCCGCGGCGGTGAAGGAGATCGATCAGCGTGGCTGAGCTCGAGGGCATCGAAGTCGCGCCGGTCCCCGGCGGGAAAAGCTGGGACCTGGCCGGGATGGCGCAGCTGTCGCAGTCGTTCGTCGCCGGGAAAGTGCTGGCGGCGATGGCCGACGAGGATCCCGACATCGTCGTCATCACCGCCGACATGAAGTTCTCCAACATGACCGTGGACTTCGAGCGAGTCCACCCCGAGCGCTTCATCAACGTCGGCATCTCCGAGCAGCACATGGTCTCGATGGCGGCGGGGATGGCGAGCGTCGGGATGAAGCCCTACGTCGGCGCCTTCGCCCCCTTCGTCGGCCTGCTGGCGGGCGAGCAGATCCGCACCGACCTCGCCTACCCGGGCATGCCGGTCCGGATCCTGGCCCACCACGCCGGGATCGCGATCGGCTTCTACGGCACCTCCCACCACGCCACCGAGGACCTCGGGCTGATGCGCTCGATCGCCAACATGACCGTCGTCTGCCCCTGCGACGCGACCGCCACCGAGGCGGCGCTGCGGCAGACCGCCGACCTGCCCGGGCCGGTCTACTTCCGGCTCGGCCGCGGCCGCGACGTCGACGTCTACGACGCGCTCCCGGCGGGGAAGTGGCGCTTCGGCGAGGCGGCGGTGCTGCGCGAGGGCGAGGACCTCACGATCGTCGCCAACGGGATCACGGTCTCGGCGGCGCTGGAGGCAGCGGGCAAGCTGGCCGGTGACCATTACGAGGTCTCGGTGATCGACGCCCACACGGTGCGCCCTTTCGACGGTACGACGATCGCCGCGTACGCCGGCCGCAGCGGCAAACTGCTGGTCGCCGAGGAGCACAACGTGGTCGGCGGCGTCGCCTCGGCCTGCGCCGAAGCGCTGGTCGAGCACGGCCTCGCCGACGTCAAGCTGGAGCGGATCGGCATGCCCGCCGACGAGTACTCGCTGATCGGACCCCCGACCCACCTCTACCGGCACTACGGCATGGACGCCGCCGGGATCGAGACGAAGGCGCGCGAGCTGCTCGCGGCCTGAAAGGAGAAACGATGCCGGACGAGCAGTTGGAGCAGGCCAAGCTCGAGGTGATCGAGTACGCCAATCGGATGTTGACCGAGGGTCTCGTGAAGGGGACCTCGGGGAACGTCAGCGTGCGGGTGGGCGACCGGGTCGCGATCACGCCGGGCAGCGTCCCCTACCCGGAGATCACCCCCGACCGGGTCGCGATCGTCGACCTCGACGGCAACCACGTCGCCGGCGGCAACCCGTCCTCGGAGACGCCGCTCCACACCCTCGTCTACCGCGAGACCGACGCCGCCGCGGTCGTCCACACGCACTCGATCTACGCGACCACGCTGGCCTGCACGGTCGACGAGCTGCCCGCCGTCCACTACATGATCCACGCCTTCGGCGGCGACTCGATCGAGGTCTCCGACTACGAGCGCTTCGGCTCCGACGAGCTGGCGGCGGCGGTCCACAAGGCGCTCGGCGACCGGCGCGGGGTGCTGCTCCGCAACCACGGCGCGGTGGTCCACGGGCCGACGCTCGGGCGGGCCTACGACCTGGCGGTGCTGCTGGAGTGGCTGGCGGAGCTCTACTGGCGCTCCTCGGTCTTCGGCGAGCCGCGGATCCTCAGCCACGACCAGCTCGAGGAGGTCGGCACCGAGGCCGCGCGGCGGGCCTACGCGGGGGCGGCGGGCGGCGGGACCGAGGGGCAGTCGTGAAGTCGCCGAAGGTCATCTGCCTCGGCGTCCACCTGCTCGACGTGCTGGTCCGCCACCCGGAAGCGCCGGACCTGAAACCGGGCTGGCAGCTCCTCGACGACCTGCGGATCACCGCCGCCGGGACCGCTGCCGGGACCGCCGTCGACCTGGCGAAGCTGGGAGCGCGGCCGATCTCGATGGGCGTGATCGGCGACGACTACGAGGGCACGCTGATGGTCGACCTGATGGCGGGCTTCGGCTGCGACATGAGCCGGCTGGTCCGCGACCCGGGCGCGCCGACCCACGTCTCGCTGCTCTTCATCGGCCCCGAGGGCGAGCGCAACCCGATCATGATCCGCCCGACCGGAGCGCGCGAACTGACCCTCGGCGACATCGACTTCGACGCGGTCGCCGCGGCGGACGTCCTCCACGTCGGCGGTGCCGACCAGATGGGTGACTTCATCGGCGAGTCGCTGGTCGAGCTGATCCGCCACGCGCGTAAGAACGACGTCGTCGTCACCGTCGACGTGCTCGCCGAAGTCGACGAGGCCTTCCGCGACCGGCTGGCGCCGGCGCTCGCCGAGGCGAACTTCTTCTTCCCCAACGAGGGTCAGCTGGCCGGGATGACCGGCACCGAGGACCCCGCCGCGGGCGTCGCGCGCCTGCGCGAGGCGACCGGGGTCGAGACCGTGGTCGGCACGCTCGGCGAGGAGGGCAGCCTGATCCTCGGTCCTGCCGGCGAAGCCCGCGTGCCCGCCTTCGAGATCGACCTGGTCGACACGACCGGTTGCGGCGACGCCTACGTGGCGGGCTTCATCGTCGCCACCGCGAACGGCTGGGACCTCGAGGCGGCCGGCTGGCTCGGCACCGCCGCAAGTGGCCTGGTGGCGACCGGCCTCGGCTCCGACTCCGGCATCGTCGACCTCGACAGCACCCTGGAGTTCATGGGGACCCAAGCCCCCGAGCGGGTCGCGGCGCTGGCGTAGAGACGGGTAAGGGACGGGCAAGGGACGCGGCCCTCTCATAGGCGGTCCGGGCAGGCTGTGACC
>ERZ778021.3673-NODE-3673-length-10676-cov-5.037661_pt1 | contig 10676 bp, 11 predicted proteins | sample MGYA00375751_ERZ778021 | MGnify/ENA primary metagenome ERZ778021 (study PRJEB29350, sample SAMN05389814) | bioreactor metagenome | isolation source: Thiocyanate stock bioreactor | place: South Africa: University of Cape Town | collected 2013-08-29 ... | reverse complement strand
GCGGTCACAGCCTGCCCGGACCGCATCCGAGAGGGCCGCGTCCCTTGCCGTCCCTTACCCGCCCTTCCGTCTACTCCATTGGGCGAAAAGTCGGCGCGGCATTTTCGCCGGCCGTCTAAACATGGCTCGCCGTGGCGTCCTTAGGCTGATTCCAATTCAGAAGACGGCGGATCCTGATGCGGGCGTCTCCCCGCATCACCGGTCGGTTCGCCGCAGTGTCAAGTCCAACGCCCGGCGGGTCGTCCGCCCCTGGGCAAGAGGGGGAAGCATGAAGAAGAAGTTTGGCCTCGCCGCGCTTGCCGCGGCGCTGGCGGCGGTCGCGTCGCTGGCGATACCGGGACCGGCCTCGGCCGCGTCCGTGACCACGACGATCGCCGAAAAGACCTCCGAGCTGAACATGGTCTGGGTGGCCGTCGCCTGCGTGCTGGTGTTCCTGATGCAGGCCGGCTTCATGTTCTTGGAGATCGGCTTCTCGCGGCAGAAGAACGCCGGGACCGGGGTGGCGAAGATCTTCGTCAACTTCGCGATCTGCACGATCGCCTGGTGGGCGATCGGCTACGGCATCGCCGAAGGAGGCGGCAACAAGATCTTCGGCGACAGCGGCTTCTTCTTCCACTTCAACCAGTCGGTCGCCGGGGACCTGGTGACCGGCGAAACGGCGATGCTGATGCTCTACGGGCTCGCCTTCTGCGCCGTCTCGCTGGCGATCGTCTGGGGCACGACCCTGGAGCGGATCAAGTTCGGCGCCTACGTCATCTACGCGATCGTCTTCGGCGCGATCATCTACCCGCTGGTCGCCCACGCGGTCTGGGGCGGCGGCCTGCTCTCCGACATCGGCGGCAAGCCGGTGATGGACTTCGCCGGCTCCTCGGTCGTCCACCTGACCGGCGCCGTCGGTGCGCTCGCGGCGCTGCTCCTGCTCGGCCCGCGCATCGGCAAGTACGACAAGGACGGGAACCCGCGGGCGATCCCGGGTCACTCGATGCCGCTCGTCGGCCTCGGCTTGATCATCCTCTGGATCGGCTGGTTCGGTTTCAACGGCGGTTCGACCTTCGAAACCGGCGGCTCGTTCTTCGGCGAGGTCATGCTGATCTCCCAGCTTGCCGCGGCGGCCGGCGTGATCGGCGCCTCGATCGCCGTCTACGTCAAAGGCCGGGCGGTCGACGTCGGCATGGCGGGCAACGGGGCGATCGCCGGGCTGGTCGCGATCACCGCCCCGGCGGGCTTCGTCGAGTACTGGGCGGCGCCGATCATCGGCGTGCTCGCCGGCGTGCTCGTCGTCTTCGCCGTGTTGGCGATCGACAAGAAGGTCGATGACCCGGTCGGGGCCCTCTCCGCCCACGGTCTGGCCGGCATCTGGGGGACGCTCGCGGTCGGCATCTTCGCCAGCCCGCGGCTGATCTCCGAAGGCGCCGGACCGGGCATCTGGTACGGCATCTTCGGCGACGCCTCGCTCAGCTCGGCCTTCGGCCAGCTCGGCGTCCAGGCGCTGGCGGTGGTGTTCACGTTCGTCGTCGTCCTCGCGATCTCGCTGATCACCTTCTTCGGGATCAAGAAGACGATCGGCCTGCGCGTCCCCGCCGAGGAGGAGGAGGCCGGTCTCGACATCAGCTCGCACGGCATGTACGGGTATCCGGAGGCGTTCATCCCGCAGCCGGAGTACTCGACCGGCCTGCCCGAACTGACCCAGCGAGGACCGGCACCGGCGGTGGTGACGCCGATGACGGCGCCCGAGACGAGCTGAGGGCCCGAAGATGAAAAAGATCGAGGCATTCATCCGTCATGAGGCGTTCGAGCCGATCCGGGCCGAGTTGCTCGACAAGGGGTTCCCGTCCCTGTCGATCCTCGAGGCGAAGGGCTCGGGCCGGCAAAAAGGCATCGTCGAGCGGTACCGCGGCTCGACCTTGACCGTCAACGTGCGACCGAAGCTGAAGCTCGAGGTCGTGGTCGAGGACACCGACTGTCCGGTGGTCGTCGACACGATCCTGCGCCACGCGCGGTCGGGAGAGATCGGGGACGGCAAGATCTTCGTCCTCCCGGTCGAGGAAGCGATCCGGATCCGCACCGGCGAGTCGGGACAGGAGGTGCTGCAGCTACACGATGGTGCCGAGGTGTCCGGCTGAACCCCGCTCGTCCACGGGGGCGACTAGCCTCGCTCCCGTGGACGAGCCCATCTCCGAGTACATCTCCCTGAACGAGGCGGCGCGGCGATCCGGCGTCCCGGTCTCGACCCTGAAACGCTGGGCCGAGGAAGGGATCATCCCGGTACGCCGCGGGCGCTGGACGGTCGCCGCCGCCGCCCAGGCGCGGGTGGTCGCCCGGATGCGCGACCGCGGCTACTCGCTCGAGGACCTGAAGGCGGCGGGGCGCGAGGGCCGGCTCGCCTTCGGCTTCACCGAGGAGCTCTTCGCCGAGGACGAGGGCGAACTGACGATCGAGATGATCGCCAGGGAGACCGGCCTAGAGGTCGAGCTGATCGAGCGGATCCTGGTGATGATGGGCACCCCGGTCGGCGGCCAGCGCCACCTCAGCGTCGCCGACGCCGCCGCGATCCGCCTCTGCTCCCAGGTGCTCGAGTCGGGCTTCCCGCTGGTCGCCTTCCTGCAGCTGATCCGCGTCTACGTCACCTCGCTGCGGCGCATCGCCGAGGCCGAGATCCGCCTCTTCCACCTCTACGTGCACGAACCGCTGATCCGTGACGGGGTGCCCGAGCTGCGGATGGCGGAGACGATGGGGGACCTCGCCGCCGAAATCATGCCGTTGGCGGCGCCGCTCACCGAGTACCTCCACAACCGCTACCTGCGCTACTACATCGAGCAGGACGTGGTCGGGCACATGGAGACCGGCGGTGAGCAGTCGACCGCCGAGATGGAGCTCGGTCACGTCGCCGTGACGCTCTGCTTCATCGATCTCACCGGCTTCACCCGCTTCACCGAGGAGGAGGGGGACATCGAGGCGCTCGACGTGGTCGAGAACTTCGTCGAGACGGTCGAGGCGACGCTGCCGCGCGAGGCGACGATCGTGAAGACGATCGGCGACGAGGTGATGGTGGTCTCGCCCGACGCGGCGGCGCTGACCGCCTGGGCGGTCGCCTTCCTCGGCCGCTTCGACCGCCGGCCGCAGCCGCGCGTCGGCATCCACCACGGCGACGCGGTTTATCGAGACGGCGACTACTTCGGCAGCCAGGTCAACCTCGCCCACCGGATCGTCAACCGGGCCCTGGCGGGGGAGGTGCTGGTCACCGACCGGGTCGCGGCGACGCTGGAGGCGCGGCCCGAACTGCGCCTCGAGCCGATCGGCGAGGTCTCGCTGCGCGGCTTCCCGGTGCCGACCGAGCTCTTCGTCGTCCGCCCGGCGGAGGATTGATGGACCTGCCGGCCCGCGTTGCGGCGGGCGGGCTGATCGATCCGCCGCGCGTCGTCGTCGCCCTCCTCTCTGGCGGGCGGGACTCGGTCTGCATGCTCGACCTCGCGGTGCGCGCCCGCGGCCCGGCCGACGTCCTCGCCCTGCACGTCGACTACGGCTTCCGCCCGGAGTCCCACGACGACGCCGACTTCTGCTCCTCCTTATGTGGGGGCCTCGGGGTGGAGCTGGTGACCGAGCGGCCGGTGCGGCCGGAGACGAGCGGCAACCTGCAGGCCTGGGCCCGGGACGTCCGCTACGCCGCCGCCGCCAGGCTGGCCGAGGCGCGCGACGCGACGATCGTCACCGGCCACACCGCCGACGACCAGGTCGAGACGATCCTCTACCGGCTCGCCTCCTCGCCCAGCCGGCGGGCGCTGCTGGGGATGAAGGAACGCGACGGCCGACTCGCCCGCCCGCTGCTGGGGACCACCCGCGCCGAGGTCACCGCCTACGACGAGGAGCGCGGGCTCGCCTGGCGCGAGGACCGGACCAACGAGGAGGAGGGGTACGCGCGCAACCGGGTGCGACACGGGCTGGTGCCGGAGCTGGCCGCGATCCACCCGGCGGCGGTCCAGAACGTGCTGCGCACGGCGGCGCTCCTGCGCGACGAGGCCGAGGTGCTGGACGCGCTCGTCGCCGTCGAGCTCGACGGCACCGGCGCGGCGGCGCGTGGCCGCATCGCCCACGCCCGCTTCGCCGAGCTGCCGCCGGCGCTGCGCCGGCTCGTCCTCCAGCGGCTCGCCGACGCGGCCGCCGGGCGCCCGGTCGCGGGCGCCGCCCGCTTCGCCGACCAGGTCGCCGGACTCCACCGCGGTGGCTCGCGCCTCGATCTCGGCGACGGCGTCCAGGCGGTGCTCGAGTCCGGAGTGCTGCGGGCCGAGCGCGCTCCCTAGGAGGGATTGGCGAAACCCCCGCGCACGTCCGGCGGCGGCGGACACTTCGCGGTTCGGCGTCCTCGGTCGGCCAAATAGCGCTGCTATTCGGCCTCCCTGCGTCCTTGTCCCGCTCGGTCCGGCGCTCGTCGGCCGCACACGCGTGTTTCGCCAATCCCTCCTAGACTGCTGCCGGTGGACGACCCGGCGATCGGCGCGACCCTCGTCTCCAGCGACGAACTGCAGGTGCGGATCGCCGAGCTCGGTGACCAGATCTCGCGCGACTACGCGGACAAGGACCTGGTCATGGTCGGGGTGCTGAAGGGCGCGGTCCTCTTCCTCGCCGACCTGATGCGCCACATCGGCATCCCCTGCGAGGTCGACTTCATGGCCGTCTCCAGCTACGGCTCACAGACCGACAGTTCCGGCGTCGTCCGCATCCTCAAGGATCTCGACGCTTCGATCCAGGGGCGCGACGTGCTGATCGTCGAGGACATCATCGACTCCGGTCTGACCCTCCAATATTTGATGAGGAACCTGGGCGCGCGGGATCCCGCCTCGCTCGAGGTCTGCTCCCTGCTGACCAAGCCGGATCGGCTTCGCGTCGACCTTCCGGCCCGTTATGTGGGCTTCGAGATACCCAACGAGTTCGCGATCGGGTACGGCCTTGACCACGCTCAGCGCTACCGCAACCTTGATTACGTGGCGGCGTTGGTGCACTGAGCGGCTAAACCGCCCTGGTACGCTGATTTTTCTCCCTTGAGACGGTTCTTCAAAAGCGCGGCATTTCCGATCCTGCTGGTGGTCATCCTGGCGTTCATCGCCCAGCGCGTGATCACCAACGATCCGGGCACGGAAGCGCCCTCCTACACGGAAATCGTGAACCCCACCACGGGGTTGATCGCGACCGGCAAGGTCGAAGAAGCGACGATCAACAACAAGGACCTCTCGCTCGACATCAAGCGGACCAACGGCGAAAGCTTCTCCACCGGCTACCCGCAGAACACCGAGGGGACCCTGGAAAAGCTGCTGGTCGAAAACGACGTCAAGACCACGGTCCACGGCACCGGCGGCTCGAGCATCCTCTCGCTGCTCACCTACATCCTGCCCTTCGTCCTCTTCTTCGGCTTCTGGATCTTCCTCATGAACCAGATGCAGGGTGGCGGCTCGCGGGTGATGAACTTCGGCAAATCGAAAGCCAAGCGGATGTCGGTGGACGCGCCCAAGATCACCTTCCGCGACGTGGCCGGGGTGGACGAGGCTGTCCAGGAGCTCGAGGAGATCAAAGAATTCCTCGAGAACCCGAAGAAGTTCCAGGCGCTCGGCGCGCGGATCCCGAAGGGCGTCCTGCTCTACGGGCCTCCCGGTACCGGTAAGACCCTGCTCGCCCGCGCGGTCGCCGGCGAGGCCGGGGTGCCGTTCTTCTCGATCTCCGGCTCGGACTTCGTCGAGATGTTCGTCGGCGTCGGTGCCAGCCGCGTCCGTGACCTGTTCGACCAGGCGAAGCAGAACGCGCCGGCGATCATCTTCGTCGACGAGATCGACGCCGTCGGCCGCCACCGCGGCGCCGGCCTGGGCGGCGGCCACGACGAGCGCGAGCAGACGCTGAACCAGCTGCTGGTCGAGATGGACGGCTTCGAGATGAAGGACAACATCATCTTGATCGCCGCCACCAACCGGCCCGACATCCTCGACCCGGCGCTGCTGCGGCCCGGCCGCTTCGACCGCCAGGTGGTCGTCGACCGGCCCGATCGCAAAGGCCGCAAACACATCCTCGAAGTCCACACCCGCGGCAAGCCGCTCGCCCGCCACATCGACCTCGACACGCTGGCCGGTCAGACCCCCGGTTTCACCGGTGCCGACCTCGCCAACCTGATCAACGAGTCGGCCCTGCTGACCGCCCGCCAGGGCAACCGCGAGATCTCGATGAAGGAGCTCGAGGAGGGGATCATGCGCGTGATCGCCGGCCCCGAGAAGAAAACGCGGGTCATGTCGGAGAAGGAGCGCCTCGTCACCGCCTACCACGAGGTCGGCCACGCGATCGTCGGGCAGCTGCTCGAGCACACCGACCCGGTCCACAAGATCTCGATCATCAGCCGCGGTCAGGCGCTCGGCTACACGATCAGCCTGCCCACCGAGGACAAGTTCCTCACCACCCGTTCAGAGCTCACCGACACCATGGCGATGACCTTGGGCGGTCGTGCCGCCGAGGAGATCGTCTTCGGCGAAATCACCACCGGTGCCTCCAACGACCTGGAAAAGGTGACCGAGTCGGCGAAGCAGATGGTGATGCGGTTCGGCATGAGCGAGCGCCTCGGCCCGCGCGTCTTCGGCCACGACCGGGGGCAGCCGTTCCTCGGCCGCGAGTTCTCCTCCGAGCCGGACTACTCCGACGAGATCGCGAGGGAGATCGACGACGAGATCCGCCGCATCGTCGAGAGCGCCCACCAGACCGCGAAGAGCCTGCTGAGCGACAACTCCGAGCAGCTCGAGCGGATCTCGAAATTGCTGCTCGAGCGCGAGACGATCGAGGCCGACGAGTTCGTCGCCCTGCTCGAAGGCAAGCCGGACCACGAGGTCTTCCACGATGACGAGGAGTCGACCCCGCCTGCCGAGGCGACCCCTGCCGAGCCCGAAAAGGCCGCCCGAGAGAGCGCCCGGCCCGTGCCGCGCCCACGTCCCGGCTTCGCCGGTGGCGACGCTTCCTAGCCCTTCCGCTCAGCCCCCGGTGGCGGTCTCTGGGGTGAAACTGATGGGGGTCGTGAACGTCACCCCCGACTCGTTCTCAGATGGAGGGCTCTACCTCGATCCGGGTGCGGCGATCGAGCATGGGCGCGAACTCGCCGCCGACGGTGCGGCAATTCTCGATGTCGGCGGCGAGTCGAGCAGGCCGGGGGCGGCCCCTGTCGCCATCGACGAGGAGCTGCGCCGGGTGGTGCCGGTGGTGGAAGGGCTGCGGGGGCTCGAGGTCGACATCTCCGTGGACACCTCGAAGGCGGCGGTCGCGGCGGCGGCGCTCGACGCGGGGGCGACGATCGTCAACGACGTCACCGCGCTGCGGGGCGACCCGGAAATGGCGGCGCTGGTCGCTGACCGCGACGCCGGGCTCGTCCTCATGCACATGGTCGGCGACCCGCGGACGATGCAGGTGAACCCCGAATACGACGACGTCGTCGCCGAGGTGCGCGACTTCCTCGCCGAGCGGCTGGCGGCGGCGGTGGCGGCCGGGGTGGAGGGGTCGCGGATCTGGCTCGACCCCGGGATCGGCTTCGGCAAGACCGACCAGCACAACTTCGAACTGCTGCGCGGGCTCGATCGGCTGGTCGCCCTGGGCCGCCCGATCGTCGTCGGCACCTCGCGCAAGAGCTTCATCGGTCGCGCCGACGGCTCCGAGATCGATGAGCGCCTCGGCGGCACGATCGCGACCTCGATCCTCGCCGCCGCGGCGGGCGCCGCGGTCCTCCGCCTGCACGACGTGCGCGAGATGGCGGAGGCGTTGATGGTGGCGACGGCGGTCCTTGGGTAGGTTTCTCGGTGTGTCCGACCCGGATCCTGGTTTGAATCCCGACGCGCCGAACGGCGGCGTCGAGTCCAGCGCCGAAGTCGAGCTGCGCGGCCTCTCGATCTACACCCACCACGGGGTGAGCGAAGCCGAGCAGGAGGTCGGCCAGCGGCTGGAGTTCGACGTCTCCTTCGACGTGCCCGACTGCGACGCGATGTTCACCGACCGACTCGAGGACACGGTCGACTACGCCGAGGTCTGCGACATCGTCGCCTTCGTCGCCACCGAGCGCAGCTACCGCACCCTGGAGCGCCTCGCCCACGTGGTCGGCGAGCGGCTGATCGAGCGCTACGGCTGCGAGTCGGTGCGCGTCCGCGCCGCCAAGCCGGAGCCGCCGCTGCCGCTGGCGATCCAGGAGGTCGCCGTCGAGATCACGCAGGAGCGGGCGGTCGACGACGACGCCGCCGATGACTAAGTGAGTCCTGAGGCGGTGCTCGAGCGGACCGGCTACCTCGGGCTCGGCTCCAACGTCGGCGACTCGGAGGGGCACCTGCGGGCGGCGCTGGCCCTGCTGCCGACCCACGGCGCCCAGGTCATCGCCGTCTCCTCGACCTACGTCACCGAGCCGGTGGGCGAGATCCTCGACCAGCCCGACTTCCTCAACGCTGCCGTCCGGATCCGCACCGCGCTCGAGCCGGAGGAGCTGCTCGACGCCTGCAAGGCGGTCGAGGCCGAGCGTGGCCGCCAGTTCGACCTGCCGCGCCACAGCCCCCGCCCGCTCGACGTCGACCTCCTGCTCCTCGATGAGATCGAGCTGGTCACCGACCGCCTCACCCTGCCGCACCCCGAGGTCCGCAACCGCCGCTTCGTCCTTGCCCCGCTGCTGGAGCTGGACCCCGACCTGACCCTCCCCGACGGCACCGTCCTCGCCGCCCTTCCCGCGAACGAGCAGCGCGCCGAGCGCCGCGCCCCCCTCGCCTAGTTCGCCGTTGCTCGCTTCTTTTTCGGTTGCGCTGCGACTGCCGCTTTTTTCCGGAACTTCTGTGGTCGCAGGTATTCCGGTCGCTCCATCACGTTTTTGCGCGCCCGTTCGACACTGCGCTCGAGCCATCCCTCACGTATCTCCATCCTTCGCTCCTTCCCCCAGATCGATCAACTTGAGGGCATCCTCGAAATCGGCGAGGACGTCGTACTCGTTCGTGAGATACGCGTACCCCGTCGTCACCAGACGAGGCATCGCCCCGCTCTGCGCCCAATCGATCTTGTTTCCGTTGCTGTCCTTGCGGCGTCGCATCTCGAAGAGATTCAGATACTTCGGCGGTCCGATGCCGACGAAGCGTCTGAACACCACCTTTCCATTCAGGCCGGTCGTCCTGTCGACAGCGACCGCGTCCTCGTGCAGGTTCGCGGCCAGGCTCTTCTCGTATGGCTCGCGGTATACGACCTGACTGATCCCGGCGGCGATGATGTGCCGAGCACAGTTGTGACACGGGAACGTCGTCGCGAAGAGGTTCTGCCCTGCGACCGGAGCACCACGGCGCGCGGCATCGAGCAGCGCCGCCATCTCGGCGTGAACTGGACGACCGAACTCGGTGAGGTTCGTCAACCGTGACCCGGCCAGAGCCGACATGAAAGTCTCCTTGTTGGCATCCGCGGCAAGCGCCCCCTGCGCGCGCAGCAATGCGAAGGCTTCGCTCAGTGCGTCGTCGCGGTGCTTGACGTTGGAGTCATAGCCGAGTTGAAAGTCGCGCCGATCGACTTTTTCCCCTGGCCAGTACTGCCCGCCCGTCGCTTTCGGCACCTCGTTGCAACCGACTGCGACGATCTCCCCGGCCGCGGTGCAGATCGCAGCGCCAACCTGGCGGCTCAAGTCCGCCGATCTGAGGGCCGCCGTGTGCGCCTGGAACATCGCGTACTCGTCCGGTTCCGGGGTGACGAAAGGGTCGCCGAAGAAGAGGTGGAAGTAGCGGTCGATCTTCTGCGGCAGTTCGCCGGGTGGGTCGGTTGAGACGTAGACGTCGCCTTTGACGAAGGCCTCGCGCACGTTCTGGCCGAACCCGTGATCGTCGTCATGCTCGTCGCGCCTCATGATCTTTTCCGCGACCTCCTCGAAGCGCTTGGCATGCTGCGGTTCGCCATGCGAGGCCGCGATCTTCTCGCGTACTGCTTTGCGGCGGATGTCGGTCGGCGAGTGCACCGAGATCAAAGCGAATCTGTCCCGATACACGGACCGAAGCAGGTCGATCTCGGCCGGATGCTTCAACGAATCGAGAAGGAAGGCGGTGTTCTCCGCCGGTCGCCCGTCGCGCTGCTCGGAGCGGAAGGCGTCGATTTTCCCGATCGCAAGCGCCGCCATCGCATCGTTTCGCTGGGTCTGTCGGCGGATTTCGTCGCCCGCATCCATGTAGCCGATGATCCGCGTGTCCTCCGGTGTCAGTCCGAGTAGGCACGCGCCGCCCTTCACCGCCGGCATCAGCGAGCTGATCTTGATCCTCTCCGTCCGATACCCATACGGGGCGAGCGCTCCCTTGACGGTCTCCCCGGCCGCAGTCAGCTCCGTGCCGACAGCTCCGACAAGGCCGATGATGAGCTCGGGCTTGGGGTGTTCCGTCGGCATGCGCCCGACGTTACGGATCCGATCGGATACCTGTCGGGTACCAGTACGGGTGCCGAGGTGCTCGGCCGCACACTGCGCCGTCGCCGTCGAGCTAAGGCGCGGCGGGTGCTGCCGGCAGCCAGGCGGGCGGCAGGATCGGCGGGGTGTGGCCGGGGTAGTTCGGGACGAAGCGCTTTGCCAGGGCGGCGGCGGGGCGGGGTTCGATCAGCGGCTTCAGGTCGTCGAGGGTGAGCATCAGGCCGACCGAGGTGGCGATCTGGAAGTCGGCGGCGTTCGGTTG
>ERZ778021.3671-NODE-3671-length-10688-cov-3.033387_pt1 | contig 10688 bp, 9 predicted proteins | sample MGYA00375751_ERZ778021 | MGnify/ENA primary metagenome ERZ778021 (study PRJEB29350, sample SAMN05389814) | bioreactor metagenome | isolation source: Thiocyanate stock bioreactor | place: South Africa: University of Cape Town | collected 2013-08-29 ... | reverse complement strand
TATTGCCCGGCTCAAGTGTCACAAGTGAGCCGTCGTCCAGCTGATAGGAGGTGTAGTCTTCTGCGGTCGGACGCGACCATGTGCCGGTCACGTGCTGGCCGTTGATGAAATAGTCGCATTTTCCGCTGCCGATCATGTCGCAGGTGCGGCGGTGCTTGTTGTCGCCCTCGACAGCGCCATAGTTGGCATACTGCACGATGAGGTTTTGCACGTTCATCTGCTCGGTATTGTAATTATCGCCGTGGTCGATCAGCGTGCGCGTCATGCTCGGCTCCCCGCTTTCAAAGCGGAAGAGGCGGTTTTTCTGCGGATCATAGGTAAATTGAATCCAGTTCGGATCTTTGTTGTTGTCATATGGCAGTGTCACCTTGGTAAATGGGGTTCCGTTTTCATAGGTGATGCCTTCCATGAAATTAAAGCGTTGGTTTTCCTTTGCCTGGTGGTCGCCATAATAGCGGTTGACTAGCGCGGCGACGCGATAATACAACGCGTGCACACTGCCGCGATTGGCTTCTTCGGCACGGAACTTATAGCCGTTCGGTGTTTCAAAGTCGTCATACGCACCCGCTTTGCGGTAAAAAGTTTTGTTAAAGCCTCTGAAATCTCCCTTGGGCAGATACAGCGTGATGAGGTCTTTCGGGATGCGGCGGTATGGCTTTTTCAGCACGACATAGCCCTCGTGGAGATACATGCAATCCCACTCCTGCACCATGTCGATGAAGTAATAGCGCGTGGAACGCAGCGGACCCGCATAGAGCGGATAGGTGTCGTTAAACAGCGCTTGAAAGCGCGTGATCGCCTGCTCAACCAGAAACTCATAGATGATGTCCGCTTCCATCAAGGAAGTCTGCGGTTTAGCGCCGCTTGAGTTATCGATGGACATGATGAACGGGCGCAGCGGCGTGCCTTCCGGCACCTCGCGTCCGGAGGTGAGGGAGCGGTTTTTCGGCTCCGGCGTGGGGGAAGGCGAGGGCGTCGGCGTGGGAGAAGGCGTTGCAGTCGGCGCGAATGTTACGGCGGGCGCTTCGGTGTCGGTTGGGGTTGCCGCGGCAGGCGCATGGAATGGCGCACAGCCGCCAAGCAGGAGCGAAAGCGCAAGCGCGCCCGCGGACATGCGGATCAAGCCCCCGCGCAGTTGGTGCTTTGTTTGTGTTTGAATCATCCAAACATCGCGTCCTTTCGTCCAAAGAGGGTCAACGGATTCCGAACGGAGAAATGTTAACCGTTTTTGTTTTTGCGAACGAGCAGAATGACAACCAGCAGTATGACCGCAAACAGCAGCCCGCCGCCGACGTAATATACGCTTGCAGACAAGCCGGTTGCGGGCGGGGTTACAGTCTCAGGCGAGGCAGAGGCTTCCTCCGGTGTTGCCGTTGCTTCCGGCGTTGCAGTCACCTCTGGTGTGGGAGAAGGTGTAGGCACAGGCGTTGCGGGCACCCAGGGGGTTACCGCGGGCGCAGGCAGCGGCGCAGTCCCGGCGGAGATGCCGCCGTCCTGAATTGCGACATAAGACTTCGTTTGATTATAATCCGCGTCCACGCGGGTGACGATGCCACTCGTGATCGAGACCGCGCTGCCCGTTTCGGAAAGCAGGCGGAAGCGGAGCGTCAAAAGCGTGCCTGCTTCTCCCAGCCCGAGCGCGCTGGCACAAGCGATGCGGACGCGGCCGGGGACGTCTGAATTGGCGATGGTATACTGCGCAGCGAAGAGATCCCCCGGTGTCATAGAGATAAATTGCAGCGCGGCGCTGTCATAGTTGAGGTCAAACTGAACAGAATCAACCCCCGTGCAGTTGTCGAGCAGCACCGGCAGGTCGACCAGCGCGCCATTTTCACCGCTGACGGTGCCAACCTGAATCGATACGACCTCTTCCTCCGCGCGCGCGTGCACCGGAAAAACAAACACAACAGCCAAGAGCAGTGCGGAAAGAAACAAAAGCGGACGTTTCATCGATTGCACCTCATGCATAAAAACGGTATGATAGTAGACGCAGAAAAACTGTATCCTTTATGGTACAGCAAAACGCAGTGGAAGTCAATTTGACCACCCCCGGAGAGAGGGTCAATTCGGCCCAAACAGGGCGCTTTTCGACATTGAAAAAGAGACGTTTTGGTAAACAATCTGCAACGGCATTCTCCGGTGAATCCGGGGAAAAACAAGCGATCCATCGACCGCGCGGGAAGCTGCTTTTTGCGCGATTGATCCAATAGAAAGGCACTTTATGGAGAACATCGGATACTATAACGGCACATTTGCGCCGATGGAACAGCTCATGATCCCCGCGCTCGACCGCGGGGTCTATTTTGGAGACGGGGTATACGAGGCGCTCCGCGTGGAGCGGCACCGTTTCTTTGCGCTGAAGGAACATCTCTCTCGCTTTCGCGCCAGTTTGGATTTCCTGCGCATCCCGCTTGCGATGACGGACGAAGCGCTTACGGAAATCTTGCAAGAGGCGGCGTCTCGCGTGGACAGCGACTCCCAGCAGCTCTATTTTCAGGTGACGCGTGGCACTTCGACGCGCACGCACTCGTTTCCCGAGGGCGTAGAGCCAAACCTGATGATTCTCTCGCGTGCGGTGCCGCTGGCGGATCTTGTGGAATACCGCCGCGTCGCAGTGCTTCCGGATACGCGCTGGGGGCATTGCAACATCAAGTCACTGAATCTGATTCCCGGTGTGCTCGCGGCGCAAATCGCCAAAGAGCGCGGCTGCAGCGAGGCGGTGTTCCATCGCGACGGTATCGTCAGTGAGTGTTCCAGCTCCAATCTGCTGATGCTGAAAGGTGGCGTTTTGCGCACCGCGCCCGCGGACGAACGGATTTTGCCGGGCGTGACGCGCGGGCATTTCATGATGTTGGCGCAGCAACTGAATATCCCCGTGGACGAGACTGCATTTTCGTTGGAGGAGATGATGGCGGCGGACGAGCTGATGATCACCAGCACGAGCGCGCACGGGCTCCCCGTGGGGTTTGTGGATGACAAGCCCGTCTGCGGGCGCGACAAGGCGCTCCTGCGCCGCCTGCAAATGGCGTATCGTGAGTTTTTCTGGGATAGTGTCGGCAAGGATTGATTTTGCGCAACGGTGATTTCGGAGGTTTTATGGAGCGAAGGTCAAAGGGCGAACCCGAAAAAGCCGCACTGTTTGCGCTTGCAGCAGCGGTGCTGTATGCGTGTTCGGTACCGCTTTCGAAGCAATTGCTGCTGAGCCTGCCGCCTGTTTTGCTGGCGGGGTTTCTGTACCTTGGTGCGGGTGTCGGAGCGGGCGCGTTGCTGCTGTTTCGCGGGAAACGTGCGCAGGCTGGCGTGTGCCCTGCTGCGTTTTCGCGGCAGGAGAAACCGTATGTCGTTGCGATGGTGCTTCTGGACGTGCTTGCGCCGATTCTGTTGTTGTTTGGCTTAAAAAACGCATCCGCTGCGAGCGCATCGCTGCTGAATAACTTTGAGATTGTTGCAACCGCCCTTTTTGCGCTTTTGCTGTTTCGCGAGTCCGTGTCCCCCCGGCTTTGGGTTGCGGTGGGGCTGATTACACTGGGCAGCTGCCTGCTGACGTTTGATGCGGATGGCGTGTTTGCTTTTTCGGGTGGCGCTGTGCTTGTGTTGCTGGCTACCGTCTGCTGGGGGCTGGAGAACAACTGCACCCGTAAGCTCTCGCAGAACAATCCGATTTTGATTGTTGCGGTCAAAGGACTTGGCTCCGGCGCGGTTTCGCTGACAATTGGTTTTTTGCTTGGCGAGAAAGTGGGCGGAGCAGAGGCGGCTTTGCTCGCGATGGTGGTTGGGTTTGTTACCTACGGCCTCAGCATCGCCTGCTATATTCGCGCGCAGCGTACCCTTGGCGCGGCCAAGACCAGCGCATACTACGCGGCGTCTCCGTTTATCGGCGCGGCATTCTCGTTTTTACTGCTGGGAGAGCGCCCCAACGGGCTGTTCTTTGTTGCACTGCTATTTTTGGTTGCGGGTGCTTTTTTTACATCGTCCGACCACACAAAAATCGCATAAGACAGACGGAGAACCACAAACGGCACCCCTTTCGGGGTGCCGATCACGCATCAATCTAAATATTAGGACTCTTCTTCGTCCGAAACCAGAATCGCCCGGCAGGGCGCGCCCTCTGCGCCGGAGATCTTCAGCGGCGCGGCATAGAGCGTATAGCGCCCGTCCGGCACGTTGCGCAGTTCGAGATTTTCCAGCACGGCAACGCCATAGCCAAGCAACGCAACATGCACGGAGAGCTCATCCGAATACGACCCGATCGATTGTTTATTGGTACCGATGAGCACGCAACCCTGATTATAGAGGTATCCGATTGCACTCTCGGTAAGCTGTCCTTCACCATGCAACAGGATGCGCGGGGCAAACGGGCGCTTCATAAAATACATCGCGTCCAGCGGCGTTTTCGGCACCGTGAGCACCACGCACTCGCCCACAAAGTGCGTGAGCGGCATGGCGGCAATGTCCTTGCCGTTTGCGATGAAATGCAGCGGCGCGTCCACGTGCGTGCCCGCGTGCATGCTCGTCTCCAGGCGGCTGAGATTGTAGCTCTCTCCGTCCTTCATGCGGTGCACCGCTCTCAGACGCGGCGGTTCGTCTCCGGGATATGGCAGCGCCTTGAGCAGGTCCCGTGAAATATCGTAAATCTTCATGTGATAACTCAATCCTCTTATCTACGGGCTTTTTGCCCGCACTGGCCGCATTTTTTGCGACAAACTACATTATACGTTGCATGGCCGCAAAACGCAAAGCGTAATTTTATGCATCTTGTCCCGCAAAACGCCCTCTTGTTGAAGCAGAGTTAAAAAAATGCAGGATACGATACAGATGCAGCGCAGGCGATCTAAGAAATAGGCTCCCGTCGAAACGGGAGCCTGAGAGAGAGAACGTGGAATACTTTTACTTATTCGTTTCGGATCGCGGCAAGCGGAGAGAGCTTCATGGCGCGGATGGCGGGATACATGCCCGCGGCAACCGCAACGATGATGGAGAATCCCACTGCGCCAAAGACCAGATACGCGGGGATAATGCTCCTTAAGCCCGAACTTGCCAGGAATACGTTGAGCAGCGCGGAGATTCCAAAGCTCAACCCCATGCCCAGCGCGCCTCCAAAGAGGCCGATATAGGCGGCTTCCGCGAGGAAGAGCCCCGCGATATTGTCGATCCGGCAGCCGAGCACCTTGATGATGCCGATTTCACGCGTGCGCTCAAAGATGCTCATCATCATCGTGTTCATGATGCCGATTGCGGCAACCAGCAGCGCAACGCCACCGATGGCACCGAGGAGGTATTGCACGTTTTGCGTGCTCTTTTCCGCCATCTCCACCGCGTCCTGTAGACTGTAGGTACCATAGCCCATTTCAGAGATTGCGTTCTTCACGGATTTCACGTCTGTGATGTCGGCGCACTTGACGAGTACGGTTTCATACTTTCCGGCGTTATAGTTCGTAAACGACTTGTTGGCTTTTGCAATCTTGTCCAGCTGGGTTGCGTCCATGACGCAATAGTAGGAGAAGTCGTTGTTGCCCTCGTCCATGATGCCGGTGACTTTTAGTTTGTAAAAATCGCCCGGCGGTGTCGGGGGTTGGCCGCTGCCGTCGTCCGTGGTACCGATGTTCATCTGGGTATAGATGTTGCGATAATCAAAGGTGAGCTGCATACGGGAATCCTTGGTTACCTTCGGATTGCCGTTTTTGTCCAGCGCCTGACGATAGTTATCCGGGCTGTAGAAGCCTTCCAGTGTCCAGGCACCCAGCGCGATTTCATAGGTCGTTGCGCTGCCCGTACCGGGGAGTTCTCCTTCGGCAAGCGTGATGCCAAATTGCTCTGCCTGCTCCTTGGTCACGCCAAGGATGGAAGCATCTACCACGTACCGGCCGCTTTTGATCATGCCGTAGGTTTGCACGAGCGGCATGACAGCCTGTACGCCTTCGAGTTTTTTAAACTCCGCAATCGCTTTTTTATTCAATTCCTTTTGGCGCGAGCCACCACCGCCGTTCCCGCTTGAAACATAGGACCAGGAATTGACGCGGATGGTGGTGAGGCTCCCCGTTCCGGCAAAGCTCTCGATGGTTGCTTGCTTGATGCCGATGCCCAGAGACACCATTACCACGATAGAAGCAACGCCGATGACCATGCCCAGAACGGTCAGAAACGCCCGCAGTTTTCGCCGCCACAGGTTTAAAAACGCTGTGGTCAGCAGATCTTTCATGCTCATTGTTCCTCCAGTTGCGCGGGTATCGCGCCGGGCGGTTACTCTTCTTCGAGCGCGCGTTCGCGCTTCTTCTTCGCCTTTATGCCGAGGAAGACGGCACCCGTTGCGACGGCAATGCCGCCGAGGGTCCAGAAGACCCAGCCGATGTTTGCGCCTGCAGGCTTGTCGCCGGGAATCTCCGTGGCACCGTTGCCGGGGGAGACCATTCCGCCCGCCGGTTCTTCGTTGACAAACATGCTCATTGGCAGCAGCTCTTCGGTTGCCTTGCCGTTGACGTCTTCATATGTCACGCGAACTTTCGCGTCGAGTTGGCCGGCTGCGGTCGGGGTCACGTTCAAATCCGCGCGCATTGTGCCGCCGGCTGCGATATTGCCGCCAAAGTAGCTTTCTTCGAGGGTGACGCCTTCGCCAACCACATCCACCATGCAGTTGTAGAGCGTGGTTTTGCCGAGGTTGTAGAGCGTGACGCCAACGGCGACATTGCTGCCAACCCACGGTTCATCATAGATCTTCGGGTCGTTGATGACCACGCGGGCTTTCTGCTGCACAGGAATGCTGACGCTCGCGGTCTCGTCAAAGGCGCTGCGGTTCTTCGTGCCTTCGTAGGAGAGCTTGATGGAGAGCAGCTGCGATTTCGGCTCCGCATCGGGTGCAACCTGCAGCTTGACGGAGAGCACATAGGCATCGTCCTTGTCGATGGTGCCGATGAAGATGCTGTTGCTGCCGCCCGGTGCGGGGAGGATCACGCCTGCTTCATTGGTGAGTTCGAGCGTGAGGTTTGTGATGGCTTCCCGCTTGGAGGTGTTGGCGACCACGAGGCGCAGGGTGATGGTGTCGCCGGCATAGATGGGGTCTTCGCTGAAGCTATACGACTCCAGAATGACTTTTGGCTTGCTGCGGTAACTGGTGCCGCCGCCACTGGAACCGCCAGAGGATGATTTTTCACGGACTTCGATATCGACTTTCACAATATCAATCAAAGTTCCGTTGTAGGAGATGGTGAAGCTTAACGTTTTCGTGCCGGGGGTTGCGGTTGAGAGCAACGTACCGCTTACTTTGAAATAAGCGCGATCGCCGATTGCTAAGACAGCTCCATTCCACCCAATAACTTGGCTGTTGACAGAGTCCCATGTCTTATCCGCACCAATGCTCGGAGCGGATGCAAAAGGATACGCGTCAGCGTTTGCTGGATTCGGTACCGGCAAAGTGCACTCTAAGTTGGTTGCACTATCCAAGTTTTTGTTGATGATCGGAACATAAAATTCAATTTTCTCTCCGGCATATGCAGCTTGCGTCTGCAGATAACCTTTCTCTTCGTCAGACACTTCCTGAAGAAGATAGATATGTCCGTCGCCTTTTGGAGCGGATGTTGGCGCAGCTGTCGGCGTTGCCGTTGGGGTTGGCGAACCCGGATCCGGCGTCGGATCATCCGCCAGAGCCGCTGACAGCGGCAGCGCAGTCAACAACAGCGCCAGTGCGAGCATAATCGCAAAAATCTTGATTTTGTTTGAGTTACGCATTCAAAATACCCTCAGTTTCCCGAACACGCGGTTCGTTTAGTGTGGTGCTGTCCTTTGCGTTGGTGGTAATATCTGTGATTCTGCCGTCCAGCAGATGGACAACCGTGTCGCCAAATTCCGCAATATGCGAATCGTGGGTGACCATGACCAGCGTCTTTTTCTGTTCACGCATGATGTTGATGATCACCTGCATGACCTCCTCGGACGTGTTGCTGTCGAGGTTGCCTGTCGGCTCGTCCGCAAAGACAATGCTGGGATTGGTCACCAGCGCGCGCGCAATACCAACGCGCTGCTGCTGTCCGCCGGAAAGCTCGCTTGGCCTGTGCTTCATGTGAGTTGATAGGCCGACGATATCCAGCATCTGCTTTGCGCGCTTGGTGCGTTGTGCCAGCGGCACGCCGCTGAACGACAGCGGGAGCGCCACGTTTTCCAGCGCGGTGTAATATGGCATCAGGTTAAAGGATTGGAAGATGAAGCCAACGCGTTTTTGGCGGAAGATGATCAATTCGCCTTGCGTCATGCGCTCCAGATGTTTTCCCGCGATGACGATTTCGCCGCCGGAAACCTGTTCCAATCCAGCCAATACGTTGAGCATGGTCGATTTGCCGGAGCCACTGCGCCCGATGATGGAGCAGATGTCGCCGGACGCAATCTGCAGATCCACGCCGCGCAGAGCATGCACATCCACGGTGCCCACGTGATAGACTTTTTTGACGTTGCGCACGTCAATCAGCGGGTTTTCCTGCATCGTTCCTCCCTGATCTCTTTACGGGCAACACACCGGATGGCGCTGCTGCCCTAAAAGATGGCTTCGCGCAAAAGATGGTGTATTACTCGTACTAATACGCATATATCATACGCTCTGGATTCCGTCCTGTCAACGCTCTCACGCCGGAGATTGCAACGTAATTGCAAACTCCATAGAAACGCACGGTAGAATATGTTAGGTGGCGGCAACAAGAATGTAACGCCAAAGAGAAAAACGCGCGGTGGGTAATATGGAGCAAGCGCCATAGAAACACCAGTCATATCTTATGAGAAATGGTGCGCAAGCGGAACCGATTGCATTGCGCGCGATCGCTTCCTTTATAAATATATCTGGTTCCGTTGTTCGGGAAGAACAGGGCAGACGGCGCGCTTTCTGTGGATTTTTGCTTGAAAAAACAAAAGAGTTCTGATAGGATGATAAAAACATCGAATCGGGAGAGAAAAATCCCGAAAACGGGAGAAAAACCGCACCATGCAACCGGAAAACGCGACAAAAAAAGCCAGCCGTACGGCAAACCTGCGCGGAAAAAGCGCAGGGGCTTTTGCATGCAACGCGTTTGACCGTGCGTTCCACCGCTCCGCCATGCGAATGCGAATGCACGCTGAGCAAGCGGATGCGGCGGCGGCTGCCCTCTAAGCAAAAAAGAGGGATCATCGGCTGTTCCCGCGGCCGGGCAGGGCATTTGCGCCCGCCTGCCGGGAGAATTTGCGTTTGCAGCGTGCGGAATTCATAGGAGACGGGCGCCGAAGGCGAAGCTTTTGCCGGCAACAGGATTGCGGGCAGGGGCATATGCCGAACGGTGTTTTTTTATGCCCCCCTCTTTTGCAGTAATGGGTAAGGCGGGTAAGAGAACACCATCCAAAACGCAACAGTAACCAGAAAGCAGGATTTCTATATGCCAATCAAAATTCCGGACGGATTCCCAGCGGGCGATTTGCTCGCGCAGGAAAACATATTTGTCATGCCACAGCAACGCGCGGCGCAGCAGGACATTCGCCCGCTCCGCATCGCGATTCTCAACCTCATGCCCACCAAGCAGACGACGGAAACGCAGATTTTGCGCTTGCTCGCCAATACACCGTTGCAGGTGGAGGTGACGCTGCTGCGTACCGGCAGCTATCAGAGCCAAAATATTTCGCAGGATTATCTGGATTCGTTCTATCGCACGTTTGACGAGGTGAAGGACGAGCATTTTGACGGCCTCGTGATCACGGGCGCGCCTGTGGAAAACCTCGATTTTCAGGATGTGCACTATTGGGACGAGCTGGTGCGCTTGATGGATTGGGCGGACCACAACGTGTTCTCCTCGCTCTATATCTGCTGGGCAGCGCAGGCGGGGCTGTATCATTTTTACGGCGTGGAAAAACGCCCCCTGCCGAAGAAGATGTTTGGCATCTTCCCGCATGTGGTGCTGGATCGCTCCCATAAGCTCCTGCGCGGGTTTGACGAGCAGTTCATGGCGCCGCATTCGCGCCACACGACGATTCTTGTTTCCGACGCGGCGAAGATTCGTGATCTCGACATTTTAGCCACCTCTCAGGAGGCGGGGCTGTATCTCGCCGCCTCGCGGGACGGGCGGCGCGTGTTTGTCACCGGGCACAGCGAATATGACGCAAAGACGCTGGAGCTGGAATATCGCCGGGACAAAGCCGCGGGCAAACCCATCGAGATTCCGAAAAACTATTATCCCAATGACGACGACACCCTCCAGCCGATGATCACCTGGCGCGCGCATGGTGCGCTGCTGTTCTCCAACTGGCTGAACTATTTTGTCTATCAGGAAACGCCATACGACCTCAACGCAATCCCCGCGCAGCACGCGAAGGAATAAGAACGAATCAAAATGGCTCCCGTTTGGGAGCCGTTTTTCGGGTAAGCTATGATAGAATAAAGCATAGGATAGTATCGGAAACGAAAGGAACCAACGAATGCCAAATCTGCCGGAGGCATATTGCGCCCGCATGCGAGAGCAGCTGGGTCAAACGGGGTTTGCGGACTATCTCGCCGCGATGGAACAGCAGCCTAGGCGCGCCCTGCGCGTCAACCTGCTGAAAACCACGGCGGCGGATTTTTCCGCGCAGGCAGATTTTTCGCTCATACCAACCGGCATTTTGCCGGAGAGCTTCTTTTTTGAGGACGATGTTGCAATTGGGAGACATCCGTTGCATGCGGCGGGGGTGTGCTATGTGCAGGTGCC
>ERZ778021.3670-NODE-3670-length-10697-cov-4.406597_pt1 | contig 10697 bp, 13 predicted proteins | sample MGYA00375751_ERZ778021 | MGnify/ENA primary metagenome ERZ778021 (study PRJEB29350, sample SAMN05389814) | bioreactor metagenome | isolation source: Thiocyanate stock bioreactor | place: South Africa: University of Cape Town | collected 2013-08-29 ... | reverse complement strand
CGCGTCCCTCGCCGTCCCCCGCACCCCGCCCGTCCACGCGACGCCGCCGCGTCCTTCGCCGTCCCCGCGCCCGCGCCCTGAGGCGGGTCTCGCGAAGCCCTACGGCGTGGCGCCCTCGTCGGAGCCGCCCACCTCGGCCGGGGCGTAGCGGTGGTGCAGCATCAGGTCGTTGCCGTCGGGGTCGGTGAAGAGGGCCATGTGGCAGACGCCGGTGTCGAGGGTGTCGCCGAGGAACTGGACGCCTTTCGCCTCGAGCTCGGCGCGGGCGGCGGCGACGTCGTCGACGTGGAGCGCCGGGTGGGCGTTTTTCTGCGGCGCGAACTCCATCCCGAGGCGGCCGGGCTCCCAGATCCCGAAGCAGGTCTCGCCGACCCAGAACTCGTAACGCCCGTTCGGGTCGGGGCGGAGGCCGAGCGTGTCGACGTAGAAGGCGCGCGAGCGCTCGGCGTCAGTCGAGGGGATGCCGATGAAGTCGAGCTTGGTGATCATTGGTCCTCCTTCGGGAAGCGGCCGCTGGGCAGCAGACTTTAGACTGGCTTAAGTGCCTCGTCGGCTCGACAAGCTGGTATCGCCGCGCGTCCGCGCCGCGGCCTTGATGCCCGCCGCCGTCCTCACGGTCCACCAGCTGCGCTACCTGCTCGCCTTCGGCGGTGGGACGAGCTCGGAGCTGGAGAAGGAGGGCCACCAGTACCTGAGCGCCCTGGCGGCGCCGGTGGCGATGCTGGTGGCGATCGTGATCGGCCTTTTCTTCGCCCGCCTGGCGAGCGCCTGGCGCGACGGGGCGGAGGAGGAAGGCGCGCCGCGCCGCGGCTTTCTGCGTCTGGTGCTCTTGATCGGTGCCTCGCTGCTGGCCCTCTACTCGTGTCAGGAGCTGCTCGAGGGGATGCTCTCGACCGGCCACCCGGGCGGCTTCGAGGGCGTGTTCGGCCAGGGCGGCTGGTGGTCGGTGCCGCTTGCCTTCGCCTGCGGAGCGGTCGTCGCCGCGGCGCTGCGCGGGGCGCGCGCCGCGATCCGCTGGGCCGCATCCCGCGCCCATCGCACCGGGACTTCGCACGGGCGCCCGGCGCCCGCCCCGCGACCCCGTCGCCTCGCCCTGCCGCGGCCCGTGCCGCTGGCCGGCGCCGCGGCCGGTCGCGCGCCGCCCCTCCTGGTCGCGACCCGCTAGCGCCCGCCGCGCTGTCCAGTTTCACCACACCCTGGTGCGGTGAAGGACGGCTGCGCGGCCGCGCCGAGAACGCAACCAAGGAGAATCGATGAGGAGCGCCAAATGGGCGCTGCCCGTTGCCGCGATCGCGCTGGCGCTCGCGTGCGTGCTGGCACCCGCCCAGGCCCTCGCCCACGGGGGCAACCCGAATTACCGGTCGGAAATCAACTCGTTCCAGCCGCCGCTGCCGAGCGGCGTCTCGATCGAAGTTCTCGACTACGACAGCTACCTTCAGTTGATCGACCAACACGGTCACGAAGTGCTGCTCTACGGCTACGACGGCGAGCCGTACGCGCGGATCGAGAAGGACGGCACCGTGCAGGTGAACCAGCGCTCCCCGGCGACCTACCTGAACGACAGTCGCTTCGCCGAAGAGACCGTGCCCGCGAGCGCCGACGCCAAGGCGGCGCCGGAATGGAAGACGGTCGACAGCTCCGGGACGTTCATCTGGCACGACCACCGCATGCACTACATGTCGCGGTCGCTGCCGCCTTCGATCGAAGACACCGCGGAGAAACAGAAGGTCTTCAACTACACGATCCCGATGTCGGTCGACGGCCAGAACACCGTCCTGCACGGGACGCTCTGGTGGGTCGGCAGCCAGGGGACCTCGAAGCTGCCGTTCCTGATCGCGGCGATCGTGATCGTCCTCGGCGGCGGCGCCCTGGTGGTGTGGATCCGGCGGCGGCGCGACCGCGACCGCGACGACGACGACGGCGGCGGATCCGACGAGCCGAAGCCGACCGAGCCCGTGGGCGAGGCCTGGTAGATGCGGCGCTCCCTCCTGATCGCGATCGTGATGCTCCTGCTGCTGCCGGCGGCGGCGTCGGCGCATGCGCGGTTGGAAGGGACGAGCCCGCCCCAGGGGGCGGTGGTGAAGACGGAGCCGAGCGCGGTCGTCTTCACCTTCGACGAGCCGGTCGAGGGGAACTTCGGCGCGGTGCGGGTCTACGACGCCGACGGGGAACGGGTCGACAAGGGCGACGCCTTCCACCCGAATGGCGAAGGCCCGAAGCTCGGCGTCCACCTGAAGCCGGGCCTACCCGACGGCAGCTACACCGCCACCTACCGGGTCGTCTCCGCCGACGGCCACATCGTCTCCAGCGGCTACGTCTTCTCGATCGGCAAGGCGGGGGCGGCGCCGACCGAGACCGTCGGCGAACTGATCGGCGGCTCCGGCAACCGCAAGGTGACCGAGGTTGCCTACGGCCTCGCCCGCGGCCTCGAGTACACCGCGATCGCCCTCCCCGTCGGCGGCGTCGCCTTCCCTTTTCTCTGCTGGGGTGGGGGATGAGTCCCGCCGCAAAGCATCCACCGCCTTCGCCCGCCGCCTGCGCATCCTCCTCTGGGTCGCCGCAACCCTTGGCCTCCTGGCGACCGCCGCCCAGATCGTCTTGGAGGGCGCCGAGGCCGCCGGTGTCTCCGGCTTTTCAGCTCTTACCAAGACGATCGTCGAAGAGACGCTGCAGACGCGCTTCGGCACGGTCTGGGGTTTCGCTTTCGTCGCCTGGGTCGCAATCGCGCTTCTGGCGGCGCTCGTAGCCCGACCGATGGACCCCCGAACGAACCTCCCCGCTGTTCGTGAGAGAGGGGGTCCATCGGTCGGGCTCCTCGCAAAGCTGTCCATCGCCGTCCCTCTGATCTATCTCTGCCTCTGTCCCGCCCTCTCCGGCCACGGCTCCAGTCAATCCCCGATCGCCCTCAACTTCACGGTCAACGCCATCCACGTCGCCTCGATGGCGGTCTGGCTGGGCGGCCTCGGCACTCTCCTCCTCGTCCTCCCGGCCGCCACTCGCTCGGCGACGACCCCCGCCGACCGCGGTCGCCTGCTGGCCGGCCCGCTCGCCCGATTCTCGACCCTCGCCCTGGTGATGGTGGCACTGATCATGGTCACCGGCCTGGTGCAGGCCTACGTCTACGTCCGCCACCTCGGCGACCTCTTCTCGACCGGGTACGGCCGCGCCGTGCTGGCCAAGTTCCTGCTGCTGCTCGGCGTGATCGCGATCGCCGCCTACAACCGTCGGACCTCGGTGCCCCGCCTCGAAGCGATCGCCGAGCGGGGCGAGTCCCCGGGCCGTCCCGGCGTTCTCCTGCGCAAGGCCCTGCGCGCCGAGGTCGCCTTGCTGGCGGTGGTGATCGGCGTCACCGCCGCGCTCGCCAGCTACGCGCCGCCGGTCTCGGCCGAGTCCGGGCCGTTCTCGACCACCACGACGCTCGGCCCGACCACGCTGGAGGTGACCGTCGACCCGGCCCGCGTCGGCGCCAACCAGGTGCACGTCTACTTCTTCGACGCGAAGACCGGCGCCCAGTACACGAAGGGCAAGGAAGTGACGATCACGGCAACCCTTCCGGATAAGGAGATCGGGCCGCTGCCGCTGACCGTCCAGCACGCCGGACCCGGTCACTACATCGTCCAGAACGCGCTCCTGAACGCCCCCGGCGAGTGGGCGATCGACGTCGTCCTCCGCGTCTCCGAATTCGACCAGTTCGAAAAGAAGATCGAGGTGGGGATCAAATGAGCGCCGGCGGGCTCCCCGGGCGCGAGGTGGCGGCGCCGTGACCTTCCTCTACTACGCCCTGCCGGCGGCGGCGCTGCTCCTGGCGCTCTGGCTCGGCCACTACCCGGGCGAGCGCCTGCTCCTCGCCGCTGCCGAACGCCGCCGCCTGCGCCCGCGCGCCGCCGCCGCGGTCCCGCCCGCTCGTCACCTGGTCTTCGTCCGTCGCCGCCTGCCGCGCGGCGGCACCTTGATCGGCGCCGCGCTTGCGGGTCGCGCGCCGCCGTCGGCACCCCGCGCCGCCTCCGCGGCGCACGCCGACGACAACTGCGAAGAAAGGATTCAGATGAAAGCCAGAACGCTGGTTCCGGCCGCGCTGCTCGCGCTGGCCCTGCTCGTCCCCGCGACGGCGGGCGCCCACGTGACCCTGCAGCCCAACGAAGCCCCCGAAGGCGCCTACACGGTGCTCGACGCGCGGGTGCCGAACGAGACCGAGAACGCCAACACCACCGAAGTCGCCGTCCAGTTCCCGGAAGGGTTCGGCGACGTCTCCTACCAGGCGGTCCCCGGCTGGCAGGTGAAAGTGGTCCACGACAAGCTGAAGAAGCCGATCCAGACCGACGACGGTCCGGTCACCGAAGGCGTCAGCGAGGTGGTCTTCAGCGGTGGCAAGCTGCCGCCGGGGGAGTTCCAAGACTTCCCGCTGTCGGTGCAGATCCCGGGCAAGGCCGGCGACGAGCTGACCTTCAAGGCGATCCAGACCTACGACAATGGCGAAGTCGTGCGCTGGATCGGGGCGCCGGAAACCGAACATCCGGCGCCGCAGGTGCTGGTCACGCCGCCGAAGGAAGAGGGGGCGACGACGGATGCCGCCGACACCGCCAAGGGCGCGACCGGGTCGGCCACGCCCGCCTCGAGCTCGACGTCGAGCTCCGGCTCCGACAAGGGCCTCGCGATCGCGGCGCTCGTCGTCGCAGTGATCGCCTTGGCCATCGCCGCGTTCGCCGTCTTCGGCTCCCGCCGGAGGACGGCGTGAGTCACGGTCGTCCTGTGGAGACTTACTCGGTCATAGGCCGAGTAAGTCTCCACGCCCTACGGCAGCCCCGGGTCGAAGCTGACCGTCCACACGCTCATCCCCGCTTCGGGGATGAGCGCCACCCGGTGGGCGCCGTGGCGCTCGTGCGTAGCCAGCTCGTAGATCCCCGGCCCGGGGATCTCGAGCGTCCCGTGCGCCTCGCCATCGACCTCGACGGCCAGCGCGCCGCGCCCCTCGACGGTCGCCCAGACGCCGCCCCCTTCGTATTCGACGACCAGCTCGTCGGCCTCCTCACCGGCGATCCAGGGACGCTCCCAGCCGCCGCCGGGGAAGACCTCGGCGCTCGGTGCCATCACCCGCGCGCCGGGCGCGTCCTCGGGGCGCAGCGGCGCCATCGGGTCGGGCAGCGGCCGCAGTGCGTCGGCCTCGCGCAGCTCTTCCTGGATCGCGATCTCGGTGCCGTGGTATTCGCCCTCGCCGAAGTGGACCCAGCTGAGCGCGCCGCCCAGCGACCAGAGGAAGAGGCTGGGCCAGCCTTCGCAGCCGTAGGTGCCCCAGAGCTCGCGCTCGGCGTCGATCGCAACCGGGAACTCGACCCCGAGCCGTCCCAGCCCCGCCGCTACCACCTCACGCTCGGCGCCGAAGGGGAAGCGCGGCGCCTGCACGCCGATCACCGAGAGGCCCGCGGCGGCGTAGCGGCGCGCCCACTCGGACAGATAGGGGAGGGTGCGCACGCTGTTCAGCTGCGCGAAGTCGAGGAAGTGGACGATCGCCGGGCCGCCCGCCGTCAGCGCGGGCATCGAGTCCGGTTCGGCACCGATCCAGGCCAGCCCGGCGGGCAGGTCGGGAGCGGCGATGTTGTCGCGGCCGGGGCGCACGGGCGGACGTTATCCTGGCGCGCCGCGCCGCGGCTTCGGGGGTGTCGCCGATGAACCTCGCCCTGCCCTTCGCCCACGCCCTCGTCGCCAAGCAGGACCTGCCGATCCCGGCCTGGCTCTTCGCCTGGGCGGCCTCGATCGTCCTCGTCGTCTCCTTCTTCGCCCTCTCCGCCGCCTGGCGCAAACCGCAGTTCGAGGACGAACGCTGGCGCCCCTCGGCCGCCTGGCTCACCGCGGTCCTGCGCTCCTGGCCGCTGCAGGTCCTCTGCGGCGGGCTCGCCGTCTTCCTGCTCGGGGTCGGCGTCTACTCGGGCATCCACGGCACCGAAGCCCCCGATCGCAACTTCGCGATCACCTTCTTCTTCGTCACCGTCTGGATCGGCTTCCCGTTCGCCTCGGCGCTGCTGGGCAACGTCTTCCCGATCTTCAACCCGTGGCGGGCGATCGCCCGGGTCGTGGGAGGGGCCTACGGGTTCGTCGCCCGCCGCCGCCCGGGGCACCTCGCCTACCCGGAGAAGCTCGGTCGCTGGCCCGCCGCGATCGGCCTGCTCGCCTTCGTCTGGCTGGAGGTGATCTACGGTTCCAGCGGTGGCGTCGCCGTCGGCCTCGAACCACACGCGGCGGGGGTCGCCGCCTGCGTCTACACCGTCTACACGCTGGCGATGATGGCCCTCTTCGGCACCGAGGTCTGGTGCTCGCGCGGGGAGATCTTCTCGGTCTTCTTCGGAATGTTCGCGACGCTGGCGCCGTTCGGTGCCAAGGAGGGCCGCATCGGCCGCCGCCGCCCGTTGGCCGCGGCGACCCGCTGGGTTGCCGAGGTCCCCGGCTCGACCGCGGTGGTGATCGCCTCGATCGCCTCGACCAGCTTCGACGGGGCCGAGGACGGTGCCTACAAATCTGGTCTCGAACACGTCGGCAAGTGGTTCTCCGACGCCGGCGTCGGTCCGCTGGCGACGATCCGGATCACCGACTCGATTTTCATGATCGCGACGGTCCTCGCGGTCGCCGGCGTCTACCTGCTCGGCGTCAAGGGGATGCGCTCGGTGCCCGGCGCGCCCGCCTTCCGCGAGCTCCAGCGCGGCTTCGCCCACACCCTGATCCCGATCGCCCTCGCCTATCTGGTGGCCCACTACTTCAGCCTCTTCGTCTACCAGGAGCAGGCCCAGTTCACCTATCTGCTCTCCGATCCCCTCGGGACCTCGACCACCGACCTCTTCGGCACCGCCGAATACGGCATCGACTTCAGCGCCCTCGGCTCCAACCTCATCTGGTACGTCCAGGTCGCGGCGCTGATCGTCGGCCACGTCCTGGGACTGACCCTGGCCCACGACCGCGCCCTGGTCTACTGGTCCGACTACCGCCGCGCCTCGCGCTCCCAGTACTGGATGCTCGCGGTGATGGTCGCCTTCACCTGCTTCGGCCTCTACCTGCTCTCGGTCGGGGGCGCGTGATGGGGGAGACGACGATCGCCGGCCTGGCCCTGCCGCTCGCCCACATCGGCCACTGGCTCTGGGTCTTCTACGTGCTGCCGGTGCTGATCGTGATCGGCGGCATCATCCGCTCGACCCGGGCCGAGAAGCGCCGCGAACGCGAGGATAAGGACTGAGCGCGCCAGCTGTTCCTTATCCCTCATATGCGGGGATAAGGAACAGCTGCAGGGCGGCGCTAGAGGATCTCGGCGAGGCGGGACTCGAGCGCGGTGGAGATCTCGTCGCGGACCGGGCCCTCGGCGAGCCGTTCGACCAGCGCCTCGAGGAATCCTTCGATCACCAGCGATTTCGCCGCCGCCTCGCCGAGGCCGCGGGAGGTGAGGTAGAAGAGCTGGTCCTTGTCGACCTGGGCGATCGCCGCCGCGTGGGTGCAGCGGACGTCGTCGGCGAGGATCTCGAGGCCGGGGATCGCGTCGGCATGGGCCTCCGGCGAGAGCAGCAGGTTGCGGCTCTCCTGGAAGGCATCGGTCTGCTGGGCGCCCGGATCGACCTTGATCATCCCGCGCCAGACCGCCGTCGAGCCGGCCGCGAGGACGCCGCGGAAGGCGAGGGCGGAGTTCGTGTTCGGCGCCGCGTGCTCCTGCGAGGTGTTGTCCGGGGCCGCCGGCGTAGCCGCCGGTCACCCGCGCCTCGGAGCCAGGGCCCGCGAGCTTGGTCTCCATCCGCACCTTGCCGCGCCCCGAGCCGAAGCCGAGCGCCGACCAGTCGAGCCGGCCGTCGCGCTCCACCTGGGCGCGCTGGGTGGCGAAGATCCACGACTTCTCGGAGAGGTCCTGGGTGTTGATGTAGCGGAGCGTCGCGGCCTGGCCGACCGAGAGCTCGACCACCGAGTTCAGCAGCGCGTCGACCTCGTCGTCGGGCGAGGACCAGTGCTCCCAGACCTCGGCCTCGGCGCCCTCCTCGAGCACGATCAGGGTGCGCCAGGAGACCGCACTGCCGCTGGCGTCGACCGGGACCTCGATCCGCACCGGCTCGGCCAGCTTCACCCCGTGCGGCACGTGCACCAGCACGCCGTCGCGCCAGGCGGCCTCGTTGCGGGCGACGAAGGGGTCTTCGACCGGGACCAGCGACCCGAGGGCCGCCTCCAGCAGCTCGCCGTGCGACTCGACCGCCTCGGCCAGCGAGACGACCGTGGCGCCCTCGCCGCCGCTCACCTCGACCGCCGCGTCGGCGCCGGTGTAGGAGTCGAGGTCGAGGTCGGCCAGATCGGTGAATTCCCAGCCCTTCGACTTCGCGGTCGGGAGGGGGAGGGACTCGACCAGGGCGGCGCCCTTCTGCCGCCGCTCCTCCAGCCAGGCCGGCTCGGTCGCGAGCTCAGCCAATGGAACCCTCCATCTGCAGCTCGATCAGCCGGTTGAGCTCGACCGCGTACTCCATCGGCAGCTCCTTGGTGACCGGCTCGATGAAGCCGTTGACGATCATCTTCGAGGCCTCCTCCTCGTCGAGCCCGCGGCTCTGGAGGTAGAAGAGCTGCTCGTCGCCGATTTTCGAGACCGTGGCCTCGTGGCCGACGTCGGCGTCGTTCTCGTCGATGCGGATCGTCGGATAGGTGTCGGAGCGCGAGTCCTCGTCGAGGAGCAGCGCGTCGCAGACGACCTTGGAGCGCGATTCGCTGGCCCCGTCGGCGATTTCCATCAGCCCGCGGTAGGTCGCCCGGCCGCCGTCCTTGGAGATCGACTTGGAGAAGATCGAGGAGGAGGTGCGGGGCGCTGCGTGGATGATCTTGCCGCCGGCATCCTGATGCTGGCCGGCGCCGGCGAAGGCGATCGAGAGGATCTCCCCGTGGGCTTCCTCGCCCAGCAGGTAGATCGCCGGGTACTTCATCGTCAGCTTCGAGCCGAGGTTGCAGTCGACCCACTCCATCGTCGCCTTCTCGTGCGCAATCGCGCGCTTAGTGACGAGATTGAAGACGTTCTGCGACCAGTTCTGGACCGTCGTGTAACGGACGCGGGCGCTCGGCTTGGCGATGATCTCGACCACTGCCGAGTGCAGCGAGTCGCTCGAGTACACCGGGGCGGTGCAGCCCTCGATGTAGTGCACGTCGGCGCCCTCCTCGGCGATGATCAGCGTGCGCTCGAACTGGCCCATGTTCTCGGTGTTGATGCGGAAGTAGGCCTGCAGCGGCATCTCGACCTTGACCCTGGCGGGGACGTAGACGAACGAGCCGCCCGACCAGACCGCCGAGTTCAGTGCCGCCAGTTTGTTGTCGTTGGGCGGGATCACCGTCGCCCAGTACTCGCGCAGCAGGTCCTCGTGCTCGCGCAGGGCGGTGTCCATGTCGGTGAAGATCACGCCCTGGGCCTCGAGCTTCTCGTTCACCTGGTGGTAGACGACCTCGGACTCGTACTGGGCGCCGACGCCGGAGAGGAATTTGCGCTCCGCCTCCGGGATCCCGAGCCGGTCGAAGGTGTATTTGATGTCCTCCGGGACCTCGCTCCAGTCGCGCGAGTTCTTCTCCGAGGCGCGGACGAAGTAGTGGATGTCGTCGAAGTCGATCTGGTCGAGATCGCCGCCCCATTTCGGGGTCGGGCGCTGTTCGAAGTACTCCAGCGCTTTGAGGCGGAAATCGCGCATCCACTGCGGCTCTTCCTTGAACTCGGAGATCGTTTCGACGATCTCTCGGCTCAGTCCCTTCGGCGCTTTGTAGGCGTAGCCGGTCTCAGGATCGTTGAAGCCGAATTTCTCCTTGTATTCGGAGTTGATTCCGGCGAGCGACTGTTTCTCGGCGATTACCTCGGGCGACGTAGCCATGCTTTATGCGACCTCCAGGGTGACGGTGTCGTCCGCGACGGCGGTCGCGAACGTCTTCACCGGCTTGAATGCGGGGAGCGTCTTCGGCCTGCCGGTGGTCAGGTCGAAAAGCGAGCCGTGGCGCGGGCACTCGACGGTACAGGCGGCCTGGTCGAACTCGCCCTCGGCGAGCGGGCCGTCGTCGTGCGAGCAGCGGTCCTCGATCGCGTAGATCGTGCCGTTGCAGTTGAAGACGCCGATCTTCATCCCCGCGTGCTCGACCAGGCATCGCGTGCCAGGCGGCAGCTCGGCCACGGGGCACACTGAGATCGTCGTCGCTGCGGTGTCGGTCAAGAGGCCTGCTTCCCGGGGCGGCTCAGGCCCCGTTGAGACAAGGTGGGATTTAAAACCTACTAACAGGCTCGGATTTTACAGGTCGGGAGCCGCGGCCCCGTCCCCGCCGGGTCGGTCCCCGGATGGAATTCACGATTCGGCGATGAATTTGGGCCGTTCGGGTGGTCTTATGGGACAAGAGAACCTGGGCAGCCGCCCTGCGAGAGGAGAGAGATGAGCAAGAGGACCAGTTACGAAGCCGGGACCCCGTGCTGGGTGGAACTTGCCGGGATCACCGATTTTGACGGTGCCGAGGCCTTCTACCGGCAGCTGCTGGGCTGGGAGATCCCCGAGCAGCCGAACTCGGCACAGCTCGGGGGTTACCGGCGGGCGCAGCTGAACGGCCGCGACGTCGCCGGCGCGTCGCCGAAGATGGACGACTCCCAGCCCTGCGTCTGGGCCACCTACGTCTCGGTCGACGACGCCGAGGAGACGATGGGCAAGGTCCGCGACGCCGGCGGCACCGTGATC
>ERZ778021.3668-NODE-3668-length-10699-cov-5.663660_pt1 | contig 10699 bp, 10 predicted proteins | sample MGYA00375751_ERZ778021 | MGnify/ENA primary metagenome ERZ778021 (study PRJEB29350, sample SAMN05389814) | bioreactor metagenome | isolation source: Thiocyanate stock bioreactor | place: South Africa: University of Cape Town | collected 2013-08-29 ... | reverse complement strand
CGAGAAGATGCGCCAGAAGACCGAATCGCCCGATTACCAGGACCTGAACCGTAATTTCCACCGGCTGATCTACGAGGCCGCCCGGCGCCCCCGCCTGGTCGAGATCATCGAATCGCTGCGCGACGCCTTCGAAGCGTATATCCAGCTCGAGGCGGCGACCGAGCCCGACCTCGTCTACACCGCGGGCGCTCACGAACAGCACGAAGAGATCGCCGTCGCGCTGCGCAAGCACGACTTCCGCGGCGCGCGCAAACTGATGACGCGCCATCTCAAAGACAACGCGGCGCACTACGAGGCGGCGGCGAAAGCCGGCGCTCCGAAGAGCTCCCGCTAGGCCCCCGCGCCCTCGCTGCCGCAAGGGCGTCATCGCCGCGCTTGGTCCCGCCCGTCCGGGTGGCTCTTGCATCTTTCTGTGGATTATCGATAATGTCGAATTGATATTGACGCGGTTGGGTGCCGCGCCGCGACAGGAGGGAGCGAGGATGGAGGGAAGTCAGACCGTGGACGCGCCGGTGGCGATCGTCGGGGGCGGCCCGGTGGGGATCACCCTGGCGCTGGAGATCGCGCTGCACGGGATCCGCTCGATCATCGTCGAGCGCCGCGCTCCCGGCGAAAGCTGGCAGGCGCGGACCAACCTGACCAACACGCGCTCGATGGAGCTCTTCCGCCGCTGGGGGATCGCCGACGCCCTGCGTGAGAACGACCCGGTGAGCGACGACGTGCCGCGCAGCTGCACCTGGGTCACCGCGCTGAACGGCCACGTCGTCCACGACTTCAAGCGGATCTTCGACTTCGACCGCATGCCGATCGCCTCGGAGACGCCGGAGTGGGCGCCCAACGCCGGGATCGAACGGACCGTCGCCGCGGCGGCCGCGGCGAACCCGCTGGTCGACCTGCGCTACGAGTCCGTCTACACCGGCTTCGAGCAGGACGACGACGGGGTCACCGTCGCCTACACCGACGCGGCGGGTGAGCCGCGGCGGCTGCGCTGCTCCTACCTGGTCGGGGCCGACGGCAGCCGCAGCGCTGTGCGCGGCGACCTCGGGGTGCGGATGGAGGGCGAGGCCGACATCGTCACCGCCAGCATCTGGCTGATCGAGGCGCCAGGGCTGATGGAGCGGGCCGAGGTCGGTCCTTCCTCGTTCTACTTCTTCATCAACGAGCACCGCGACTCGCTGCTGCTGGCGCCGCAGGACGACGAGGACCGCTACACGCTCGGCATCGTCCCCGCCTCTGCCGACATGGACCCCGATTCGTGGGAGGACGCCAAGGAGATCCTCTTCCGCAACATCGGCTTCGAGCTGCCGGTCCGCAAGCTCAGCGGCGGCCGGGTGCGGATCCACTCGCTGATCGCTCCCCGCTTCGACCACGGCCGCGTGCTTCTGGCCGGTGACGCCGCCCACCTGATCTCGCCGATGGGCGGCTTCGGGATGAACATCGGGATCAGCGACTCGGCCGACCTCGGCTGGAAGCTGGCCGCGGTCCTGAACGGCTGGGGCGGCCCGCGCCTGCTCGCCTCCTACGGCGAAGAGCGGGCCCAGGCCGACCTCTGGATCCAGGCCGAGTGCATCGACAACACCGGCCTGCTCGCCCCGCAGCTGGTCGAGGACGGGATCTCCGCCCCCGGCCCGGCCGGCGACGCGGTGCGCAAGCGGGTCGGCGCCCGCGTCCACGAGGCGAAGAGCAGGGAGTTCAACAGCATCGGCGCCCAGCTCGGCTACCGCTACGACGGCTCGCCGATCGTGGTCGACGACGGCAGCCCGCGGCCGCCGGTCTCGATGGGCGAGTACGTGCCCTGCGCGCGGCCCGGCGCCCGCGCCCCGCACGTCTGGCTCGACGACGGCAGCTCGCTCTACGACCACCTCGGCACCGAGTTCGCGCTGCTGCGGCTCGACCCGGAGGCCGACACCGCCCCGCTCGAGGCGGCCGCCGCAGCGGCGGGCATGCCGCTGGAGGTCTTCGAGCCGGAGCCCGACGGGCTCACCGACCTCTACGAGGCGAAGCTGGCGCTGATCCGTCCCGACCACCACGTCGCCTGGCGTGGCGGCGCGGCCCCGGCCGACGCGGCGGTGGTGATCGACGTGGTGCGCGGCGCCTGAGGCGCCGCTACCAGTCGCCGATCGCCAGCTCGACGCGGCGCTCGGCGATCGCCGCCAGCGTCGTCAGCGGCGCCCCGATACGGACCCCGAGGGCGGCGATGGCGGCCGGCTCGGCGAGGGCGCCGGTCTCGTCGAGCACCTCGCAGATCGCCGCCGCCGGCGATCCGGCGAGGCGAGCGAGGTCGACTGCGGCCTCGACCCGCCCGCGGTGGGAGAGCAGCCCGCCGGCAGCGGCGACGAGCGGGATCACGTGACCGGGGGAGATCAGCGCTCCCGGGCCCGCTGCGGGATCGGCGGCGGTGCGGATGGTGAGCGCCCGGTCGGCGGCGGAGATGCCGGTGGTGACCCCGCTGCTCGCCTCGATCGATGCCGGGGTCGAGGTCCCCGGCATCGTCGCCAGCTCGAGCCTGTCGCGCCGGTCGGCGGTCATCGCCACCGCGACCAGGCCGCGGCCGTGAGCGAGCATCGCGTTGACGCCGGTGGGCGAGGCGGACCGTGCGAGGGCGACCAGGTCACCGCGGCGCCGCCCCTCGTCGACGACGAGGGCGAGGCCGCCTTCGACGATCCGGGCCACGGCGGCGTCGAGCCCGGCGTCGGCCGAGGTGACGATGCCCTCGCGGCGGCGGGTCACGCCGGTGCCGTTCACGGCTGCCCGACCGGGGCGAGCACGTGAAAGGTGCGGTCGTGGTAAAGCAACGGCACGCCGGCCGAGACGGCGGAGTCGACGGCGAGCCCGATCACGATCGCGTGATCTCCCGCCTCGACCGTGCGCTCGACCGTGGCGGCGAGCCAGCCGTGGCAGCCGTCGATCGCGGGCAGACCGCGCCGCTCGCTCCACGCGACGGCGGCGAAGTCGTCCTCGCCGCTGCGGGCGAAACGCCGCGCCAATGCGTCCTGGTCGTGGGCGAGGACGTTGATCAGGAAGCGGCCCGACTCGGCGATCCGGGCGAGCAGCCGCGACTCGAGGTCGAGGCAGACCTGGACCAGCGGCGGTTCCAGCGAGAGCGGCCCGAAGGCGCTCACGGTGGTGCCATGCGGCCCCGCCTCGGTGCTGGTGGTGACCACGGCGACGGCGCTCGGGACCACGCCGAAAAGCTCGCGATACCGCTCGGCTGACAGCTGCTCCCTGGACACGTCGAACATCATAGATAATATGCATTTTATCTGAGGCTAAACCTGTGGGAAGGAGAAGTCGATGACCGTGGAGGAGGGAGCGAGGACGCTCGCCGAGGTGGTCGAGGCGATCGAGGCAGCCCGGCCGACGCTCGAGCGGAACGCCGAGCGGACCGAGGCCGAGCGCCGTGTGGCCGAGGAGAACATCGAGGCGCTGCGGGCGGCGGGCGCCTTCAAGGCCACCGTCCCGCGCCGCTTCGGCGGCCATGAGATGACCGCCCGCGAGCAGATCGAGGTCTCCGCCGCGGTGGCCGAATCGTGCGGCTCGACCGCTTGGGTGGTCGCCCTGATCAACGTCTGCAACTGGCTCGCCGGGCTGCTCGGCGACGAGGCCCAGGAGGAGATCTTCGGTGCCGGCGCCGAGGCGATGGTGGCCGGCGTGCTGAACCCCTCCGACGAGGTGCACAAGGTCGACGGCGGCTACGCGGTCAGCGGCCGTTGGCCCTGGGCATCGGGTAGCTGGCACGCCAACTGGGCGATCGTCGGCATCGTCGTACCCGATGCCTCGGGGGAGCCGGTCGACCAGGCGGTGGCGTTCGTCCCGGCCGCCGAGCTGACGATCGAGGAGACCTGGTTCGTCGCCGGGATGCGCGGCACCGGCAGCAACACGCTGGTCGCCGAGGAGGTTTTCGTGCCCGCCCATCGGTTGCTCTCGGTGCCGCAGGCGATCGAGAACCACTACCCGACCGAGCACACCGACGAGCCGCTCTATCGGGCCTCGTTCGTTCCCCTCCTCGCCCTGATCCTGGTCGGCCCGCAGCTCGGCCTCGGCCGCGCGGCGCTCCGCTTCGTGCTGGAAAAAGCGCCCCGGCGCGGCATCACCTACACCAGGTACGAGCGCCAGACCGAATCCACCGCGTTCCAGCTCCAGGTAGCGCAGGCGGCGACCACCGTCGACTCGGCTGCCCTCCATGCCTACCGGGCGGCCGACGACATCGACCGTGCCGCCGCGGCGGGGGAGCCGCTGGCCTATCTCGACCGGGCCCGGGTCCGCGCCGACGTCGCCCACGGGATCGAGCAGATCGTCGCCGCGATCGACCTGCTGATCTCCGCCCATGGCGCCTCGAGCTTCGCCGAGGTGAGTCCGCTGCAGCGGATCTGGAGGGACTCCAACGTCGCCGCCCGTCACGCGGTGGCCGACCCCCTGGTCAACCGCGAGGTCTACGGCAAGGCGCTGCTCGGCGTCCCCTACGAGGAGAACATCACGCCGCTGATCTAGCCGCGGCGTCGCCGCCGGACGCGGGCGGCCCGGCGGGGAGGCGGACGTGCGGGCCGAGCCAGCGGACGGCGGCGCCGGCGACGACAAGGATGCCGACCGCGGCGGTGCCGAAGAGGGCGCCGTAGCCGAGGCCGTCGACGACGGCGCCGGCGGCGAAGGTGCCGAGCGCCGCGCCGACGTTGCCGATCCCGGCGAAGAGCGAGACGGCGGCGCCACGGGTGTCGGGGCTGACCTCGGTGGCCCGCGTCTGCAGGGTCGAGTGGGCGAAGGTGAGGCCGAGGCCGAGGACGAAAACGGCGACGCCGAAGAGCATCGGCCCCGGCGTGGTCGCGAGAAGGGCAAAGCCCGCGGCGACGACGCAGCCGCCGCTCGCCACCCGCAGCGCGTCGGGAGCCCGCGCGCCGACCCGCGCGAGCCCTTTCGAGGTGACCAGCGAGCCGACCGCGAAGAGCGCCAGCAGCGAGCCCACCAGGGGATAGGAGGCGCCGCGGGTCTCGACCAGCTCGGAGCCGGCGAAGGCGAAGGAGCCGAGGAAGAAGAAGGTCTCGGTGACGGTGAGGAGGAAGAGCGGCCGGTCGCTCATGAAGATCGCCCGGAAGTGGCCGCGCCGGGCGGGGCGCACGCCGCTGCCCCCGGGGGCGTGGTAGCGCCACATCGCCAGCGTGATGAGGGCGGCGACGGTGCCGAGGACGATGAAGATCGCCCGCCAGCTGAGCAGGCCGGCGAGGATCCCGCCAAGCGCCTGGCCGAAGACCTGCCCGGAGACGATCACCGAGAGGAAGACGCCGATCTGCTTGCGGCGGGCGGTGTAGTCGACCACCGTGTCGCCGAACCAGGCGAGGCTCATCGGGATCACGCCCGCCGCGAACGCCCCGGTCAGCAGGCGCAGCGCGAGCAGCACGGGAAGGTTCGGGGATACCGCGCAGAGCCCGGTCCCGAGCGCGAACAGCAGCAGCACCGCGCGGATCACCCGAACCTTGCCCACTCGGTCGCCGAGCCGCCCGTAGAGCATCTGGCCCGCCGCGTAGGAGAGCCCGTAGACGGCGACGGTGAGCCCGGCGACGCCGACGCTGGTGCCGAAGTCGTCGGCGATCGCCGGTAGCAGCGGCGCCGCGACGCGGATGTCGGCGGCGACGACGAACCCGGCCCCGAGCAGTAACCACGGCGGTAGTGCCCGGCGCTTCGTATCCACAGCGATTATGTATATTACACTTTCAACCGGGAGTAGCACCGACGGAGGAGAGACGTATGCGCTTTGCGAATCACGATGGCCGCCTGACCCTGCTCACCAGTGACGGACGTGGGGTGGACGTCGAACGCGCCAGCGACGGCTCCCTCCCAGCCGACCCCGACCAGGCGCTGGCCCGCTGGGCGGAGGTGCTGGAGTGGGCGGGCTCGAACCAGGAGCAGGGCGACGTCGTGATCGACGCGGCGCTCCTCGGCGCCCCCTCGCCTGGTGCCCGGACCGCCTTCGGTGTCGGCTTCAACTACGCCGGCCACATCGAGGAGACCGGCGCCGAAATGCCCGAGTTCCCAACCATCTTCGCCAAGCTCCACGCCTCGCTGGCCGGGCCCTACGAGCAGGTGCCGATCTCGACCGCGACCGTCGACTGGGAGGTCGAGCTGGCCGTGGTGATCGGCAAGCGCGCCCGCCGCGTCGCCGCCGGCGATGCCTGGGACCACGTCGCCGGGCTGACGGTCTCCCAGGACATCTCCGACCGCGGCATCCAGCTGCGCCCCAAAGAGCAGCCGCAGTTCACGCTTGGCAAGTCGCTTCCCGGTTTCTGCCCTACCGGCCCCTACCTGGTCACCGTCGACGAGTTCGAGAACCCCGACGACCTCGAGCTGCGCTGCACGGTGAACGGCGAGGAGGTCCAGCACGGACGGACCTCGGAATTCATCTTCTCGGTCGCCCAGCTGATCGAGTACCTCTCCGAGGCGACCGAGCTGCTGCCGGGCGACCTGATCCTCACCGGCACCCCGGCCGGGATCGGGGCGACGATGGACCCGCCCCGCTTCCTCGCCCCCGGCGACGTGCTGGAGAGCGAGATAGTCGGCATCGGGACGATGCGACAGGAGTTCGTCGAGGACCGCGTCCCCAGCGTCGCGGCCGGCAACTAGGCCGGTGACCGAATCGGCGCTCGTCCTCGACGGCAGGCGCTGGACCTACCTGGAAGAGGGCGACGGCCCGCTGCTCGTCCTCTTCCATGGGACGCTCTCCTACAAGGAGGTCTTTCGCCCCCAGCTGACGGCGCTGGCGAGGACGCGCCGGGTGGTCGCCTTCGACTGGCCCGGCCACGGCGGCACCGAGTTCGATCCCGCCGGCTGGGCCGTCGCCGACCTGGTCGCCGCGGCCCCGCGGCTGATCGAGGCGCTGGGCGCCGAGCGGGCGGCGATCGGCGGCGTCTCCCAGGGCGGGGCGATCTCGATGCGGGTCGCGCTCGCCCATCCGGAGCGGGTCGAGGCGCTGGTGACGATGAGCGCCGGCCTCGATCCGGTGGGTCCGGAGGCCCTCGCGGGCCTGGCCGGGCTGGGCGAGGTGCTGGCCTCCGGCACCGAGGCGGAGCGCCGCGCCGCCCTCGTCGGCCACCAGGGCCTCTTCCACACCCCCGGCTGGGTCGAGGCACACCCCGGGGAGGCGGCGGCGGAGCTGGAGCGGATGCTCGCCCACCCGCGCGACGCGTCGATCGCGGTCACCCGACTGCCGGCGGGCTATGAGTCGATCGAGGAGCGGGCGGCCGAGATCGCCTGCCCGACGCTGGTGATCTGGGGAGAGGACGACGCCCGCGCGGCGCGCGGACCACGCATGGCCGAGCTGATCCCCGACGCCGAACTTTGCCTGGTCCCCGAAGCGGGGCACCACATCACGCTCGATGCCCCCGACCAGGTGAACGGGGCGATCGGCGCATTCCTGGACAACCTGAACGAGGGAGAGAGAAGATGAGCGACGAGCAGGCGACGACGATCCCGGCCGGAACCGGGATGCGTCTCGTCACCTTCGAGACCGACGGGCCGGACGGCCCCGAGCAGCGGACCGGCGCCCTGGTCGAGGGCGGCGTCCTCGACCTCGCGGCGGCAGCCGAGGTCCCCGCCGACATGCTCGCCCTGCTGGAGGCGGGTGCCCCGGCACTTGCGGCGGCCCGCGAGGCGGTCGCCGCGGGCACCGGCCCGATCGTCCCGGCGGGCGAGTACCGGCTGGCGCCGCCGCTGCCGCGGCCGAACAGCCTGCGTGACTTCATGGTGGTCGAAGAGCACGTGATGAACTCGTTCAAGAAAGTCCCGGACGAGTGGTTCAACCTGCCGGTCTACTACGCCGGCAACGTCGACGAGATCTACGGCCCCGACGACGTCGTGCCCTGGCCCGGCTACTCCGACAAGCTCGACTACGAGCTGGAGCTCTGCGCGGTGGTCGGCATGGCCGGCCGGCGGATCCCGGTCGAGCGGGCCGCCGAGCACATCGCCGGTTACACGCTCTACAACGACTGGAGCGCCCGCGACATCCAGGAGCGCGAGATGTCGGTGGGCATCGGCCCGGCGATGGGCAAGCACTTCGCCAGCTCGATCGGCCCCTGCATCGCCACCGACATCGACCACGACCAGATCGTGCTGGCGGCGACCATCGACGGTGAGGAGTGGTCGCGCGGGGCGATCGGCGACATGCACTTCTCCTTCGAGCAGATCATCTCCTGGGTCTCCCAGGAGCAGACGCTCTACCCGGGCGACCTGCTCGGCAGCGGCACGATGGGGAGGGGCTGCGGCTACGAGCTCGACCGCTGGATCGCGCCCGGCAGCGTGGTCGAGCTGAGCGCCGACGGGATCGGCACCCTGCGAAACCAGGTGGGTGAGAAGGGCGCCGGGGCGCGGCGCGTCACCGAGCCCGCCCGGCAGGTCGCCTGATGGCGGCGCCGACCGGACTGCCGCCGCGCACCTCCGTGGTCATCGCCGGCGGCGGGCCGGTCGGGCTCGCGGCCGCGGTCGAGCTCGGCCTGCGGGGGATCGAGACGGTGGTGATCGAGCCACGGCCGGAGGTCTCCCACGCGCGGCCGCGCTGCAAGACGCTGAACGCCCGCACGATGGAGCACGCGCGCCGCTGGGGGATCGCCGAGCGACTGCGTGAGCGCTGCCCGCTGCCTACGTCGTGGTCCCAGGACATCGTCTTCTGCACCTCGCTGGCGGGCTACGAGCTCTCCCGCTTCGAAGGGGTGCTGGGCCTGGTCGCCGAGGGCGACCGCTTCCCCGAGCTCGGCCAGCAGGCGCCGCAGTTCGTCTTCGAGGAGGTGCTGCGTGAGTTCGTCGACGAGCTCCCCGCCTGCACGCTCCTCACCGGCCTGCGGGTCGCGAATCTCGAGCAGGACGCCGAGCGGGTCACGGTGACGGTCGCCTCGGCGACGGGGGAGACCGGGGCCGTGCGGGCCGACTACGCCCTCGGCTGCGACGGGCCGCGCAGCGCCGTCCGCGCCGCGATCGGCTCCGTCTACGAGGGTGGACAGGCGCTGCGACCGAACTTCGGGATGCTCTTCCGAGCGCCTGGGCTGTGGGAGCGGGTCGCCCACGGGCCCGCCGTCCAGTACTGGGTCGTGAACCAGGCGGCACCCGCGGTGATCGGCCCGCTCGACCGCGAGGAGACCTGGTGGATCGGCTGCTTCGGGGTCGACGCCGAGCGCGGCGAGCGCGAGGGCGAGCGGTTGATCCAGGGGGCGATCGGCGCCCCGCTCGAGGTCGAGATCCTCTCCCGCGACCCCTGGGTCGCCCACATGGAGCTGGTCGACCACGCCCGGGTCGAGCGGGTCTTCCTCGCCGGTGACGCTGCCCACCTGAACCCGCCCTTCGGCGGGCACGGCCTGAACACCGGCGTCGGCGACGCCGTCGACCTCGGCTGGAAGCTCGCGGCGGTGCTCGAAGGCTGGGCGCCGCCGGAGCTGCTCGACACCTATGAGCTCGAGCGGCGTCCGGTGCAGGAACGGGTGATCGCCGAGGCGACGACGAACATGAAGACGCTGGCGCCCGACCTGCTGGCCCCCGACCTGGGCGAGGCGAGCGAGTCCGGCGAGGCGGCGCGCGCCCGTGCCCATGAGCAGATCCAGGAGACGAAGTGGGAGGAGTTCAACGCCCTCGACCTGGTCCTCGACATCGCCTATGAGTCGCCGACGATCATCGGCAGCGGGGCGGGCGGGCCGGTCGCCGGGGCGCGCCTCCCGCACGTCTTCCTCGCTCCCGGCCACTCGATCTACGACGAGCTCGGCCCCGGCTTCAGCCTGCTGCTGCTCGGCGACGACGCCGTCCGTGAGAGCGCCGAGCTGCTCGGCGCGGCGGCGCAGAGGGGGGCTCCGCTCCACCTCGTCGACCTGCGCCACCGCGGGCTGGAGGGACGCTACCGCAGCGATCTGCTGCTGGTCCGGCCGGACGGGCACGTCGCCTGGAACGGCCGGCGCGCAGGCATCGACCCGGGGGAGCTGATCGACCGGGTGCGGGCCGTCCCGCTGGTGTAAATGTGTAATATGCACAATCAGGTGCTCAAGGGGCGCCTTCTCTAGGGAACGGGAACGGAGGGATCGAGGATGGGAACTACGCAGCTCGACGCGCTTGAGGGCAAGTCCGACGTGGGTGAGGATGGCGTCCGCCACCCGGTGCTCCACCACGTCAACCTGAAGACGACACGGCTCGGGGAGATGATCGACTGGTACGCGCTGGCGGTCGGCATGCGGCCGAACTTCCGCGCCGACACGATCGCCTTCCTCACCAACGACGACGCCAACCACCGGCTGGCGCTGCTGGCGGTGCCCGGGCTCTACGACGATCCGGAGAAGGTCCCGCACTCGGGCATCCACCACACCGCCTTCGAGTTCGCCTCGCTGGAGGATCTGCTCGGCCGCTACCAGACGCTGAAGGCCGCCGGGTCGGAGCCGCACGGCTGCGTCGACCACGGCCTGACGATGTCCTTCTACTACCTCGATCCCGACGGCAACAGCGTCGAGCTGCAGAGCGACAACTTCGGCGACTGGGCGGATTCGGCGAAATGGATGCGGACCTCGGCCGACTTCGTCGCCGATCCGATCGGCAAGTTCGTCGATCCCGACAAGCTCGTCGATGCGAGCGCCGGCGGGATGTCGGCGGCGGAGATCCACCGGCGTGCCTACGCCGGCGAGTTCGAGCCGACGGCCGCGCCGGACCTGCGCCTGCCGGCGGCCTGACCGGTGCCGGCCAAACC
>ERZ778021.3667-NODE-3667-length-10706-cov-4.964416_pt1 | contig 10706 bp, 9 predicted proteins | sample MGYA00375751_ERZ778021 | MGnify/ENA primary metagenome ERZ778021 (study PRJEB29350, sample SAMN05389814) | bioreactor metagenome | isolation source: Thiocyanate stock bioreactor | place: South Africa: University of Cape Town | collected 2013-08-29 ... | reverse complement strand
TTCAACGAAGGACAACGTTCGCTGGATATTATTCGCTCTGGGCGTCGTCAACCCCATCCGCTGGATGCTGTAAGGCTTGCCATTTAAATTCATGAAAACAGCAGAAATTCGTATCGCAAAAAAACTCATAGGAAGCAACCATCCTCCCTATGTGATTGCTGAAATGTCTGGTAATCACAATGGCTCACTGGAGCGGGCGCTAGCCTTGGTAGATGCCGCCGCCGCAGCAGGAGCGGATGCCATCAAACTCCAGACCTATACAGCGAATACTATGACGCTGGATATTCATGAAGATGAATTTCTCGTTTCCGAAGCTCACGGTTTATGGACTGGCCGCAGTCTCTATGATCTCTATGGAGAGGCGCACACACCATGGGAATGGCATGCCCCAATCATGGAGCGTGCTGTGCAGCGTGGCATAGCCTGCTTTAGTTCGCCATTTGATGATACTGCTGTTGATCTTCTTGAATCTTTGGATGTTCCGGCCTACAAAATTGCGTCATTTGAATGCACACATATTCCATTGATTCGGCGTGTTGCTGCGACTGGCAAGCCCATCATCATATCTACCGGTATGGCTACGTATGCCGAAATTGATGATGAAGTGCGAGCCGCCCGCGAAGCGGGCTGCCGTGAATTGATATTACTCAAATGCACTAGCAATTATCCAGCAACGCCTGAAAACAGTCATCTCCGCACCATTAATCATTTGCGTGAAGCCTATGAGTGCGAGGTCGGTCTGTCTGACCATACATTGGGGATTGGGGTACCCATTGCTGCGGTGGCGCTTGGCGCAACCGTAATCGAAAAACACTTCACTCTGGCACGTGATGATGGTGGCGTGGACAGCGCCTTCTCTGCTGACCCAAGCGAGTTGAAGCAACTGGTTCAAGAAGCCAAGCGTGCATGGCAAGCTCTTGGCAAAGTGCACGTTGGCCCCTCGGATACAGAGTTGGCTTCCATCGCGTACCGGCGCTCGATCTATGTGGTGGTAGATGTAAAGGCAGGTGATATGTTCACTGAAAAGAACCTGCGCTGCATTCGACCTGGAAGAGGCCTCTCTCCAAAGTATCTTGAGAGAGCACTCGGCCATCGAGCTAGTCGGGATATCCAGCGCGGTGAGCCATTGTCATGGGCCATGGTGGCTTGATCATATGCAGCTCTTCTTGTGCCATACACCATTACATTTGCTAATAAGTCTATTAGTGGCACAAAAGAATTCATCCGCAGAAAAACTGATCTTTGCAGTCATTGAGGATTCTCAAGGCCTCCATGCCTTGGCACAGAAATTGGTTGTATCGAAAAACATTGATCTTCTGCTGCTACCTGGTGCCGCAAACACCCAGAGCTTATTGAAAAGTGCCTTGATTCATCGTGCCAACGCAAAACATTTGCATGATACCTACGCCAGAGCTGTAGATACGGTATTCATTTTCCATGATTTGCGAGCTGAGTCTCAAAAATTACTCAATTCGGAAGTTGCTCGTCATACGGGCGTCCGGTTTGTTCTGCTTGAGGATGGGGTTGCGCTTTATGAGCCAGGAGGCTTTCTAGTCGACGGATTCGTTAGTATTTTAAAACGAAAGATATTCTGGGACATTCGATGGAAGCATGCGCGAGAACTAGGCTTGCACCCGCGGCTATCTGAAATCCAGTGCTTCTATCCGGAGCTATTGAGGTCTAATCTTCGTCATCTATGTGTAAAATCACTGCCAAAACATCTTGCCGGCAATATAAGTGCTCCATCGTTATTGAAGGCTCCATTGTCCAATGCGCCTTTTTGCATTGTTGCTGTTCCACATTTTGCGTTTGGTGAAAATTTCATCAGGGAATTTTTAATTTCCTCTCGAGACTATTGTTTTGACCGAAGGCTGAATCTACTTTTGAAGCTCCATCCGAGGGATATGGTCACAAAGGCAACTATCGAGCAAGTTATTTCATCGCCCGTATATTTGCCGCAAGAACTCCCTCTTGAGGTGTTGCTACTCTCCATTCCCAAGGCAGCTGTACTCATTGGCTCCAGAACTTCCGCTTTGCATGTTGCCAATGTACTACAATCAAACATAACTTGCTTGTATTTTGATAAGCCAAGTACGGTAGAAGGGGTTCGGTGGATTAATTTTTTTACAAGCATAGGAATTGGCAAAATACAAGAGCCTGAAGAAGAGGATGCTAATATTAATATCTATGGAGTTTGATATTTTTTTGAGATCACCCTTCGTTTTGTTGGCTATGGCTGTCTCGCCGACAGCACTTTCGCCTGTGAGCTGATAAAAGCCGGCTGCACAGTCGCGTAGACCGCTCGCGAAGTGGTGTGCAAGGCGCTGGCCGATACAGAGTTGCTGCGTGACGTGCTTCGCATCAAGGAAACCTTCCATCGGAGCAGGTTTTGCCACTCCGCACTGTGTCAGGCTAGGTGGCCTGGGGTTTGTTCTCGATGCTTAGTTGCTCAATGCACTGCAACAGGACGCCAGTTCATGTTAGACGCCCAGACCTTGGCCTTCGATCGCGCCGTCGGTCACCTGGTCACCTTGAAACGAGAGATCAATCATCATCAAGGATGATCAGCTGCCCGTGCAGACCGATCTGATGCGCGACACTTCACAACGCTCCAAATGAACCACTCTGCCTCCACCCTGATCGTCGGCGCTGGTTTCGCCGGCAGTACCGTCGCTCGCGCGCTGGCCGACTCCGGACATCAGATCTATCTGATCGATAAGCGCCCGCACATCGCTGGCAATGCCTTCGACGAGCTGGATGCGCACGGCGTGCTGGTACACCGCTACGGCCCGCACATCTTCCACACCAACAGCGAGCGGGTATGGCGCCATCTTTCGCGCTTTACCGAATGGCGACCCTATGCGCACCGTGTGCTGGGCATGGTGGAGGGCAAGCGTTATCCATTCCCGATCAACCGCGACACGCTCAACCAGTTGTATGGACTCGATTTGGATGAGGCCGGCGCGGCTGCCTTCTTCGAGCGCGTGCGCGAGCCGCGCGAACCGGTGCGCAGCAGCGAGGACGTGGTGCTCAACTCGGTGGGCCGTGATCTCTATGAGAAGTTCTTTCTCAACTACACGCGCAAGCAGTGGGGCATAGAGCCCTCGCAACTGAAGGCCGGCGTGGCAGCGCGCATACCGGTGCGCACCAACACCGATGATCGTTACTTCACCGACACCTTCCAGGCCATGCCGTTGCATGGCTACACAAAGATGTTCGAGCGCATGCTCGATCACCCGGACATCACCGTGGAGCTGGGCGTGGATTTTGCCGAGGTACGCAGTCGCGGCGGTTTTGACCATGTGGTCTACACCGGGCCCATCGATGCGTATTTCAATCATTGCTACGGCCCGCTGCCTTACCGTTCGCTGCGCTTCGAGCACGAGCATTTGGCAAATGCGGCGCAGTACCAGCCGGTGGGCACCGTCAACTATCCCAACGACCATGCCTACACGCGCATCACCGAATTCCGGCACCTGACGGGGCAGCAGCACGGGGGAACGTCCATCGTGCGCGAATATCCGCAGGCCGAAGGCGATCCGTATTACCCCATTCCCAGCGATGGGAGCGAGGCTCTGTTCAAGCGCTACCAGGCGCTGGCCGATGCCGAGCTGGGTGTTACCTTCGTGGGCCGGCTGGCCGAGTACCGTTACTACAACATGGACCAGGTGGTGGGCGCGGCGCTGGCAGCGGCGCAAAAATTGCTGGAGCGCCTGTCTTGAGCATGCGTATCGCCTTTCTCTGCAAACGCCGCTACATGGGCAAGGATGTCATCCTTGACCGGTATGCACGCTTGTATGAGATACCGGCCCAATTGGCCCGGTTGGGGCACGAGGTGCGCGGCTACTGCCTCGACTACCACGACAGTGCCAGTACCTATCAGCAATGGCAGCATGACACCGCGCCCGGTTCCCTGGCATGGGAATCGCAATCCCTTGGACGGCTGAAGCTGCCTTTGCCGGCATATCCCTGGCAGCTTCTGCGGCGGTTGCGTGCTTTCCGCCCCGACGTGCTGATCGGCGCGTCCGACATTCCCCACGTTGCCCTGGCTGCCTGGCTGGCTCGCAGGCTGGGCGTGCCCTATGCAGTCGATCTGTACGACAACTTCGAAGGCTTCGGTCAGGCGCGCATTCCGGGCTTTGTACCCGCGCTGCGGCGTGCCACGCGCCATGCCGGGTTGGCCTTGACTACCAGCGAGCCCTTGCGCCAGTTGGTGCAGAACGAATACCGCGCCAAGGGTTCAGTCGTGTCCATGCCCAGCAGCGTGGATCTCCAGGTGTTCCATCCAGCCGACAAGGCCGCAGCCCGCCACCGCCTGGGGTTGCCGCAGCATGCCCGGCTCATCGGTACGGCGGGCGGTCTGTACCGCGACAAGGGGGTGGAGCCGATCTACCAGGCCTGGCCTGGCCTGGCGGCAGATCATGCCGACCTGCATCTGGTGCTCGCGGGCCCCTGGCAGTCCGAACTGCCGCCGCCGCAGGGCGAACGTGTGCATTACCTGGGTCATCTGTCGCATGCGCAGGTGGCCGACCTATTTTGCGCACTGGACGTGGGCATCATTTCCATTCTGGATACGCCCTTTGGCCGCTACTGCTTCCCACAGAAAGCCTATGAAATGCTGGCCTGTGGCTTGTGCGTTGCCGTGGCGGATATCGGCGAAATGTCCACGCTGTTTGCCGCCACGCCGCAGATCATGTTCAAGCCCGGCGATGCAGATGGTCTGGCCGCTGCTATCACCCGCCAATTGAGCGCCCCGGCGAGGCCAGCGATTGCCGTGCGTGACTGGAGTGCCTTGATTGGGGAGATCGAGCCGCTGCTGGTGCGCGTGGCACAGGGCGCTTGATTGCTCCTCTAAAAGTAGCTGCCTGCGCTTGCTGCATAAGCGTTATGGGCTATTTTGATGCTAGGAATCATATGTTCCGAAATACGCTGAAGTGAGCAATTTCACTTGTTATTTTCGCGAAGGCCGGAATCCAGAGTAGGAATTCCGTTGTCCCGTCTATCTTCCTATGGCCTGTCTTTGCCAAGGCCGTGGTACTGGTGCCCGCTCCCATTTCAAAGGTGACCACTTGCTATTCAAGTCTTGGCTGCCGCGTTCATCAGCAGCCGTGCATAGCATTCCGAAATCCGAGCCCAGTCCACATGCGTTCCGGCTGCTGCCAGCACGCGCTGCGCGCGGGCCTGAGCTTGCAGGGGGTGGGCAAGTTCACCGCAAATCTTTGCGCCAAGCGTTTCAATATCTCGCGCATCCACACAGATTTCGGCTTTGACCGCACCCAGCAGATCCTCGATGCCAGCCACATCACCCGCCACAACCGGGCAGCCGCAGGCCACTGCTTCCATCAAGGCGACGGGTAGGCCTTCCTGATCACCGGATTTCGCCTTGACGAACGGCGCCACGAACAATGCGGCGCGCCGATACAGATCAGGCAGGTCTTTCTGCGCCACGGCACCCAGAAACCTTACGGCATCTTGCAGGCCCAGTGCGTGCGCCTGTGCTTTGAGCTGTTCTTCGTCTGGCCCGAATCCAGCAATGGTGAGCGTTACATCGGGCCGTGCGCGCAGTACCGAGGGCATGGCCGCCAGCAGGTAGCGCAGCCCTTTTTTCTCCACCAATCGACCGACGAAAAGCAGTTCACTGCGCGAGCGTTGCGCTGCGTCGCTGGGCACGAAACGCCCGGCCATGTCCACCCCCATCGGTACCACGGACACCTTGGCCATGTTCGTGCCCAGTGCATCTACCGCATCGCGCATCGCGCGGCTGACCACCGTGGCCGACTGCGCCCTGCGCAGCACCCAACGCTTGAGCGCCTGCAATGGCCTGCCGCGCAGTGCGTACAGATCGGCTCCATGCGAGGTCACTACGAAGGGCTTGCCCAGCAGTGCGGCGATCAAACCTTGCGGCAGCAGCCAATGCGCATGCACGACGCCGATTGGGCGTTGACGGCACAAGCGCCATGCATGCCACGCCTGCACCAGCACGAAGCCAGGCACCAGCAGCAGCTTCCAGCGGTTGTTGCGCAGATTGGTCACGATGCCGCCGTTGTTGACCAGTGTTTCAAGTCCCGCAGGGGCATAGCGATAGCGGATCACCTCCACGCCATCCAGCACCTCCGTTGGCGCTGCGCCCTTGGCGTGGGGACACAGTGCGATGACGTGGAACGTGTCCGTCAGCCGTTTCGCCAGCTCGTGTACGAACCCCGGCTCCGGGTCGCCAGGCCAGCGCGGGTAGGTGGAGGCAAGCACGAGCAGGTTTGGCTTGGCAGTCGGGGAGGTGCCCCTCACTCATGTCCCCTGTACATCAGCGCCGTGATTTGTTCCGAGATCAGTCCCATCAAGAACACCATCACGCTGCCTGTGTAGAGCAGCGCGCTCATGTTCGTGAAGCGCCCCTGATGCCACCACGTCCAGCCGTACCAGGCGGACGCCAGTCCGAACATGCCCAGCGCCACTGGTGCAAATATCTTCAGCGGCGAAAACAGCGTGCCGATCTTGAAAATGATGAGCAGAAATCGTGTCCCATCGCGCAGTAGGTTGATGTGGCTCTTGCCGATGCGTCTGGCCGCATGGATCGGCACATAGGCCACCGAATACCCGGCACGGAAGAATGCCATCGTGCTGGTGGTGGGGTAAGAAAAACCATTCGGGAGCAAGTAGAGAAACTCGCGAAATTTATCTGCCCGCACAGCGCGAAAACCGCTGGTCAGGTCTTCCACCTTGTGCCCGGTCATCCAACTCGCTAAACGGTTATAGAGTCCATTGGCAAAACTGCGTCCAATGCTAGCTTGTGAGCCCTTTTGGCGAGCACCTACCACCAGATCGTGGCCTTCTGCCAGCTTGGCAAGCAACCGCTCGATGTCAGCAGGATCGTGCTGGCCATCGGCATCCATGAACACAATCACATCGCTACTGGCTGCGCGAGCCCCGGTTTTGATGGCTGCGCCGTTGCCCTTGCTGTAGGGGTGCTGTACCACGCGGGCACCAGCTGCCTCGGCCACGGCAGCAGTGTCGTCAGTGGAGCCATCGTTGACCACTATCACCTCAATTTCGTCCATCCGTTGCATTTGCGATAGTTTGGCATGGATTTTTTCAATGGTGGTGCCAATGGCAGCGGCTTCGTTTTTTGCCGGAAGAACGATAGAGAGGTGCATAGACGCTGAAAATTTCGTAAGCGACTGTATCTTCTTATTATCTCGCAACACGGTCGGATGCCAAGGTTTGTCGCATATGCTGAATTTCCTGTTGGTAATGGGTCTGGTCTAGTGGAGTGGTTTGGAGTGTGCCATTTTCTATCCCTTGCTGAATGCGATCAAGCAACTGCTGCGCTTCATCCACATGACCAGCACCCGCCATTTCAGCAAACATTTGCATGGCTGAGCTGGCAAGACCATAGCGCTCGATAGCCTCCAGATAGTGGGCTTGGGCTTGGGGTACATCACCCATCAATAGATACAGGCGTGCTTTGTTGTATGCCACCACACGCATGAACAGCGGAAATTTCCGGTATGGACCGCTTTCGCTCAGTGTGTTGAGCAAATGCAATAAAGGCTTGTGGTATCTGGTGAGTTCTGGAATAGCCACTGCATCATCCACCAGCGTGCGCAGGCCCGATACTGCTTGTGCATCAAAAGACTGCTGTACCAGTTGTGCCGCAGCTTGTTCAAAATGTTGCTCCGTCGCCTGCCCTGTGTTGACGTGAATACGTAACCAGCTCATGGTCAGCAGCGAGCTATGGGGCAACTCTTGTACCGCCTTATCTGCCCAAGCGAGTGCCTCGCCATATTTTTTCTCATCCACCAGGCGACTGATCAGATAGTTACGTCCTCGGGCTGATTGGGGGTCTTTCATGGCCCAATAGGTTTGCAAGCGATTTGCATCGGCCCAAAGCAGGCTACGCTGCCACGTCATGCCTGCCAACATGGCCATCAATGCGAGCATTACTGCCACTGCCATCCGGAGGCGGTAGCGTTGCCCCAGCCAGTCAACGCCGATGGCCAACGGCAAAAACATGAAAAAAGCAGGCGCGTAATTGCGATGTTCAAAATGCAACTCCAGCCCAATGACCGTAGATTCAACCAAATGCCCGCACAAAAAGAATACAATAGCCAACCATGCGAAAGGCAGGCGACGATAAAGCCAAGGAAGGGCCAGAATAACTGCAATCCACCCCAGAAATGCCCATAGTGTTTCAATGGGCTGAAACAAACTGTGCGATTTTTCAAAACCATCTTGGAACAAACCGGCCCCCTCAATGCGTGGGAGCCAAAGCTGGTCTATATAGCCCCAAACGATGCGGGCTTCAGAATAAAGGCGCTCTACCTGATCGAATGTACGGTTGGGCCAAATATTCGGAGAGAAATCAATGTGTTTCACCAAATATGCGGCTACGGCCAGGCTTGGCAGGCCCAGTACTATGGCCAGCCAGAGTCTATGTGGGGGCGCATCGGCCTGCATACGGCGCAAGAATACTTCCACTACCAATAACAGCAAGGGCAGCAACCCCCCATTTTCTTTGGATAGCACGGCCAGCAGTGTGCCCAACCCGGCACTGACCGTCATTAGTGCATAAGCCGCCCGTGGGGGATGCCGTGTCGGTTGCGCCAGCCATAGTCGCCCCTTCAGGTAACCCACCATGCCTGCCAGCATGAACAAGGCGCTCAAGATCGTCATGCGCTGCACTACATACAGCGTAGTGGATACCCAATAGGGGTGCAAAAGCCACAAGCTGGCCGCCAGCACCGCCACCCAAGTGGCGCGAAGCTCAGGCAAGCGTGTTAGGCGTAACAATAAATAAACAACCCATGTCAACAGCAAACCACAAATCAGATGCAAGCACAGATTGGTGTACTTAAAAGTGGAAGCGACACTGGGCCATGTGTTGTCATTAATCAAGAAACTTAGCAACGACAACGGACGCCCCGTCGGACCAGACCAGCCCCCGAGAACATAGGCCTTGAAGCTCACCCAATCCCTGATGCCGCCAAGCTCGCCCAAGGCATTTAGATTGGGTGCGTCATCAAACAAAAAGGGGCCATTCAGCCCCTCCCAATACGCCACAATAGCAAGTGCAAAGGAGAGAATTAAAAAGATATAGGGCGCTGTTTTTTTCATCTTATGATTAATGGCGACACGCGGCAGGACGGTATTTTGCCTCAACGGTTCCATCCTTGCACGTCCAGGAGATGCCGCCTGCATTGCTTGCGGGGCTGAGAATCACCGTATTCCCATTTTGCACCTTTTCATTGAACAAAATAACCACCTGGCCATTTGCAACAGTAATCTTGTCAACAGCCCCCCCTTTGATTTGCGTATCCAATGCAAGCCCTGCAGATATGTTGTTTGCAGGAAATCTTCCATTGGAGGCCATGAACGCAACTACAGAATCTTTGCTTTCTGCCGCGAGAACCAATCCTTCAGCAACATGGGTTCTCTTGGTATAGGTTTGATAAGCCGGAAGGGTAATGGCCGCCAAAATACCAACGACCGCCACCACAATCATTAATTCAATGAGCGTAAATCCACGCTGAATGATACTTCCCATGAGTATGCCTCTAGCGAATTTTGGTGCGTCGCCTTAATGAAATTGTTCTAAATATTGATAAATAAAAAAGCCCACCTTGGTGGGCTTCTTATTTACATCATATTACCTGCAGTTGGAAGGGCGATATTTGGCGGCAAGATTCCCATTCTTGCAGCTCCACTGAATCCCGCCGGCACCAGTGATGGGGCTCAACTGAAGCTTTGCACCGCTTGCTACTTTGTCGTTATATACGATCTCGATTACACCACTGGTCACAGTAACACTCGTCACGGCATTGCCCTTGATGGCTGAGGCTGTGGCCAAACCTGCTGAGTCGTTGTTGGGCGGGAAATGACCTTGCGAGGAATAGAACTCGGTCACGGAAGCTTTTGCACCGCCAGCCAAGGTCAGACCTTCAGCCACATGGGTACGCTTGGTGTAGTCTTGGTAAGCAGGTAGCGCAATAGCAGCCAGAATACCAATGATCGCCACGACGATCATCAATTCGATCAGGGTAAAACCCTTTTGCACGGAACGCATGGTGCGGTTCATAACACTTCTCCTCAAAACAGTTGCAACGAAAGCCGGAGAGGAATTTCCCCTGACCTCGGCATGGGTTCGAGCAGATTCCATGCCACCCTGCTTTTGCAAAATCTTGTTGCACTTACGGGTGATTTCTCACAAGAAAGCCGTGCAAAACGGCTTTGTGGAGGTAAGGGGTGACGGTTTTGTCACTCGCTCCGGCGCCATGGTGGGCCGGAAGGGTTGAGGGGAGAACAGAACTGTCGCTCTGTCATCAAATGGCAAATTCCTGTCCGGCTTGCAGCCACCGGATGCCATGGCCCGGCGCGGACGTGGCCGGGTCTGTGCCCAGGCTGTGGATTTCTTGGATGATGCGATCCGTCTCCAGCGGCTTGGTGTGCGTGATGTACACCGGGCAGGGGCGCTGCGGCTGCCACTGCGCCAGTTCGTCCATCAACGTGGAGGGCGCCAGGTGCTGGCTGTGCCGGGCCAGTTCCTGCTCCTGGCCGCTGAAGGCCGTCTCGATGACCAGCATGGCGGCATGGATGCCGTTGATCCGTTGCCACAGGGCGGGGTTCGGGCCGGTGTCGCCGCTGTACACCCACCACCCTTCGCTGCCGCGCAGGGCATAGCCCACGGCGGGAACGGTGTGCGCGGCGGGCAG
>ERZ778021.3666-NODE-3666-length-10708-cov-4.042242_pt1 | contig 10708 bp, 8 predicted proteins | sample MGYA00375751_ERZ778021 | MGnify/ENA primary metagenome ERZ778021 (study PRJEB29350, sample SAMN05389814) | bioreactor metagenome | isolation source: Thiocyanate stock bioreactor | place: South Africa: University of Cape Town | collected 2013-08-29 ... | reverse complement strand
ATCCGCGTCAACAACCGCAAGGTGCTGGACGGCGTGCTGGAGGCGATCGGCCTCGGCGGCGACGACAATGCCGGACGAAGGCTGACGGTGCTGCGCGCGATCGACAAGCTGGACAAGGTGGGCGCCGACGGCGTGCGCGCGCTGCTGGGCAAGGGCAGGCTGGACGAAAGCGGCGATTTTACCAAGGGCGCCGGGCTTGGCGAGAAGCAAATCGCAAAAATTGGACGATTTATCGACTTTGCGAAGTGGCACGAGTTCACGAGCGATTCCTCTGGCCGCTCCCATCAGTCCACGCTCAACGATAGCGGACACGACTGGACGGACGATGAGTCTTCTCCTCGTGATCTATTTGCCGCGCTCGATGCCAGTTTCGGTGAAAGCCAAACTGCTTCAAGCGGGATTGCTGAACTGAAAGAAATACAAACGCTGGTTCGGGTCGCCGGTTACGGCCCCGATCGCATCAAGATCGATCCGTCCATCGTGCGCGGGCTGGAATATTACACCGGCTCCGTCTACGAGGCCGAGCTTCTGGCCGAGATTCCCAATGAGGACGGGAAAATCGTGCGCTTCGGCTCGGTCGGCGGCGGCGGCCGCTATGACGGGCTGGTCTCACGCTTCCGTGGCGAGGCGGTGCCGGCGACAGGCTTCTCCATCGGCGTGTCGCGGCTGATGACGGCGCTGAAGAACCTCGGCAAGCTCGACACGTCCGACGTGATCGCCCCCGTCGTGGTGCTGGTGATGGACAAGGACATTGAAAGCCTCGGCCGCTACCAGAAGATGGTGTCGGACCTGCGCAAGGCCGGCATCCGCGCCGAAATGTATCTTGGCGGCGCCGGCATGAAGGCGCAACTCAAATATGCCGACCGGCGCGGTAGCCCGGTGGCCGTGATCCAGGGCGGCGACGAGCGCGCCCGCGGCGAGGTGCAGCTCAAGGACCTGATCGAGGGCGCGCGCCTGTCGGCCGAGATCGCCGACAATGCCGAATGGCGCGCCGCGCGCCCGGCGCAGGTGACGGTGGCCGAGGCCGACCTGGTGGCCGAGGTGAGGAAGATCCTCGACGCGCAGGCGCAGGAACGGGCCGAGGTCGCCAAGCGATGATCGCACCTGGCCCGGACAGGACGTTCTCAGGCAGGCCGCAGAGGGGTGCGTCGTGCATCGCCGTGGCATGACCTTGCGCTATCCGTCCGTCGCCGCCGAGGTGGCGAAGCTCTTTGTCGAGCGCGGCGCCGCCATGGTGGAGGTGCCGGTGCTGCAGCCGGCCGACCCGTTCCTCGACATAGCGGGCGAGGACCTGCGCCGCCGCATCTTCCTGACCGAGAGCGAGACCGGGGCGAGCCTGTGCCTGCGGCCGGAATTCACCATTCCGGTGTGCCTCGACCACATCGCCGCCCAGGCCGGCACGCCGCGCCGCTATGCCTATCTGGGCGAGGTGTTCCGCCAGCGCCGGGAGGGCGGCAACGAGTTCTTCCAGGCCGGCATCGAGGACCTGGGCGACCGCGACACGGCCGCCGCGGACGCACGCTCGGTGGCGGACGCGCACGAACTGCTTTCCCGCGCGCTGCCGGGCCGTTCGCTCGCCGTCACGCTGGGCGACCAGGCCGTGTTCGAGGCGGTGCTGGCCGCGCTCGGCCTGCCGCGCGGCTGGCGCATGCGGCTGGCCCGTGCCTTCGGCTCGCACCAGATGCTTGACGCCGCCCTTGCGGACCTTGCCGACCCGCCGCGCAATGGCGGCCTGCCGGCCGAGGTGGCGGCGCTGGCCGCCGATTCCGACATGGAGGGCCTGAGCGCCCATATCGCCCGTGGCATGGAGGAAGCGGGCCTGCCGGCCACCGTCGGGCGCACGCCGGCCGACATCGCGCGCCGCCTGATCGAGAAGGCGCAGCTGCGCAGCGTGCGCCTGTCGGAAGAGGCCTTTTCGGCGCTGAAGGCGTTTCTCGCCATCGACGCCCCGCTTGCCGGCGCGGCGGCGGCGCTGGAGACCTTCGCCGCCAAGGCAGGACTTGCGCTGGGCTCGGCGCTGGAGACCTTTGACGCGCGCGCAGCCGCGATCGCCGGACATGGGCTGGCCGGGGAAAATATCCGCTACGACGCCGCCTTCGGCCGGCCGCTCGACTACTACACCGGGCTGGTCTTCGAGATCGCGGCCGAGGACGGCGGCCGCCTGCCCGAGCGCCCGCTGGCGGGCGGCGGCCGCTACGACCGGCTGCTGACGCTGCTCGGCGCCAGGACGCCCATCCCCGGCGTCGGCTTCTCGGTCTGGCTCGACCGCGTCGAGGCGCTGAAGGAGACGGGCCGATGAGCCTGACGCTGGCGATCCCCTCCAAGGGGCGGCTGAAGGAGCAGGCGCTGGAAGTGCTGGCGCGTGCCGGGCTTGCCGTGCGCCTGCCGCAGGACGAGCGCCGCTACAGCGCCCGCGTCGACGGACGCGACGACATCGACGTGGCGTTCCTGTCGGCCTCCGAGATCGCCGGCGAGATCGGCCAGGGCGCGGTGGATCTCGGCATCACCGGCGAGGACCTGCTGCGCGAGAACGTCGCCGACTGGGAGGCGCGCGCCGAGATTTCTGCGCGGCTCGGCTTCGGCCATGCCGACGTGGTGGTGGCCGTGCCCGACATCTGGCTGGACGTGGAGACCATGGCCGACCTGGACGACGTTGCCGCCGACTTCCGCCAGCGCCACGGGCGCCGCCTCAGGATCGCCACCAAATACTGGCGGCTGACGCAGCAGTTCTTCACGGCCAAGCACGGCATACAGGTCTATCGCATCGTGGAAAGCCTGGGCGCCACGGAAGGCGCGCCGGCGGCGGGCTCGGCCGACATCATCGTCGACATCACCTCCAGCGGCTCGACGCTCAGGGCCAACCGCCTCAAGGTGCTGGCCGACGGAGTGGTGCTGAGCTCGCAGGCCTGCCTCGTCGCCTCGCGCAAGGAACGCCTCGAGGCCGACGCGGCCTGCCTGCGCGACATCGCGGCCAGGGTCGCTGCTGCGGTGGGCTGACCGCCGGCATCTCGTACCATCGGGGGATTGCGTCGGGCCCGGGCGCTGCTACGCTGGCGGCGGCGGAGGAAGCCGGCCGGACACAGCCGGCCGGCATGCGAGACCACAGCGGAGGAGGCCGAGATGGCTACCGACCAGCGGCTGCTGAAGACCCTACACGCCCAGTCCGGTGCTTCGGGCGCCGCCTCGACCTTCATCGCGCCGCGCGACGGACTGTCATACGTGTCGGGCGACCGCTCGGCGCCGCTGCTCGAAAAGACCATCCCGCAGATGCTGGCCGAGGCCGTGCACCGGCAGGGCCCGCGCGACGCGGCGGTGTTCCTTGCCCAGGACAAGCGCTTCTCCTGGGACGAATTCGGCGAGGCGGTGGACGCATTCGCCGCCGGGCTGGTGGCGCTGGGGCTGGAAAAAGGCGACCGCATCGGCATCTGGTCGCCCAACCGCTGGGAATGGCTGGTGACCCAGTTCGCCACCGCGCGCGCCGGGCTGATCCTGGTCAACATCAACCCCGCCTATCGGCTGGCCGAGCTGGAATATGCGCTGAACAAGGTCGGCTGCAGGGCGCTGGTGACGGCGGCGCAGTTCAAGACCTCCGACTATCTGGCCATGCTGCGCAAGCTGGCGCCGGAACTGGACGGGGCCGAGCCCGGCAGGCTTTCGGCGGCGCGGCTGCCCTCGCTGGAGATCGTCATCCGCATGGGCGAAGAGAGCACGCCCGGCATGCTGAACTTCGGCGACGTGCTGGCGATGCCCGGACGCGACGAATATGAGCGGCTGGACGCCATCACCGCGACGCTGCGGCCCGACGAGGCCATCAACATCCAGTTCACCTCCGGCACGACGGGCGCACCGAAGGGCGCCACGCTCAGCCACCGCAACATCGTCAACAACGGCAATTTCGTCACTTCCGCCATCAGGCTGACCGACGAGGACCGGCTCTGCATCCCGGTGCCGCTCTATCATTGCTTCGGCATGTCGATGGGCACGATGGGCTGCGTGACCAAGGGCGCGGCGATGATCTTCCCCGGCGAGGGGTTCGACGCCGGCGCCACGCTGGCGGCGGTGGCGCAGGAGCGCTGCACGGCCCTCTACGGCGTGCCGACCATGTTCGTGGCCATGCTCGACCATCCCGAGTTCGCCTCCTTCGACCTTTCCAGCCTGCGCACCGGCATCATGGCCGGCTCCCCCTGCCCCATCGAGGTGATGAAGAAGGTGGTGTCGCTGATGCATATGGGCGAGGTCACCATCGCCTACGGCATGACCGAGACCAGCCCGGTCTCGTTCCAGAGCAATGTGGACGACCCGCTGGAAAAGCGCGTCTCCACCGTCGGCCGCATCCAGCCGCATGTTGAGGTCAAGATCGTGGGGCCGGACGGCGCCACCGTACCGGTCGGCCAGCCGGGAGAGCTTTGCACCCGCGGCTATTCGGTGATGAAGGGCTACTGGGAGGACGAGGAGAAGACGGCGGAAGCCATCGACCCGGAAGGCTGGATGCATACGGGCGACCTCGCCACGCTGGACGAGGAGGGCTTTTGCAACATCGTCGGGCGGGTGAAGGACATGGTCATCCGCGGCGGCGAGAACGTCTATCCGCGCGAGATCGAGGAGTTCCTCTATCGCCACCCCAAGATCAAGGAAGTGCAGGTGTTCGGCGTGCCGGACGCCAGATATGGCGAGGAGCTTGCCGCCTGGATCGTGACCGTGCCCGGCCAGACGCTGACCGAGGACGACGTCAAGGCGTTCTGCGCCGAGCAGATCGCGCACTACAAGGTGCCGCGCTATGTGCGCTTCAAGGACAGCCTGCCGATGACGGTGACCGGCAAGGCGCAGAAATTCGTCATGCGCGAGGCGATGATGGAGGAACTGGGCCTGACCGACCTCAGGACGGCATAGGCGCTTCGGTTCCGGCCGCGGCAGCCGCCCGCGGCGCGGGCGGCGTGCCGGCATGGAGCGCGCGGATGAGATGTGCCAGCTCGATGCATTCGCCCTGGCGCGGCCCGTTGCGGCGCCAGCCCAGGCAGACGCTGCGTGACGGCGCCGGCTCGGTGAAGGGCAGCACCCGGATGCCGCGCAGCCCGGCCGCCGGCTGCACCGCCATTTCCGGCAGCAGCGTGACGCCCAGCCCGTGCGAGACCATCTGCAGCAGCGTGGTCAGGCTGGTGGCGCGGTAGCTGGTCATGGTGGCCGGCCGCACCCGCCCGCACACGGCAAGCGCCTGGTCGCGCATGCAGTGGCCGTCCTCCAGCAGCATCAGCCGCTCCAGCACCGCGCTCTCCGGCGCGATCGGCGGCGCCACGAGATGCGGATCGTCGGCGGGCACGGCCAGGAAGAAGCGGTCGCGGAACAGCTCCTGCGCGGCGATGCCTTCGAACTCCAGCGGCAGCGCGGCGATGAAGCCGTCCAGCCGCCCGGCGGAGGTTTCCTCCACCAGTGCCGCCGTCACCGCCTCGCGGATCTCGATCAGCAGAAAGGGGTAGCGCCGCTTCAGTTCCGGCAGGATGGCAGGCAGCAGGAAGGGCGCGACGGTGGGAATGATGCCCAGCCGCAGGCGACGCTCCATGGCCAGGCGGTCCTGGCGGGCGGTCGCCTCGATCTCATGGATCTCGCCGAGCACGCGCTCGATGCGCGGCTTGAGGCTCAGCGCCTCGTCCGTCAGCCGCACGCCGCGGGCGGACCGGTCGAACAGCGGGCAGCCCAGCCGCTCCTCCATCTCCGCGATCTGGGCCGAAAGGGCGGGCTGGCTCACCCCCGTCAATTCCGCGGCGCGGCCGAAATGCAGGGTCTGGGCGAGCGCGTCGAAATATTCCATCTGCCGGACGGTGATGCGTATCATAATCAAAAACTATCACATCAAGCAGTAAAGGCAATTTGCTTTTATCGCGATGACCGGCTAGTTTGGAACCATTCCAGACAGCCACGGCATCCGGGCAGACCGGCGTGCGCCCCAGGCACACAGATCCGGAATCCCGGAACAGGACCCAGGTGAAGAAGGGAAGCCAAAGCATGACCAAACCGACCATGACCACTTCGGCCGGCGCGCCGGTTCCCGACAACCAGAATTCGCTGACCGCCGGCGAGCGCGGCCCTGTGCTGCTGCAGGACTACCAGTTGATCGAGAAGCTGGCGCACCAGAACCGCGAGCGCATTCCGGAGCGTCCGGTCCACGCCAAGGGCTGGGGCGCGCATGGCGTGCTCAAGATCACCGGCGACATCTCCAAATACACCAAGGCCAAGGCGCTGCAGCCGGGCGCAGAGACGCCGATGATCGCGCGCTTCTCCACCGTGGCCGGCGAGCAGGGCGCGGCGGATGCCGAGCGCGACGTGCGCGGCTTCGCGCTGAAGTTCTACACCGAGGACGGCAACTGGGACCTGGTCGGCAACAACACGCCGGTGTTCTTCGTGCGCGACCCGGTGAAGTTCCCCGACTTCATCCACACGCAGAAGCGCCACCCCAAGACCAACCTGCGCTCGCCGACCGCGATGTGGGACTTCTGGTCGCTTTCGCCGGAGAGCCTGCATCAGGTCACCATCCTGATGTCGGATCGCGGCCTGCCCACCGACGTGCGCCACATCAACGGCTACGGCTCCCACACCTATTCGCTGTGGAACGACGCCGGCGAGCGCTACTGGGTGAAGTTCCACTTCAAGACCCTGCAGGGCCACAAGCACTGGACCAACGAGGAAGCCGAGAAGGTCATCGGCAAGACCCGCGAATCCACGCAGGAGGACCTCTACAACGCCATCGAGCGCGGCGAATTCCCGAAGTGGAAGGTGCAGGTCCAGATCATGCCCGAGCTGGACGCGGAGAAGACCCCGTACAACCCGTTCGACCTCACCAAGGTGTGGCCGCATGCCGACTATCCGCCGATCGACATCGGCGTGATGGAGCTGAACCGCAACGCGGAAAACTACTTCGCCGAGATCGAGAACGCCGCCTTCTCGCCGTCGAACATCGTTCCCGGCATTTCCTGGTCGCCCGACAAGATGCTGCAGGCCCGTATCTTCTCCTATGCGGACGCGCACCGTCACCGCCTCGGCACGCATTACGAGACGATCCCGGTCAACCGTCCGAAGAACGAGGTGCACCACTACCACCGCGACGGGCAGATGAACACGTATGGCGGTATCAAGACCGGCAATCCGGACGCCTATTACGAGCCCAACTCGTTCGACGGCCCGGTCGAGCAGCCGGCCGCCAAGGAGCCGCCGCTGCGGATTTCCGGCGATGCCGACCGCTACAACCACCGCATCGGCAACGACGACTATTCGCAGCCGCGCGCGCTGTTCAACCTGTTCGACGAGGGCCAGAAGAACCGGCTGTTCTCCAACATCGCGGCAGCGATGGGCGGCGTGCCGGACTTCATCGTCGAGCGCCAGCTCGCCCATTTCGACAAGATCCACCCAGACTACGGCAATGGCGTGCGCAAGGCGCTCTCGGCCGCGGACGGCAAGGAGCGGCCGGCGATCTCGGTGACGGAGAACACGCCGCAGGAAGCGGCCGAATAGGCGATCCGCACAACGGACGGGAAAAAGCGCGGAGCGATCCGCGCTTTTTTCTTATGGAGAGAAAGACAAGGCTTCTTGTAGGAGGAAAAAAGCAGCCAGGCCGCCGCTTTTCGAAAAAATCCGATCCTCAGACAAGGAGACGGACCGCCGATATGCATCCGTCGGGACGCATGGCGAACCAGGCGGGGTCCGGGAATGCCCCTACTGCACCGAGCCGACCAGGACCGACTGGTCGTCGCGGATCGAGACCCAGCGGCCGGTGTTGTCGACGGCCTGCCGCTTGAGGAAGCGGTAGCCCGTCTGGTCCCACAGGCGGACCTTGTCGGTGAGATTGTCCAGCACGTAGTCGCCCCTGTCGGTGCGCACCGTCAGCACGGCGTGGCCCTCGCCGTCGGGCTTGCGCACCACGGTGACGAGCAGGTCGGCCAGCGAGACGCCGAGACGGCTGAGGCGGCGGCGCTTTTCCAGCACATAGTCCTCGCAGTCGCCGACGCCCTTGTCGGGATAGGCCCAGACCTCTTCCTTGCCGTAGATTTCCTGGTCGCTCATCGGCTTGACGGACGCATTGACCGCCGCGGTGACCTCGGTGAGCTTGCGCCACAGCGCGTTCGTCATGGCTGCGGGCGCGAGAACGCGCGGCCGGATCGAGCACTCCGCCGGACGGGCCTTGCAGAACTCGTAATGGCCGATGGGCTGCGACGTCAGCCCGCCCGTCACCATCTTTCCCGACGCGGCCGCCGGCACGGAACTCCAGCCGACGACGGCCAGCCCGACCGCCGCCGCAGCGAAATAGCGCAAACCCGACGCCGCTGGTGAGGAGTTCATCGTCCCCGCTCGCCCCTGTTAGTTAACGAAACGTTAAGGGCGATTTACACTGCGTGTCAATTCGGCTTCGCGCCGGATTGCCGACATGGTTACCCGCGCAGGCGCGGCAGCGTCTATTGTGCAACAGGCAGCCGGCCCGGACGAGCCGGGCGCAGCCGCAATGGTGTGCCGGGGGGTGGTGGAGGCCCGTCAGATGCGGGCGATGCACACCGCCGTGTGGCCGGAGCGGATGAAGCCCAGCTGGCTGGCGGCGCCGTGCGACAGATCGAGCATGCGCCCGCGCACGAAGGGGCCGCGGTCGTTGATGCGCACGACCACGCTCTTGCCGTTGTGCTGATTGGTGACCTTGAGCCGCGTGCCGAAGGGCAGCGAACGATGGGCGGCGGTGAGGGCGGAAGGGTTCATGCGCTCGCCCGAGGCGGTGCGGGAGTGGAGCGCGTACCAGGAGGCGCGGCCGCATTGCGCGGCGGAGGAAGCGGGGGAGGCGGAAGTGCCGAGCGCAAGGCCGGCGGTGAGGGTTGCCGCGGCCAGCGCGGCGGCTTGGGTGATCTTCATGCAGAAAAACTCGGCTCCGTTGAAAGATTGGAGCCGTTAAGCCGGGAAATGAGGCGGCAAATGCGGCGATCAGCCGGCAGTTCCGTGGCAGGGAAACAACTTTGGAGTCGCCCGGAAACAGTTTGTCAGAGAATTTGCGGTTCGAGATAAAGGAAATATTCACATTATCCGGCTGCCCGTCGCAGGTCGCGGGAGTCCAACCCGAAGTCGCTCCAGCGGCCGGCCGAGTGCAGCAACCGTTCGCCTTCGCGAATGCTCGCGAAGGCTGCCAGCCGGCTCCGGAGAGCTTGCGCAGCACCGTTTCCAACCCCATTGCTTCCGGGCTCGACTGGCGCAATCCCGGCGGTCCCACGAAAGGCGGGGCGGCTTGCGCGCACGGCGTTTGCGATGCGCGGCGCGACGAGGTAGAGGGGCACCGTTCAGGCCAGACGGGCGGGAAGCGCGCCGCCGAGGAGATCGTTGATGCCGCAGCCCCTCACCATCGCCATCGACGGCCCCGCCGGCGCGGGCAAGGGCACGCTGGCGCGCAGGCTGGCCGACTACTACCACCTGCCGCATCTCGATACGGGCCTGACCTATCGGGCCGTGGCGCACAGGCTGCTGGCGAAGGGCTGGCCGCTCGGCGATGCCCCTCACGCCGTGGAGGCGGCCCGGCAGGTCGATCTCGGCGCGCTGGACAAGGAAACGCTCTCGGCCCATGCGGTGGGCGAGGCGGCGTCCAAGGTGGCGGTCATTCCCGAAGTGCGCAAGATATTGGCGGACAAGCAGCGCGCCTTCGCCGGCCAGCCCGGCGGCGCGGTGCTGGACGGGCGCGACATCGGCACCGTGGTGTGCCCCGGCGCAACGGTGAAGCTCTACGTGACGGCAAGCGCCGACGTGCGCGCGCGACGGCGGCTGGCCGAGATCGAGGCCAAGGACGGCACCGGCGACTTCGCCGCCATCCTCGCCGACATCCGGCGCCGCGACGAGCGCGACATGGGCCGTGCCGACTCGCCGCTGAGGCCGGCCGCCGACGCGCACTTGCTCGACACCTCGGAAATGTCTATAGAGGCCGCGTTTCTGGCGGCCCGCGCGATCGTTGACGATGTGTTGGCCGAGAGAGACGCGGTCTGATCGGTTTTTCCCTCCCCTTCCCTTGCGGAAATGAGGTAGGATGACCACATCGGACCGGAACCAGCCTGCCAGCATTCTTGCATAGCGCCGGATTTGCCGCCACGGGCGGCCAGAACCTCAGGGTTCGGAACGCCGGCAGGCCAACGCAACGCTAACCCACGGCGCCTGCCCCAGGAACGGGGCACTTCAGGAGAACATATGTCAGTAGCGAACCCCACTCGCGATGATTTCGCGAGCATGCTCGAAGAATCTTTTTCCGCCGGTCATTCCGGCGAAGGCCAGGTCGTGCGCGGCACCGTCACCGCCATCGAGAAGGACATGGCCATCATCGACGTCGGCCTCAAGGTCGAAGGCCGCGTGCCGCTGAAGGAATTCGGCGCCAAGGGCAAGGAAGGCAGCCTCAAGGTCGGCGACACGGTGGAAGTCTATGTCGAGCGCATCGAGAACGCGCTGGGCGAGGCCATGCTGTCGCGCGACAAGGCCCGCCGCGAGGAGAGCTGGGTGCGGCTGGAGGAGAAGTTCTCCAAGGGCGAGCGCGTCGAAGGCGTCATCTTCAACCAGGTCAAGGGCGGCTTTACCGTCGATCTGGACGGTGCCGTGGCCTTCCTGCCGCGTTCGCAGGTCGACATCCGCCCGATCCGCGACGTCACCCCGCTCATGCACAACCCGCAGCCCTTCGAGATCCTCAAGATGGATCGCCGCCGCGGCAACA
>ERZ778021.3665-NODE-3665-length-10712-cov-5.920522_pt1 | contig 10712 bp, 11 predicted proteins | sample MGYA00375751_ERZ778021 | MGnify/ENA primary metagenome ERZ778021 (study PRJEB29350, sample SAMN05389814) | bioreactor metagenome | isolation source: Thiocyanate stock bioreactor | place: South Africa: University of Cape Town | collected 2013-08-29 ... | reverse complement strand
GATCCTGATCGGCGCGACCGAAGAGGACGCGGGCTTCGACGTCCTCCCCACGGCCGTCGCCTTCCGCGGGCTGCTCGACGTCGCCGTCGCGCTCTGCCCCGCGCTGGCCGACGCCCCCGTGGAGCGGACCTGGGCCGGCCTCCGCCCCGGCAGCCTGGACACGCGGCCGTACATCGGCCCCGCGCCGGGCTTCCGCAACCTGTTCGTCGCGACCGGCCATAAGCGCGCCGGCCTGCAACTCTCGCCGGCCACCGCGGAACTGGTCGCCGACCTCGTCCTCGGCCGACCGCCGCGCCTGGACGTCTCGTATTTCCGACTCGACCGCGACCCCGCCCCGGCGGGGGACGACGTGTTCCGGTCGTGAGCGTCAGCGGGACTCGACGAGCACCTTGTCGGCCGCGGCGACGCCGAGGGCGACGTCGCGGTCGGCGATGCGGCAGACGACGGCGCCGGCCTCGGGGCGGTTCTCGCGCAGGAGGCCCTCGGCGTTGAGGTCGAGGCCGCATTCGGTGAGGTAGCGGAGGAAGGCGGGGTCCTGGTCCATGACCCGGACCACGCGGAACGTCGACCCCGGCCGGCAGCGGGCCAGGGGGACCCCCTTGGGCTCGTTCAGCGAGCCGTCGGCGGCCGGGATCGGGTCGCCGTGGGGGTCGACGGCAGGGTGGCCGAGGAACCGCTCGATGCGGTCGATGAGCCGCTCGGATACGGCGTGCTCCATGTGCTCGGCCTCCTCGTGGACCTCGTCCCAGGTCATGTCCAGGGTCCGGGCCAGGAAGAGTTCCAGCAGCCGGTGGCGGCGGATCACCATCAGCGCCAGCCGCCGGCCGGCGTCGGTCAGGCGGGCTCCCTCGTAGGGGGTGTACGTCGCCAGCGCCGCCTCCGAGAGCGACTTGAGCATCGCCGTGACCGTCCCCGGCGAGACCCCCATCGCCTGGGCCAGCTCGCCCGTGGCGACGGCGGCCCCGGGCGGGTTCCGGTCGGAGATCAGGGCGATCGTCTTGACGTAGTTCTCGACGGTCAGGCTGGGCACGGCGATCGTCTCGGCTTCCGGGTCGTCTCGGGGGTCTTCGAAATCAGGGCTCGTCGGGCGACGGCGGCGCGATCGGCTCGGGGAGCCGCTCGCCGACGCGGAGCCAGGCGGCCTTCAGGTACGCGCCCTCGGGCGCGTCGAGCGCGACGGGGTGGTCGGCCGACGCGCCGGTCATCGCCAAAAGCTGCACGCTCCGGTTGGCCTTGCGCGAGGCCGCCTTGAGCAGCGCCTGGAACTCGGCCGGGTCGAGCAGGCCGGAACACGAGCAGGTGACGAGCAGCCCGCCGGGCTCCACCAGCCCCATGCCCAGCACGTTCAGGTCGAAGTACTTCCGCTTGCCGGCCGAGACCTCCTCGCGGTCGGGGATCAGCTTGGGCGGGTCCAGGACGACGACGCCGTACTCGCGGCCGTTGAGGCCCATCTGCCGCATGTAGCCGAAGGCGTCGGCGTGGATTAGGTCGAGCCGGACGTTGTTGGCGTTGGCGTTCTCCTTGGCCAGCGCGATCGCCTTCTCGTCCAGGTCGACGCACGTCACGTCCTTGGCCCGGCCGCGGATCAGGGCGTTGAGGCCGAAGCCGCCGGTGTAGCAGCAGGCGTCCAGGACGGATCGGCCCTTGCAGAACTTCGCCAGCTCGCGGCGGTTGTCGCGCTGGTCGCAGAAGAAGCCCGTCTTGTGCGACTCGGCGAAGTGGATGCGGTAGCGGACGCCGTGCTCGGCGATCGTGACGCGGGGGGGCAGCCCGGGGCTCGCCACGGGGCGGCCGGCGAAGTCCTCCTGCATGGCCACGCGCTCGTCGACGCGGACGCGGAAGTGCTTCGTGCCCAGGCGCCTCGCCAGGACGTCCAGGATCGGCCCGATGCGCTGGTACATCCCCAGGCTGAAGACCTCCACGGAGAGGACGTCGTCGAAGCGGTCGACGATCAGGCCGGAGAGGCCGTCCCCCTCGGCGTGGATCACCCGATAGGCGTTGGACTGCTCCTCGATCTCCAAAAGGTCGACGCGCAGCCGCGCGGCCTCGTCGGCCTTGCGGGCCCAGAAGTCCGGGCCGGGGGCCTGGGGCTCGCGCGAGAGCATGCGCAGGCTGATCTGAGACCGCGGGTTCCACAGGCCGTAGCCGATGGGCAGGCCGTCGCGGTCGACGACCTGCACCAGGTCGCCGGGGCGCGCGACGAGGGGTCCCTTCACGCCGTCGATCATCTTGCGGAAGATGAACGGGTGGTTGCCCGGCGACCGGATGGCGACGGTCGGCAGGGGCATCTCGGGCTCCAGCGAGCGGTCCGGGACCGGCGCCGCGGTCGTCGGCTCCGGGGGGCGGGGCCGCCCCTTGGGCCCGGGGCGGGGTCCGGAGGGGGGCCGGCTCATTCGTCGTCCCCGTCGTCGTCCAGGTCGTCGCCCACCTCGCCCTTGCGGAGCAGGCGGCGGAGGCGGACCAGGAGCGAGGTCGCGTACCGCTGGACGGCGAGCTGCTGCGTCATGACCTCCTCGTCGACGGCCGACCGGGGCGTCTCGGCCATGATCCGGTGGGCCTGCAACAGGGCGTCCCAGCCGGCGTCGAGGGCCTTGGGGCCGAACGCCGGGTTCTCCCTCGCCATGCGCAGGGCCTGTCGGGCCTTCTTGAGGGTCGCGTGCGCCTGCTTCAGCTGCCGCAGGGCCGTCCCCGGTGACATCTCCGCCATTTCCGCGTCTCTCCCCGCCGGGGTGGATGTCCCGGCGCGTTTTCGGTTCCAATCTTGCGAGGAAATAGTATAACGAGTTCCGGGGAATTCGCGCGAGAAAGCCACCTGGCAGGAGCCAAGCACGATGTCGGACGAGCAGGGATCGGCCCCCGTCGACGAGCCGGAGACCTCGGTCGCCGTGGCGGTCGAGGAGGAGCAGCAGACCCGGACGAAGAAGCTCCCCCCCTACAACGTGATCATCCTCAACGACGAGGAGCACACGTTCCAGTACGTCATCGAGCTGCTGACCAAGCTCTTCGCCCATCCCCTGCGCACGGCCGAGGCCCTCACCTGGGCGATCCACAACAGCGGCCGGGCCGTGGTCTACACCACCCACAAGGAGAAGGCCGAGCTCAAGCGCGAGCAGGTCGTCTCCTACGGCGCCGACCCCCGCATGAAGGAATCGAAGGGCCCCCTCCGCTGCTACATCGAGCCGGCGGAGGGGTGAGGCGCGACGGGCGCGAACCACCTGTCAACGCCTGAACAGGAAGGAATCCACGGCCGACGAGAGTCTCGCCCGCTCCTCGGCATTGTGACCGAAGTGCTGCGAGTCCCACAGCGCGGAGCCTCCCCGGAAACACTCGTCGGCGAGTTGGAAGCCGATCCCGTCCAGGGTCCGGCCCGTGGTGCGCCTCACCTCTTCAGGTTCGTCCCACGACCCGATGACGAAGACCTGGCCCTTAAGGGGGTCGGGGATCTCGTGGTCGAACAACGCCCTGCGATCGGCCTGACGGTCGAAATCGATGAGCAAGACCACATGGCCCTTTGGATACTTACGAAGGCGTGCGACGTACTGATTTTGCAAGCTCGCGAGGACGGCGGTCCAGCCGCCTGCGGGCGGGACGACCTGGATCGACCCGGAGACGACGGCGTCGTGGCGGACGAAGCCGTCGGCCAACTGGCGATTCGCGTCGTCTTCCGGGACGACGATGACGTGAGGCTTGTGCCTGTTGTTCATTCGACGACCTCGCCCAGGAGGAGCGACAGGATGAGGTCGCCGTCGTAACCGATCTCCGAGAGCGGGCGGACGACCGTCGGTTCGAGATGGGACGCCCTCTGGAAGACGAGCGTGGTCTCGTCCGAGAACTTCCGGATCGTCTCGGGATGGTGGGAGGTCGCGATGAACTGGCCCTGGCTGTTGACGAGCTTGCGAAGTCGGACAATGAAATGGCCGACCTCGTCGAGCGAGAGATGGTTGTCCGGCTCGTCCCAGAAGCAGAAGACAGGCCCCGCGACCTGATTCGCGGCCACGATGGCGGCGCTGAGGAAGAAGCACTTCTCGCCGTCGGAGAGCCTGTCGAACATCACCGTGAACCATTCGGGGAACTTCGATGTTTGGAACGTGAGCGTGAGGTCGTCGCGACGCTCGCCTTTCGGCACGTTCTCGAAAGAGTGGAAGTCCGGCATGACTTCCTTGAGGTAGTTGTGAATCAAGGTGTAGGCTTCGGGCTTACGCCTTAGAAGGGAGATCAACCAGGCCGCGATGTTCCCCGCATCCTCTTGGAGTTCGAACGTCTCCCCCTCGGAGAGCCCGGTCATACGCTGAGGGACGGGCGCGATCAGGATCATTGAGGCGCAATACGTCTTGAACGTCTGCAACTCGCCCTTGAATTTGCGATCCTGGATCACCGGCAGCGCGGCGACGTGCCAATCCAGCCCGAACGTCGCACCTCCGGGCAGGTCCACCTGCGAATGCCGACGGGTGAAGACCGGGACGCCATCAACCATGAGCGACTCCTCGGCGATGCGGATGTCTCCGGCCTCCACGGGCCGGCCGAAGTCGGCGTCGTCGGACGATTCGAAGACGATGGCGTAGCGATATCGCCTGCCGCCAAGGACGGCGTCCAGCTCGAATCGCATCGGGCGCTCCGTCCGGTACCGAGTGAAGTCGCCCCCATTGATCCACTCCTTGACCCGGTTCGGACCGCGACAGATTTTCTGGAAGACGCGGAACGCTTGTCTCAAGGTCGATTTCCCCGACCCGTTCTTGCCGATGAGCAGCGCCGAACGGAAGTCGGCGAGGTCGACCGCGAGATTTTCAAAGCATCTGTAATTGTTGACATAGATGCGGGTGATCATGGCGCGATCCGGCCCTCTCGCGTCTTCCGTCGGTTTCGAAAGAGAGGTCATGCACGCTCCTGGTGAAAGGTCTGGCGAGAACCTCCGAATCCACCGGGTCGTTGAGGTTATCTTAACATCGCCCCGACTCTCCACGCCCTGCGCATGCCAGGGGGACGCCGATTCGGATGATGCCGCCCTCTGCTTGCACTGGCGGCTCTGGCGCGGCAGGCTGGGCTCATCCCATTCTGTTCGCATTCCCGTCGGAGACCCGCGATGTCGCGCGTTCGTACGACCTCGGCCCTGGTCCTGATGCTCCTGTCCACCGTCGCCGCCGCGGAGGACGGGAAGCGCTACCTCATCATCCACGCGGACGACGCCGGGATGTGCCATTCGGCCAACCGGGGGACGATCGAGGCGATGGAGGAGGGGTCGGTCTCGTCGTGCAGCATCATGATCCCCTGTCCGTGGGTGAAGGAGTTCGCCGAGTACGCGAAGGCCCACCCGGAGAAGGACTACGGCGTCCACCTGACGCTCAACTCCGAGTGGCAGGTCTACCGCTGGGGCCCGGTCGCCGGCCGCGACAAGGTGCCGAGCCTGGTGGATCAGGACGGCTACCTCCCCCGCGGCGTCGACGCCGTGGCGAAGGGGGCGAAGGCCGAGGAGGTCGAGATCGAGCTGATCGCCCAGGTCGAGCGGGCCCGCGAGCTGGGCATCCCCCTCAGCCACCTGGACACCCACATGGGCGCGCTGGTCGTCCGGCCCGACATCCTCGACGCCTACGTCCGCGTCGGGATCAAGTACGACCTCCCCGTCCTGTTCCTGCGCGACGTCGACGGCGCGATCGGCGAGGAGTACCCCGCCATCCGCCAGCGGGGCAAGGATCTGCTCGCCCAGCTCGACGCGAAGAAGCTGCCGGTTCTGGACAACCTGCTCCAGTTCTACGGCGGCGACTCGCACGAGGAGCGGCTGGCGACCTACATGAAGGCCCTGCGCGGGCTGCCGCCGGGCGTGACCCAGCTCATCATCCACTGCGGCGTCGACGGCGAGGAACTCCAGGCCGTCACCACCAGCCACGCCCGCCGCGACGGCGACCGTCGCATCTTCACCGATCCCGCCACCGCCGCCGAGATCCGGAAGCTCGGGATCGAGGTCATCACCTGGAAGCAGTTCCGGGAGATGGTCGCGGCGAAGAGACCCTGACCGGCGATCGGTGCGGCTTCACAGGGAGACGACCCCGCCCGGCGGGGGGATCAGGTCGAGCCACTCGCGCGCCGATCTTCCGGCCAGCGTGCCTCGGATCGCGGCGATCGGACCGCCGTGGGCGACGACGAGCACGGGGCCGTCGGTCGGCCGTCGCTCGTACCATCCCATCGCCCGGTCGCGAAGCTGGTGCGTGGTCTCGCCGCCGGGGGGGCGATAGGCCTCGGGGGCGTCGATCAGGCCGTTCATCGCGTCGCCGACCTCGGCGTGGATGTCGTCCCAGGTCCGCAACTCCCAGGCGCCGAAGTCGCGCTCCAGCAACGCCGGCTCGATCGCGAGGCCCAGGCCCGTCAGCTCGCAGACGCGACGGGCGAGGGCCAGCGTCCGGGCCGCGCCGCTGCAAACGACGCGGCGGAATGGCTCGCGGGCCAGTCGCTCGGCGATCGCCAGGCTCTCCGCGATCCCCTCCGGCCCGAGCGGGACGTCGGCGCGGCCGTAGCAGACGCCGCGGTAGGCGTCGGCGACGCGAGGATGGCGGACGAAGGTCACGGCCGCCACGAGGCGCACGCCGCGAGCGGGACGACGATCTGCGTCGCGTAGCAGAGGAAGCCGAGGCTGTCGCCGTTGATCCCGCCCAGCCGTCGGCCGACGTAGCGGACGACCCACGCCCCCACGACGAGCGTCGCCGCCAGGCCCGCGGCCATCCGAGCCGGCTCGGCGATCGCGAACGCCGCACAGCCCGGCATCGCCAGCAGCGTCCCGAAGGCGACGCGGCGGAGGCTGGGCTTCCGGCCGACGTCTCGGCTGAGGCTCTGGCGATCGGCCAGCGGGGGGAGGGCCCACATCGTCGGAAGGGCGGTCCAGCGCCCCAGGCACGCGGAGGCCGTCGTCGCGGCGAGCAAGAGGCCGGGCTCGATCGCCGCCAGCGCCCCGCCACGCAACGCCACCGCCAGGACCAGCCCCAGCGTGCCGTACGACCCGAGCCGACTATCCTTGAGGATCCGCAGGACGTCGTCGCGGGTCCAGCCGCCGCCGAAGGCGTCGCAGAAGTCGGCGACGGCGTCCTCGTGGAACGCGCCGGTGAGGCGGGCCTCGAACGCCAGGCCGATCGCCACCGCGAGCCACGGCGGCCAGATCCGCGAGCACGCCAGGATCACCGCCCCGGTCGCCAGGCCGACCATCGCGCCGACGAGGGGGAAGTAGGCCGTGGCCCGGCCGAGGGCTTCGTGCCGCTCGGCCTCGTCGCTCAGGTCGAACTGGGGCGTAGGGATCCGGGTGAGGAACTGCACCGCCAGGATCAGGCCGCGGGCGTGGTCCGCGAGGCTCACGATTCGGGCTCCGCAAGCGCGACGTCCAGCGCGTCCATCCGCGAGGCCATCGCCGCGGCGGCGTCGAGGAGCGGGAAGGCCAGCAGGGCCCCGGTCCCCTCGCCCAGCCGCATCCGCCAGTCGCTCAACAACGGTTCCAGACCCAGCCGCGTCAGCATCGGCCGGTGGGCCGGCTCGTCGGACAGGTGGGCGGCGATCATGGAGTCCGCCGTCCCGGGCCGCAGCCTCTCGGCGATCAGGGCGGCGGCCGTGGCGATGACGCCGTCCAGCACGATCGTCAGGCCGAGTCGGGCCGCCTCCAGGTTGAATCCGGCCATCGCGGCGATCTCGAAGCCGGCGACCTCGGCGATCGCCGCGATCGGCTCGCGGTCGAGCCGGCCCCGCGCCCGCGCCGTCGCCGACTCGACGACCCGGAGCTTGCGTTCCAGCGTCGCGTCGTCGGCCCCCGCGCCGCGGCCGACGGCGAGGTTCGGGGGCACGCCGGCCAGGAGCGCCGCCAGGCAGGACGCCGGCGTCGTGTTGCCGATCCCCAACTCCCCCGCCGCGACGACCGCCATGCCGTCCTCGAAGGCTCGCCGGGCGTGCTCGGCACCGACGGCCATCGCCCGTCCGAACTCCTCGACGCCCATCGCCGGGCCGACGGACAGGTCCCTCGTCCCCGCGGCGATCTTGCGGGCCTCGTAGCCCGGCCGCGGCGCGAGCGGCTCGGACGTCGAGCCGACGTCCACGAGCACGACCTCGGCGTCGCACGCCGAGGCGATCGCCGTGCAGGCCGCGCCGCCGCGGGCGATCGACCGGATCATCGCCCCGGTCACGGCCGAGGGCCACGCCGTCACCCCCGCGGCGACGACGCCGTGGTCGGCGGCGAAGACGACCAGCCGCCGCGGGCGGGTCCGGGGAGAGAGGGTCCCCTGGATGGTGCAGAGCCGGGCGGCCAGGTCTTCGAGCCGGCCCAGGCTGCCGGGGGGCTTGGCCAGCCGATCGATGTGGCGTCGCGCGGCCTCGCCGGGGGGATGCAGCGCCGCCGGGACGCCCGTCGCGATGTCCGGGTGTCGCAGCTCTACCTCCAGCTCGGCCTTCATCCGGCGGTTGCACACCTTACGGTCGACCGCGTCCCGGGCGGCCTCGGGCGAGCCGGGGGCGGGGGGCGTGAAGGTCGGCGGCGGGGCGTCGAGAGCGGCGGCGACGACCCGGTAGTATTCGCGCCGAGGGATCGGCCGGTCGTCGCTGGCCAGATACAGCGGCCCGGGGGCGTCGGCGTCCAGCGCCACGGCCGCGGCGCGGGCCGCGTCGTCGACGTGGATCAGGCTCAGGTGGCGGTCGGGATCGCCCGGGATCGGCTCGCCCTTCGCGATCAGGTCGCGGCGGATGATCCGGCCGGGCCCGTACAGGCCGGAGCAGCGCAGGATCACCGTCGACACGCCCGAGCGATCGGCCCAGGCGGTCAGCACGCGCTCGGCGTCCAGGCAGATGCGGCCGGCGTCGGTGATCGGCTCGGCGGGGGTCCCCTCGTCGACCCAGCCGCCGTCGTCGTTGCCGTAGACGCTCGTCGACCCGATGTAGACCAGCCGCTCCACGCCCGGCGGCAGGCGGTCGAGCACGTTCCGCAGGCCGTCGACGTAGACCGAGCGCTTGGACGGGCCGGCGGATCGGTCGAAGCCCACGGCGTAGAGGACGCGGTCGACGGCCGGGAGTCCGAGCGAGGAGTCGAGCACGTCGCCGATCACCGGCCGGACGCCGATCGCCTCCAGCGCCGGGGCGCGCCCGGCCGATCGGGTCACGGCGAAGACGGGGACCCCGCGGCGGACGTACTCGCGGGCGACCCGCTCGCCCAGGTATCCGCAGCCGATCACCAGCAGGCTCATCGGTCGGCCTCCGGGTCGTCGGCGAGGGCCTCGGGCCGCTCCATGGTCTCGGGGCAGCCGGCGTCCAGGTAGTTCTGCAACAGGATGCGGGCGGCGAGCATGTCGCGCATCCCCTTCCGCTTCTGGCGCGAGAAGCCGACCTCGATCAGGACGTCCTCGGCCAGGACGGTGGTGTACCGCTCGTCGTGGTAGTAGACCGGGAGGCCGGTGGCCTCGGCGAGCCACGCGCCCCAGGCGCGGGCCTTCGCGGCGGACTCCCCCTCGCGGCCGGACGTGTGGACGGGGAGGCCGATGACGATGCGATCGATCTCGTCCTCGGCCGCCAGCTTCCTGTAGTGGCGGGCGTCCTGGGCCGGGTCCTTGCGCTCGTAGACTTCCAGCGGCGTGGCGATGGAGCGCCCCGGGTCGCTGATCGCCGCGCCCACGCGCTTCACGCCGAAGTCGATCCCCAGCACCCGGCCCATGCGGCGTCCGTCCGTTCGATCAGAGGTAAGGCCCGTAGCCGCGGTCGTTCAGGCCCTCGACGAGCCCCTTGAGCTTGTCGAGCTGGTCGCGGCGGGCGACGAGGGTGGCGCCGCCGGACTGGACGACCACGACGTCGTCGAGGCCGATGGTCGCGATCAGGCCGCCGTCGTCGGAGAGGATGATCGAGTCCCGGGTGTCCAGCGCGACGACGTGTCCGCGGACGGCGTTGCCGGCGGCGTCGGCCGGGAGCAGCGAACGGAGGGCCCGCCAGTCGCCGACGTCGTTCCAGTCGTAGACGACCTCCAGGACCTTCACGTCGGCGGCCTTCTCCATCACGGCCTTGTCGATGGGCGTCCGCTCCATCTCCGGGAACTCGGCGGCGAGGACGTCGGGGCCGGCGGCGGTCCCCCACGCGGCGCCCACGCGGGCGAGCGCCGCGCCCAGCAGGGGCTTGTGGCGGCGGATCTCGCCCAGGATGGTGCGGGCCTTCCACAGGAAGATGCCGGCGTTCCAGGCGAAGCTCCCGGAGGCGAGGAACCGCTCGGCCGCGTCGCGGTCGGGCTTCTCGCGGAACTGGACGACCCGGTTGACGGCCACGCCGTCGCGGGTCTCCAGCAGCTCCCCGCGCTCGATGTAGCCGTAGCCGGTCTCGGGCCGGGTCGGCTTCACGCCGAAGGTGACGAGGGATTCCGGCGCGGCCTCGACGACCGAGACGGCCGCCTTGACGGTGCGGAGGAAGACCTCGTCGGGCCGGATGACGTGGTCGGCCGGCATGACGATCATCGTCCCCTCGGGGTCCTGGGCGGCGACGATCTCCGCGGCCAGGCCGACGCAAGGGGCGGTGTCGCGGGGGCAGGGCTCGGCGACGACGTTGGCGGACGGGAGGTCCGGGAGCTGCTCTCGGGTGGCCTCGGCCTGGTCGGCCCCGGTGATGACGAAGATCCGCTCCGCCGGGACGAGGGGGGCGATCCGGGCCACGGTCTGCTGGAGCATCGTGGCGTCGCCGTGCAGGTTCAGGAGCTGCTTGGGCCGGTTGCGGCGGCTCTT
>ERZ778021.3663-NODE-3663-length-10718-cov-3.609209_pt1 | contig 10718 bp, 6 predicted proteins | sample MGYA00375751_ERZ778021 | MGnify/ENA primary metagenome ERZ778021 (study PRJEB29350, sample SAMN05389814) | bioreactor metagenome | isolation source: Thiocyanate stock bioreactor | place: South Africa: University of Cape Town | collected 2013-08-29 ... | reverse complement strand
AAGGCATTCGGAAATGAAAGTCGGGCGGCGCCCACTCCCACCATCCCCCGTGTGTGGAATAGTACAAGCCGTGCATGCACACCAGGTTTCCTCCGGCAACGAAGTGGTGGTCAATCTGATCGGTAAGCCAGGCTCCTGAACTGCCCCATCCCATACTGTGGAACGCCTCCAGCCAGGTACGAGGACGGCTGTAGAGGTGAGCGATGGAACTGGAAATTTTTGTTTCGAGGAAGCTCGATCCCCGTGCGGGAGCGTCGTTTCCGGGAGCGGTGAACCACGACATGGCCCGGAAGTAGTCTATGTATGCCGTTGGGTCCTTGCCCCGGCTCAGATTGTCGCAACCGTACATCAATCCTCTGTCGGCATGCCACTGATAGATAGGCTTGTAGTAACGTTCTTCGGAAAGATCCATCAATACCTCGCAATAATCCATTCGTACGCGAGGAGTGACCGGACCTATGGATTCTTTTAAAGCGGGCAGATAGGGAACGATGTCATATCCTTTTCTGCGGATAAACTCCTCGCTGAAATCATCCGACCAGGTGAGCATGTGGATCGGATATGCGAGTTCATCCTGAAAAAAATAGTTCATCCCCGCGCGGCCCGCATCATCCATCCTCTCCTCAAAGCGATTGAAATATACATCCAATAATTTGTTGCCATGTTCGGGATGAATCACATAACCCGGTGCTGTAGTAATGGTGTAAATGCGACTGATTCCCTTGCCGGGAGCCCTCCATCGTATACGGCCGTCTGTCACGCTGTCTGTAAGTACTATTTTACCCGGCCATACTACTACCGTCAACAGGTTTTCTGGTTGCAAGGCATTGTAGGTTTCTCCTCCTCTGATGCTGTCCACGCGGATCACCAGCTCACCGCTGTAATCCCGGAATACCGCCACGGTGTCCAGTTCATCGGGATAGTATCCGTTACCGTTCCAACCCACGGTATAATCGTCGAGTCCGGCTCCCAGGCCACGGCGTCCAGCCTCACCCGAGAACCAATTCCAAACCTCCCACCATTTATCCGAAAAAACGTGAGGCACACCCGGTTCGGTCATACCGTAGAGTCCGTAGCCATCTCTGTTCTCCAACGTATCTATGCGCGGAGAAGTATGAATGTAACTAACAGCAAAGCCATCCACTGCTGACGAAGAGAGGATGTCCAGTTGCTCCTGCAACCGTTCTTTCCTGAGCGAGTCTCCGTTCCACCAGTAGAAAGGAACATTGCCGTAACCCCCTGGGGGAGCAGCAAAGTGTTGTAGCAGGTCACTCTCGTAGGCTTTCTTAGGATAACCCTTCCCCTTTTGTAATTGTCCGGCGACAGGCTGCTGCAGAATAGTCAGCAGCAGTATCAATAACCACCCTTTCTTCACAACTTTTGTGCTGTTTTTCATCTTCAGTATCGTTAAGGATATTTTTATGTAATAGCCCGTTGTTCCGACTCTTTTAATTTAGAATTTAAGTGTAAACCCACCCATCGCATTGAAACCCTGTGCCGGATATCCGTACCAGATATCGTACTTCTGGAGCAGAAGATTGTTGGCTTTCAAGTGAATAGCAAAGGATTCATTGATGTCGTAAAGGGCTCCAAAATTGAGGTCGTTAATGTTGTTTATTTGTACATTTGTATCATTGAAGTAGGACCACCTGTCACCGGCAAAATAATAGTTGAGCATGAATTTCAGATTGCTCATGGCGCTAAACGTAGCGCTAATATCAGTTTCGAAACCCGGTTTATTATAGGCTTTTGCATCAGGGATACCGGTGTCATTTACGGTATAAAAATTCTTTTTTATGCGCAACGCAATATCTAAAGGCGACCAGATGTTGGATTGAATCATTCCTCCAATATGAGAATGAGAAAAATTTCCATAAAGAGGGGCTAATGATTCCTTAATTGATGGCATATCGGGAGTCTCTGCCTGAACTATTTGATTTAATACCAAGAAATGCTCATCCTCGGTTTTCTTAAATCCTCCGAAAATATCGAAACGAAAACCACTGACTTCGCCAATCTTTGCTCCGGCTTCGATATCAACAATTGAAAAGGATGATTTTACCGGTGTCATAGGGGTGATGTAACGCGACTCGTTCATCATATCCAAATAGGTATTGCCGTCAATTCCACCTTTTATGTGAGCATAAAGGGAAGAATGTCCGGCAACCTTCAGGTCCAGTTCAATGTTTGGTGCAACCCGGAATTTTGTTCCACCCAGCATCTGAAACAATAAATCAGCTCCCAACCTGGCTTTCCAGTTCAATCCTTCAAATGCGACATATGGATTGGCACCCAACAGCGTAAAATCATCCATGCCCTGACTATAAAAAACGCCAAGAAACTTTCCATCAACCCCTACCCGGCTGTCCCCACCCTGAAAAGGCTTATCCAGTCCAACTACGGCGTCGATGTGATTTCCTTTCAAACCGGCACTCGTCAAATCCGAACCGTATTTGCTAGCAAAATTCTTGAAATCGAAAAATCCACGATAATTAACAAGGTCCGATTTGTTGGACTCTACCCCCAATCCCAAGTTGAAAACGCCCAGTGTTTGGTTTACATTGTCGTAAAAGCGGTCATTCCCGAAAGTATTGCCGTAGTAATTGAATGCATTATGCGAGTACGCGGCCTTGAGATTAAGTTTGAAGGCACTGAGCAGATGCCCGTACCGGAGCTGCCCCAGATTATCCATAAAAAAAGCCTTGTTACCCGCCGGATCACTCTCCTGTACGTAATTTATATCCCCGTTGGATGAGCTATGCAGAAAATTAAACGTGAGGTTGCTCTTTTCATTCTCGACAAGGCGATAGCCCAATGCCCCATCGATATTGGCATAATTTCCGGCTCCGAGCGAAACATATCCTTTTTTCGAACTGAAAGGAACCTCTGTCATTATGTTGGCGGGATCCGGGATAGCAATTTCCAACGGTGGCGTGGTTCTACCCGCCCAAGGCGAATAACCGGTATTGGCTTTCTTGATTGCCGGCTGCGGGACGGACGGCAATGAATTTATTTTATTGGCATCCTGCAGCGTTGGGTTGAACTCACGTTGAAGTTCCATCTGACGCCGTAACAAAGAGTCTTGTTGTTGGGCAAAAATACCGGTAGATACAAGCAACAGGGCTACACTAAATATTGTCTTTTTCATTTTCAATTATTCATTGTGAATTATAAATTACTTAGTCTTTCGTTTATCATTTGCTGAACATCGGCTTCGGAGCCTTTGTAGTTGTTTTTCAGGCTTTCAAGGTATTGTCTGGCCTGAAAATTATCGCCTTTGGCTCTGTATGTATCCGACAGGACAATCAGTGCACGCGCCATCCAGTACTGGTGCGGCGTTCCTTTTTGCATAAACGATTTCACCTGTGACTCTGCCTTGTCGTACGACTTCGACCGTAAATGTTTCGTGTGTCTTGTGCCAGCGATTGGAAATCGTCCATCGCCTTTTCCACCTCGTTGACTTGCTGTAGTGATTTTCCGCGCAGGTACCGGGCTTCTGCAGTTACTTCAGGCGACAGATTGGCATTGGCCAGGAAAGCAGTTGCTGCACGAGCGGCTTCGTGAAAACTTTTCAACCGGTACTGTGTACGGACAACACCCATCTGTCCCGTTTGCTGACTACTCTGATTCCGGGCCGAGTTAGCCAGTCTGGAATAATCTGCCAGTGCCTGGTTGAGGTTTCCGTTGTTGTATTCGATGGCGGACACATAGATCAGCGCATCGTCGAGATACTTGGCACTGTTGGCATCTGCTACTTTCCTGAAATAGGTTGCCGCCTGTTGCTTGTTGCCTTTCTCATCGGCCAAAACGCCTAGATAATAGTTGGCATCGGTATGGTATGCACCGTTGGGATAACTTTGCAGGTAGCGTTGCATGCCCGATTCCGCTTCCGCTTTTGAGCCACGCATGTAGACACTTTCTGCTGCCAGATAAGTGAGTGAATCTTGCCGCGACACAGTGATGCGCATTCCGCCCGGCAACGAATTGGCATAATTCACGTAAGACTGAATATCGTTGAGTTCACTGTAAACGGTCTCGAGCGACAAAAGAGCTGTCCTCGCATCGTCTGTGCCGGGAAATTTCGAAATTACATTTTTATATGCCGATATACTGTTCTGATAATTTCCACCGTTGTAATACAACTGCCCCAGCTGAATACCTGCCTGGCTCGACAAAGCGCTGTTGGGATAGCCGGACACCAACTGCTGTAAAACATTTATGGCTTCGCTCTCACGGCTCATCATCACCAAAGCGCGGCTTTTTTCATAAAGCGCATCATCGAAATACTGGGATTGGGGATAACGGCGCATCAAATCGTCCAGCGCATCTGCCTTTCCCTGGTAATTGCGCTGCAATCCCATCACAAATGCTTTTTGGTATGCCGCATAGTCAGCTGCTGAAGGGTTGATGGTCGCGGCTGTAGTATAAAATCGCTCGGCTTCTGCAAAGCTCCGGTTGTAATAGTAGCTATCCCCAATCCTGTTGTGTGCATCGGCATATTCTGTCCGGTTTCTGTTAGTCTCCGCCGAGATGTATTGCTGAAAAGCAGTAACAGCCGACGAATATTGATTCTGTTTGAACCGGGTGTAACCCAGGTTGTACCAACCCATGGCATAGTTTTCATCTGCCGGCGATGCGTTTTGAGTGAATGCCTGAAAGTCTGACGCTGCATTCGGGTAGTTAGCCATGCGATAGTAGGCCTCCCCACGCCAGTAATAGGCATTGTTACGAGCTTTAGCATCGTAATTTCCCAGTGCAATGCTGTTGTTGAAATGTTGGACGGCAGCGTTCATGTCTCCATTGATAAACTCCTGTGCTCCTAACTGGAAAAGCACCATTTGCTTTGCTTCCAAAATGCGGCGACCGGGCCTGGATATGCGGTTGATGGCTGCAAGGGCAGCCTGGTAATCCTTGGTGGTTAGGAAAGTTTCGGCCAGAATATCGTTCACCTGATCGGTATATGGAGAATTTGGGAACTCTTTGAGAAAGTTTTCGAAAAGCGCAATGGATTCACTAAAAACAGAGAAGTTGGTTTCGTGCGCCAGCAACGCATAGTTAAACATGGCGGTTTCGCGTACCTGCGGGTCGAAATTATCGCGCGAAGCTGCTTCAAATGCCATTTGTGCCTGCTGTTTTTGTCCTAATTTCAACTGGGCCTGCCCAATTTGCAGCTGAGCGTTTTGCGTAAGCGCATCCCGTTCTCCAACTGCTTTTTGAAACATTTGCACAGCTTCGTTGAATCTTCGTGCTTCCATGTAAGAAAATCCCATGAAATAGGCATCTCCCCGAAGTGGACGGGCAGTGCTGCCGAAATAATTTTCGTAATAGGGAATGGCAGTTGTTGCTCTTCCCTGGCGGTAATGGCTGTTACCCAGAACCCGATACATTTCAGTATTATGCTCACTGCGCGGATAAGCTTTCAGGAATGAATCCGCGAGGCGGATAGCTTCATCCAGTTTGTTGTTGAAGAAGGTGGATTGTGCGGAATAAAAAGCAACCTGCTCTCCGAATTCGGGATGGTTCCGCAACCCTTCAAAACGACGTAAAGCGGCATCGTAGTTACCGTTCGTGTAATCGATATATCCGGCGTAGAAATTTCCGGCATTGCGGTATTTCTTGCTGTTCTGCGAAAGCAATCCAAAAAGCCGGTAGGCTTCATCTTTATTGTTAAGCTGTAGGTTTGCATAAGCGCTCCTAAAGCTAAAATCTTCCTGCTCCGACGGTTTCAGGTAATCCAGGTCAGCCTGGTCAAACCAAAACCGGGCAAGCTTCCAGTCTTTTTCGTCGAAATGGTATGAACCGATCAGAAATTTCACCTGATGATGGTAGATGCTTTCGGGGTATTCATCCAGGTACTCCTTCATTCGCTCACCACTGTTCTTCACCCCTTTATAAAAAGACGAAACAGCCATCATGTATTTTGCTTCTTCGATGAGCAAACGGTCGGTGCTTTCCGTGATAAATTGCGACAACAAATCCTGGGCACCTGTGTAGTTTCCTTCTAGAAACATCTCTTTACCCTGGTTGAAAAGCTTCCCGGGCTGATGGTGGTAGACTGTCCGCTGCGCCATTGCCAGGTGTGTTGCAAGGGCAAAAAATAGCACGAAGATTGTTTTTTTCATATATTGCTTTGTTACACTGAGATTTCTCTCTGATTTTCTACTTTCTAATTCTAACATCTTCTAATATTTTTTCAATTCCTTTACGGATTGAAATCAGTCCGAAGTCAGCCGGACGAAGCTCCCTTTTATCGATAAAAAGTAGATCCGACACGTCATCCATAGGAGTCATCACACTATCATCAAGCGACTTACACTGGAAAAACAGATCCATCGTATGCACTTCAAAGCCCGAATATACGTAAATATTCGGAATTGAAAAAAGGTACTTAGACGAAGTTATCAACAACCCTGTTTCTTCCCGAACTTCCCGGGCAATAGCCTCTTCAGCCGTTTCATACATGTCTACGAATCCGCCGGGCAGGTCGTAAGTGCCCTTTGCCGGATCTTTTGCTCTCCGGGCAATTAGCACTTCACCTTTCTCATTTTCAATTATTGCCACAACAGCAGCCGATGAATTAAAATAATAGGTAAATCCGCAGTCCGTACACTTTTTCGATTTTAAGTTGTTTTCGGAAAAGTTTCCTGAACCGCATTCGGGACAGAAGTGAAATTGATGCAGGGGGTGTTTCATTTCCTCGATATCTCCACAATCCCTGTTTTCGGTAATTCACGGTTCCGTTTTTCCACCGCTTCCACCACATTGTCGGCAAGCCGGGCAAAAGCCATGCCGGTGATACTGTCGGACTGAAGAGCCACGGGCTGTCCATCGTCGCCACCCTCACGAATGGACTGTACGATAGGGATTTGCCCCAACAATGCATACCCATTTTGTTCCGCCAGTTGCTTACAACCGTCTTTTCCGAAGATGTAGTATTTATTTTCAGGTAGTTCAGCAGGGGTGAACCACGCCATGTTCTCGACCAAACCCAGGATGGGGACATTCACCTTCTCACCCGTGAACATACTGATTCCCTTACGAGCATCGGCCAGCGCCACTTCCTGCGGGGTACTTACGATAACGGCTCCGGTAATGGGTACGGTTTGTACCAGTGTTAAATGAATATCGCTTGTCCCAGGCGGAAAATCGATCAGGAAATAATCCAGTTCGCCCCAGTCAGCATCAGTGATGAGTTGTTTAAGTGCGTTGCTGGCCATTGCTCCGCGCCAAACCACGGCATCTTCCTTCTTGACAAAGAAACCGATGGAAAGCATTTTAACCCCATAGTTCTCCACGGGAACGATCAAGTCGCGCCCTTCCATTTTTTCAGTGTAAACGGGCACATCTTCAACACCAAGCATCCGGGGAACCGATGGCCCGAAAATATCGGCATCGAGCAACCCTACTTTGTATCCTTTTTGAGCCAGTGCAATAGCTAAGTTAGTACATACGGTACTTTTACCGACACCGCCTTTTCCAGATGCCACGGCAACAATGTTTTTTACATCGGGCAACAGATCAGGCAATGCAGGCCGCGGTGCCTGTTTCGACTTTACTGAAATATTCCCTTTGATTTGGATCTTCGGGTCGGCATATGTTAAAATTGCCTGTTCCGCCATCTTTACCAGCGATTTAACAAACGGATCGTTCTGTCTTTCAGTGATGAGTGAGAAACTCACTTTCATTCCGTCAATGCGGATATCGTCTTCCACCATTCCAGCAGAAACAATATCTTGCCCCGTTCCCGGGTAACGCACATTTTTCAGTGCGTCGATAATTAATTGAGGATATATAGCCATACTATTTTGTTTAAAATTTTATAGTTGAGCATCACGGCCGAAACTGCGGTATTCGTCTTTTTCAATTTCGATATCCGGTTCCGTCCAGTTATCTTTTCTTGGGCACAGGAAACGGATGTATTTGATGCTTAAACCGCGCGAACGCCATTGTTGTTCATAAAAAGTCTGAATATTTAATACTTTATCGTTAGTCCCGGATCGGTATAAATCATCGGTATCCGCTAAAGCCGCCAGGCCGTTTTCTTCGATCATGGCTTTGGTATAGATGTAGAGGAAATTACTGTCGGTTTTGAGATGAATCACGCCTTTATCCGCAAGAATTTGACTGTAGGTGTTCATAAAGCGAGTGGAAGTAAGCCGTTTATTGATCTTGGACATCTGCGGATCAGGAAAAGTGATCCAGATTTCCGACACTTCATTTTCGGCAAAAAAATGGCGAATCAGTTCGATATGAGTCCGCAAGAAAGCGACATTCGTCAGGTTTTCGCTCAAAGCCTGTCTTGCTCCGGACCACATCCGGGCACCTTTGATGTCAATTCCTATAAAATTTTTCTCAGGGTAGAACTGTGCCAATCCTACCGTATATTCTCCCTTTCCGCAACCGAGCTCGAGTACTACAGGGTTATCGTTTCGAAAATAATCCGTTTTCCATTTCCCCTTAAGTGGGAAACCGCCATTTTGTAATGTAGAGAAAGTATATTGAAAAACGTTCGGATAGGTCGCCATATCCGCAAACTTCGATAATTTATTTTTTCCCATTTTCGGTTTTCTCCATATTTCTATATACAAAAATACAAATTTAACTTTAAATACGACAATACATCCCCGTAAACAACCATCCATTTCCAGTATGAAATTGTAAGCGATGCAAACAATCTATTGGCCTTATTTCAATAAACTTCATCAATCCAAATCTTTTTTCCTGTTATTTATTATTTTACTATACAGTTGATTATTAACAAAGTAAAACAGCCTATTTTGAAAGAATACTTTTTATCTTATCTCAATATTTTTTTTTGAAAAAAGTGATAAAGTTTCAATTTATTACTTACCTTTGTCAAGCGGATTACTATAAAATACTCTTTATATTATGAAAGTAAATGACATAATGACACAACTTGAGGCTAAGCATCCCGGCGAGGCCGAATATCTTCAGGCAGTAAAAGAAGTTTTAACTTCTATAGAGGACGTTTACAATCAACATCCTGAATTTGAGAAGGCAGGAATTGTAGAAAGAATTGTGGAGCCTGACCGGATTTTCACTTTCAGAGTACCTTGGGTGGACGACAACGGAAAAGTTCATGTAAACATTGGCTATCGCGTTCAGTTTAACGGAGCCATAGGCCCTTATAAAGGAGGTATTCGCTTCCATCCTTCCGTCACGTTATCTACACTGAAATTCTTAGGATTCGAACAAACATTTAAAAACGCACTAACTACATTACCTATGGGTGGTGGAAAAGGCGGATCGGACTTTTCTCCTAAAGGGCGTTCTGAAGCGGAGATCATGCGTTTCTGTCAGGCTTTTGTAACCGAACTCTGGCGCGATTTAGGCCCCGACACCGACGTTCCTGCCGGCGATATTGGAGTTGGTGGACGCGAAGTGGGATACATGTACGGAATGTACAAAAAATTAGCCCGGGAACATACGGGAACATTCACTGGAAAAGGGCGTTCGTTTGGCGGATCGCGTCTTCGTCCCGAAGCTACCGGATTTGGCGCCTTGTATTTCGTGAATCAGATGTGTGAGACCCACAAAATCGATTTGAAGGGCAAAACGGTTGCTGTTTCAGGTTTTGGCAACGTTGCCTGGGGAGCTACGATGAAGGCCACCGAACTAGGTGCCAAGGTGGTTGCCATCTCAGGCCCCGACGGCTATATCTACGATGAAGACGGTATCAACACACCCGAAAAATTCAATTATATGCTGGAACTTCGCAATTCGGGAAACGATGTGGTGGCACCTTATGCCGAAGAGTACCCGAATGCCAGGTTCTTCCCGGGCAAGAAACCTTGGGAATGCAAAGTGGATATAGCATTGCCTTGTGCCATTCAGAACGAACTGAACCGGGAAGATGCAAAAAGACTAAAACAAAATGGTGTTACACTCGTTGCTGAAGTTTCCAACATGGGCTGTACGGCCGAAGCGGTTGACTTCTTTATCGAAAACAAAATTTTGTTCGGCCCCGGAAAAGCAGTAAACGCAGGAGGAGTAGCCTGTTCCGGATTGGAAATGACGCAGAACGCCATGCACATCTCCTGGACAAACGAAGAAGTGGACAAGTGGTTGCATCAGATCATGAGCGAGATCCATGATCAGTGTGTTGCACACGGAAAAGAGGATAAGTACATCAATTACGTAAAAGGTGCAAACATTGCCGGCTTTATGAAGGTAGCAGATGCAATGATGGCTCAGGGCGTATTATAAAGATACATCATTAATACTATTTGAAAACCGCAGAAGAGCCGTAAGGATTTAGCCTTGCGGCTTTTTTGCGTAAACCGGCTAACCTTTTTCTATTATTTCTTATCTTTGTCTTTTATCAGTGAACGGACATTATCATGAGCAAAAAATGGCTGATTGCAGTCACCGGAACTTTCACGCACTTGTTGTTGGGAACTGTTTATGCCTGGAGTTATTTTCAAAATCCCATAAGTGAATCTGCAGGCTGGAGCAACGCTCAGACTGCCTGGGCATTTAGTTTATCCATTTTTATGCTGGGAGTTACCTCCGCCTGGGCTGGAAACAAAATGTCGGTCTATGGTCCACGCAGATTGTCAATGATCGGCGGAGCGCTTTACGCCTTTGGATACCTTGTTTCGGGTTTCGCACTTGCCCACCGGTACCTGTTTTTACTCTATTTCGGGTTTGGAATCATGGGAGGAATAGGATTGGGATTAGCTTATGTTGCCCCTGTG
>ERZ778021.3660-NODE-3660-length-10724-cov-4.228700_pt1 | contig 10724 bp, 13 predicted proteins | sample MGYA00375751_ERZ778021 | MGnify/ENA primary metagenome ERZ778021 (study PRJEB29350, sample SAMN05389814) | bioreactor metagenome | isolation source: Thiocyanate stock bioreactor | place: South Africa: University of Cape Town | collected 2013-08-29 ... | reverse complement strand
ACTGGTGCCGTAATGGGCATCGCGCACCTTTGCGGCTTCTGCATAAAGCGCTTGCCTTGTTTCCTCGGTCATATTGGTAAGAAAGGAGACAAGCTCCTCTCTTGACAAGGTATTCAAATCAATCATGCTTTCTCGCCCTCCCATATCATTTTTGCCAGCGGAAACGGCTCCAGTACCCGGTCTAAAATTCCCTGTACATAAGCGATTAAGATACCGTAATTGACAATGGGGATGTTTTTTTCCTTGGCCGTTTCAATTCTGAATTGCATTTCTTTTTTGTTGATCATACAAGCGCCGCAGTGAATAATAAGCGAATATTGCGTGATATCACCGCCGTAGGAGCTGCCCGAAGCAAATTCAAAAGCCAGCTCCTTGCCCGTCAACTGACGTAACCAACGGGGGATTTTGACCCTGCCGATATCGTCGGACTGCTGATGATGGGTGCAGGCTTCGGCAACCAAAACCTTGTCGCCGTCCTTCAATTGCTTGATGGAGGCCGTGCCTCTGACCAGCTCATTCAAATCGCCCTTGAAACGGGCAAAGAGAATGGAGAAGGAGGTTAACATAACATCTCTCGGCGTGTCGGCAGCTACCTTTAAAAACACCTGGGAATCGGTAATCACCAGCTTTGGTTTCGTTTTCAGCATCGATAAGGTGTGCCGCAGCTCATGTTCTTTGGTAATCAACCCCACGGCATCACTTTCTAAAATGTCACGGATCACTTGCTGCTGGGGCAGAATGAGCCGTCCTTTCGGTGCTGCCTTGTCGATGGGGGTGACAAGAACCACAACATCACCGGCACTCACCAAATCCCCGACGATTTTGAATTTATCTTCTTCGCTTGGAACCAAAACCGACAAGGAGCCGATCAGCTCTTTCACACCCCGCTTTGTGACGGCAGAAACAGGGAGGACGGTGGTGTCATATTTGGCAGAAAGCCCGCTTGTGTCCGGGACGGCAACATCGGACTTATTCACCACAATGATAAGGGGTATTTTTTTGTTTTTGATGAGACCGATGATTTCTTCGTCTTTTTCGTCGGGCATTACTGCAGCGTCCATTACGAAAACAGCCACATCTGTTTTGTGTAAAACCTCCAAGGTTTTTTGGACTCTTAATTGTCCCAGTGCGCCTATATCGTCCAGCCCTGCAGTGTCGATCAGCTCGCAGGGACCGATGGGCAGTATCTCCATCGATTTATAAACCGGATCGGTGGTTGTACCCTTGACGGGGGAAACAATGGCGATATCCTGCCCGGTGATCGCATTGATGAGGCTGGATTTGCCCACATTGCTCTTGCCGAAAAAGGCGATATGCAGCCGGACTGACCGGGGTGTTTTATTCATTTCCATACTAGCCCTCTCTTTATTGACCCGGAATACCCGGCTTTGTAATTTCGTTAATGCTGAAAATTCGTTCCAGTGTTTCCGGGGGTAAAATGCTTTCGCCAAGTGCCGCTTCCCGAAGGGTAATTCCTTCCTTGGCGGCTTTTTTGGAAAGCTCTGCTGCTTTGTCATACCCGATGTAGTGGATCAGACCGGCTGCCAAGGCAGTGGATCTGTGCAGATGCTCAAGGCATTTTTGCTCATCCATTTGAATGCCCTGGATGCATTTCTCGTTGAACAGCTTCACACCGTCTGCCAAAAGTGCCAGGGATTCTAACAAACATTCTGAAATCAGTGGCAAAAATGCGTTCAGCTCAAGCTGCCCTGCTGCCGCCGCCGTGGTGATGGCAAAATCATTTGCCATGACCTTGATGGCAACCTGCCCGATCATTTCGGGAATTACGGGGTTTACCTTGCCCGGCATAATCGTCGATCCTGCCTGCACCTCGGGGAGAAGAATCTCGCCCAGTCCGCCAAACGGGCCGGAGGATAAGAGCCGCAAATCACCGGAGATTTTCATCAGGTTCACGGCACAGGCTTTTAACAAGCCGCTGACCTCAACAAAAACATCTGCGTTTTGGGTAATGTCCATGGGGCATTCCGAGCGGGCAAGCCCGAGCCCCGTCAGCTCCTGCAAATAATCCGTCATCAAAAAGCTGTATTTCGGCAAGGCATTCAGCCCTGTTCCGATGGCGGTTCCGCCGATGTTGATATACCGAAGCCGTTCTTCTGACTTATAAATCCGCCACCTGTCCCTTGCAATCGCCTGCGCATATGCCCCGAAGCCCTGACCGCCCCGCATGGGGAGCGCATCCATCAGCTCGGTTCGTCCAAGCTTTAACACACCTGCAAATGCATCTTCTTTTTTTTGCAGCTCGTCCTGTAAGTCCGAAAGATTGTCGGCAAGGGTACGGATCAGCCGGATGGCGGCGATGCGGAGAGCGGTGGGGTTCACATCATTGGTAGACTGGGACATGTTCACATGGTTCAGGGGATGGAGGATGGAATAGTCGCCCTTGCTGCCACCCAGGATTTCAATGGCGCGGTTGGCGATGCACTCATTCACATTCATGTTGGTTGACGTTCCTGCGCCTCCCTGCAAGCTGTTCACAGGAAACTCCCTTTCATGTCTGCCCTCCATCACTTCTTCACATGCCCGGATGATGGCATCCGCCTTTTCCTGTTCCAAAAGACCAAGCTTATGATTCGCCATTGCAGCAGCTTTTTTGATCAGAGCAGTCTCGTGAATCAATTGTAAATTCACCGAAGGGGTGGGAAGCCGGAAATTTTCAACTGCTCTTGCGGTGTTGATGCCGTAATAACGGGTTTCGTCTATGGTAACCTCACCAAGCAGGTCTTTTTCTGTTCGTGTACTCAAAAAATCACCTACACTTCTTTTTTGGAAATTGAAGTTTTCACATTCACATGGGGGATTTTGCCCAGCTTGCCGGTGAGGCTGTTGATTTCGTCCAGCTCGCCGATGACGACAATGGAGATTACCGCCATATCTTCTTCTTGCAAGGGAATTCCCATCCTGCCCTTCACAAGTCCTTTGAAGGATGAAATAACAGTGTTAAAGCTCTGCTGGCACGCATCGGTTTGTTCTAAAATTGCACTGATGATTGCTACTCTTTTCATGCTTTTCTCCTTTGTGATAAAATAAAAAGCCTTCCTTTACAGGAAGGCCAAACAGCATAATAAAGACATACGTGATGTCAAGGCATAGAACAATGCCGTTTATTACTGAATATTCTTCCTTCCAAATCAGAACCGATCTTTTCTGTCAGGTTTGTTATTATTTTAACGAACTTTAATCCGTTTGTCAAGAGGCTAAATCACATCATAACCCTGATCATCAATCATATCACTGATGGTGTTGGTGGTAACCAATTCCGGGTCATATTCCACCGACACGGTTTTGTTTTCTAAGCTGACGGTTACACTGTTCACACCTGTCAAAGCACCGACAGACTTTTTCACTGCGTTTTCACAGTGGCTGCATGACATGCCCTCTACATGGAATGTTATAAAAGCCAAAGCCATAAAAAACACCTCACTTCTATGATAATAATAGTATACTACGTTTGGAAATAAAAACAATAGGCATATTGTTTTTATTTTTGATTGTAAAAACACACCAAGTTGACAAAAGTGTGAGATACGAATATAATCAAGTAAATTACGATAATGAGGGATTGGCATCATGCAGACAAGCAGAGAAAAACTACAGAAGCTAAAAGATTATCTCACATCTTTGGAAAGTGTGTCAGTTGCTTTTTCCGGGGGTGTGGATTCCACGTTTTTATTAAAAGTAGCCCATGATACACTGGGCGACCATGCGATTGCCGTAACCGCCCGCTCGTCGACTTACCCGGAACGGGAGCTTCGGGAAGCCACGGAATTTGCAAAGGAAAACGGAATCCGGCACATCATAACGGTATCCGAAGAAATGGAAATTGACGGCTTTGCCGATAACCCGGTTAACCGCTGCTATTTGTGCAAAACAGAATTATTTACCAAAATTCTTGCGATTGCAAAAGAGAACGGGATCGGATATGTAGCGGAAGGCTCGAACATAGACGACAACAGTGATTTTCGTCCGGGGCACAAAGCAGTGGCAGAGCTGAACATTGTCAGTCCCCTCCGTTATGCAGGTCTGACCAAGGCGGAGATCAGGGTATTGTCCAAGGAAATGGGGTTGCCCACCTGGGACAAGCCTTCCTTTGCCTGTTTGTCCTCCCGCTTTCCTTACGGGGTCAAAATCACCCCTGAAAAACTGAGCATGGTGGACAGGGCGGAGCAGTTTTTGATGGATCTGGGGTTTCGGCAGGTTCGGGTGCGCCATCATGGCGAGGTTGCCCGCATTGAAATCGGAGAAGACAGCTTTTATGAGTTTTTAAGCTATGATAACAGATCAAAGATAGCAAGCGAGCTGAAAAAAATCGGATTTCCGTATGTCGCTCTGGATTTGAAGGGTTACAGAACAGGAAGTATGAACGAAACATTAGATAAAAAAACGATGGGAGAAGCAAATGCTTAACGAGTTTTCAAGAACAGAGCTTTTGATTGGGAAAGAGGCTTTAGAAAAGCTGAAAAACAGCACCGTCGCTGTGTTCGGCATCGGCGGGGTAGGAACCTACACAGTGGAAGGGCTGGCCCGCTGCGGGGTCGGTAAATTTATCATCGTGGATGACGATCTGATTTGCTTGACCAACCTCAACCGCCAACTGATCGCCACCCGTTCCACGGTTGGGAAGCCAAAGGTGGAAATCATGAAACAGCGGATTCTGGACATCAACAAGGACGCCGTGGTGGAAATGCATCCATGCTTTTTTTCGGCGGAAACGGTGAACGAATTCGATTTCTCCGCTTATGATTATGTGGTGGATGCCATCGATACCGTGACGGCAAAGCTGATTTTAATTGAAGAGTCCAAAAAAGCGGGGACACCCGTCATCAGCTGTATGGGTGCGGGCAACAAGCTGGACCCCACCCGGTTTGAGGTTACGGATATCTATAAAACCTCTGTCTGCCCGCTGGCGAGAGTGATGCGGAGAGAGCTGAAGCAACGGGGGATCGATTCGTTAAAGGTGGTTTATTCCAAGGAATCACCGGTACAAAGCGAGGAAAACGAGGAAACCAGCTGCAAAAATCACTGCATCTGCCCCAAAGGCACCCAGCGGAAATGCACCATCCGCCGCCAAATCCCCGGCAGCATCTCCTTTGTCCCCTCCGTGGCCGGTCTCATCATCGCCGGCGAAGTGATCAAGGATCTGATACAGGAAAGCTCTCTGAACAACACAAAATAGATTCATGATATAATAAATGCAAAAAAGCGTAAATGAGAACATATCCATGCTGATCCTTCAGCATGGGTTGAAGGCATGTGTCAAGTGTAATATGGAAACAATGGTGTAAGGACATGGTATACAATTTATACCCAGCAATTTTATGATTTAAGAGATACCCAACTATGTGTATTTTTTAATTAAAATGTTGTTGGTAGCAATGATTCGGGCGTATGCAATACGCCCCTACAATTAAAAAGGGATAAAGGGTTCCATTATCGGAGAAACGAGATTTTAGATCTGACAACGTGGTTATGATGACTACATTGTACGAAGCGAAGATGATTACAATTAAATTGATGAGTAAATCAACAGCAATGCAACAAAATAGGAAATGTACAGATGCAATCCCATGTAGGGGCGTATTGCATACGCCCAAAAAGATAAGTGCTTAAAAGTATTCCCAAGCAGGCATTATAGCAACAACCAGCGGACACATAAATCTTGTGTCCGCTGTTTTTATACATTCTGTTATAACAAGCGGATCCGTTTTAACAGATAGACACAATCAATAAAACCCTGTAAATAAATACATTCATCATCCATGCTTCCCATACGGTTTTGCAATTCTTCAAGCCGAAGCATCAATTTTCTGTCTTCGCCCAATTTGTCCCTGATCGAATCAAACAGCTTCTTATACTCTTCGGAAGCGCTTTGATATTCCTCACTGACTTCTCTGTTTTTCATTGCCATCGCATAACAGGACTCGGCAAATGCCTGTTTTATATTTTCTGCAAAGCAAGTTTCCATGTTTTTCACACTCCTGAATTTGTATAAACGTCACTATAGTGATAAATTGTATCACTATAGTGGTTTTTTGTCAAGTAGAGAATCGTCTTTATATTGATATTATTTAACACTGCTGTTAAAATAATTGTCAGAGTAGTGAAATGAGGCGGAAGACATGTTGATTAGTTATTTGCGTCACAGAATGGTGGATAAAAATATTTATGATATTACGGAATTGATGCGATTGACCGACATCAGCAGGAATACCATCAATAAATTGTACAGAAACAGACAGGTGGAAACGGTGAAAATTGAAACCATTATCCGATTGTGTAAAGCTTTGGAGTGCAAAATGTCCGACTTGGTGGAATACATTCCGAAGGGCTGACGATAAAACCACACTGGCTTTTGAAAAGCCAGTGTGGTTTTATATAGTTGCTAAAATAGCTTCTTAATTTAAAGCTTCCGAACCCGCTCCGTCTTTTTTGACCCGGCAGGGGGTGAGGGTAAAGCGGGATTCGTCCGTGATGTTCAGGTTGGAATAATAAATCCAGTTGTCGATTAGGGTAATGTTCACCAAGGTCGTTTTTGTCTTGCCGTCATAACTGATTTTTACAAGCCCTTCTTCTGCAATCACGGTATAGATGAAATCACGGTCAAAATTCATGGAATAGGTATTGAAGTAGTCCACCATACCCTGTTTGCCGCTAAGTTTGATTTCTTTTTTGGTGGTCAGATCCAAGAGATGCAGAAAACCGTCGGTCTCATAAATCAGTGTTTGCCCGAATACATGAAAGCCGGCAGTTTCGGAGTCATCATAATCCTTCAGTAACACTTGTTGGCTGCTTGCGTTTAAATCAATCTGATAAAGACCTTTTTTGCCCGGCTGGGTGTAATACAGCATGCCGTTGTTGATGCCGGAGGATTCATAATTATCGCAGAGCAGTTTGTATTTCCCTGCTTTGTTTTTGGAGTATATGTGATAGCCGGCATCCTCTGTGTCTGAAACCGACGGAACCCGGAAGGTGAAGACAGTATAGTCTCCGTATGGCAGAATACGCACCGTAGTAGCGCCTTTGATGCCGGTGACTGTTTCGGCAGCGTCCGGAAATTTCTTTGTTTTAAACTTCTCCATATCCAGCAAATAGTATGACTTTTGACCGTCAGCGGTATCGGAAGCATATAACAGCATCTGCTTGTCATCGTACATACTGATCTGTGAAATGAATTCGCTGCCGTCATATACCGCTTCTTTCTGGCTTGTGGTTTCCTTGATTCGTATGATGGTTCCGCTGCTGCCCGGTGCGTTCAGGTAATAAACAAAATCACCGGCCTTACAGGCGATGGTAGGAAGGTTTGCATTGGCGGTATCGGTGATGTTGATTTTGCTGTCCCGGCCGCAGCCGAAAAGAGAAAGAAGCAGAGCAAAGGCAAGAAGCAGGAGAGCTTTTCTCATGATGATGACCATCCTTTCATTGGGGGATTTAACAGATTTATCAAATGGAAGTATGACATTTGATGACAAAAAAGCGCTGTAATCATCACAGCGCTTTTGGTTGAGATTGAAAGCTATTTTGTGCCGAAAATTCTGTCGCCCGCATCACCGAGACCGGGTATGATATAACAATGGTCGTTTAATTTTTCGTCCAGTGCGGCGCAATAAATGCTGACATCGGGATGTGCGTCACACAGGGCTTTCATGCCTTCGGGTGCTGCGATGATACACAGGAATTTAATGCTTCTGGGGTTTTGTTTCTTGATGGTGTCAACCGCAGCGATGGCAGAGCCGCCGGTGGCAAGCATCGGGTCAAGGATGATCACATCTCTTTCGGGGATATCGGAAGGAAGCTTACAGTAATAATCCACCGGTTTTAAGGTTTCCGGGTCACGGTATAAACCGATGTGTCCGACTTTGGCAGCAGGAATGAGGCTGAGCAAACCCTCCACCATGCCGAGACCGGCACGTAAAATCGGAACAAAGGCGAGCTTTCTGCCTAAAATCACCTTGGTTTTTGCCAAAGCCACAGGAGTTTCGATTTCTACTTCTTTTAAGGGTAAGTCTCTGGTTGCCTCATAGCCCATTAACATGGTCAATTCGGAAATGAGCTCACGAAATTCCTTAGAGCCTGTGTTTTTATCCCTTAAAATGGTCAGCTTGTGTTGAACCAGCGGATGGTTCATGTAAAATACATTATTCATGACTGTATTTCCTCTCTATTTCTGTAATTTTTTCAACCCTTGCCGTATGTCTGTCACCCTCAAAGGGTGTATCAATATAAAGATCCACCAAAGACAAAGCCAATCCTTCGCCGGTCACCCTGGCACCCAAACATAAAATGTTGGAGTCATTGTGAAGCCTTGTGAATTTGGTTGAAAATTCCTCGCCACAAACGGAGGCGCGAATTCCCGTTACTTTGTTGGCGGCAATGGACATGCCGATTCCGGTTCCACAGATTAAGATGCCCTTTTCGGCTTGTCCCGATGCAACCATTTCGGCTACCGGCAAGGCGATATCGGGATAATCCACGGATTTGCATTCATACACACCAAAATTTTTGTATTCAATGCCCCGCTGTTCCAGATGCTTGATCACAGCTTCCATCAGCGCAAATCCGCCGTGGTCACAACCCAATGCTATCAATTCCATCACGCTTCCTTTTCAGTTCTCTTTCCGCCTGCGGCAGTTGCAGATACACAGGCGCAAGCCTGTCCGGAGAGACCCATTCGTTTTTATGAAGAGCAAGCTGCGCAATGCTTTTTGCTTTCAGATAAATTTCTTCGCCTTCGGGCAAAAACAAATCGGGCAGCTTTTCTTTCATACTATTATAACATAAAACTGCACCGTCGCCAACTAAAATAACATGACCGCCCAAATTGTTCAGCCGGTCACACAAAGCATCAATCGGAATCACACTGTCCTCGGTAATGCGTTTCGGCACGCCGCCAAGGCATTGATACAACGAATGATAAACCTGTCCGCATCTTGCATCCATCACGGGGCAAAGGATTCCGTCATGCTCTCTTATGCCGAAGGCCAGTGCTTCCAGCGTGGAAACTCCGGCACATGAGGTATTGTCCACTGCCGCCATACCTTTGATCAGCGATCCTCCGATACGAAGACCGGTAAAGGAACCGGGTCCGTTTGCCATGGCAAACCGGTCTATCATTGAAATGGTCAGCCCGCTTTTTTGCAGCGTATCCCTGACCAGGGGCAAAAGGGTTTGGGAGTGGGTCAGCCCGTTGTTGACAAAGCCCTCTGCCAAAACCACATCGTCCTTACACACCGCAACCGAAGCGGTGACCGATGAGCTATCCAGAGCTAAAATATTCAAAAACTAACCCCCTCAAAACTAAAAATCCGATCGGTTTCCGCTTCGCCAGAAGAAACAGTGATTTTTATTGCGTTCTCAGGCAAGGCATTTTCGATGTTTTCGCTCCATTCAATGATGAGAATTGCGTCCTTGTCCAAAAAATCATAGTAGCCAATGGAATGCAGGTCGTCCCATCCTTCAATGCGATACATATCAAAATGATAAACAGGGCATACACCGCCTAAATATTCATTCACAATGGAGAAGGTGGGCGACGAAACCTCGCCGGGATACTGTAAGCCCTGTGCGATCCCTCGGACAAATGCGGTTTTTCCCGCACCCATATCGCCGAATAAGGCGACTGTATCGCCGCTTTTCAGCACGCCGGCAAGCCTTCTCCCAAGCGTTTCGGTCTCTTTGACCGAGTGTGTAAGCAGTCTCATAAAAAGTACTCCCGAAAAATAAAATGACAAAAATCAATCGAAATACAAGTCTCAAATTGAAATCAGTATATCACAAAATGAAATCCATTGAAAGTATTACTTGAAGAAAATCACTTTCTGGAATATAATAAACATATCAAATCGACAGAGGTGAAACCTTGAAAAAAATACTTCAAAGTATTGCGGATTACATCAGAGAAACGGACAAGCTCTTGCTTTGTCTTTGTATTACCGCATCTCTTTTCGGTGCTATGCTGATCTGGTCCTCCGGCGGCAGCGGGCTTTTGGAAACACAACTGCTATGCTTGTTTATCGGTCTGTCGGTAGCTGTTTTTATCTCCATGTTTGACTTTAAAACCATTTCCAAATTCACCTTGGTGTTCTTGGCTGTGTGCGCGCTGTTAATCATTTATACCTATTTTTTCGGATTGACGCCCAAGGGAACCAATGACAAAGCCTGGATTGAGCTTCCGGGCGGCACCACCTTTCAGCCCTCCGAATTGTTAAAAACCACCTTTATCCTTGCCTTTGCCAAGCATGTCAGCATGATACGGGATGAGGTCAACAAACCCCTTAATATTTTGCTTTTGTGCATTCACGGAGCGACGCCGGCCTTGCTCATTCACTTTGTACAGGGGGATGACGGCACGGCATTGATCCTTGCCTTTATTTTTTTGGCGATGCTGTTTATGGCAGGAATCAAAATCAGGTATTTTGCCGTTGCCGGCGCATTTATCACATCGCTTTTGCCCTTTGTGTGGTTCTTTTTGCTCAACAACGATCAGAAATCAAGGATTATCAACGTGTTCAATCCCGAATACGATTTGCGGGGCAGCGGCTGGCAGTCCTGGCAAGGCAGAATTGCCATCGGCTCAGGCGGTCTGAAAGGCTACGGGCTTTTCAATGGACCGATTGTACAAAACGGAAGATTGCCCGAATCCCCCAACGACTTTATTTTTGCCAGTGCGGGAGAGGAGCCGGGCTTTCTCGGCTGCATCTCCATTCTGA
>ERZ778021.3659-NODE-3659-length-10724-cov-4.634736_pt1 | contig 10724 bp, 9 predicted proteins | sample MGYA00375751_ERZ778021 | MGnify/ENA primary metagenome ERZ778021 (study PRJEB29350, sample SAMN05389814) | bioreactor metagenome | isolation source: Thiocyanate stock bioreactor | place: South Africa: University of Cape Town | collected 2013-08-29 ... | reverse complement strand
GAACAAACATTGTATATTTAATGGATAGTAATCTATTCATCAAAGTGCTAAGATAACAAGGCAAGCAATTGGGAGAATTGCGTAATTTAGGGAGGTAAGGGAATGAGAAAAAAAACAGCCAAGGTCATCAGTATGATTATCACATTGGCAGTGATGATGACCGTGATGACAGTAGCAATTCCGCTTACGGCTTCGGCAGCAAATACAACGTATTATGTTGATGCCACCGGCGGAAACGATTCAAACAACGGAACAAGCACAGGCACAGCGTGGCAGACACTGACCAAGGTCAATGCAACCACCTTCGGACCCGGCGATCAAATCCTATTCAAAAGAGGCGGCAGCTGGACAGGGACCCTGTATCCGAAGGGCTCGGGAAGCAGTGCCTCACGCATCACCATCAGCGCTTACGGGACAGGCAATCTGCCCGTTATCAACGGAAACGGAAAATATTATACAGCCGCAGACCCCATTGACTCGGCAGTATATTTCAAAAACCAGAGCTATTGGACCATTCAGAACCTTGAGGTGACCAACGATGCCTCCACAGCGGCAGACCGCCAGGGCATCCATTTTGACGGCTCCGGCACAAACTGCACGGACATCACCGTGCAAAACTGTGTGGTACGCAACGTGAAAAGTGACGGAAACAGCGGCGATCACGGTCGTATGGCCGGTATTCTGGTTTTCTCCAGAAACTGGTGGACAGCATATAAGAATGTGCTCATTCAAAACAATGAGGTTTATACTACCGGTTCCACGGGCATTCATGTAAACGCCCAAAAAGCAGCAGGAACCGCAACAGGCAACATCATCCGCAACAACTATCTCCATGACATCGGCGGCGACGGCATCATGACACTGGACTGCAGCGCACCGCTGGTGGAATACAATATTGTCAACGGTTCTCATCTCAGAAGTACGGCTTATTGTGTAGCACTATGGCCCTTCGCTTGCAACGATGCCTTGTTCCAATACAATGAGGCCTACGGCACCACCACCACAATGGACGGACAGGGACTGGATGCGGATTATCAATGCAACAGAACCATCTTCCAGTATAATTATGCCCATGACAATGCGGGCGGATTTATTCTGATCTGCTGTGAGCCCACCGCCTGGGACGGCGGTGCGGCATGGAACAACGATGTCATTGTCCGTTATAACATCGGGGAGAACAATGCTTATAAACAGTTCTCCTTCTACAATCAGGTATACAATACCATGGTTTATAACAACACCATCTACGCCGGAACAAACGCAAACAGAATGATTGATGTCGGCTCCCGGAACGGCACCTCATGGATCAACCAAACCTATTTCTATAACAATATCTTCTATTATTACGGTACGGCGGGCTACAGCTTCGGCAGCGCCACCAACACCGTGTTTGATTACAACGTGTTTTATGGCAACCATCCCGCCAGCGAGCCGGCGGACGCCCACAAACTGACCTCCAACCCGCTCTGCGTCAATCCCAATACGGGCGGAAACGGTCTGAACACGGTTGACGGCTATAAGCTGCAAAGCGGCTCCCCGGCACTGGGCTCCGGCAGATTGGTTTCAAACAACGGCGGCAAGGACTTCTGGGGCAACACCGTTTCTTCCTCTGCTGCTCCCAACCGGGGCGCATACAACGGCGCCGGCGTCGGTGCGACTACCACTACGACCACTACAACACCGGCCGCTACCACTACCACCACTACTGCTTCCGGCTCATCACAGCTGATCTATAATTTTGAAACCACCGCAACCCAGCCCACAACCTATGGCTGGACCACATGGAACAATCCCACCTTCGGGACAGTTACCGGCTTTGAATCCATGGGCAAACTGATGGTTGCCTCCACAAAACAGGATCAGTTCCTATATTTCAACCTGCCGTCCAATTGGGCAAACTATGGCGGCCGCGGCGCACCGGTTTATATCAAAATGAAAATGCGTTTGTCCTTTGCAGACAATTCAAGCGTAAAAACCTACAGCTTTACCCCAAGCGGCAACAGCCAAATCCAATTTAGTTCTTCCGGAACAACCGCAGGCACCTGTACCTTGTCCTCCAATATTACCGTGAGAAACGATGCCTGGACGGACGTATTAATCCCCGTTACCGCCGGTGTGTTATCCATGAATTATATCAGAATGGGTCAGGGCTGGATGGCAACCCTGCCGCAGTATTGGTATATTGACGATGTAAGCTTGGTTTACAATGGGTCCACAACCACGACCACAACCACCACGACCACCACTGCGACGACGGCAGCACAAAACCCGGTGGTATATAATTTTGAAACCACCGCAACCCAACCCACAACCTATGGCTGGACCACATGGAACAGTCCGACCTTTGCCACGGTTTCCGGTTTTGAAGCCATGGGAAAGCTGATGGTTGCCTCCACAAAACAGGATCAGTTCCTATATTTTAATCTACCTTCCACATGGGCGAATTATGGAGGGCGGGGGGCGCCAAGCTATATAAAAATGAAGCTGCGGTTATCCTTTGCCGACAATTCTACGGCAAAGACTTATAGCTTCACCACCAGTGGAAACAGCCAGATTCAGTTCAGCTCCAGCGGAACGACCGCAGGTACCTGTACCCTGTCTTCCAGCATCACGGTTCGCAACGATGCATGGACGGATGTATTCATTCCGGTAACCTCCGGCGTATTATCCATGAACTATATCAGAATGGGCCAGGGCTGGATGTCCACCTTACCGCAGTATTGGTATATTGACGATGTAAGTTTGGTTTACAACTAAAAAATCAAATACCATCGGATACAATGCGAAGTGTTTTAATCGTATTTGACACAAAAAAACGAGGGAAGCTGTTCCGGCTTCACTCGTTTTCATTGTTTCGGTATACCATGAATACACTTTGCCTCTCCGGGTCATCAAAATTCGGTACGATACCGACAGGTACAAAGCCGGCTTTTCTCCAACACTTCACAGAGCGATGGTTCCCCTCCTCCGGGTCGGCACAAACGAGCTTCGCCCCTTTGGAATGAATCAAAAAATCGGTCATCATCCGGATAACCTTACTGCCGATTCCTTTGCTCCACAGCCCCGGATATCCGATCATCAAATCCATACCATATCCGTCTTTGAATGAGTCATAGGAAACAGGCGGTTTGAACAGATAGGAATCCTCTTCGATGGGATAATACTGAATGTAACCGATGGGTTCCCCGTTTGCTTCGATGAAACAGGGGGTAACGCTGCTGTTTTCCTTCAGTTTGGCAATGAAATGTTCCTCAAGCTTTTGCATGTCCCAAGGTGCATGATCACCCCATGCCAAGTCTGTCACCGTCGGATTGCTCAGCCACTCGAGAAGCTGTGCCTTATCCTCTGCCGTATCACGCATTGTACGAAAGGATAATTTGTCAGAATCAATCTGCCAATCGTCGTATATATTGTGTTCGGGGATGCGGATATAACACCCAATCGTTTCATTGCACTGTCGTTTTACAATACCCGAAATATTCTGGTTATCCACATTTCCTTCGGCAACCACCAGAGTGTCATTGTCAAAGGACAATACGATGCCGATATGGTCACACCAAAGACTGTCATGCTCTTTATACTCCACCGGGATGATGTTGTTGTAGATTACAATGTCACTCCGTTGTGGCGTAAAGTTTTTCGTTTCATGTAAAAAACCCAATACCTGTGCCCATTCCACCCATGCGATAACAGAAGCGAACCGGCGGAAATTGCCTTTTTGCATTGTTTTATTGGTACCGAACGGCAAATTCATTCCGGACTTTCGGCAGCAATGAAAAACAAATGCAGCACACCAACAATTTTTAAATTCATCATGATTGTTTTCCGGGTAATATTTGAGCATCTCCTTGAAATTCGCGTCGCTTTTCTCGCCTGTTATTCTTTGCACCGCAAGTCTCTCGGCAACGTCACCCAATACAATCGAATTCATTTTAAGGCATCCTTTCTGTTTTCTGTATAATATCATAATTTTACCAAATATTCAATAAAATCAACGATAAAAACCACGCGAAGGCGTGGTTTTGAAGTTCTTTTGTTGTGTTATCGTTTTTTGATACAGAGGTCGGATACCGTTGCAATGGGGCAGATGACGCACCAGGTACGGGGTTTGTAGACAAATGCGAGCAATAACCCAATGACCGTAGTGGTCATCATGAGGGAATACATCCTGTAACCAAAATCATACACCCAGTCACTGGGTCCTGTGATGGAAATAAACTGGGGCAGGGTGAAGGGCAGCTTCAAAAACAAGAGGAACGTCAAACTGTGACTTGCCGGTTGATTGCCCAGAGAAACCATGACGGCGTTGTAAACAATGAGAGACATACTAAACACGAAAAAGCCCAGAACAAACCATTTTAGTCTCCCTTTGGTAAGCAGCTTCGGCGTGCTTCTGGTGGGCTTTTTGATTCGTCCGGTCTTCATAAAAAGCTGTGACCGGGGACAATATTTTTGACACCATGTTTTCTTTCGGTTTTTGAAGAGTAAAACAAAGGGAATTGCCATGCAAAGAAGCCCCAGCCATGCAAACAAAATGTTGACTGTCCCCAGCACAAAATAGAGAATTGTAATGATAAATAAGTATGTAGTGATTTTTTTCATAAACAGTACCGTCTCTTTTCTTTTTTAATTGCAGTTTCGTTACTATTATATGGGTAAGCAAGCGACAGAACTGTAACAAAGTCACAGTAAAGAATACATCGAATTCCGTTGACAATGACAATGCATCAGGAAATAATGATAATCAATTATATACATTTGTTGGAATAGGGGCATGTTATGAAACTGTTTATGGAATGTCTTGCCAGCGGGGTCGGGCTTTTTTTGATCATCCTTTTTTACAGCCTGGCGTTTGAGTATGCCGGTAAATTCTTTAGGGTCATGTATCATTTCCTTGTTCCTTTGCTTTGTAGACTTCAATATAATTTATCCCATCATAAAAATTAGCGGCTGCCATTGCGGGCAGCCGTTTTGTTCAGCATCTCGGTCGCTTGGCGCCGATGGCTTCATAGGGGATGTCAAAGGTGATGATTCCGCTTACGTAAGGACCGATTTCATACTGTTGATAATAGAAGGATACGGTGTCGGGGTTAAGATTGAAGCTTTTCGGATTGAAATTCTTAATGATAAGCTCCTTATAATTATCAAAATAGATGTTCTGCCCTTCCCTTACATTTTGATCCGCCATTTTAATGATTTGTGATAAAATCATTTTTCTGTAGCTGACACCGGGCGGAAACAGTTGGGGTAACAGAACGCCCCTTCCGCTTTTCAGGCTAAAATTCTGGGAGGTGCGAACCGTGTTGCCATGTGCACCGCCGGTATATTCGTATTGATCGATATACGTGCTGAGATAACAGTTTGCATTCAATGTGACAGTATATTTCATGACTGCGTCATACATATGAAACGGAAACTTGTTTTGCCTTGCATATTCGTAGTTGCTGATGGCATCACTCAAAAGCTTTGTGGATGCATAGGTGAAATATGCTTTTGCGTTATTTTTATAAAATCTGTTGATGTTATCGGCTGCTGCCTTATTGCCAAACAGAGCTACTTCCGGATATTGTATGGAAACCTGCAAAACAGGTTCGTTTTCATATGTAAACTCTTTTTTAAACTCTCTGGTTACAAGCTTGGCTTCGTATACATACTGCATTCCTATCACCTCCCATAGCACATAGTATGCACAAACCTGCAATTGTGTAAATGGTTGCTTTTGTAGTGCTGGGAGGAAGGTGTGTTTTGGTGCATGTTTACAAAAACTTTGATAAAAAACTCTCAATTTTGACATAATTTAAACTATATTTCTCTTGCTGTTTATGATATAATTTATGTTGCATAAAGAACGCTATATTTTTTTAAACAAGTTTGTTAAAATTCTATCAAACTTAGCCAAATCAACAGGAGGATATGTGAATGAAAAAGCGCAAGAGTACAACGCCTTTTACAGGTACGAAAAAGCAAGAGGAAGAGCTTTTGTCCGTCATCGAGAAACATAAGGACGAAAAAGGTGCTTTGCTGCCCGTTATGCAGGAGGCGCAGGATATCTACGGATATCTCCCCATTGAAGTACAATCCATCATCGCAAACGGTCTGGATGTTTCCCTCGAGGAGGTATACGGCGTTGCAACCTTCTATTCACAATTTAACTTAACCCCAAAAGGAAAATATAAAATTTCCGTATGTCTTGGAACAGCTTGCTATGTCAGAGGAGCCAAGGAGCTGTTTGACACGATTTCTGAAAATCTCGGCATCAAAAGCGATGAATGTACGGAAGACGGCGAGTTTTCGCTGGAAGCCTGCCGTTGTATCGGCGCTTGCGGTCTTGCCCCTGTTCTTACCATCAACGACGACGTATACGGCAACCTGACAGCGGACGAGGTTGACGGCATCGTTAATAAATACAAAGCGTAATATGCGTGAATTATCGCTGAACATACTGGACATCACCCAAAACTCCATTTCCGCCGGCGCTTCTGTGGTGGAGATTTCCATTCTCCAAAGTGAAGAGAAGGATCTCCTGGAAATTGCGATCACAGACAACGGCAAAGGGATGACGGCAGAACAGATCATTCAGGTCACCGACCCCTTTTATACCACACGAAAAACGAGAAAGGTCGGTCTCGGCATCCCGCTCTTTAAAATGGCGGCCGAGATGAGCGGCGGCAATTTTTCAATCACCTCCACACCCGGTGTCGGCACCAAGATCGTAGCAGGGTTTCAGAATTCTCACATTGACAGAATGCCGATGGGTGACATGAATTCCACCATCGGCTCACTGATTTATTTAAACCCCGGCATTGACTTTATTTATCGCGAAAGTGTCAATGAAGCTGAATTTATTTTAGATACCAGAGAACTTCGCACCGAGCTTGGTGAGGTACCCCTCAACGCTCCCGAGGTGACAGGGTGGATCAAAGAATATTTTACTGAAAACACGAAATTAAGATAAGAAAGGAATCAGTCCTATGAAAACAATTGCAGAGCTAAAAGCAATCAGGGAAGCGGCGCAAGGCAGCAAAAACATTTATGAAGGCACTGAGAAGGAAATCCGTATTGTTGTGGGCATGGCAACCTGCGGAATAGCGGCAGGCGCCCGTCCTGTCCTGAACGCATTGGTTGACGAAGTTACCCGCCGCAAACTCAATAACGTTGTGGTAACACAAACAGGCTGTATCGGCATTTGCCAGTTCGAGCCGGTCATCGAAATCACCACTCCGGAGCTTGGCAAGGTCACCTATGTCAAGGTCACCGCCGAGAAAATCCCCCAAATCATAACCGAGCATGTAGTCAACGGCAAGCCCGTTGAACAATATACAATCGGAGCCTATAAGAAATAAGGAGGAAATCAAAATGTATCGTTCCCAAGTGCTGATATGCGGCGGTACCGGATGTACCTCCTCAAATAGCCGTAAAATTTTAGACGCCATGTATACAGAAGTAGAAAAGGCAGGGTTATCGGACGAAGTGAAGGTTGTCCAGACTGGCTGTTTCGGTCTTTGTGCATTGGGTCCCATCGTGATCGTATATCCCGAAGGATGCTTTTATTCCCAGGTAAAAACCGACGATGTAACCGAGATTGTAAATGAACATTTATTGAAGGGCAGAATTGTAAAAAGACTACTATACACCGAAACGGTGAAGGAAGACGATTCTATCCTGTCCCTGAACGAAACAGGCTTTTACAAAAAGCAAATGCGTATCGCCCTGAAAAACTGCGGCGTCATCAACCCCGAAGTGATTGACGAATACGTGGGTCAGGACGGTTATTTGGCACTGGAAAAGGTGCTGACCGAAATGACACCCGAGGATGTCATCAAAACCGTGAAGGATTCCGGGCTTCGTGGCAGAGGCGGCGGCGGATTCTTGACCGGTTTGAAATGGCAGCTGGCTGCCGGCAACGCAGCGGATCAGAAATATGTCTGCTGCAATGCGGACGAAGGGGATCCCGGCGCATTCATGGACAGATCCGTTTTGGAAGGCGACCCTCACTGTGTGCTGGAAGCCATGGCAATCGCCGGCTATGCCATCGGCGCCTCCATGGGTTATATCTATGTCCGTGCTGAATATCCCATTGCCGTTTCCCGTTTACGAATTGCCATCGACCAGGCACATGAATACGGGCTTTTGGGTGATAATATTCTGGGAACAGGATTTCAGTTTGACGTCGAGCTTCGTCTTGGCGCCGGTGCATTCGTCTGCGGTGAAGAAACCGCATTGATGACCTCTATCGAAGGCAACCGTGGTGAACCGAGAGTCCGTCCGCCCTATCCGGCGCTGAAGGGTCTTTTCGGCAAGCCTACCATACTCAATAACGTGGAAACCTATGCGAATATCCCGCAGATCATCTTAAACGGTTCGGAATGGTTTCAGTCCATCGGAACAGAAAAATCCAAGGGCACCAAGGTGTTTGCGCTGGGCGGAAAAATCAACAACACCGGTCTTGTGGAGGTTCCCATGGGAACCACTCTTCGTGAAATCGTTGACGTCATCGGCGGCGGCATCCCTGGCGGCAAAAAGTTTAAGGCCGCACAAACCGGCGGTCCTTCCGGCGGATGTATCCCTGCCAGCCACTATGACATTGAAATCGACTATGATAACCTGATCTCCATCGGTTCCATGATGGGTTCCGGCGGTCTGATCGTTATGGACGAAGACACCTGTATGGTGGACATCGCAAAATTCTTCTTAGACTTCACGGTTGACGAAGCCTGCGGAAAATGTACACCCTGCCGTGTGGGTACCAAGCGGCTCCACGAAATGCTGGAAAAATCACAAACGGCAACGGCACCGTGGAAGACATCGACAAGCTGGAAGAGCTCTGCTATTACATCAAAGAAAACGCGCTGTGCGGTCTCGGTCAGACAGCACCGAACCCTGTGCTTTCCACCATCAAATTCTTCCGGGATGAATATATGTCCCATATAGTGGACAAAAAATGTCCCTCAGGCGTATGTAAGGCATTGTTACAATATGTCATCATCGACGATAAATGCAAAAAGTGCAGTCTCTGCACCAGAGTCTGCCCCGTGGGTGCGATTGTGGGAACCGTGAAAAACCCCCATTCCATCGATCAGGCAAAATGTATCAAATGCGGCGCTTGCGTGGATTCATGTAAGTTCAAAGCGATTGTAAAAAGATAAGAAAGGAGTGTGCCGAACATGGAAAAAGCGAATGTAGTGGAAACCGTAAACATTAAAATCAACGGTATGTCCCTGAGCGTTCCGAAGAATTATACAATTCTTGAGGCCGCTCGTGAGATAGGAATTGAAATTCCGACTCTTTGCTATTTAAAAGAAATCAACGAGATCGGCGCTTGCCGTATCTGTGTGGTTGAGGTCAAGGGCGCACGCTCTTTGATTACCGCCTGTGTCTACCCTGTGTTTGAGGGTATGGAGGTTTTCACCAACACCAAAAAGGTGCAACAAGCACGCAAAATCACCCTGGAGCTGATTTTGTCCACTCATGAGCGCAAATGTCTGTCCTGCGTCCGTTCCGGAACCTGCGAATTGCAGCAGCTCTGTCAGGAATTCGGCGTGGACGATGAAACACGCTATGAGGGTGAAATCCCCGAATATAAATTTGACGACAGCGCAATCCATATGACAAGAAACAACGCAAAATGTATCCTTTGCCGCCGCTGTGTAGGCGCTTGTCAGAACCAAAAGGTTTCTGTCATCGGCGTGAACGACCGTGGCTTCGATACCCACATCGGATGCACCTTTGACAATAATTTAAGCGATGTTCCCTGCGTTTCCTGCGGTCAGTGTATTGTGAACTGTCCCACAGGCGCCATTGTGGAACGGGACGACAGCCAGAAGGTCATTGATGCACTCAACGACCCGTCCAAATATGTGATCGTCCAGACCGCTCCCTCCATCCGTGTCACCCTGGGTGAATGCTTCGGCATGGAGATCGGAACCAATGTAAAAGGCAAAATGGTTGCCGCTCTTCGCCGTCTCGGCTTTGACAAGGTGTTTGACACCGATATCGCAGCGGATCTGACAATTGTGGAAGAAGCCAATGAGCTGATTGAGCGTGTTTCCAACGGCGGCGCACTGCCGCTGATCACCTCCTGTTCTCCGGGCTGGATCAAATATTGTGAATATTACTATCCTGAATTCATCAAAAACCTGTCCTCCTGCAAGTCGCCCCAGCAGATGTTCGGCGCCATCGCAAAAACATGGTATGCAAACAAGCACCACATCAACCCCAAGGATATCGTTGTGGTGGGTATCATGCCCTGTACTGCGAAAAAGTTTGAAGTCAGCCGTGACGATGAGGACGCATCTGGCTATCCCGATGTTGATATCGCTCTGACAACAAGAGAACTGGGCAGAATGATCAGCCGTGCCCATATCAATTTCAAAGACCTGCCGGACGAAGAGTTTGACAATCCGTTGGGAATCTCAACCGGTGCGGGCGCCATCTTTGGTGCCACCGGCGGTGTTATGGAAGCGGCGCTCAGAACCGCAGCAGAAACACTGGAAGGCAAATCTTTAGACAACGTGGATTATGTTGAAGTCCGGGGAACCGACGAAATCAAAGAAGCGGTTTATAAAATCGCAGGCATGGACGTGAAGGTTGCCGTAACCAGCGGTCTCAAAGGTGCACACGCACTTCTGGAAAGAATCAAAGCGGGCGAACAGTTCCACTTTGTTGAAGTCATGGGATGTCCGGGCGGATGTGTCAACGGCGGCGGTCAGCCCATCCAGCACGCT
>ERZ778021.3658-NODE-3658-length-10728-cov-5.446360_pt1 | contig 10728 bp, 9 predicted proteins | sample MGYA00375751_ERZ778021 | MGnify/ENA primary metagenome ERZ778021 (study PRJEB29350, sample SAMN05389814) | bioreactor metagenome | isolation source: Thiocyanate stock bioreactor | place: South Africa: University of Cape Town | collected 2013-08-29 ... | reverse complement strand
CGAGCTCGAGCGCATCGCCTGGTCCAACTGGCGCCGCGTCCTCGCCGCCTGGTGGCGCTGACGGTGTCGATGGGCCGAAAAACGCTGATATAGAGCGCTTTTCGGCCCGTCGACATCAGGTCCGGGTAGAGAGGATCCAAGAATGGATAATATGGATCCAATTATGGCCGACCTTGAGACACCTCGTACGCGGTTACTTGTCAGCTGCCCGGACCGGCAGGGGATCATCGCCGAGGTCTCGCGCTTCCTCAACGAGCACGACGCGAACATCGTCGAGAACAACCAGTACTCGACCGAGCCCGGCGAGAGCGTCTTCCTCCAGCGGACCGTGTTCGAGTGGACCGGCGAGGGTGAGGCGGCGGAGGTGCTCGGCCCGGCCTTCGCGGCCGAGGTCGGCGAACCGCTGGGGATGGAGTGGCGGTTCGAGGACGCGCGGCGGCCGAAGCGCACGGCGATCTTCGTCTCCCGTTACGACCACTGCCTCCTCGACCTGCTCTGGCGGGCGCGCCGCGGCGAGCTGCCGATCGACGTCGGCCTGGTCGTCTCCAACCACCCCGACCTGGGCGCCGACGTCGCCTCCTTCGGCATCCCCTTCGAGCACGTCCCGGTGACCAAGGAGACGAAGGCGGAGGCCGAGTCCCGCCAGCTGGAGCTGCTCGGCGACGAGTACGACCTGGTCGTGCTGGCCCGCTACATGCAGATCCTCTCCGGTGGCTTCCTCGCGCGGGCGGGCATCCCGATCATCAACATCCACCACTCCTTCCTGCCCGCCTTCGCTGGCGCCGGCCCCTATCGCCAGGCGCGCGAACGCGGCGTGAAGCTGATCGGCGCCACCGCCCACTACGTCACTGAGGACCTCGACGAGGGCCCGATCATCGAGCAGGGCGTGGTCCGGGTCAGCCATCGCGACGACGCGATCGAGCTGGAACGGCGCGGCGCCGACGTCGAGCGCACCACCCTCGCCCGGGCGGTCGCCTGGCACTGCGAAGATCGCGTCGTGGCGACCGGCGCGACCACCGTCGTCCTCTAGGATTGGATACAATTCGGCCGTGATAGGGTCCAATCAATGAGCCTTCTCGCCCTCGAGCTCGCCACGCCCGCAGCCGCGACCGTCCTGCGCTCGCCGGTCGAGCACCGTCTTCTGGCCGCCGGCGGACGGGTCGAGCAGCGCGGGCCCTGGCGGGTCGTCGTCGGCCTCGAGCGCGAGGATGCCTTCCTCGAGTCCGTCGCCTTCGCCGACGCCTCGCACCTCGCCAAGCTCGACGTCCGCGGTGGGGAGGCCCCCGCCGAGAGCCCCGACCGGGCCGTCTTCGAGATCGCGAGCGATCGCTGGATCGTGCTCTGCCCCTGGGATCGGCGCGAGGCGACGCTGGCGGAGCTCGGCGACCGCCGCCTCGCTCTCGACCTGAGCGGCGCCTGGATGGCCCTCGTCCTCGCCGGACCCGAGGCCGAGCGGCTGCTGCGCCGGCTCGGCCCGATCGCCCAGGTCCCCGGCTCCGGCCCGATCGCCGCCGTCCCGGGCCGGGTCGTCCGTCGCGGCGAGCGCCTCGTGGTGCTGGTCGCGGCCGAGTTCGCCCAGCACGTCTGGGACGTCTGCGCCGACCTCTGCCTGCCGCTCGCCGGCGGCCCGGCGAGCCTCGACGCGGTGAGCGCCGCCGCCGACGACCCGCTGCTGGCGCCATGAGCTTCCTCATCCCCTGCCCGCACTGCGGCGAGCGGCCGCAGCCTGAGTTCGCCTACGGCGGCAACATCGGCGACGACCCGCCCGGCACGATGCTCGATCCGCTGAGCGAAGACCTCTACTTCAACGACAACGTCGCCGGCGAGCAGTTCGAGCGCTGGTTCCACCGCTTCGGCTGCGAGCGCTGGCTGGTCCTCCGCCGCGACACGCGCACCAACGAGATCGCCGAGAGCTGGGATCGGGTGACCGCGCCATGAGGCTGCCTGCCCGCGACGGCGAGGCGATCGACCGCACCCAGACCCGCACCTTCACCTTCGACGGCAAGCAGGTCGAGGCCTACGCCGGCGACACGATCGGCTCGGCGCTCTACGCCGACGGCCGGCGGATCTTCACCCGCAGCTTCAAGTACCACCGGCCGCGCGGCCTCAGCTGTGCGGCGGGCAACTGCGCCGGCTGCCTGATGGAGGTCGACGGCGAGCCCAGCGTCAAAGTCTGCACCCGCCCGGTCGAGGGCGGCGAGGTGGTCCGCTCGCAGACGATCAGCGGCTCGCTCGAGCGCGACCCGATGCGGGTCGTCGACCACGTCGGCGGGCCGGTCACCCCGGTCGGCTTCTACTACCGGCTGGGGATTCGGCCGAAGGTCGCCTGGCCCCACATCGAGCGGATGCTGCGGCGGATGACCGGCCTCGGCCGGGTCGGCGAGGGGCCCGCGAAGGAGCGCCGTTCCGATGTCGAGAACCGCCAGATCGACGTGCTCGTGATCGGCGCCGGGCGCTCCGGCCAGGAGGCCGCCGCCCGCCACGCGGCCGAGGGCAAGGGCGTCATCCTGGTCGACGAACGGGCTGAGTACGCGAGTCTCGCGATCGAGGGCGTCGAGGTGATCGCCCCGGGTACCGCCCTCGGCGTCTACGAGGGCAAACTGGTCCCGGTCCATGCCGACGGCCTCCTGTATCGGGTCCGGGCGAAGAAGATCGTCGTCGCCACCGGCGCGATCGACCAGCCGCTGCTCTTCGACGGCAACGACCTGCCCGGCGTGATGACGCCGAGCGCCGTGCACCGGCTGGTCGGCCTGTGGTCGATCCGGCCGGGGGTGCGCGCCGTCGTCCTCGCCGCCGACGAGGCCGCCGACCAGGCGGCGGAGCTGCTGCGCGAGGCGGGCACCTTGGTGGTCGAGACGATCGACCTGCGCGCGGCGCGCCAGCCGCGGGTGAAGGCCTCGGCCAAGCGCGGCGTGCTCGCCGCGGTCGAGATCGACGGTCGCAAGATCGCCTGCGACCTGCTCGTCGCCTCGGCCGGCCGCCAGCCCGCCTACTCGCTGCTCGCCCAGTCCGGCGCCGGCGTCACCTATGACGCCGAGAAGGGGATCTTCGCCCCCGACCAGCTGGTCGAGGGGATCGAGGCGGTCGGTTCGGTGACCGGCGATGGCGCCGCCGTCCTCGCCACGCCCGAGGGCGCCGGCAGACGCGCCTTCGTCTGCCCCTGCGAGGACGTCACCGCGAAGGACCTGGTGCGCGCCGTCGGCGAGGGCTTCGAGGACATCGAGATCGCCAAGCGCTACACCACCGTGACCATGGGCCCCTGCCAGGGCCGCCTCTGTCACCTGCACTCGGTCCGCGCGCTCGCCCGCGCCACCGGCGTCGGCGAGGAGGCGCTCGGGACGACGACCGCGCGGCCGCCCTGGCAGCCGACCCCGCTCGGCGACGTCGGCGGCCGCCGGCTGAACCCGGGCAAACGGACCGCCCTCCACGACGTCCACAAGCGGGCCGGGGCCAGTTACGTCTGGACCGGCGTCTGGCGGCGCCCCGACCACTACGGCGACGCGGCGGCCGAGATCAGGGCGGTCCACGAGGGCGTCGGCCTGATGGACGTCTCGACCCTGGGCAAGCTCTACGTCAGTGGGCCGGACGCCGAGGCCTTCCTCGACGGCGTCTTCCCGAACCGGATCTCGACCCTGAAAATCGACCGGGTCCGCTACGGCATCTTCAACACCGAGTCGGGCCGGATCATCGACGACGGCACGATCATCCGGGTCGGCGAGAACGACTACCTCGTCACCACCAGCTCCGGCGGCGTCGACCAGGTCTACGAGGCGTTCCTGCTCTGGATCGCCGAGCGCGAGCTTCGCGTCGACATCGTCAACGTCAGCGGCGCGCTCTCGGCCGTGTCGCTCTCCGGGCCGCGGGCGCGCGAGGTGCTCGCCCGCGTCACCGACGTCGACGTCACGGGCGAGGCGTTCAAATTCCTCGACGTGCGCCAGGGCCCGGTCGCCGGGATGCCGGCGCTGCTGATGCGGATCGGCTTCCTCGGCGAGCTCGGCTACGAGATCCACTTCCCGAGCGCCTCCGCCGAGCACGTCTGGGATGCGCTGATGGCGGCCGGGGCCGAGTTCGGGATCGTGCCGCTCGGGGTCGAGGCGCTGAAGGCGCTGCGGCTGGAGAAGGGCCACATCATCGTCGGCATCGACACCGATTCGGAGACCACGATGCTGGAGTGCGGGATGGGGCCGATGATCGCCTGGGACAAGGGCGAGTTCATCGGCAACGAAGCGCTCGGGCGGATCAACGAGCGCGGCGCCGACCGCGCCCTGGTCGGCTTCGTCGCCGATGCGCTGCCGAACGAGGGGACCGCGATCCTGGTCGGCGGCGAGGTCGGCGGCCGGGTCACCAGCGCCCGGCGGAGCGCCGTCTCGGGCCAGGTGATCGGGCTCGCCTACGTGCCCGCCGACCTCGGCGAGGAGGGCGCGGCCTTCGAGCTCGACCTCGGCGAGGGCCGGCGCGGCGCCGCCAAGGTGCACATCGGCGCCTTCTACGACCCCGACGGGGAGCGGATGCGCGGATGAAGGACCTGCTTCGTCCCGGGCGCATGTGGCGCACCGGCCTGCCGCTGAAGAAGCGCTACGACGTCGTCATCATCGGCGGCGGCGTGCAGGGCCTGGCGACCGCCTACTACCTGGCCAAGAACCACGGCATCACCGACGTCGCGGTGCTGGAGAAGAGCTACATCGGCTCCGGCGGCTCGGGGCGCAACACGGCGATCGTGCGGTCGAACTACCGGACCCCGGAGGGGGCGAGCTTCTACCAGGCCTCGCTCGACCTCTACGACGACCTCAGCGCCGAGCTCGACTTCAACATCATGCTGACCAAGCGCGGCGTGCTCAGCCTCGCCCACTCCGAACGGGCGCTGGCGACGGCGACCGAGCGCGCCTCCGTGAACCAGAAGCTCGGCATCGACAGCCGCGTGATCGGGCTCGACGAGGTGCGCCGCCGGGTCCCGGCGCTGAACACCTCGGACGACGTCACCTGGCCGGTGATGGGCGCGCTGCTCCACCCGGGCGGGGCGATCCTCCGCCACGACGCGGTGGTCTGGGGATACGGGCGCGGCGCCGACCGGCGCGGGGTCGAGATCCATCCCTTCACCGAGGTGACCGGCCTCGACACCAGCGGCGACCGGGTCACCAAGATCCGCACCTCGCGCGGCGACATCGAAGCGGGCACCGTGCTGAGCGCCACCGCCGGCTGGTCGAGTGGCATCTGCAAGATGGTCGGGCTGCGCCTGCCGATGAAGACCTACGTCCTGCAGGCCTTCGTCACCGAGCCGATCCGGCCGCTCCTGGTCGAGACCGTCGTCTCCACCCAGATGCGCCTCTACGTGCACCAGACGACCCGCGGCGAGCTGGTCGCCGGCGCCGAGGCCGAGCCCTATCCGACCTACCAGGGCCGCAGCACGCTGACCTTCATCGAGTCGATCTCCCGCTACCTGGTCGAGCTCTTCCCGGCGATCCGCGACGTCGGCATCCTCCGCACCTGGAGCGGGCTCTGCGACGTCACCCCGGACTACAGCCCGATCATCGACCGCACCCCGCTGTCGAACTTCATCGTCTCGGCGGGCTGGGGGACCTACGGGTTCAAGGCGGCGCCGATCGTCGGCGTCACGGTGGCGAAGATGATCGCCACCGATCGGGTCGACCCGCTGATCGAGCCCTTCGGGCTGCAGCGCTTCACCACCGACCGGCTCGTCTCCGAGGCCGCGTCGGCGGCGATGTCGCACTAGCGCGGCAGTTCGGGCGCCGACGACGAGGCTCAGGACTGCGCGCGGTAGGCGCGCCAGCCGCCGAGGGCGGTGATGTCCGCGGCGCCCTCGAGCGCCGGCGGTTCGCAGAGGAACCCGACCACGGTGCGGCCGTCGTCGAGCTCGACTTCGCCGAGCGCCATCGGCTGCGGGATCGCGGCGAGGAAGGTGCCGAGGGAGGCGGGGGAGAGCGCCCAGATCTCACCCGGCAGCGAGGCGCCGTCGGCGGCGACCCGGACGACGCCGGGCTTCGGCGGCTCGGTGGCGAGCGCGTAGAGGCGATACCGCGGCGCCGTCCGCGCCTCCCCGAGGAGCCGCGCCCCCCGTTCGGTCAGTTGCGGGTTCAACGGCATCCCCGAAAGGTGCGCCCCGGCGACGAACAGCTCGATCGGCGCAGATCCCGTAACAGGCCCCTTGTCCTTTGCCGCCCTGTGGGTGACAAAGGACAAGGGGTTGGCTGGGGCGGGGGCGAGCAGGGCGGCGACGTCGGCGGCGACGGCGTCGTGGAAGGCGGGGGCGAGGACCTGGACGCCGAACTGGGCGCCGTCCGCCTCGCCGGCGGGGACGGCGACGGCGCAGAGGTCGAGCAGGTTCGTGCCGGTGGTGTAGATGCCGAGCTTCGCGTTGGCGCCGATCGGGTCGGCTTCGACCGCGGCGGCCGTCGGCTGGGCGACGGTGGTGGGGAGGAGGATCGCGTCGAGGTCGGCGAACAGCTTCCGGGTCGCGAGTGCGAGGCGGTCGAGCCGCTCGGCGTCGGCGAAGTACTCCGCGGCGGTGGCGCTCGCCGCGGCCTCGACGATCTGGCGCACCGCGGGGTCGATCTCGCCGGCGTGCGCCTCGACGAACTCTCCGACCGCCGCGCGCCGCTCGGCGACGAAGGCGCCGCCATAGAGGAGCGCCCCGGCCTCGAGCAGCGGGGCCGGATCGATCTCGACCACCTCCCCGCCCGCGGCCGCGAGGCGATCCCGAGCGGCCGCGAATGCCGCGCGCCCCGCGTCCGTGAGGTCGCCGAGCGCCGAGATCGCCGGCGCCCCGACCCGCGGCCCACCTAGGGACGGCGGGCCGGCGGCGGAGGCGCGGGCCGGGGCCGCAGCCAGGGGAATGTCGCTCGGGACCACGCGGCTGAGCGGATCGGCCGGGTCGGGGCCCACGATGACGCTCAGCGCCGCCTCCGCCGTGGCGAGGTCGGCGGCGAAGACGCTGACGCAGTCGATCGAGCGGCAGGCGGGGACGACGCCAGTGGTCGGGACCAGTCCTCGGGTCGGCTTCACGCCGACGATTCCCTGGAAGGCGGCGGGCACGCGACCGGAGCCCGCGGTGTCGGTGCCGAGCGCGATGTCGACCTGGCCCAGCGCCACGGCGACGGCCGAGCCGGAGCTGGAGCCGCCGGAGACGTACTCGGGGCGGCGGGCGTCGCGCACGGCGCCGTAGGGGGAGCGGGTGCCGACCAGGCCGGTGGCGAACTGGTCGAGGTTGGTCTTGCCGATCAGGACCGCGCCCGCCGCTTCGAGTCGCGCGACGGCGGGCGAGCTCGACGCCGGCGTGTAGGCATAGGCCGGGCAGGCCGCGGTGGTCGGCATCGTGGCGACGTCGAAGTTGTCCTTGACCGCGAAGGTCAGCCCGGCGAGCGGCAGGTCCTCGCCGGCCGCCGCCCGCGCGTCGATCGCCGCGGCGTCGGCGAGCGCCGCCGCTTCGCCGCGCACCTCGATCCACGCCTCCGGCCGCGTGGCCGCCTCGATCGCGGCGTAGGCCGCGCGGGTCCGGTCGACCGCGGTCACGATGGGCGGCCCGCGCTCACGGGCGGGTGACGACCATCCGGACCGGGCTCGGGTCGAAGCCGTTGCAGGGGTTGTTGATCTGCGGGCAGTTGGAGACCAGGACCAGGGTGTCGACCTCGGCCCGGAGGGTCACGGTCAGCCCCGGCTTCGAGATCCCGTCGACGATCCCCAGCATCCCGTCCTCCTCGACCGGCACGTTCATGTACCAGTTGATGTTGGAGACCAGGTCGCGCTTGCCGAGCCCGTGGCGGGCGCCCTCGCGGAGGAAGTTCTCGACGCAGGCGTGCTGGTGCTTGGTGTGGTGGCCGTAGCGCAGGGTGTTCGACTCCTTCGAGCAGGCACCGCCGAGCGTGTCGTGGTTGCCGCACTCGTCGGCGATCACGGTCATCAGCGGGTTGCCCCGGTTGGAGCGCAGTACCGAGCCGGTGGTGAGGAAGATCCGGCCCTGGGCGGCGATCGTGTCGGGGGCGCTGTAGCGCTCGGAAGTGTCGGCGGCCGAGTAGAGGATGCAGTCGACGGCCTGGTTGCCGCCGAGGTCGACGATCGAGAGCCGGTCGCCGGCGGTGACGATCGCCGACCAGGGGGCGCGGGCGGCGACCAGCTGGTCGAGGACGACCTCGCCCGCCGGGATCGTCCCCAGGGTCGGGTCGACCGAGACGCCTTTGGCCGAAGTCGGGTTCATCGGATCCCCCTCGCGTCGCAGTAGTCCTTGGTGTTGAGGAAGGCCCGTTCGAGCTCGGGGCTCGACGACCAGAGAGCGTCCTCGGGGCCGGTCGGGTCACCGCGCCAGGCGAGCACCTCGAGCGTGGTCGCGGTGTAGTCGACGCGTGGGTCGAGCGGGTGGGGGACGTTGGCGAGGATCGCGATCGCCGGCATCTCGGTCCGCAGCTCGACCGCGGTGCCCGCCCCGGCGGAGCCCTCGAAGCGCAGCGCGCCCTCGGCGTCGACCCGGACGCCCTGGAAGAAGGAGACGCCGGGCGGGATGTCGCGCGGGCCGAGCCCGTGCTTCAGCGCCGCCAGCAGCTGCAGCTCGCGGCCGGCGGGGGAGGGGCCCTGCGGCGAGCCGTCGCCGTAGCGCTCCCGATTCCCGGCCAGGGACGTGGTCCCACACAAGGCGTCGTGGCGGCCGGAGGAGTCGGCGACGATCGTCGCCAGCGCCCGGCCCTGGTCGGAGAGCAGCGGATGGCCCGCGCCGAGGTAGGCCTGCCACGGCACCTTCACCGTGTCGGCGACGTTCAGCCGCTCCCACGGCTGGTCGGCGTTCCAGAGCAGCAGGTGGGCGCAGGCATCGCCCTCGACGTCGGTGAGGCGGAGGGTCGTCCCCCGCGCCAGGACCTTCGAGGCGTAGCCGCCGCCGGCGATCGTCTCGGCCCAGGTGAGGGCGGCCGGGTCGACTCCCTCGGGCGGCTCGGGCCAGGAGCCGGCCGGGAGGATCGGCATCGCCTCGGCGGCGGTGCCGGCCTGGGCGCGGGCGTGGTCGCGCGCCGCCCGGGTGGTGGAGGTGCCCGCCTCGCTCACCGGCGCTCCGCCACCGGTGCGTTCGCAGTCAACCGCGGATATCGCGGCAAAGTGCGAACGCTCATCGAAGGGGGATGAGGGCGGAGATCTCGACCAGCGCGTCTTTCGGCAGCGCCGCGACGCCGATCGTGACCCGGGCCGGGGGCGGCTCCTCGAAGAACTCGGCGTAGGCCTCGTTGATCGCCGGGAATTCCTCGAGGCGGGTCGTGTAGACGGTGACCTGCAGCGCCTCGGTCAGCTCGCCGCCGCCCGCCGTGGCGATCGCCTCGAGGTTGCGCAGGCACTGGCGCGCCTGGGCCGGGGCATCGCCCTCGCCGACCAGCTCGCCCGCCGGGTCGAGCGGGATCGCGCCGGAGCAGTAGAGGACGCCCTCGTGGGCGATCGCCTGCGAGTAGGGGCCGATCGCGGCCGGTGCCTGGTCAGTCTCGATGTTCACGCGGTTCGTCATGGATCCAAGATTAGCGATATCGTATCCTTCTTGTCCGGCACGCTTTCCAGGACCGAGGAGGAAGACTTATGAGCACCGCGACCCCCGACAGCCCCGCGCAGCGCCTGGAGGAGGCAGCCCGCGACAACCTCTGGCTCCACTTCTCCAAGCTGTCCGCTTATAAGGACCACCCGGTCCCGGTGATCGCCAAGGGCGAGGGCTGTTACGTCGAGGACGTCAACGGCAAGCGCTACCTCGACGCGCTGGCGGGCCTCTTCGCCGTCCAGATCGGCTACGACTACGGCGAGGAGATCGGCGCCGTCGCCGCCAAGCAGCTGGAGACACTGCCCTTCTACACGAACTGGGGCTTCGCCCATCCGCCCTCGATCGAGCTCGCCGCCGAGCTCGCCCGGATCGCCCCCGGCAAGCTCAGCCGCAGCTTCTTCATCGGCAGCGGCTCGGAAGCGGTCGAGACGGCCTGGAAGCTCGCCCGCGCCTACCACGCGGCGAAAGGCGAACGGCGCTGGAAGGTGATCGCCCGCCGCTACGCCTACCACGGCACGACGTTGGGGGCGCTCTCGATCAACGGCATCCCCGGCCTGCGCACCCCGTGGGAGCCGCTCGTCCCCGGCGTGGCCCACGTCTGGAACACGAACCGCTACCACAGGCCGCTGGAGGAGACCGAGGAGGAGTTCACCGCCTTCCTGCTCGAAGACCTGCGCCACGCGATCATCCAGGCCGACCCCGGCAGCATCGCGATGGTGATCATGGAGCCGATGCAGAACCAGGGCGGCTCGCTGGCGCCGCCCGCCGGCTACTGGGCCGGGGTGCGGGAGATCTGCGACGAGTACGGGATCCTGCTCTGCGCCGACGAGGTGATCACCGGCCTCGGCCGGCTCGGCTCCTGGTTCGGCTCCGACCTCTACGGGATCGAGCCGGACATCATGACCTGCGCCAAGGGGCTCGCCTCCGGCTACGCGCCGATCGGCGCGGTCCTCGCCACCGACGAGGTCGCCGAGCCGTTCGCCGACGGTGAAAGCGTCTTCGCCCACGGCTCCACCTACGGCGGCCACCCGCTGACCTGCCCGATCGCGGTGAAGAACCTGGAGATCATGCGACGCGACGGGGTCGTCGACCACGCCGCCGCCAACCAGGACGCGCTGAAGAGCTCGCTCGACCAGCTGCTCGACCTGCCGATGGTCGGCGACGTGCGCGGGACCGGCTACTTCTACGCGATCGAGCTGGTCAAGGACAAG